>Ga0075424_100002057_pt1 | contig 18130 bp, 15 predicted proteins | sample SoiMethybrSBSTD3_FD_75301 | JGI IMG/M metagenome (GOLD analysis project Ga0075424, IMG submission 75301) | Bulk soil microbial communities from a Populus tree surrounding site in Tennessee, USA - Soil MetaG P. TD hybrid SBSTD3 | ecosystem: Environmental > Terrestrial > Soil > Tree plantation...
AGCCGCCAGCCGCCAGTCTAGACGGAAAACGACACGCCAGCTTCGGCATCCGGCATTGCAGCCTGCGGTCCGCCTTTGCGCGCCGGCGAGCTGCCCATGCCCCTTGCCATGGCAACACGACCGGTCCGCACCAGCTCGAGCACGCCGTACGGGCGGAGAACGTCCAGCAAGCCGTCGATTTTTGCTTCGGATCCGGCGATTTCGATCACGATCGACTCGGGCGCGACGTCCACGACGCGCGCGCCAAACACTTCGGCGAGCTGCATGAGCGAAGGCCTGTGCTCCCGGTCGGCGCTGACCTTGATCAGCGCGAGGTCGCGGATGACCGCCGGCCGGTCCGTGATGTCCTCGACGCGGATGACGTGAATCACCTTATACAGGTGCGCGGCGATGCGATGCGCGCCGCCCGCGTCGGTTTCGACGACGAGCGTCATGCGCGACACGCCGGGTGTCTCGCTGTGGCCGACCGCGAGCGAGACGATGTTGAACCCGCGCCGCCGGAAGAGCGACGACACGCGGTTGAGCACGCCGGGTCGATCTTCGACGTAGACGGTGAAGGTATGCATTTTCATTGTGGGTCCCCTACAGGTCGGCGCCCGTCTCGACGATCGGGCTCGGACGCCGGATCATCGCGTGGAGATCGGCGCCGGCCGGAACCATCGGATACACCGTGTCTTCCTGCTCGACGCGGAAGTCGACGACCACCGGTCCCGCGTGTCGGCGCGCCTCGTCGACGGCCGGCAGCACTTCTCCCCGCCGCGACACCGCAATGCCGCGCACGCCGAAGGCCTCGGCCAGCTTCACGAAATCAGGCCCCGACAGCGGCGTCGCCGCGTAGCGACGCTCGTAGAAGAACTCCTGCCACTGCCGCACCATGCCCAGGAAGCCGTTGTTGATGATCGCGACCTTGATCGCGATCCCTTCCTGTACCGCCGTCGCGAGCTCGCACATCGTCATCTGGAACCCGCCGTCGCCGACGACGGCCCAGACTTCCGCGTCAGGACGCGCGCGCTTGGCGCCGATCGCCGCCGGCACCGCGAATCCCATCGTGCCCAGACCGCCCGACGTGATGAGCGAGCGCGGCGCCTCGTGATGGTAGTACTGCGCTTCCCACATCTGGTGCTGGCCGACGTCGGTGACGACGATGGTGTCGTTCTGTTTGGTCGCGCGCCACAGGTCGTTGATGACGTGCGCCGCATACAGGTGCCCGTCGTCGGGCAGAGACTGGATGTCGCGGACGGCCGAGTCTCCCTTGAGGGCGGTGATGTGCGACAGCCACGGCCCGCGGTCGCCCTGCGCGACTGACGGGAGCAGCCGCTTCAGCACGTCGCGCAGATCGCCGATGATCGCGACGTCGACCGGCACGTTCTTGTTGATCTCCGATGGATCGATCTCGATGTGAATCTTGCGAGCATGCGGCGCATACGTGCGGAGGTTGCCCGTGACGCGGTCGTCGAACCGCATGCCGGCCGCGATGAGCAGGTCGGCCTCCTGAATCGCGTGGTTCACCCAGGCTTCGCCGTGCATGCCCATCATGCCGATGTTCAGGTTGTGCGAGGCGGGGAAGCCGCCGATGCCGAGCAGCGTCATCGCGACGGGGATTTGCGCCTTCTCGGCGAACGCGCGCAACTCGTCGGTGGCGCCCGAGATGATCACGCCGTGTCCGGCGAGGATCACGGGCCGCTGCGCCTCGTTCAGCAGCGCCGCCGCCGCGGCCACCGCGTCGGCCGGCGTCTCGATGACCGAGCGCCAGCCTGGCACGCCCGGCGCGGCTGCATCCCAGTCGAACTCGCACGACGACTGCTGTGCGTCCTTGGTGATGTCGATCAGGACAGGGCCCGGACGGCCGGACTTCGCAATCACGAACGCCTCGCGCACGGTCCGCGCCACGTCGTCGGCGCGCGTCACGAGATAGTTGTGCTTGGTGATCGGCAGCGTGATGCCGGTGATGTCGATTTCCTGGAACGCGTCGCTGCCGATGAGGCGGCTGCCGACCTGCCCCGTGATGCAGACGATCGGCGACGAGTCCAGCATCGCCGTCGCGATGGCGGTGACCATGTTGGTCGCGCCGGGACCGGACGTCGCGATGGCCACGCCAACGCCGCCGCTCGCGCGGGCATAGCCGTCGGCCATGTGCGTCGCCCCCTGCTCGTGCCGGACCAGCACGTGCCGGATCGGATAGTCGAGCATCGCGTCATACGCGGGGAGAATCGCGCCGCCGGGATAGCCAAAAATATCGGTTACCCCTTCGCGAACCAAACACTCCCACAGGATCTGTGCGCCAGTCAGTTTCATAGATGTCGACCTTCGCTGTCCGTTGGCTCTCTTCGTTGTTCGTTAGCTGTCTTCGCTGTTCGTTAGCGGCTTCGCTGGTCGTTGTTTTACGTTGCCGACGTGACGGCCCCTTCCGCCGCCGACGACACGAGCCGCGCGTATTTCGCCATGACGCCGCTCGTGAATCGGGGCGGCAGCGGCTTGCAGGCCTTCAGCCGCGCCGCGATCTCGGCGTCGCTCAGCTCCACGTTCAACGTGCGCGCGGGAATGTCGAAGACGACGATGTCGCCGTCGCGCACGGTGGCAATCGGTCCGCCCGCGGCGGCCTCCGGCGCGACGTGGCCGGCCATCAGGCCGTGCGTCGCGCCCGAGAAGCGTCCGTCAGTCACGAGCGCCACCGACTCGCCGAGCCCGGCGCCGACGATCGCGGCCGTGACGCCGAGCATCTCGCGCATGCCGGGGCCGCCTTTGGGCCCTTCGTGGCGGATGACGACGACGTCACCGGCCTTGATGCGGCCCGCCTGAACGGCCTCGAACGCTGCTTCTTCGCTGTCAAAGACGCGCGCGGGACCGCGATGCGTGCCGAAATCGTGCCCGGCCACCTTCACGACGCAGCCGTCCGGCGCGAGATTGCCGCGCAGGATCACGAGGCCGCCGGATGGCTTCAGCGGGTTGTCGACCGGACGCACGACCTGCTGGCCTGGCGTTTCGACGGCCGCGTCCGCCTCTTCGCCGATGGTCCGTCCGCTCACCGTCATCGCATTCGCGTGCAGGGCCCCGGCCGCTTTCAGACGGCTTGCGACAACGCGTGTGCCGCCCGCGTTGTGAAGATCGACGGCGACGAAGCGGCCGCCCGGCTTGAGATCGGCGAGCAACGGCACGCGCGCGCTGATCCGATCGAAATCTTCGAGGCGCAGTTTCACGCCGGCCTCGCGCGCGATGGCGATCAGGTGCAGCACCGCGTTGGTGGAGCCGCCGGTTGCCGCGACGGCGGCGATCGCGTTCTCGAGCGACTCGCGCGTGACGATTTGCGAGGGTCGAACGCCTCGCTTCAGAACGTCCATCACGAGCGCGCCGGTTTTCTCAGCCACGTCGTCCTTCGCCGCATCGGTCGCCGGGACGTCGCCGCTGCCCATCGCGGCCAGCCCGAGGAACTCGCACGCGGTCGCCATCGTGTTCGCGGTGAACTGGCCGCCGCATGCGCCGGCGCCGGGACACGCGTTGTCCTCGATCTCGCAGAGCTGCGCGTCGCTCAGCCGGCCGGCTGCGTGCGCGCCGACCGCCTCGAAGACGTCCTGAATCGTCACGTCGCGATTCGCGAAACGCCCGGGAGCAATCGACCCGCCATACAGGAGGACGCCGGGGATATCGAGCCGGGCCAGCGCCATCGCGCCGCCGGGGATCGTCTTGTCGCAGCCGACCATCACGACCAGGCCGTCGAAGAGGTTTCCGCGAGCCACGAGCTCGATGCTGTCCGCGATCACTTCGCGGCTGACGAGCGAGGTGCGCATGCCCGCCGAGCCCATCGTGATCCCGTCCGAAATCGAGACCGTGTTGAACTCCATCGGCGTGCCGCCGGCCTCGCGGATGCCTTCTTTCACGCGGACGGCGAGGTCGCGCAGGTGGTAGTTGCACGGGCCGATTTCAATCCACGTGTTCGCGACGCCGATGAGCGGCTTCTGGAGATCCTCCCGCGTGAACCCCGACGCGTGAAGCATCGCGCGCGCGGGCGCGCGGCTGGCGCCGTCGGTGATGCCGCCGCTTTGCCACTTCAACGGGCGCGCCGTGCGATCAGCCACGCGCGCCTCCGTGATTGGACCGCGGCTCTTCCGTCGCTTCGTCCGGCTCCTGCCAACGCGGATACGAGCCCAGCGTGCGGAGCGACGGGGCGAACTCGGCGAGGTGCACCATCGCGCGCGCGCATTGCAGATCCTCGCGCGCGGCCGCGACGTCGAGATAGAAGAGGTATTCCCACGGGCGTCCCGGCACGGGCCGCGATTCGAGCTTCGAGAGATCGATGTCGCGCAGCGCGAAGACGCTCAGCGCCTTGAACAGGGCGCCCGGCGCGCTCTTGAGCGTGAACACGAGGCTGGTCTTGTTGGGCGTCCCGAGCGGCACGCGCTGACGCGAGATCGCCAGAAAGCGCGTGATGTTGTCGTCGAAGTCCTGGATCCCGGCGCGGATCGGTTCGAGGCCGAACAGTTGTCCCGCGCGCTCCGAGGCAATGGCCGCCGTGTCGCGGCGCTGCTCGTCGCGCACCATCTTCGCGCTGCCGGCCGTGTCGTACGTCGCGATCGCTTCGACGTGCGCGAGATCGCGCAGGAACCGCGCGCACTGCGCCAGGGCCTGCGGATGCGAGAGCACGCGGCGCACTTCCTCGAGCTTCACGCCAGGAAGCGCCAGCAGGTTGTGGACGACCGGCACCTGCACCTCGCCGACGATCGACAGCTCGCGCTCGACGAGCAGGTCGTAGTTGCGATGAATCGACCCGCCGATGGAGTTCTCGATGGGCACGACGCCGAGGTTGACCGCCCCCGAGCTCACCGCGTCGAAGACCTCGTCAAAAGTGGGGTAGGGGCGCGGCTCCGCGTCCGGCAGCAGCCGCAGGACGGCCGCTTCGCTGAAGGCGCCCGGTTCCCCCTGATACGCAGCTCGCACGTGGTCTCCTGCCTGCCGGGGCTGAACCCCGGCCTACAACGATTGCCCTAAACAAAAAGGCCGTCGCCCGGTTTCGAGTGACGGCCTGTCTGCCTGCTGATTTTCCTCGCCGTCACTCGTATGGACACCGCAGCCGGCCGGTAATGCGGCCGACGACACCGACGAGCGCGATGACCGGGAGGCGCATAGCCATAATGGTGACGGGACGGCCGGATGAAGTCAAATTTATAATCTTTTGAACTTCATAAGTAGTATTAATGCTAAACCAGGCGCGACTTGACGGTCCCGGGTGGCGGTGCCTATACTCATCAGGCGATGCGTTCCTGCGTCAAGGCGACGGCCACGTGTTGGACGAGCATGCGAATTCGAGCCAGTCGAATTCGCCACGCCGGCGGTCCCTGCGCGCACGCATCCTGAAGATCAGCAGTTCCGAGCCATCGCGCACCCGAACCGCCGGCACCAGCCGGCGGTTTTTTTTTTCGGACGGGAGATTCTCTGAGTGGTAGTCCTGAAGTTCGGCGGCACTTCGGTTGGCAAGGTCGACGCGATACGGCGGGTCGCCGGCATCGTCGCGTCGGAGCGGCGGCGGCGTGTCGTCGTCGTGTCCGCACTGGCCGGCGTCACCGACGCGTTGCTCGATCTCGCCGCCGCCGGTCCGACGATTCCCGGCAACCCGCCCCCGCGCGCGCTCGATGCGCTCCTTCGCCGGCATCTCGCGGCCGCCGAAGTCATTCGCGATCGCGCGATGCGCGCGGCGCTCGACCACGAGCTGTATGCGATTGCCGGGCGCGTGGCCGCGACGCTCGAGTCCGCACCGGGTGCGCTCTCGCCGCGATCGCGCGACGACGTCGTCGCGGCGGGGGAGCTCTGGAGCAGCCGGTTGCTCGCCGCCGTGTTGCGCGATCGCGGCGTACCCGCCAGCTGGGTGGATGCGCGCGCCGTCATGCGGACGAACGGCCGCCACGAGAACGCCGTCCCGGACCTCGATGCGACGCGCGAGGCGGTTGCCGGCACCGTCAAGCCGGCTCTCGATCGCGGCCAGGTTGTCGTCCTCGGGGGCTTCATCGGCTCCGACTCCGACGGCGTGACGACGACGCTCGGCAGGGGCGGATCTGATTGGTCCGCGTCGGTGTTCGGCGCCTGCCTCGACGCCGACGAGATTCAGATTTGGACCGACGTCGACGGGGTACTGACCGCCGATCCGCGCTTCGTCCCGCACGCGCGCGTCGTGCCGCATCTGTCGTACGGCGAGGCGCACGACCTGGCGTCATTCGGCGCGAAGGTGCTTCATCCGGGCACGATTGCTCCCGCTGTCGAGCGCGGAATCCCGGTTGTCGTCCGCAATTCGCACAGGCCCGGCGCGGCTGGAACAATGGTGAGCGCGGCGCGGCCTGCCGCGCGTGCGCATATCGTCGCGGGCCTCGCGTACCGGCCCGGCGCGATTGCCGCCGCCGGCGCGGAAATCGACGGACTGCCGCACGGTGTCGCAACGGTCACGGTCGTGGGTGAGGGACTCGTCGCCAATCCCCACCTTGCAACGGACGCGTCGCGCGCGTTGCTCGACATCCGCACGCATCTCGTTGCGAGGCCGGATGGCACGCGCACGCTGTCGTTCGTCGTCGACGGGAACCAGGCGAAGCTCGCGATGGTGCGTCTGCACGATCATTTCTTCCAATCCTCATCGGTGGAAGCATGAGCGCAGCGGCAGCCCAGCGCGGCCCGCGGACGCGGGTGGCAATCGCCGGATTCGGCACCGTGGGCCGATCCGTCGCGCGCCTGCTCCAGGAAGTCGCGCAACCCGAGCTGCAGCTGGTCGCGATCCTCAACCGCGGCGTGGAGCGAAAGCGCGTCGACTGGCTCGACGGCTCTGTTCGCTGGACCGAGAACATCGAGGATCTGCTCACCGATGACGTCGATGTGATCGTGGAGCTGATCGGCGGGCGTACTCCGGCCGAGGAATGGATCCGCCGCGCGCTGCGCGCGGGAAAATCGGTCGTGACGGCCAACAAGCAGGTGATTGCGCACGCTGGCCCCGAGCTGCTCGAAGAAGCCGCCCGCTCCAATCGGCACGTGCGCTTCGAAGCCGCCGTGGCTGGCGGCGTGCCGGTCGTGCGCGCCATCGAGCACGGGCTCGCGGGGGACAGGCTGACGCGCGTCGCGGGCATTCTCAACGGCACGTGCAACTACATCCTCAGCCGCATGGAGCGGGGCCGGGTGCCGTTCTGGGAGGCGCTGGCCGAAGCGCAGGCACTGGGACTCGCCGAAGCGGATCCGTCGCAGGACATCGAGGGGTTCGACGCGCAGGCCAAGCTCGCCATCCTGGCCCACATCGCGCTCGGGGCGCACGTGCCGGCGCATGCGATCCAGGCGAAGCGCATCGACGTGATCGACGCCGTCGATTTCCTCTACGCGCAGCAGATGGGATGTACGATCCGTCAGGTCGCCTGGGCGGAGCGTACGACGGACCCGCATGTGCTGGCGGCGGCGGTCGGGCCGGCGCTGGTTCCGCTCGACTCGCCGCTCGCGCGCGTGCGCGGCAGCGAAAACCTGGTGACGCTGCGCGGGCAGTACGGAGGCGAGACCACCTTCGGAGGGCTCGGCGCGGGCGGGGATCCAACCGCCGTCGCCGTCATGTCGGATCTGCTGGCGATCGCGCGGGAAGGCGTCCCGTCGAGCTGTCGCGCGGGAGCGGCACGCGCCGATGTGTCTGCAGATTTCACCAGCGCCTTCTATGTGCGGTTCACCGTAGCGGATCGACCGGGTATCATTGCATCACTCGCGACGGTGTTTGCGCGGCACGCCATCAACATCGACGCGATTCTGCAGGAGCCAGGGTTTCCGGAAGGCCGCCGGCCTTTCGTCGTCAGTCTCGATCCGGCCCCTGCGTCAGCGATCGATCGAGCGATTCAGGAAATGTCCCAGTGTGATTTTCACGGTGAGCCGCCGGTCGTGCTGCCCGTGCTGTCGTCGGCCACCGTTGGAGCGGGCGCGTGAGCTACCACGCTGAATTCCGCTGTGTCTCCGGGTGCCCGGGGTCGTACCCGCTGGACACGGTGATCTACCGCTGTCCGAGCTGCTCAGGCCTCCTCGAGGTCGTGCACGATCTCGCCGCGCTGCGCAATCGCAGCGCCGCCGCGTGGATGCGCCTCTTCGACGAACGGTACAAGCGCACCACGTGGCCGTACGGATCGAGCGTGTGGGGCAAGAAGGAATGGGTGTGCCCCGAGATCGACGACGAGAACGTCGTGTCGATGGACGAAGGAGGCACGAATCTCTTCCTCGCGGAGGCGTTCGGCAGGTCCCTCGGGCTGAAGGACGTGTGGGTGAAGCTGTGCGGCAACTCTCACACCGGATCGTTCAAGGATCTCGGGATGACCGTGCTCGTCTCGATGGTCCGGCAGATGATTGCGCGCGGCAGGCAGATCCGCGCGGTCGGCTGCGCGTCCACGGGCGACACGTCCGCGTCGCTCGCGGCGTATGCCGCTGCCGCCGAGATTCCCGCGATCGTGGTGCTGCCGCGCGGCAAGGTCACCGTCGCGCAGCTCGTGCAGCCCCTCGCGAACGGCGCGGTCGTGTTCGCGATCGACACGGACTTCGACGGCTGCATGGCGATCATCCAGCGGCTCGCCGACGACGAAGGGCTGTATCTCGCGAACTCCATGAACAGCCTGCGGCTCGAGGGGCAGAAGACCGTCTCGATCGAAATCGCGCAGCAGTTCGACTGGCAGGTGCCCGACGTCGTGATCGTTCCAGCCGGCAACCTGGGCAACATCAGCGCGTTCGCGGCCGGATTCGAGATGATGCGCGACCTCGGCCTGGTTGCCCGCGTGCCGCGGCTGATCGCCGCGCAGGCCGAGGCGGCAAACCCTCTTTACCTCGCGTCGCGAAACGAGTGGCAGTTCAAGCCGGTCGTCGCGCAGCCGACGCTCGCGTCCGCGATTCAGATCGGCAATCCGGTTTCAATCCACAAGGCGATTGCGGCGCTTCACCGATCCGGCGGAAGCGTCGAGCAGGCGAGCGAACAGGAGCTCGCCGACGCGGTCGCGCGCGCCGACAAGACCGGCATGTTCGCGTGCCCGCATACCGGCGTCGCGCTCGCGGTGCTCATCAAGCTTGCGGAGAGAGGAGAAATCAGCCCAACCGAGCGCGTGATTGTGATTTCGACCGCGAGTGGGCTGAAGTTCACCGATTTCAAGGCGGGCTACCACGCCGGCACGCTGGCGGGGATCGCGTCGACCCGGGCGAACCGGCCGATCGAGCTGCCAAACGATTACGACCAGGTGCGCCGGCACCTCGATCTTGCGATACCGGCCTAAAGTGGGGTATAAACGGCAAAATGCCTGGCTGCATTACCTGCGCGTGTAATTGTTGCTGCTGCATGTGCAGCACCAGGGGCTTCCCTGCCTTCGGTCCAGGCGTCAAATGATGTAAAGCATTGAACGCAAGAGACATAACGAAGCCCGGGAGGCCAGAGCCTTCCGGGCTTTTTTGTTTCGCCGGGGCTGAAGCCCCCCGGCCTACGGCGGTTGTAGGCCGGCCCTTTAGGGCCGGCACGAAAGGAGTTCAGTCATCGCCCTTTTTCCCGCGTTCCTGAAGCTCGCCGGCCGGCGCGTCCTCGTCGTCGGGGGAGGTCCCGTGGCGGCCTCGAAGCTGGCCGCGCTCCAGGCGGCCGGCGCGGACGTCGAGGTTGTCGCGCCCGAGATCTGCGATGCGGTCGCGGCGGCGGGCGTGCGCGTCGAGCGGAGGGAGTTTCGGCCGTCCGATCTCGACGGCGCGTGGTTCGTCGTTGCCGCCGCTCCACCGGACGTCAATCGTCGGGTCGCGGAAGAAGCCGAACGCCGTCAGGTGTTCGTGAATGCCGTCGACGATCCATCGAACGCAAGCGTGTATCTCGGCGGCGTCGTGCGGCGCGGCGGCGTGACGCTCGGCATTTCAACGGACGGCGCGGCCCCCGCGCTCGCGGGATTGCTTCGCGAAGCGCTGGATGCACTGCTGCCCAACGACCTCGAAACATGGAGCGAACGCGCGCGGGAGCTGCGCAAGTCCTGGCGCGAGCGGGCTGTTCCGATGGAAGCGCGACGCCCGGAGCTGCTCGAAGCGCTGAACAAGCTTTATCAGGAGCGTGTCCAGTGATTGGATCAGTGACGCTCGTCGGCGCCGGTCCGGGCGATCCCGAGCTCCTCACGCTCAAGGCCGTACGGCGGCTGGAAGAGGCTGATCTCGTTCTGTACGACGCGCTCGTCGATCCAGAAACGCTGCGCTACGCGGCCCGCGCGCGCCGCTTCTTCGTGGGAAAGCGCGCCGGACGTCCGGCCATCCGCCAGGACGCGATCAACCGGCTGATGATTCGCGAAGCGCGGCGCGGCCACAAGGTCGTGCGCCTGAAGTGCGGCGATCCGTTCGTGTTCGGACGGGGAGGGGAAGAAGCGCTCGCGCTCGCCGCCGCGGGCATCCCGTGCGAGGTGGTGCCGGGCGTCACCAGCGCCATCGCGGCGCCGCTGCTCGCCGGCATTCCTGTGACGCACCGCGGTCTCGCATCCGCATTCGTCGTCGTCTCGGGTCATGCGGAGTCTGCCTACGGACCCGTGCTCCGATCGCTGACGCCCGGGAGCGCGACGCTCGTGGTGCTGATGGGCATCGCCAACCGCGGCGCGATTGTCAGCGAGCTGCGCGCGGCCGGGTGGGCACCGCAGACGCCGGCGGCCGTGTTGTTCGGCGTCTCGCACGCCGGCGCGGAGGAGTGGCACGGGACGCTCGATTCGCTCGGCGCCCACGACGCGGTCGACGACAGCGATCTTCCGGGCGTCATCGTGGTCGGCGCGGTCGCAGCGCTCGCAGGAATTCTTTCAACACAGGACACGGTGCGCCACGGCGACGTCGAACGCCGGGCATCCACCGCGAAGTGATCACTATGACAGTCGTGGACGATCCCAGCACTTACGGCCGCACGCGGCTGTCGTTTGCCGCGACGGCGGACATCGACGAATTCGTCCACAAGCTCGATCAATTCGAGCGGGGCGAGATCACGCCGGAAGACTGGCGGCGGTTCCGGCTGCTGCGCGGCACCTACGGACAGCGGCAGGACGCCGACGCGCAGATGCTGCGCGTGAAGATTCCGCAGGGCATCCTCGACGGCGCGCAGCTCGAAGCGCTCGCGGACGTTGCGGACCGCTACTCGCGCGGGTTCGGGCACATCTCGACGCGGCAGAACATGCAGTTCCACTTCGTGAAGCTGCACGACGCCGAGCCGGCGATGCGCGATCTCGCGAATGCCGGCCTGACGACGCGCGAAGCCTGCGGGAACTCGGTGCGGAACATTACCGCCTGCCCGCACGCGGGCGTCGCCCGCGACGAGATTTTCGACGTGACGCCGTACGCCGAAGCGATGACGCGGTATCTGCTGCGGCATCCATTGAGCTCGGCGCTGCCCCGAAAGTTCAAGATTGCGTTCGAGGGATGCGAATCGGAAGACCACGCGGCGACGTCGATCAACGATCTGGGCTATCGCGCGATGCTGGCGCCCGACGGCTCGGGACAGCGCGGGTTCCGCGTGCAGGTCGCCGGGGGCACGTCGATCATGTGCCGCTCGGGCGCGTCGCTGTACGCGTTCCTGCCTGCGTCCGAGATTCTCATGGTCGCCGAAGCGGTGCTGCGGGTGTTTCAGCGCTTCGGCGATTACGAGCACAAGCAACGGAACCGGCTGAAGTTCCTCGTGAAGAAGATGGGATGGGACGCCTGGCACGCCGAGTTCCACCGCGAGCTGGACGACCTGCGGGCCTCGGACGCCGCTCGTCTGCCGTTCGATCCCGAGAATCCGCCGGTCGAAGCGGCACCGGAATTCCAAAGGGCCGAGCCGCCGGCGGTGGCCGACATCCTTTCACTCGTTCGCGCGACGACGGTGAAGGGCCCGGGGATCGTGCCGGTCGTCGACGCCAGCGATGGCGGCCCCGGGCGTGAACGGACCGAGTGGCTGCGCACGAACCTGCGGCCGCAGAAGCAGAGCGAGTATTCGCAGGTCCTGGTGTCGCTGCGGCTGGGAGACATTACGTCAGGTCAGATGCGCGCCATCGCAGCGTTGGCGCGCGCGTACGCCGACGGGCTGGTGCGCGTCACCGTCGATCAGAACCTGTTGCTCCGCTGGGTGCGCAGCGGACAGGTGCCCGGCCTGTATCGCCGCCTCGCGGCGGCGGGGCTGGGGGACGCGGGCGCCGGAACGATTGGCGATGTCACCAGCTGCCCCGGTGCTGAATCCTGCCGTCTCGCGGTCACGCAATCGCGGGGTCTCGCGCGTCTCATCCAGGACGACTTCGAGCAACGGTCGCCGAAAGTGCTGCGTCTGGCGGCGGACGCGCACATCAAGATCAGCGGCTGCCCGAATGGCTGCGGGCAGCACCACGTCGCCACCATCGGCTTTCAGGGAAGCGTGAGGAAGCTCGGGGATCGCGTGGTGCCGCAGTACTTCCTGATGCTGGGCGGAGGACAGGGACAGGACGGTGCCTGCTTCGGACGGCTGACCGCGAAGATTCCCGCGCGCCGCGTACCGGAAGCCATCGATCGTCTGCTTCGGCTGTATGAAGAGGAGCGGTCGCACGGCGAATCCGCGCCCGCGTTCTTCCATCGCGTCGACGTGGCGCGGGCCAAGGCGGCCGTCGCCGATCTCGAACAGCTCACGGCCGAAGACGTCCTGCCGCAGGACTTCATCGATCCGGGCGAAGATCAGGCGTTCAATCCGGAGGTCATGGACGGCGAGTGCAGCGCGTAAGGCCCCGCGACATTGTCGTTCCCGGATCGATCGCGAACCTCGGTCCGGGGTTCGACACGCTCGGTCTGGCCGTGAACCTGTATCTACGGCTGCACATCACGAACATCGAGCGCGACGGACGCGGCCGGGTCAGGTTTCGCTTCGCAGACGGACCGATTGGCGGCCGTAACCGGATCGCCGATGGATTTCGTGCGCTCGGCCCGCTGAAGAACGCGCCGTCGATGGACGTGCTCGTGCGCACGGAAATCCCGCCGCGCGGCGGTCTGGGCAGCAGCGCCGCGGCGACCGTGGCGGGCCTCAAGCTCCGGGAGCTCGTGGACGGGCGGCGGTCCGGGGACGAAATTCTGGCCGCGGCGTCCAGAATAGAGGGGCACGCCGACAACGTCGCGCCGTCGATTTTCGGCGGGATGACGAGCTGCTGCGCCGCGGCCGACGGGACCATTCGCGTGACGAAATGGCCCTGGCCAGCAAACTGGCGCATCGTTGTCGCGACGCCCCACACGGAGCTCGCTACGTCAGTTTCTCGAGGGACGCTGCCGCGCGCGATGGCGATCAGCGACGCCGTCTTCAATCTGCAGCACATGGCGCTGCTGCTCGGGGCGCTGCAGTCGGCCAACGCGGACGATTTCCGGGAAGCGCTCCAGGATCGGATGCACCAGCCGCACCGCGCGCGGCTCGTGCCCGGCTTGCGCCGGCTGCTGTCGATGCGGCATCCTGACGTGATCGGCGTCTGCCTCAGCGGAGCCGGGCCGTCCGTGGCGGCGTTTACGACCGGCGCGACGGACGCGGCCGAACGGATCCTGAAGCAGGCCTACCGCCGCGAGCGGATCGCGTGCACGGTGAGGACAGTGCAAGTACACACAGCCCTTCGACGGGGCTCAGTGCAGGAAGGGGACGCATGACGTTCATGACCGGGCTGCAGTGCCATTTGTGCGGGGCGAAATTCCCCGCCGAGGCGCTGTGGGTCTGCGATCAGTGCCTCGGGCCGCTCGAGGTCATCTATGACTACGACGCTGTCCGGCAGGCCGTCACGCGTGAGCTGATCGAGCAGCGGCCCCGCAACGTGTGGCGCTTCAGGGAGCTGCTGCCGATTACGGGTGAGCCGCGCACAGGCCTCCATTCCGGTTACACGCCGCTCATTCGCGCGAACCGTCTCGCGAAACACCTCGGGCTCGAGGAGCTCTATATCAAGGATGATTCGGTCAATCATCCGACGCTTTCGTACAAAGATCGCGTCGTCTCGATCGCCGCCACGCGGGCCGTGGAGCTCGGGTTCAGCGTCTTTGGATGCGCATCGACGGGCAATCTCGCGAACAGCGTGTCAGCGCACGCGGCGCGGCTCGGTCTCGAATGCTACGTCTTCATCCCGCATGACCTGGAGCTCGGAAAGGTGCTCGGCTCGGCGGTCTTCCGTCCGCACGTCATCGGCGTTCGCGGCAATTACGACGACGTGAACCGGCTGTGTACGCAGATTGCCGACAAGCACGGTTGGGGATTCGCGAACATCAACCTCCGCGCGTACTACGCGGAAGGCGCAAAGACGGTTGGCTTCGAGATTGCCGAGCAGCTGGGATGGCGGTTCCCGAAGCACCTCGTATCTCCGGTGGCTGGCGGCACGCTGCTGCCGCGAATCTTCCGCGGCTTCCGCGAGCTGCGCGAGGTCGGTCTGGTGCAAGGAGATTTGCCGACGATTCATGCGGCACAGGCCGCGGGGTGCGCCCCTGTCGTCCACGCGCTGCAGGAAGGCCTCGAGTTCCCCGAACCGGTCAAACCGTCCACGATCGCGAAGTCGATCGCGATTGGAAATCCGGCGGACGGTTTTCAAGTCGTGCGCACGGTCACATCGACAGGCGGATCCGGTGTGGCGTCGACCGACGAACAGATTCTGCAGGCGATGGAACTGCTCGCCGAAACCGAGGGCGTCTTCACGGAGCCCGCCGGCGGCGCGACGCTGGCGGGTGCGATGCAGCTGGTCAAGTCCGGCGTCATCTCGCGCCACGAATCGGTCGTCGTCTGTATCACCGGGAACGGTTACAAGACCGCGGCGGAGACGGTTGCGCCGCGGCTGCCGGCGGGCGTCGAAATCAGCCGTTCGCTCGACGACTTCGAGGCGTATCTTCGATCGTCGCGCGAAACGGTAGCGGCGAGGACATGACATGGCACATCGGATTCTGATCCCGACGCCGCTTCGCCCGTTTGCGGGCAAGCGCGACGTCGTGGAAGTTGAAGGCGCAACCGTCGGCGACGCCCTGCTCGGGCTCGTCGGCCAGTACGGCGACCTTCGCCGGCATCTTTACACCGACGACGGGCGGCTGCGCAGCTTCGTGAACATCTACGTCAACGACGAGGACATCCGTCACCTCGAGCGTGAGAAGACGACGCTCAAAGCCGGCGACACGATCAGCATCGTTCCGTCGGTCGCCGGTGGATCCGGGACGGCGGTCCGTGATGCGCCCGAGCTGACGCGCGACGAAGTTCAGCGCTACAGCCGTCACCTGATCATGCCGGAGGTTGGCGTCGAGGGTCAGCGCAAGTTGAAGGCGGCGCGTGTGCTCTGCGTCGGCGCCGGGGGCCTCGGCGCGCCCGCGTCCATGTACCTGGCCGCGGCAGGCATCGGGACGCTCGGCCTCGTCGACTTCGACGTCGTCGACTCGAGCAACCTGCAGCGGCAGATCATCTACGGCACGCCGGACGTCGGGCGCCGCAAGCTGGAGGCGGCTCGCGAGCGCATCAACGCGATGAACGCGGGCGTCAACGTGGTCCTGCACGAGACGACCCTCACGTCGAAGAACGCGCTCGAGGTGCTGAAGGATTACGACGTGATCGTCGACGGCACGGACAATTTCCAGACGCGGTATCTCGTGAACGACGCGTGCGTGCTGCTCGGGAAGCCGAACGCGTACGGGAGCATCTTCCGCTTCGACGGACAAGCCTCGGTGTTCGCGGTCAAGGGCGGACCGTGTTACCGGTGCCTCTATCCGGAACCACCGCCCCCCGGTCTCGTCCCGAGCTGCGCCGAAGGGGGCGTGCTCGGCGTACTCCCCGGCGTGATCGGCGTGATCCAGGCAACCGAGACGATCAAGTTGATTCTCGGCACCGGGCAGCCGCTCATCGGCCGGCTGCTGCTGTACGACGCGCTGCAGATGCGCTTCCGGGAGCTGAAGCTGCGCCGGGATCCCGACTGCCCGATCTGCGGCGATCACCCGACGATCAAGGCGCTCATCGATTACGACCAGTTCTGCGGCGTCGTGCCGGCGGCCGCGCACGCGCAACCGGCTGGCGGCGGTGGCATCCCCGAGATTACGGTTGAAGAGCTGAAGGCGAAAATGGATCGCGGCGAGGATTTCGATCTCCTCGACGTGCGCGAGCCCAACGAGTTTCAGATCTGCCGCATCCAGGGGTCGACGCTGATTCCGCTCGGCGAGCTGTCGCGGCGGACGGCGGAGCTCGATCCGGATCGCGATCTGGTCGTGCACTGCAAGATGGGCGGGCGCAGCGCGAAAGCGGTTGCGCTGCTGCAGGAGCGGGGCTTCCGGCGCGCGCGCAACCTGAAGGGGGGCATCCTCGCGTGGATCGACCGCATCGATCCCTCCCAGTCCAAGTACTGACGCCTGTCGCTTATCGCCTGCCGCTTGTCGCTTGGCGCTTTCTTATTTGCGCCGTTCGGGCAGCCGGCGTTCCGAAGGGCCGTCGTAGACGTAGTCCTTCGGATCGATCTGCCGCATCGGCTGCTGGCGGTCGCGCTCTTCCTGCGCCTGTGCGGCGATTCCGGGCACGCGCGAGATGATGAAGAGCGCGTTGGCGATCGACGGCGGAATGCCGATGTCGCTGCACACGGCGGCGATGGCGCCGTCGATGTTAATCGTGATCGTATGTTGATCGGCCACTTCCCGCGTGTGGAGGAACATCTCCACCGCGCGGATCATCTGGATGTGCGCGCCTTCGACCTCGAGCTCGAGCGCCATCTGGAACAGCCGCGCCGCGCGCGGGTCGCGGGTGTGAAAGCGATGGCCGAATCCCGGCAGGGCTTCTCCGCTCTGTTCCCACCGCTCGACAATCTCCGTCGCCGCGTCGCGATACGGCGCCCCGTTGCGCACCAGCTCGAGTCCCGCGTCGAGAAACTGCATGCAGCTCTCGATGTCGCCGCCGTGATACCGGCCGAACCCCAGGACGCCGGCTGACACGCACGCGCGCAGCGGTGCACCCGTTGTCGCGGTGTTGCGCGCGGCCAGCGTCGAGGGGGGCGTCGCGCCGTGGTCGATGAACGACACGAGCAGCGCTTCCATGAGCCGTCCGATTCCCGGCGTGGGACACTCGCCCAGCAGGAGCAGGTAGATCGTCTCGCCGAACGTCAGCCGCCCCATGATCTCGTCGAGCGGGTAACCCCGCACGAGAATCTTGTTCGGCTCGATGCTCGTGAGCGCAGTGCGCCACTTCTCGTCGCTCACGCGCTGCTGCGCGCGCCGCTCGACCATCACCGTGCCGCTCGGTTTTTTCATGGCGTCGCCCCCCGCAGCTTTAGGCACTCTCGCACCCCCCATCGGCATCTTTAGCACCCTGGGCACCTTGAGCACCCTCGGCGCCCTAGGCACCCTAAGTCCCGTAGAGCCGATCCCCGAAATCGCCGAGACCTGGAACGATGAACTTGTGCGCGTTCAACCCGCTGTCGACGACCGGCGTATAGATGGCGGCGTCCGGGTGATGCCGCTCGACGAGCGCGATGCCTTCCGGCGCGGCGACGATGCAGATCATGCGCACGTCGTGCGCACCGGCGCTCCGGAGCAGATCGAGCGCCGCGACCGCGCTTCCGCCGGTGGCCAGCATCGGATCGATCATGAGCACGAAACTGCGGCTCAGGTCCGCCGGCAGCTTCGAATAATACTGCGAAGCGACCGCGGTGATCTCGTCGCGCTGCAGGCCGATATGTCCCACGCGCGCGGTCGGGATCAGCTCCAGCACCGCGTCGAGCATGCCGAGGCCCGCCCTGAGGACCGGCACCACGACCACATCCCGCGTGACCCGGCGGCCGCTGGCCGGGCCAAGCGGCGTCTGGACCGTCACGTCGAGGCCGGGCACGTCGCGCGTCGCCTCGGCGGCGAGCAGCAGGCTGATGCGGACGGCCATTCGACGAAACAGTTCAGGAGGCGTTGAGGAGTCTCTGAGCGTCGCCAGCGCATCGTGCACCAGCGGATGCGTAACGAGGTGAACCGGCACGGGGGCACTATACAGGAGGAGACAGGAGACAGAGACAGGAGACAGAGACAGGAGACAGGAGCGCCTGGCGGCCCGGCGAGCTAGCGAAGCGACACGAGCCGAGCGTGTGGGGGTGGGGCCCCACGCGCAGTGATAAATGCAGACAAAAGGTAGAATTCGAGATTCATGTTGACACGGATTGCCGCGCTTCTGGTTGCGGGAGCGACTGTGGTTTTTGCCCAG
>Ga0075424_100002058_pt1 | contig 18123 bp, 20 predicted proteins | sample SoiMethybrSBSTD3_FD_75301 | JGI IMG/M metagenome (GOLD analysis project Ga0075424, IMG submission 75301) | Bulk soil microbial communities from a Populus tree surrounding site in Tennessee, USA - Soil MetaG P. TD hybrid SBSTD3 | ecosystem: Environmental > Terrestrial > Soil > Tree plantation...
ACACGAAGCGGCAAGCCGTTCGTCTACTGCCGCGTGCCGAGGTAGACGCCGCCGACGGTGATGGCGAAGCCCACCAGTGCGGCGGCGCTCAGGGTTTCATGAAACGCGACGAAGCCCATGAGCGCGGTGATCGGCGCGGTGAGATAGAAGAGCGCCGATACGCGGCTCGCCTCGCCCTTGCGGAGCAGGGCGTACAACAGGCTGAAGGCCGCGATCGAATTGACGAGCGAGAGCCACGAGGAGGCGAAGATCAGCTTCCAGCTCCACTCGACTTCGAGCCCTTCGAGGTGCAACGCGGGCACGAACACGATCGCTCCGGCGGCTGCCATCTGGACGAGCGCGCCGGTGCGCAGATCCATCGTGCTGCAGTACTTCTTCTGGTAGAGCGTGCCGCACACCAGGGCGGCGAGGGCGGCGAAGATGGCCGCGTAACCCTCCCAGGTCGCCGCGCCGAGCGAGATCCGGTCGAGGACGACGAGCGCGACGCCGACCAGTCCGGCGCCGAGTCCGACCCACTGGCGCCGCCCGACACGCTCGCCGAGGAGTGGGACGGCGCCGAGCGCCGTGAAAAGCGGCGCGAGGCCGTTCACGAGCGCCGACATGCCCGCGCTCACGCCGTGCTGCAGGCCGAAGTAGGCGAAGCCGAGCGCCAGGCCCTGGAGCAGCGCGCCGGCAACCGCGAGGTGGCCGTAGTCGATGAGCTTTTCCGGCCACGGCGCGCCGGTGGCGAGGGCGATGAGGAGCATGACGGCGCCGGCGGCGGCGAACCGGATCACGAGAAGCGTGAACGGGCCCGCGTAGGGCAGTCCGATCTTGCCGGCGATCCACGCGCTGCTCCAGAGTACGACGAAGAGCGCGCCGAGCGACGAAAGCGAGGGCGACCGGCGGGCGGCTATGACTGCGTTCATGGAATGTGTTCCATCGAGCCTTAAGAGCGCGATTGTGAGCGCCGCCGGGCCCCCGCTCCAACGCTCTTTCGGCATTCCGCGCATGCGCATTGCGCATGCAAAGCCGCTTGACGAAGCCCTGCTAGCGGAGCTCGCCCGAGCTCTCGATGATCCTCGACACCAGGCCGTACTCGATCGCCTCTTCGGCGCTCATCCAGAAGTCGCGCTCCATGTCGCCGAGCACCTTCGGCAGCGCCTGGCCGGTCTGCCTGGAGATGACCTTGGCGATGCGCTCGCGCGTGCGCAGAATTTCCTTCGCCTGGATCGCGATGTCGGTCGCCGGGCCGCCGGCGCCGCCGCCAGGCTGATGGATCATGAAGCGCGTGTTCGGCAGGCAGACGCGCCGCTCCTTGGGCGCGGCGAGGAAGACGTGCGTGCCGGCGCTCGCCACCCAGCCGGTGCCCACGGTGGTCACCGGCGCCCGCACGAACCGGATGATGTCGTGGATCGCGTCGCCGGATTCGACGTGGCCGCCGGGCGACGAAATGAGGACGGTGACCGGCCCCTCGGATTCCTCCGCCAGCGCGATGAGGCGCGTGCAGGTCGCGCGGGCGACCGCGTGGTTGATCTCGCCGAACAGCATGACGAAGCGCGACTTGAAGGCCAGGCGATCGGCGATCGTCTCGATGCGTTCGGGGGTTTCGGGCTTTTCTTCGTTGACGTCCATCGAATGCTCCTCGCAGGTTCAGCGCCAATGGTACAACGCGGCTATCTTTGGAATACGGAACGCAACTTGCCGGGGGCGAGATCGTGCTGTTCGACCGCAGCTGGTAGAACCGCGCCGGCGTCGAGCGCGTGATGGGCTTCTGCAGCGAGGAGGAATGCGAGGGCTTTTTTCCGAGGTCGTCCTGCCCCAGCGGGAGCGGCACGAGGGCTACCGCAGGAGCCCCACGCCTGCATCCCTCACGGTGCCCGAGGTTTACTGAGGACAGGGCTCTAGCAGCCCGGCGCGCCGACCGTTACCGCCGCCGCGCCGGGGCTGCGATGCGAAGGCGTCAGTCGTACGACTGGATCTGGCACACCCAGCCGTCGCGCACGAAATGGCCGTTCTGCCACTTGTAGTTTGCGCTGGCGTCGGTGCCGGCGGGGCACTCCTGCGGGTTGGCGACGGTGTCGCGGGCGAAGTCATAGGCCGAGGCCGACAGGGCAACGCCCGCCAGAAGAAGAGCGGCTGCGATTTTTCTCATGATGCGATCCTTTCGAGTAAGTGAAAGCTGAGGAGTTGCGGCGAAAGGACGCACGTTAGAGGCGCGCGCGCACGGATCGGTTTCACTTTGCGCGCTGACCGCTACACGTGCAATATGACCTGCGGGTGACAACAAGCCAACTGACACGACAGCTTGACACGCTGGGCGTCGAAGCAGGCGGTGTACTGCTGGTGCACGCGGCATTCTCGAAAATTGCACCGGTTGAGGGCGGGCCCCGCGGCCTCATCGAGGCGTTGCTCGCGACGCTCGGTGAACGCGGAACCCTCGTCATGCCGAGCATGGCCGACGACGACGACACGCCGTTCGATCGCCGCAGCATGCCCTGTCGCGCCGTGGGGGCGCTCGCCGACTGCTTCTGGAGGATGCCGGGCGTCCTGCGCAGCGACAGTCCCCATGCGTTCGCCGCGTTCGGCCCGCAAGCCGCGTGCATCACTTTGCCGCATCCCGTGGACGTGCCGCACGGCCTCTATAGCCCGCCCGGACGCGTGTACGAGCTCAACGGCCAGGTGCTGCTGCTCGGAGTAGGACACGACGCCGATACGACGATCCACGTCGCCGAGGACATCGCCGGCGTGCGCTACCGTCAGCCGAAGCACGCCACCGTCATGGAGGATGGAGGGCCGAAGCGCTACGAGTACGGCGAGACCGATCATTGCTGCGAGAACTTTCGCCTGCTCGACTGCTGGCTGGAGGCCGAGGGCCGCCAGCGCCGCGGCCGTGTCGGCAACGCAGAAGCGCGCCTCGCGCGCTCGCACGACATCGTGTCGGCCGCGCTCGAGCGCCTGCGGCGGAACGAAGCCGTATTCCTGCACGAGCGCGGCTCGTGCGGCGAATGCGATGCCGCTCGCGCCGGCGCTGTACCATGGCGCAAAGGAGGTTGACTGGCGCGCATCGGTATCGTCGGCGTGAGCGGCTATGGCGGAGGCGAGCTTCTCCGCCTGGTGGCCGGCCATCCGTCCTTCGAGCTCGCGTACGTCGCCGGAGATTCGAGCGCAGGGCAGGCACTCGCGCAGCGCTTCCCGTGGCTCGCCGGACGCGACGTGGGCGCCCTCGTCATCCAGCCTTTCGAGCCGCGGAAGTTGCCGGCGCTCGAGCTGCTCTTCGTCTCGTTGCCCACCGGCAAGTCGCGCGATCCGCTCGCGCAAGTGCCGCCGGCAGTGAAGATCGTCGACGTCGGCGGCGATCACCGCTTCGTCGAGGGCTGGACCTACGGGTTGACCGAGCTGCCAGGACAGCGCGCGCAGGTCGCGCGCGCGACGCGCCTCGCCAATCCGGGCTGCTACCCCGCCGCGGCGCTGCTCGCGCTGGCGCCGCTCGCGAACGAACGGCTGATCGAGCTCGAGGGCGTCGTCATCGACGCGAAGAGCGGCGTCACCGGCGCCGGCCGCGGCGGCGCAAGCGCCTTCGGCTACGCGGAGACCAACGAGGACCTCTTCGCCTACGGGCTCGCCGCGCACCCGCACGTGCCGGAAATCGAAACCGCGCTCGCAAAAGTTGGCGGCGCGAAAGCAAGCGTCGCGTTCACGCCGCACCTCGTACCGATGTCGCGCGGCCTGCTTGCCACCTGCTACGCGCGGCCGCGCGGTGGTGTGACTGCGAAGCAGTTGCACGAAGCCGCTTCGACGCTTTATGGAGGCGAGCCTTTCATTCGTCTGACCGAACTGCAGGCAGGTGCAGGTCCGCACACTGGCTGGGCTGCCGGATGCAACTTCGCTTTTCTTTCTTACGCGATCAATCCGCGCACCGGCTTGGTGATTGCGCTCGGCGCTATCGACAACCTTGGCAAGGGCGCAGCGGGACAGGCGCTGCAGAACGCCAACCTGATGACTGGACAGGCGGAAACCGCGGGCCTCGAGGGACTACCGGTGCGCCCTTGAGGCCGAAGAAAGGAGTCTGTCACAAATCTGCAATACGCCAATGTGAAACCCCGCGCCTGGGGTCAACGAGTAACGTAGCGGTCACAAAAAAATTGGGGGCTGCATGGCGAGATCACAGTGGGCCCGCGACGACGACGCAAGGGCTGCAATCCAAGCGATCCTCCGCGAACTTCCGGAGGATCATCCTGCGCGTGAGGCGTACCGGACGGGAGCGGATCCGACTCGCCTCCTCACCCTCGTCGACCGCGAAGATCTCGTCGAGAAGCTGAATCAGGCTTGGCTCGACTGGTATTCGAGGCGGCTGCGCTGGCAGCGCGCCGGCAACGTGCTTTAGAACGACCTGGCGCTTTTAGGCCGGCGTAGTCTCGCCCGCCTGGATCGCCTTCAGCTTGCTGCGGAACGACGCGAGCGCGTTCTGCACGCGCAGCCGGACGAAGTCGACGCCTCGCTCGGCAGGATCGCGAGCGGTGAGGAGCTCGCTGTAGTTTTCGATGCTGCGGATGGCGCGGCGGCATTCGTTGTCGGCCACCACGCTTTCCGCGGCACGGCACAGCGCCTGGACATCGCCCAACGCGTCTGCGTTGAGCTTGCCTTTCGCATGCGTGGCGAAGAATTGCTCCAGCGCGTAGTGAGCGGCACGTGCCTGCTCGAAGTTTGTATCAGTCATGTGTGTACTTTGCCGCAGTTTCCGGGCGCCGCATAGTTGCATCCGCGAACCACGTGGCGCGTGCGCATTCTTTCGCGTAAGTGCGCGCGGCAACTGCAGAATTCACTGCACAAAATTTAGGCGGAAGCGTCTTTGAGACGCGCGTTTTCGACCCTGCCCGAGGCATGCGCGAGGTTATCCACAACTTTTGTGGATATCTCCCGTCTGTGTCGTCGTGGTGCGACGCATAGGTTGCGCATCATGATGTTCGCGCTGGGTTCCTGTTTCGAAAAACGACTTGTCACGAAACGGCAACGTTGCCCCCCTATCGTCCAGAACTCGAAGTGCTCTTCATCTCATTCTCTGGGGGTTTCAAGGACATGTTCAACGTCAGACGCGCACGCGCGCTCGGCTTGGCCGCGGGGGTGTTGTTTTCGGTGTCGGCGCTCGCCGTGGACATCACCGGCGCCGGCGCGACCTTTCCCTATCCGATCTACGCCAAGTGGGCCGACGCCTACAAGAAGCAGACTGGGGTGGGAATGAACTACCAGTCGATCGGCTCCGGCGGCGGCATCAAGCAGATCACGGCGAAGACCGTGCAGTTCGGCGCTTCCGACATGCCGATGAAGCCCGATGAGCTTGAGAAATACGGCTTGATGCAGTTTCCGGCGATCATGGGTGGCGACGTCATCGTCTACAACGTCAAGGGCGTGCCGCCAGGCGCCATTACGCTTACCGGTTCGCAAATCGCAGACATCTATCTCGGTAAGATCAAGAAGTGGAACGATGCGGCGATTGCTAAACAGAACCCCGGAGTCAAACTGCCGGATCAGGCCATTTCGGTGGTCCACAGGTCCGACGGATCCGGCACGACGTTCATCTTTGTAAACTACCTTTCGAAAGTGAGTGACGAGTGGAAAGCTAAGGTGGGCGAGGGCACTTCGGTGGCGTGGCCCACCGGAGTCGGCGGAAAAGGCAACGAGGGCGTCGCGTCCTACGTACAGCGAATCGACGGCGCCATCGGCTACGTGGAATACGCGTACGCCAAACAGAACAAGCTGGCGGTGGCGAAGATGGTCAACCGCGACAACCAGGTCGTCGCGGCGGGTGAGGATACTTTCAAGGCGGCGGCCGCCGGCGCGGACTGGACCAAGGCGCCGGGCATGTACCTCGTGCTGACCGACCAGGCGGGGAAGAGCAGCTGGCCAATGACCGGTGCTTCCTTCATCCTGATGCACAAGCAGCAGGAGAAGGCGGACATTGCCAAGGAGGTCCTCAAGTTCTTCGATTGGGCCTTCCAGAACGGCGACGCAATGGCGAGCGAGCTCGACTATGTGCCGATGCCCGACAACGTCGTCGCGCTCATAAAGGCGGCGTGGAAGCAGCAGATCAAGGATGGCGCCGGCAAGCCGGTGTACTGATCGCAAACCTGAGGCGGCGGGCGGTCGCGGCCGCCCGCTTTTTATTTAGAATCCGCGAGGGGAATTTTCCCGGATGAGCGCGGTACCGGGCTTGCCAGCCAACTACGACATCGCTATAAGCGTGCCGCGCAACGGCGTCACGCCGCCTGGCCGGACCGGGGGCGGCCGCTGGAAGGATCAGGCCTTCGAGTGGCTGACGCGCCTCTTCGCGCTGCTCGTATTCAGCATCCTGGGGGCGATCCTGGTGTCGCTGGTGGCGGGCAGCATGGTTTCGCTCGAGCGCTACGGCGTCGCCTTCCTGTGGAGCGACGAATGGGACCCGGTCAAGGAGCAGTTCGGCGCGCTGGTACCGATCTTCGGGACGCTCCTCACTTCCTTCATCGCGCTCGCGATCGGCGTGCCGGTCAGCTTCGGCATCGCGCTCTTCCTCACCGAGCTCTCGCCGACCTGGCTCAAGCGGCCGCTCGGCACCGCGATCGAGCTGCTGGCGGCGATTCCGTCGATCATCTACGGGATGTGGGGGCTGTTCGTTTTTGCGCCGCTGTTCCAGGCCTACGTGCAGCCGCATCTCATCGCGACGCTCGGCGCCGTGCCGGGCCTCGCGCGCCTCTTCGAAGGGCCGCCGCTCGGCATCGGCATGCTGACCGCCGGCCTCATCCTTTCCATCATGGTGATCCCGTTCATCACGGCGGTGATGCGCGACGTGTTCGAGCTGGTGCCGCCTATGCTGAAGGAGTCCGCCTACGCGCTCGGCGGAACCACCTGGGAAGTCGTCTGGCGCGTGGTGCTGCCCTACACCAAGGTCGGCGTCGTTGGCGGGGTCATGCTGGGCCTGGGCCGGGCGCTGGGTGAAACCATGGCGGTGACATTCGTCATTGGAAACGCGCACCGGCTTTCGGCCTCGCTCATGGCGCCCGGCAACAGCATCGCCTCGGCGCTCGCCAACGAATTCACCGAGGCGGTCGGCGATTCCTATTTCGCGGCGCTGATCGAGCTCGGCCTCATCCTCTTCGCGATCACTACCGTGGTGCTCGCCGCCTCGAAGCTCCTCCTGTCGCGCCTCGCGCGGCGCGAGGGGACGCGAACCTGAACCGTCCATGAGCGCGATCAGCGCCGCCAACGTCACCTACCGCGCTCGCAAGCGCACCAACCTCGCGATGCTCACGGTGTCGGCGGCGGCGCTTGCCTTCGGCCTGTTCTGGCTGATCTGGATCCTGGCGACGCTGCTGTACGAAGGCGGCAACGCGCTCTCCCGCGCGGCGCTCTACATGCAGATGACGCCGCCGCCGGGCGCCGACGGCGGGCTCGCCAACGCGATCGTCGGCAGCCTGATCATGGTGGCCTCGGGCACGTTGATCGGCACGCCGGTCGGCATCCTCGCCGGCACGTACTGCGCCGAATACGGGCGCTCTGGATGGCTCGCGTCCGCGACGCGCTTCCTGAACGACGTGCTGCTGTCGGCGCCCTCCATCGTGATCGGCCTGTTCGTGTACTCGGTGTACGTCGCGCGCGTCGGTCATTTCTCCGGATGGGCCGGCTCGGTCGCGCTCGGACTGCTCGTGGTCCCGGTGGTGGTGCGCACCACCGACGACATGCTCAAGCTGGTGCCGAACAGCCTGCGCGAGGCGGCATTCGCGCTCGGCTGCCCGACCTGGAAAGTCATCACGCTGGTCACCTACCGCTCGGCGCGCACCGGAATCGTCACCGGCATACTCCTCGCGGTCGCGCGCATCAGCGGCGAGACCGCGCCGCTGCTGTTCACCTCGCTCAACAACCAGTTCTGGTCGCTCGACATGAACAAGCCGCTGGCGAACCTGCCGGTGGTGATCTTTCAGTTCGCGATGAGCCCGTACGAGGACTGGCACCGGCTCGCGTGGGGCGGCGCCGCGCTCATCACGCTGGCGGTGCTGGCGCTCAACATCGCTGCGAGAGTGATTTTCAGGAAGCGAGTCTAGCCGCCATGGCTGAAACGATGGGCTCTCCCACGCGCTCGGTGCCCCGGCCCGAAGTCCGCGGGAACGGCGCCCCCGCCGCGACGCCGCGCCTCAAGCTGCAGATCCGCAACCTCCAGTTCTACTATGGCGGGTTCCACGCGCTCAAGAACATCAGCATGGATATTCCCGAGCGCATGGTCACGGCGTTCATCGGCCCCTCGGGCTGCGGCAAGTCGACCCTGCTGCGCACCCTCAACAAGATGTACGCGCTTTATCCCGAGCAGCGAGCCGAGGGCGAAATCCTGATGGACGGCGAAAACCTGCTGAGGTCGAAGCAGGACGTGTCGCTGATCCGGGCGCGCATCGGCATGGTGTTCCAGAAGCCGACGCCGTTTCCGATGTCGATCTACGACAACATCGCCTTCGGGGTGCGCCTGTTCGAGAACCTGCCGATGCGCGAGATGGACGACCGCGTGGAGTGGGCGCTCATGCGCGCCGCGCTCTGGGACGAGGTGAAGGGGAAGCTCCGTCAGAGCGGCGACAGCCTGTCAGGCGGCCAGCAGCAGCGCCTGTGTATCGCGCGCGGCATCGCCATCAAGCCCGAGGTGCTGCTGCTCGACGAGCCGTGCTCGGCGCTCGACCCGATCTCCACCGCGAAGATCGAGGAGCTGATCCACGAGCTGAAGTCCGACTACACGGTCGTGATCGTCACGCACAACATGCAGCAGGCGGCGCGCGTGTCCGACTACACCGCCTACATGTACCTGGGCGAGCTGATCGAGTACGGCGCGACCGACGATCTGTTCATCAAGCCGACGAAGAAGCAGACCGAGGATTACATCACCGGCAGGTTCGGCTAGTTGCGACGGCCAGGCGCGCCGCGGCGCCGTTCTAGAACATCTTTTAAAACATCGTATTGCGTATTTGTCGGGCGGGCGATTTTGGCTAGGATTTCCGCCCATGGACGTGCTGCTCGTCGACGATCATCCGATCATCCACGAGACGCTGCGCGCGATGGTGCGCTCGCTGCGTCCGGCGGCGGATTTTCACAGCCAGTTCGACCTCGACGCGGGCCTGTCCGAAGCGCGGCGGCTGGAGCGGCTCGAGCTGGTGCTGCTCGACCTCGGGCTGCCGGGCTGCTCCGGCATGGACGCGCTGGTCAAGTTTCGCCAGGCGGTGCCGAACGCGCGCGTGGTGGTCATTTCGGCCGACGAGGACGGCGAGCGCGTGCGCGAGGCCCTGAGCGAGGGCGCAGCAAGCTACGTGCCGAAAACGCTGCGGCCGAAAGCCATGGTCGACGCCCTGCGCACCATCCTCGACGGGGGCAGGTACACGCCGCCGGCGGCTGCGGCGCAGCCCTGACCGAGAACTAGTTCACAAATCCGCGCGAAGGAAACGCGAACCCGTGAGCCGGTTGGCTCTGGCGCGCCGCTTTCCGGGGTAGGATTTTCCTTGCCATGGATGTCCTGCTCGTCGACGACCACCCGATCCTCCACGAGACGTTGCGCGCGGTGGTGGGGTCGATCGCGCCGCAGGCGCAATTCCACGGCGAAACCAGCCTCGGCGGCGGCATCTCCAAGGCGCGCCAGCTGAAGGATCTGCAACTCGTGCTGCTCGATCTGCTGCTGCCGGGCTGCACCGGCATCGACGCCCTCGTCCAGTTCCTCAAGGTGCTGCCGCGCGTGCGCGTGCTGGTCATCTCCGCGACCGAGGATTCGGACAGCGTGCGCGCCGCGCTCGACGCGGGCGCGGTGGGCTACCTGCCGAAGACTTCGAATCCCAAGGTCATCGCGGACGCGGTGCACACGGTGCTGCAGGGCGGGACGTACGTGCCGCCGCAGGCCCTGGGCGCGGTGCCGCACCTCAAGGCCACTACCACGCTCGCCGACCTCGGCATCACCGAACGCCAGGCCGACGTGCTGAAGCTCGTCACCAAGGGTCTCTCGAACGGCGAGATCGCGCGCCAGCTCAGCATCGCCGAGAACACCGTCAAGCAGCACGCGCATGCGGCCTACCGGGCGCTCGGCGTCAACTCCCGTACCGAGGCGATGGTTGCGCTGGCGCGGATGGGCATCAAGGGAGACTGAGCTACCACCGGTCGTCGTCATCGTTCTCGTCATCGTGCCGGCTGCGCGCACGGTGCTGGCGGATGATCTCGTAGGTGACGTTGTCGCCATGCTGCTGGGTGTAGAACACGCGCCAGCCGTCCTTGAACGGCCGCGGCAGTTTCGCTCCCAGGATGCCGTTCACGTCCGGATCGCCATCCGAGACGTGGATTCCGGTCAGCTCGTTGTCGCCGTCGTTGATGAACCCGGCACTGCCGAGCAAGGCGGCGTCGATCGTCGCGGACGGATCGCGGCCCTGCGCGATGATGCGCACAGGTGAATTGGAAGCGTTGGAATAGTCCAACCTTGCGTCAAGCAGCCAACCGGAGTCGAGTGCATTACCCTGCGTGTGGAGCGTTTCGCCGCGATCCTCCACCGCCGCGATGCGGTCGGCGTCCCAGAATGCCAGGTTGTCGAACGCGGTGTGCTCGAGGTCGCCCTTGAAGAAGAGCGCGAGCTTGCCGCCGTCGGCGCTGGGCGAGGATTGCGTGAGCTTCTGGATGGCGCCGAACCCGCCGTGGTCGGGCGCCGCGACGGTCGTGGCGTTCGTGTCACCGGTTTCGGTGAAGTAGAACTCGCGGAAGTGCGTCCCGGGGCGGAACATCCCGTTTTCAGGGCGCTTGAACGGCGTGCCGCCCGCGTCCTTGGCGAGCTGGTTGGCGTTGAAGACGCCGAAGCCCTGGACGGCGGTGTCGTGGATCGTCACCCACCTTGTGTCGAACACGTTGCCGTAAGCATGCAGATCCTTGATGTCCTGCGTCAGCGCGCTCGCGCTCTGGAACCGGATCGGCTGGCCGGGATTGGCCTTCGACACGACCTGTAGCACCTGCATCTTGCCGCCCTGCGTCAGGTCGCGCCGGTTTTTCGGCACGAAGCGGAAGATGAAGCTGTTCGGCAGGCGCGCATTGGTCTGGCCCGTCGGAGTGGCGCCCCCGATGTCCTCGACGATCCACAGGTTGCCGTCCGAGTCAGCCTGGATGCCTTCGAACCCGCCGCGGCCCATGACGCCGAGCAGCGCCACCGCCTTCGAGGGGAAATCGGGTGTCGCCTGCCACACGCCACCGGTCGTCGTACCGTTGCCTTCCTGGGTGAAGAGCAGCCGACCCGACCACGGGTACCACGTGCTTCCGTCGAAGACGGGAAGATTGGTGGTGCCATCGGCCTCCTTCGTGGCGATCACCGTCACACGGTGCCGCGCATCTGCGTCGAGATTGATGCGGGTGATATAGCCTGTGCCGAGCGCCGCCGGACCTTCATGACCCTGGTAGAGGAAGCGGCGGCCGTAGTCGTAGTCGGCGTCCGCACCGTGCTGGTCCTCGAGAACGAGATAGGTGTTCTTGTCCGGCTCGGTCTTGCTAGCTTCTACATTGCTGCCGGGCGCCGGAAGCAGGTTGGGATGATCGTCGCGATAAGCGTAGAACGCGACGCCGCCGCCCGGATTCTCGACCGGCGTCGAGCCCTGCGCCCGCACGACCTGCTGGAGCTCGGGCGAGAGCGCCGTCGGCAAAGTCACCCCGACCATGCGGGGATTGGCGAACGGAACATGAGTAAGCTGCTGGGCCATCGCCTGCGTGCCGGCTGTGATAAGCGGCAGCGTGCACAGCGTCACGAGCGCGCTTCTGGCGAATCCATGCTTCATCTGAACGGTCTCCCTTGAGCGGTTTTGGGTCGACTGGAACTGCGCGGCGAGAAATCCGCCCGCCACCGTACGAGGTCAATGTGAAAATGTAATGACCGTCGCTTGACGGTTTTCTTGCGGGTTGCGCTTCGACGGGTCGAGCGACCGCGGGATTAACGAGAGAACGCGAAAATTATTTCGGCCGATTACGAAAACGGTCCATGAATCAGCGTGCGCTTGCCGCGACCCTGTTCGCTTGGACATTAAACTGCGGAGCGCAGGAGTCGACCGTGCTGCCGACGGTCGAACTGACCGCTGCGCGATACCAAAACGAAGTCGGCACCCCGGATGCCGCGTCGCAAGGCGTGGTGACGAAAGAAGGAATCGAGAAGCGCCCGTTGTTGCGGCCGGGCGAGGTCGCCGAGGCGGTGCCCGGCATGATCGTCACGCCCGCGTCGGGTACGCGTTAACGAAACGCGCTGGCGCGTACCTCGACGTGTTTAGCCTGTTCGACCGCCAGGCGGGCGACATCGACCACCCTACGCCTCACGCCTGCCGGGCGAGCCCGCAGGGCGTCAACAACGTGCACTTCCATCCGGTCGAGCGGCGGGCGCTGCGCGCGACGCTCGCACTGACGTACTGAGCTACTTCGTCGGACTCGGGTGCGAGTGGACGTGAGGCTCGCCCGCCGCACTCTTCGCCGCCACCGCGCTCCGACCTTCGAGATAAGACACGATCGCAGCAGCGTCCGCGCCGCCGAGGCCGACGTTGGGCATGCGCGCTTTCTGGTATTTCTCGTAGAGCGTCTTCGCGATCGGATCGCCCGACGCGAGCATCTGGTCGGGAACCTGAATGTAGCGCAGCAACCACGTACGCTCGCGCCGCGCAGTCACACCCAGGAGGTCTGGGCCCATCTTGTCGCCCTGACCGAGGCTGTGGCAGGCGCTGCATCGGCTCGAGAATAGGTACTCTCCGCCGCTCACGTTGAGCGGCTGCGCCTCGGCATAGCTTCTTCCCCCCGTGTCCCTCCAGCCGAAGAAGCCTGCCAGGCTCGTGGCGAGGAATTCGGGATTGTCGACCGCGGACTGGCGCACCCACTGGCCGGCGGGCTCGTCGCCGACCATGAGGATCGCGGTGTGCCCGTCCTTGTTTGCCGCATCGCTGTAGCGCGAGAGCCCGAGCTTCTTCGTGACGGCGCGGATGTCGGCGGCGTTGCCGGTGAGGAAGGTCCAGCCGGGTCCGACGCCGAACTTCTCCATGTAGGCCTTCAGGACCTCGGGAGTGTCGTTCTTGGGGTCGATGCTGATCGAGTAGAAGTAGATGTCCTTGCCCATGCGCGCGCCGAGCAGCCGCTGCAGCTGTGCGAGCCGCGCAGTCTCCAGCGGGCATTCATTGGTACAGCTCGTGTACATGATGTTGACTGCGACGGATTTTCCCTTGAGGAGATCGTCGTAGAAGCGGACGGTCTTGCCTTCATGGGTGACGAGCGGGACATTGGGGAAGTAGCTCGCGCCGTAGCGGTTCACAACTGCGGGCTTCTCCACGGCGGCCGGCGCGGCTTCGGCTTGCGTGCCATGGCCCTCAGGGCCGTGCGCACGCGCGCCTGATGCGCAGCAGAGGATAAGAAGCGTGGCTAGAAACGCTGAAGCTGATGATGTCGTGTGCATGGCTGCCTTTTCAAATTGGATACCGTGCGGCAACGCCGGACCGCCGTAGGCGACGGTCCGGCGCTGACTCGTCATGCCACCGCTACGGGCTGCTGCCGATGCTTCCCGTCGCAGAGACGAGGCTCAACGTATTTACGTTGAAGCTCAGGTTGAACGAGGCGAGGCCGACACTCGGCGCCATCGCGCTCGTACCGCTACGGTTGAACGGGAAGTTGTACTGCACCGTGTCGGCGGCGGCGAGCCGGCGCTGCACGATTGCCTGATCGGAGGTCGCATAAGTCGCTCCGGTCGAAGCCCCTACGCCCTTGAGGCCGCTCAGGTCGATCGTAAGCACCACCGTCGGTATGCCGCCGAAGTCCGGATCGGTCACCACGCTCGCGCTGAGCTTCGCCAGTCCCGAGAATTTGACGCTCTCCGGCGTGCCGGTCACGATGCCCGTCACCGGTACAGAGGCGGACGTGGTCGTGGTCGTCGTGGTCGAAGAGGTGGAGGTCGACGCCGTCGTGCTTGCGCTCATCGTCGCGGTCTGTGCGTCCGCGGGAGCGCTCCACCAGGGAGCCGCCATCGCCAGGACAAGCGCGACGGGGCCGGGGAAAAACGATCTGCGCATGTTCATGTTTCGCTCCTCATCTTCTATTTGAGCGCCGTGGGTTCGATGTCGGTCGGCGCACGGAACTGCACCCCTTGCGGGAACGGAATCGGCGTCGGCAGCGGCCGCACGAACGGCGCGCCGTTGTCGTCGATCTCCCAGCGCAGCAGCATCGCGTTGTCCTCGTGCACCGTGTTGTGGCAGTGCTCCATGAACATGCCGCCCCAGTCCCGGAACTGCAGCGTGAGGGTGACCGATCCGCCCGGGCGCAGCCGCCAGACGTCCTTGCGGCCCTTCTCCCAGGCCGGCACGTTCGCCGCGCTGCCATTGCGCGCGAGCGTCTGGCACTCCTCGAAGTGGATGTGGATCGGGTGATCCCAGCCTCCGCCGCCGTTCTTCAGCGTCCAGATCTCGCGGCTGCCCGAATGGGGCGCCGCCGAGACTCGGCCGAAATCGGCGGCGAACATCTGGTTGTCGTTCACCTTGATGCCCCAAGGTCCGAAGAACGTGCTGACCGGATCGTTGGTATTCTGGCCTGCGCCGCGGCCGAACTCGAAGGTGCGCGTCCTCGCCACCGGGATTTTCGAGAGATCCGGATTGAGGATCAGCGTGTTGGGCACCTGGCTCTGATCCGGTTGCGCCGGCTTGCGCACGATGCGGAACTCGAGGAACCGGCCGACGCAGGGATCCGGCGACTGCCCGGAGAGCGCCTCCGCGAGCGTGAGGTCTTCCGCCACCAGCTTGCCGTCCTGGTGCTCGGCCAGGTTCACCAGCCAGACCTTGGTGTTGGGGCCGGGGGTATAGCGCGAGAAGTCGATCACGATGTCGTAGCGCTCCGCGATGCCCTGCTCGTCGAGCTCGGTCAGCGGCACCGGGTGCGGCAGCAGGTTGCCGTCGTTGGCGATCTGGATCATCGTCGAGCCGTCGGAGAGCGCGAGCTTGAAGAAGCGCGACACCGAGCCGTTCAGGATGCGGAAGCGGTACTTGCGCGCCTCCACCTCGAGGAACGGCTTGTAGGTGAGGTTCACCGTCATGCGGTCGCCGAGGAAGCCGTCGAAATCGAAGATGTCCATCGCGAGCTGACCGTTTGCGTCCCAGGCCTTGTCGGCGAGCATGAGGTTGATGTCGTACTCGAGGTTGCCGTACGACTTCGCCGTGCCGCTCGGGAGCCTCAGGTTCACGTTGTTGACGTCGGCGATCTCGCTGCCGCGGTCCAGGGCGCTGTAGATGTTGAACATCCCGGCGTTGCCCTTGTACACGTTCTGCGACGTGAAGCTGAACATGTGGTCGTGGAACCAGTGCGTGCTCATCGTTTCATGAAAGTCGCCCGCGACATTGATCGTGCGGGTGGCGTTGTTGGGGTCCGGGCTCCCGGCGCGTGGATCCGTCGCTCCGGTGTTGATGCTCCTGAAGCCCGCGAGGACGATCGGGTAGTGATAGTCGTAGAACTGGCCGGGGAAGAAGAAGGCGCCGGTGAAGCCGTCGTTCTCCGCGCCGTGGTGGCCGTTGTGCTCGTGGGTGCTGATCGTATGCCGCCCGAAGCCGTTGTTCTGCCTCACGTCGAAGGGCAGCTTGTTGTGGTGGCGGAACAGGATCGGCTCGCCGTAGCGGCCGATCATCAGCTTCGGCGGAATGGTGCCGTTGAAGGTCCACACCGAATTCAGGTTCTGCGTCGGCAGCCCCGGATGGAACTTGAGCGGGATCGGCGCGGCCGGGTCGATGTTGGAGTTGAACTGCGGCGCCACGCCCGGGTTATACGCCGTATTGGTCTTCGCGCCTTCCTGCGTCACGTCGATGGCGACCGCGGGCGGGAACTGAGCGAACCCCTGGTGCGCCCAGATGTCTTTGGTGGGGTCGGGGCTGCTTCTGGGGCGGCCTTCGATCGGCCCCGTGTCGCCGGCCACTACGCCTTCCAGCGCGGTGTTGAGCAGTTGCTGGGTCTGGTTTGCGCTCGCCATCGGCGCTGGATTGAGCACGCTAACGGCCTGCCGCGGCAGCAAGTCGAAGCGCGGCATCGGCGTGGAGAAGTCCTTCACTCCAAACAGCGGGCTCGGCGGCAGCCCGGTCGGGATATTGTCCGCGCGCGCGCTGCCTACGAACGGGCTCAGCCCGCTCTTCGCGACCAGCACGCCGCCCATACTGAAAATGCCCCACTTCAGAAGGTCACGCCGGGAAATCTGCCCCTGCGACCAGGCCTTGAGAATCTCCTGGCGGTTCCTGCGTGCGTTCTCTGCTGCTCTCAGCCTGCTAGGTAGGGACTTCTTGTGGAGCCACATGCAACAACCCTCCTCCGCTGGTACTGGTTGACGAGACGAACCACTAGGGAAGCGCTGATGTAGGAGAGCGGGGCGAAGGCGTGGGTGAGCGAACGACACGCGAAGTGCATTGCGCCTTGCCTCCTCTATTCGTACTTGGTACGCGGCTAGCAGGGCCCCCGCCCGGAGTCGCCACGTTGACTGAAATCAACTATACGGAGGCTTTTGTGAACCGCATCATCGTGTTTCAAAATCCGCGGCATGTGTCCGTTTTTGAACGACAAAATCGGTACAGCGCGAGCTTGAATTTGATTCCCTTCGCTGCGACAACGTGACGCGGTTATTCCGATATGCCGCTGGCCGTTCTAGCCCGTTCAGTTAGCGCTGGTCGGTCTGCGCGTGGTGTGCCGTCGCAGCACGGTTGCCTGATGTTGCGAAGAACGCGAAGCGGAACGATCGAGGCTTTTCGTCGAGCGACGGCGGTGCGCCGTCATGGCAAGGCGAAACGCTTCCGCCTGCCGGGGACTGAGCCGAGCAGACTGCGGTAAAATTCAGAGGTTTAGCAAGTTCTGAAAGCCGAAAGTCCCCAAGGTCGTGAAGCAGCGTAGCCGGCTCATCGCCGGAAACTGGAAGATGCATGGCAGCCGGACGTCCAACGCAGCCTTGCTGGAGGGGCTGCTCGCGCAGCTCGGCCGGCCGGCCGGGGCGGAGGTCGCGGTCTGTGTGCCTTATCCATACCTCGAGCAGGTTTCGAAGCAACTCGCGGGAACCCCGATCGCCTGGGGCGCTCAGAACGTGAACGAGCACGCGCAAGGCGCGTACACGGGCGAAGTATCCGCGGCGATGATCCGGGAATTCGGCTGCCGCTACGTCATCGTGGGCCACTCCGAGCGGCGCCAGTTGTACCGGGAGACCGATGCCCAGGTCGCGGCGAAGTTCGCCGCTGCGCGTGCCGCCGCACTTACGCCGATCCTTTGTGTGGGGGAGACGCTGGAAGAGCGCGAGGGCGGACGCACGGAAGAGATCGTGGCGCGCCAGCTCGGGGCGGTATTGAAAGGCAATGATTTTGGAAATGCGGTGTTGGCCTATGAGCCCGTGTGGGCCATCGGGACGGGACGCAACGCAACGCCCGAGCAGGCGCAGGCGGTCCACGCGTTTCTGCGCGCGCGGCTGTCTCCTGACGTCAGGATCCTGTACGGGGGCAGCGTGAAAGCAAGCAATGCGGCGGCGATTTTCGCCATGCCGGACATCGACGGGGGGCTGATCGGCGGCGCCTCGCTCGAGGCCAAGGAGTTTCTGGAGATCGTGAGGGCAGCGCAATGAATTGGATGAATCTGGCTATCGCGGTGCACGTGCTGATCGCGCTCGCGATCGTCGGCCTGGTGCTGCTCCAGCACGGCAAGGGCGCGGACATGGGCTCGGGATTCGGCGGCGGCGCTTCGGGCAGCCTCTTCGGCGCGACCGGATCGGCCAATTTCCTTTCGCGCACCACCGCCGTTCTTGCGGCGTGCTTCTTCGCCTCGAGCCTCGCGCTCGCGTATCTCGCGACCACGCGGCCGCGCGAAGCCGGCAGCGTGGTCGATCGCGCGCCGGCGGTGCAGCCGAAAGCGCAGCCGCAGAAACCTGAAGCGCAAAAAGGCGAAGCCAAGAACGAGAAACCTCAAGGCGTCGACCAAGGCGCGCCGCCTCCGGCCGAAAAGTCGGTACCGCAGTGATTTTTTAGGGGATAATTGCAGATTCGCCCACGTGGTGAAATTGGTAGACACGCTAGCTTGAGGGGCTAGTGGCCTAAAAAGCCGTAGCAGTTCGAGTCTGCTCGTGGGCACCAGATCCTAATGCTTGCTGAGTACTTTCCC
>Ga0075424_100002059_pt1 | contig 18116 bp, 14 predicted proteins | sample SoiMethybrSBSTD3_FD_75301 | JGI IMG/M metagenome (GOLD analysis project Ga0075424, IMG submission 75301) | Bulk soil microbial communities from a Populus tree surrounding site in Tennessee, USA - Soil MetaG P. TD hybrid SBSTD3 | ecosystem: Environmental > Terrestrial > Soil > Tree plantation...
TCAGTCTCGTCAACATACACTAATACCCAATAGCCGATGTTTGGTTTGGCGGCATGACGCGCATCGTTCCATAGGCGCAGGTATTCACGATAACGCGGCGCGACGTGCTCGCGTGGCAGGAAGAAAAGATATCCAGTGTGTACACCTTCACGCGCCAGCAGTGCCAAGGTATCGGTGTCGCGCGAATGAATCCAGATCGGCGGATGCGGTTTTTGTAGTGGCGTTACACCGAGTGTGACGTTTTGATACTGGCGCAATTCACCTGTGAAGTTGAAGGCACCCTCGGTTGAAAGTGCTTGCTTGATCAAGAGCAGGGCTTCGTGAGTGATGGCGCGTCGATTTTGAAAATCAGCGCCATAAGGAGCGAAGAAATCCGGCACAATGCCTGAAACCAAGCCGAGTTCCAAGCGACCGTTGGCGATGTTGTCCAAAACCGCAGCGTCCTCGGCGATGCGAATCGGATCATATAGCGGCGCAACGAAACCCATCGTGCCGATGCGCAGCCGAGTAGTATGCGCCGCCGCGGCGGCACAATAAATGGACGGCGAAGGCATCCAGCTCTCGTTGGGGTTGAAGTGATGCTCGACGCAAAACCCGAAATCAAAACCGCAATCGTCCGCAAGTGCGAGCTCGCGCCACAGCTGTCCGTAACGCTCGGCTGCGGTCATGCCGGGCTTATTCCAGACGTGGGAGAAGTGAGCGAATTTCATAGCCGTTTTTTAGTCTGACGCCATTCCGTTAATAGCCGTATTTCTTTTCGAGCTCTTTCAGCTCCGCATTGCCTAGATTAGCGTACCATTTGCGCGTGTCTTCAATGCCGGGAGTCTGCTTTAAATAGGTGGCTTCGGTGCCGTTTTTCTTCAACTCCTCCAAGCACTGGCGCATGCCGTGCAGCGCCGCGACCTGCAACACGGTCGGAATACAGCCAACGCGGCCGCCCAGCTCGCCCCAACGGGAGAGCGGCATGAGTTGGCGCGGAGGGACGCCCACCATGGGCTTGCCGATCTTTGCAAAAGCTTTGATTTCGTCCTCTGTGCGAGCGCTCAACCACACCGAATCGGCGCCCGCTTCGCAGCACGCCGAAACGCGCTCGATGCGTTCTTGCAGCGAATCTTTGGCTTCGGAACGGGCGATGATCACTAAATTTTGATCGCGGCGAGTATCAAGAGCTGCTTTGATCTTGTTGACGAATTCATCGCGTGAAACCAGGCCAACATCGAAGCCTTCATGTCCCGCCCGTTTGGGCGTCATTTGATCTTCGATATGGAGCGCGGCGACGCCGGCTTTCTCGAACTCACGCACAGCGCGCGTCACATTGACCGCATTTCCATAACCGGTCTCGCAGTCACTGACGATGGGAATATTGACAGCATCGACGATCTCCCGCGCTTTGTTGACCATTTCAGTCAGCGTGAGCAAGCCGGCATCGGCGAAGCCGAGGGAGCGATGCTGGCCGCTCCCGGAGATATGCACTAGCGGAAATCCCAGCCATTCGACTAGGCGGGCCTGAATGCCGTCACTGCAGCTTGGCGCAATATGGCATGCCGGCTCGTCGAGCATTTTTTTTAGCGATTGCCGTTTTTCTGCGGCGCTAAGTTCCATCTTGAATTCTTCCTTTCGGTTTATGTCGAATTATGCGGGCGACCGCCGGTCGCTTCTATGCGCTTTGGGTTCCAGCGCGGGCGAATTCATCCCTTCGGTCCACTGTGGCTTTTAGCATTTCGGGAGGAATGTTCTTGGCGCCGCCGAGCACTTCGGCGAAAATTGCCATCTGCGCGGCTTCTTCGACGATCAGATTCGCGCGCGCTGCCGCGGCAGGATCGGCGCCGAACGCCAACACGCCGTGATTTTCCAGGAGCACGGCTTTGGTGTTTCTCGCTCTACTCAACGCCTCGGCAATATTACTCACTGATTCTCCGGAGCCGCGCGGTCCGTATTTGGCAAGTGGAATGCCGTCGGTCATATCTTGGCGCACCAAGGCTTCGTAGGAGCAACCGATCGACCGGCTCGCCAACGCAAAGCTCGTTGCATAGGTGGAATGGGTATGCACGACCGCTCCGGTTTCGGGCCGCTCTTTGTAGACAATGGCATGCATGTGCACGATTTCTGCGTTGGTCGGATTGATTTCGCCTTCGATTAGTTTGCCGTCGAGGTCGAGCAGCGCAAGATTTTCCGGCTTCAAATTATCGAACGAGCTGGTGGCCGTTAGCAGAATCGTATCGGTCCCGGGGACCCGCACACTAAAGTTGCCATGATGACTCATGGAAATCGCGCCGATCCGGACGAGAAAATTTGCGCTCTCGAGGACGGCCTGGCGAAGGGCCGCATGATTCAGTCCCATGATTCCTCCTTCGAATGTAGCTAAGACTGCTTAGCACGGCTGCTGAAATATTCCCACGCGCGGTTGGAAACTTCTTCGGCAGAAACCTGAGGATGAATCACCGCGAGCTCTTCCGCTGTGAAGTAGCGCGGTTTGCCGGCGGACATTGCGCGCAGCTGATAACTGGCCGCTTCTTCCATCCATAACGTGAGCACACATACGCGCCGCACGTCCTTGCCGGTAATGTTGACGCCGTGGCCGCGCAGCAGCATGGCCTCGTGTGGACCTAACGTTGCCGCGACTTGATCGCCGAGCTCGCGGGTTCGAATCAATGTGATGTGATCGAAAACCTGCACATTATTTTTAAAAACTGCGCCGGAAGCATGCAGAGGGCGTATGGTTTCGCCGAGCGAGCTCAACACGACGCAACTTGGCGGATGAACGTGGCAGACCGACTGAACATCGGGCCGCGCTTTGTAAATTCTGGCGTGAATCCAAAATTCGGTATTCGGGCGACCAGCGCCGGCGAGTTGACGACCGTCGACGTCGAGCTCGAGCAAGTTATCGATCTGCACGAGTGCCGGGCTCATTCTTGGCGGAAAAATGAACCTGTCGGTGCCAGGGATGCGGGCGCTTACGTGTCCGAACGCCGCCGCGATGCCTTGTTGGTGCAAAACATGGCTGGCAGTGACGATGTCTTGCTTGATTTGTTCTATATCCACCGTCTTTACCTCCCATATGTCAGCCACACGCAAATGTCCAACTCCGATGGACCGCTAGAAGGTTGGAGGGTTTAAAATGCGCGCGCGATCTCAATCCCTAACTGGGTTGAAGACGTGAGGAAGTTTGGCAGCCGAAAGCAAATAAAACAAAACCGGCTCGGGTGCGAGCCGAGCCGGTTTTGCTGACTGGAAAATTCAATCGAAACTATTTTGCCGTGGCGCTCGCGATGTTCGAGTAGCTCGAATTGCTTCTGCTGTTGTAGGCTCGTATCCGGTAGTAGTATTTGCGCCCCGAGCGAAGCCCGGTATCGGCGAAGGTGATAACGTTTGCGCCAACAGTAGCGAATTGCGAATAGCTTTTGCCGTTGGTCGATCGTTCGATTTTGAAGCCGCTTTCGCCGGTTGAATTGTCGGTCCAACTAAGGTCGATGCGTTTTGCGAGCGAGGATGTGGCGGCTAGATTTGTCGGCGCTGAAAGTGGGGCGATCACTGTGATCTGCAATGCGGCTGTATCCGATCCTCCTCTGCCATCGGAGACGCTGACGGTGAAGCTGTTCGAACCCAAATCCGACGAACCCGGCGTGCCACTCAAAGCCCCATTTGAAGCAATCACGAGCCAAGCCGGTCCGGCAGTCTTTGAAAACGTCAGCGGGTCGGCATCAGGATCACTGGCATTGCTTGTGATGGTGCCAGAATAGGTTTGGCCTTGAGTCGCATTGGGCTTGGTGATCGGATCGGTTGTGAAAACGGGCGGATTATTGGTGCCGCTGCCTCCACCCAAGCGAAAATTGGCAACGATGGGCGCGATTGAGTCACCGGTTTGCGCATTATCCCGTTGATCGACGATTCCGGTGGAAAGACCATTGTACAACACATCCGGGTTGGAAAAGTGCAGCACTCGTGGACAGCTGATCGAACAAACGTCATAGGACATGATGGTTCGAAACGCGCCGTTTACGTAATGGCCGAATGACCACGGATAAGAAGCGCCGGATGACGAAATCCCTGCGTTCGCCGGGTCATGCTCCATGCCCATATTATGGCCGTGTTCGTGCGCCAATGTGCTGTTGGATAGACAATTGCGGGCGGTGACCTGAAACGCATATCCGGCAAAGCTGGATCCAGGATTTCGCTGCACCCAACCGATTCCACAATAGCCGCCCCCGTTCTGTGTGATCAACGATACCATGTCGGCAGAGTAGGTGTTGCGCAATGAAGCAACTGCGGAATTTGAAGTCACCCAATTCAAATCTGTCTCGATATTGCCGGAGTCGTTGTAAGCAACCTCCTCGGTGTGAGCCAAGAAATAGCGGGCAATCATGTTGCTGTTGACGAATGCCGTGTTGGCCTGATCCACGGCTGCCTGGATTTGTGCTTGAATCTGGGTCGTGCCTCCGGCGGCGCTGCGAGCTTGGGGAGTGTAGACCGACATCAGAACAATCTGGACGGTGCCGTCCGCGGCCGTAGTCGTGGCGGTGCTGTTGGAAGTGCCCTGTTGCGAGGTGTGTCCGCCCGTCTGTGGCGGCACTTTTTCATGCCCGTGCGTGGCGGCATCGTGGCCCCATTCCGGCGCGAAACTCGTGGTGTCGATCTTTTCTATTATGGCACGCCCGCTGTCCGCTGCTCGGATTACGTAGATGTCGCTGCCGCTCTCTATACGGCCGAAAAGCAGTCCGTCGTGTAGGGTGAGCGTGGCGTTGCCATGATCCGATGAGTTACGGCCGCGCCAAAGGATGCTTCTCGGTCCTCGTGGCTCATGAGTCTGGCGGTCAAATGTCAGGTCCGGCTTGCCAGGCACAACAATGGTCAAACCTGTGGGTCCGGCTTCGAGCGCCGCTTCATCGACATCGCCGAGTTGTGCCAGCACTCCGTGAGGCCCGGGCGACGTCGGGATTGGCCGCTGACGAAATAGATTCTGGTGTAATTGTGCCTGCACCAAATCGGCAAGCAAAATGAAAACGACGCCGGTCAGCAACGCCGAAAACCGCTTCAAGGCGGATTGTGAGTTCATAGTCTGCTTTCCTTTCGTCTTGCCTTCGTCAACCACGGAAAAAATTTTCTTGAAGGGTCATCGTACGACAAAAAGTCCGGAGGCTTCTTGTTCTTGATGAGCAAAATAATTGCGGGCAATGCGAGCACAGCGTGTGCCAAATACCCGCCGTCCATATTTGTCGGTGAATTATTGTCCTTGACCTGCCCTGACGTCAGTTTTGAAGTGTACGAAAGAGAGATGCGACATGTTTGGCGAAATCGCGCGCAACAAATAAGACCAGACAACGCTGTGTTTTCGTCGGCGGTTTGACTCCGAACGGAATGTGTCAAATCTGCTGACGCGTTTAGCGAATTGTCTCTACGCTCGCCGGAAATGAATAGCCGGAGTTGCCGAAACCGTTATAAGCGCGCACGCGGTAACGATACGTCGTGTTTCGCTTCAACCCGCTGTTCGAGTATTTCGCGACGTTGGCACCGACAGTGGCGATTTGACTGAAGTTGGTACAGCTCGCACCGGGGCAGCGCTCGATCTTAAAACCGGTCTCGTTGCTTGAATTATCAGTCCAACTGAGATTGATCTGGTTCTTGCTCACAGCGACTGCCGTTAAACCGCTGGGAGCAGCGGGGCTTGTGGAATCGGCATTTGCCTGAATCGTCACTGTGGTCGAATTGCTTGCGCCTTGGTTATCGGTGACAGTGAGACGCGCCAGATAATTCCCTGGGGAAGGATAAGTGTGACCGGTCGTAATGCCGCTAGCTGTGGTGCCGTCACCAAAATTCCAAAGGTAAGAAACGATGGAACCGTCGGCATCAAAGGAACTCCCGCCGTTAAAGGACACTGTCAACGGGACAATACCCGAGGTAGGAACCGCCGAGATGACCGCAGCCGGAGCTTGGTTTCCGCTCGCCGCGGGCAATACCAAGAGAGTGATGCTTTGCGCCGGCAGATTCAGGGCGAAATTATTGCCGACAAAGCTAATATCCGTCAGTCGCGTAATCGTATTCGCGCCGGTTAATTGCCAGACTTGAGACGTACCGTCATGCGGGAAGTTCCCGATGTTGAAGCTCGCCGGGGTATTGCCAGAAAGGTATTTACTGATGACCATAATAGTTAGCGCCCCGTCAGCCGAGCGCTCAGCGGCGAAAACGGAAACATTGTCGGGATTCCCACCGCTGGCGCCAACGCTGGTATCACCAAAAGTCGACTTATTGCCATCGTAGTTGCGATACATTTTCATCGCTTTATAGGTCAGAGTGCTTGCGTCCGGCGTGGTCCAGCGAGCCGCCATATCCAGTCCCTCGCGTCCGAAGATCCCTAGGATATCCGCCTGGGTAGTTGCGCCATTGATGTGGTTCTCGGCGCCCCAGTTGTATTCAGTTATTCCGGTGAGAGTGCCGGGATAATAGCTGTTCACCCAAGTTTTCAGCCGCGGGACTAATTGCACTCGATCGTTGATCCAGCTTTCATCGATGTAGTTGGGGTCCCATAAGGAGCGAGTGGAGCGATTGCGTCTGAGTTGCATCGAGCTCGACACATCGTCACTGAATTCGCCGCCCTGCGGGTAATAGTGGACGGTAAAGATGTCGAGGAGACGTCTGCCTGTGGCAAGATTATTCTGGCGCAACTGATCCAGCAGCCAGGGTAAATAATCCCAACCGCCGTGATTAGTCCGATCCGGCATGAAACTCCAGCCATGCAAGCTGCCGTATTGCTGATCATAACCGCTCAGAATGTAACCGCTCCAACCCCATTCTTCCGGACCCGCGATAAGAGCCGTGAAGTCAGTTGCTTTGATCTTATCTGCGTAATCAAGCATTTTGTTTTTGATCTCGTCCATGGTTGCGCCAGTCGGGTGAACGTCGCGATGCGTGGAATGCCAGATGCTCGGTTCGTTATCGAGAATGTAATAGCGCAGCCCGCCGTTTGCGTTCGTGCCCCAGCGGCTCACCAGGTGTTGTGCCCAGCTCTGCTGGTAAGTTGAATTCGAGGGGACATTGGCATCATTGGGATCATTGGCGGTTATGAATTGCCCATTGGTGCGCACGCCGTTCCCCGCGTCCGGAAACCACTGCCAATCGTTGCCAGTCTGCGCGCCATATTTGGCTATCGAGAAACTCGCGAGCTTGCCACGATTCGCGCCTAATTTAGCGATCCAGTCGATCATCGGAATCGTCAGCATTGCATGGGCATTGGCTGCTTTCGAATTGGCGATAAAAGTGTCACCTCGTTCTCCAGCGACGGCGCTTGGCTCGGCAATGCTTTCGAAGTACCAGTCATTGGCACGGTTGTCGGCGTTCAGTTGCCAATTGTAACGGCTCGTGTTGTTGCCGCCGTTGCGGTTGAGCGGCGTATTGAGATCATTCAGCTGCGCTGTGGTCGCATGTGCCACGCCGTATATATCGGGATTGATCGGGCGGCGGTTGGCAGCGGCGTCGACATTGATGGTCATCGACGGATTTTGCGCGCCCGATGATGCAGGGAAGAAGAAAATAGATAAAAGTAGCAGGAGACGAAAAGATCTGAAGTTGTTTGTCATGACGCGACTCCGAAACGATGCTGATAAGTTGGTCGCGGATGATCAGCATGAATTATGCCGATGTAACGAGGTTTACGATGGCGCACTTCAGAAGAATTCTTGTCATGACCATGCGCGCCACAACGGCCAATCCTGTCGTGCAAAGGGAATTATGTATGACATGACTTGACGATCTTGACTACGGAGTGTCTTCCTCGATAGCTTCCGATGGCACAGCCGCGAAAACCCGAAGAGCTCGAAGCAACCCCCTGAGGCGCTATCGATCTATGATTTCTTAGAGCGAGATACGGGTTTGCTTTCGGATGACGAATTATTGCGGGCGCAATCAAAAGGAGGCATAAAATGCGGGCACAAGCGAAATTCGTGACGGCTGGTTTAAGTGTCTTTGCCGCAGCGGCCATATCCTTGGCGCTCGACAAATCCGCTTTAGCGGCGAGTGTGGAAGAAGTTGCGCTCTTAAAAACAACGAACCGAGAGAAGGTGCTCGTCGACGGCGCGAAAAAAGAAGGCAAGGTGACTTTTTATACGGGGCTGATTGTCGATCAGGTGGTGCGGCCGGTCAAAGATGCTTTCGAGAAAGAGTATCCGTTTTTGCAAGTCGAATTTTTTCGCGGCAATTCGGAGCGAGTGGCGCAAAGGGTGCTCACGGAATATCAGGCCAAGCGCTATGAAGTGGATGTCGTCAGCGGCAGCGCAGCGACCACCATGGTGCAGCGCGCTGGATATATGCAGCGATTTTTCTCGCCGCATTTCGGCGAGTATCCGAGCGAATTGAAAGATTCAAAAGGCTTTTGGGGCAGCACCAACGTTTATTTCATGACCCTTGGATACAACACGCGCACCGTCAAACCCAGTGAGCTCCCGAAGACTTACGACGATCTTCTCAACCCGCGTTGGAAAGGGCAGATGATGTGGTCGACCAGCCGCGGCTCCGGTGCGCCACAGTTCATCGGTAATATATTTGTCACCATGGGACAGGAGGCCGGCAAAGCTTACATACAGAAACTGAAGCAGCAAAACATTGCCAAAAGCACGGCGAGTGCGCGGCAGATTCTCGATCTGGTCATCGCCGGTGAATATCCTATGGCCATCCAGATCTTCAATCACCACGCCTATATCAGTAAGTCCGCCGGCGCGCCGGTCGATTGGCAGCCGCTCGAGCCAGTGACGGCGACGAACAACACCATCGGCTTGGCTAAAAACGCGCCCCATCCGCACGCCGCGATGCTCTTTTTGGATTTTGTGCTATCTAAAAAAGGCCAACAGGTTTTCCAAAAAGTAAATTATCTTCCCGCGCATCCCGATGTACCTGCGCTGCAGGCTGATCTCAAACCCGGCGGTGGCCGTTTCAAGAAAGCCAACTACCTGAGCCCGGATGTTCTCTACGACAAGGGTAACGATTGGGTGGATTACTTTGAGAGGGAATTCCTACGGTGATACGCTCGCGCTCAGTGAATCGGTTTATCTCGCGAGTGATCCAATCGCTAGCGGATTTCTGGCTCGTGGACGGACAAGCATCAGCCCAACTACGGATTGGCGCGAAAGGGATCGTGTGATAATTCTTGGTCTGACGGAGCGGAGGAGCGATGGAATACGTAAAATTCGGACCTACGGAATTTAAAGTGTCGCGCTTAGGGCTCGGATGTATGAGCATGTCCGGCGCATATGGGCCGGCGGACGATAACGAATCGATCGCGACGTTGCACCGGGCGTTCGACCTCGGCATCAACTTTCTCGATACGTCGGCCAGCTACGGCAACGGGCACAATCATGAACTGATCAACAAGGCTTTAAAAGGACGCCGGGAGCGGATCGTGATCCATTCCAAGTCCGGCAGCCCGCGCACACCGGATGCGAGCGGCAATCGAAGCGGTAGCTCGCCCGCCTATTTGACGCAGAACTGCGAGCACAGCGTGAAGCGTCTTGGTGTCGATGCGCTCGACGTGTTCTGCATGTCGCGCGTCGATCCCGATATTCCCATCGAAGAATCTGTGGGCGCCATGGCAAAACTAGTAGAGCGCGGACTTGCGCGCTACATCGGGTTGTCGGAGGCGAGCGCCAACTCGATCCGTCGGGCGCGCCAGGTTCATCCAATCTGCTCGCTCCAGATGGAGTATTCGCTGTGGTCCCGCGATCCTGAAGCCGGCAACGTTCAGGCCTGCCGCGATTTCAATATGGGCTTCATGGCTTATTCTCCGCTCGGGCGCGGCTTCTTTGCCGGCGTTGTCCATGGCGCAAAGGATTTGGCGGAGGGCGACGGGCGCAGCGGCCACCCGCGCTTTCAGCCGCAAAATCTCGAGCGGAACGTCACATTGCTTTCGCAATTCGAAGAGCTTGCCAAAGAGAAAAACACCACGCCGGCGCAGCTAGCCTTGGCCTGGCTGATGGCGCAAGGAAAAGACATCATTCCAATCCCAAGTAACAAGACTCGAGCTCATCTGGAGGAAAACGTTAGGGCGATAGAGATCACGCTAACAAAAGAAGATTTGGATCGCTTGGACGCAATTTTTCGGCCCGAGGCGGTGGCGGGGCCACGAAGCCGAGATATGCATCGAGTCAACATTTAATGGGTGCAAAACGTACAAACCGTTCAAACCATCGGAGGCGTTATGAAGGATGCAACGATCATTGTCGGCACAGTCGGTCAGAGCATTATGCGCAGCGAGGATAACGGCCAGACTTGGGCGCGGATCGGACCGCGGCGCGGGTTTGCCTACGAGGCTTCGGTACGTTGCATTGCGATGCATCCAAAGCAGCACGAAATTCTATTTGCCGCGACGGAAAAAGGGCTGTACCGAAGTGACGATCGCGGCGCGAACTGGAAGTATATCGACTCGGTGCTGAACCCGCATTATATCTGGGCCATCGGTATTGATCCTGTGAACCCTAACAACATGTTCGTCGGCACCGGCACGCCGACGCCGGCGATGCTGTTTCGTTCCAAGGACGGCGGTAAGAGCTGGGAGAAGCGTCCGGTGGAAGTCGCCACCGAGTGCGAAGCGGTTGGAACACCAAGATATACCGGGATTGCCGTCGACCCACTGGAGCCCAATTACATTTGGGCGGGTCTCGAGGTCGACGGCGCTCGGCACAGCAGCGATGGTGGTGAAACCTGGAGTATCGTGGATGTGACCAGCAGACGCGATATTCACAATGTTGCGGTAACCTCCGGCCCGCCGAAAACCGTTTTTATCATGGCGAATCGGGAAATTTATGCGAGCGCTGATAACGGCGAAACCTGGGAAGCGCGCAATATGCAGAAGTGTTTGCCGTGGGAATACCCGCGGAAGGAAAACTATCTGCGCGGTATTGCGGTTGATCCGGCAAATCCGAGAAGAATTTTTTTGAGCTTCGGAGACTTCACTCCAGGGAGCTCCGGTGCGATCGCACAGACGGAAGATTTCGGCAAAAGCTGGAGATTGCTGCCGTTGCCGGTTGAGCCGAACTCCACGATGTGGACCTTCGGCGTGAACTCCGATGATCCGAATACGATTTTTGTGGCGAGCCGCTATGGATACCTTTATCGGAGCGACGATGGCGGCGCATCATGGGTCAAGTTGAAGCGAGAGCTGAGCGAAATTGCGGCGGTGTGCTGGTTGCCGAATTAACAATGAATGTAGGAGCGCAGCACGCTGCGCGCCGGCCGATTATCAGGGTTTCAGTCCCTGGCCTGGAACAGCGCACATACTTGTCATTTCGAGCGCGGCGAGAAATCTTCTTTGATTTTGTCGAATTTGAAATCAGAAAGATTTCTCCTTTCGACCGAAATGACCGAGGTTGATTGGCCGCGACAGGTAAGTTTGGATTTCGCGGCGGAGATATCTCCTATTTGTAAAGCTCTTTGAGCAAGCCGCTCTTTTCAATTTTGTCGAGGAAGTGGAAGTCAACAAACTGTTCGGGCTTGGCGGCTTTTGCGGCCGGAATGGTTCGCGCCACGTCATCAAGCGCGTTTTGCATGCCTTGCATATTCACATAGGGCGCCCGCTCTAACACTTTATTCATATAAAAATCGTAAGTCTTGGTGAGAAGCACCGGGTCGGTTACTGTCGTGTACTTCGCCAAAGTTTTGATTGTCGAGTCTCGGTTGTTTTTCGCGTGGTGAATCGCGCGCACATAGGCGCGCATGAAGCGATCGATTATATCCGACTTTCTGCGTATGAAATCACCGGAAACCGCCATGCCTGGGTTGGGATATGCCAGATCCATGTCGGTAACGCTCAGCAGTTCTTTGAAGCCCAGCTTTTCGGACAAGAATTGGGTTGGCGGAGATACCATCGACGCCTCGACAGCTCCGGATTTCAGCGCGCCGAACATATTGGACATCGATCCCAGCTGCAAGAGTGTAACGTCTTTAAGCGGATCGAGGTTGAATTTCCTTACCGCATGACGCGCGGCGACATCGGAACTCGAGCCGAAGCGGCTAACCGCAATACGCTTTCCACGGAGCTCTTCGATGCTCTTAATTTCAGGCTTGACGTGTAGCGAAAAGATCAGCTTGTTAACATTGTTCCCGATGATTTTGAGATCTGCGCCATTCAGCACGGCTGCGATCACCGGCGCGCCGCCTAATGAAGCGATGTCCACATCACCTGAGACAACTACCTGGGCCAGTTGAGTGGCGCTGGGAATCAGGATGATTTGGTCATCCAATCCCTCCTTCGCGAAGAATCCGGCATCGTGAGCGACCCAGATCCCTGTATAGGCGCCGCTGATTGAGCTGTACGCGATACGCAAGCGATCAGCCGCCTCCACCACAGAAGCACAAAAAACAACCGACAACATGACTCGGAAGATAATGTGTTTCACGGGTTCACCTCCGCGGCAGCGATTACAAACGAGCCATGAATTGGCCGACTGTACGATAGCCGGTCCGTTGGAGCAAGCCTTCGGCACAAGCAGCATTCGACCGTACGCTGGAGCTGTGATATGCACGAACTCCAATCGGACTAGGAACCCAGCGGCGAAAGGTAAAGATGAGAGCACACACGATCGTTGGCGTGGTGATTTGGTTATTGCTTTGCTCGGCGTTACCACCTCGGGCGAATTCACAAATGAAGGGGCGTGTGGCATGGACATCATTCGCGAGCAACATGAGCGGCACCTGGGTGGCCCGAGAGGAAGAGTTATTCAAAAAAAACGGGTTGGAAGTGGAGCTCGTGCATATCCCCTCGACCTCGCGCGCGTCCAAACCCTCTTGGCAGGAGAACTTGCTTACACGTATATGGACGGACGCACGGCGGTCCAGGCCACACTCAAGGGCGCGGATGCGGCAATAATTGCCGGTGTCGCCAATCGACTGGTCTTTTCGTTCATGGCACGGCCGGAAATTAAGAGCTTCAATGATCTGAAAGGCAAGAAAATCGGCATCACTCGCTTGGGCTCGTCCACACACAGCGTCACTCTTTGGGTGATGAACAGGTTTGGCCTCAAGCCGGAAGACTATCAATTACTGCAATTGGTGGACGTGCCGAATATCTTCACGGCGATGATGGCCGGGCAAATCGATGCCGGCGCGCTTTCGCCGCCAACTAACTTTCGCGGGCGCAAAGCCGGACTCACCGAGCTGATCGATTTAAGCAAAGACGGCCCGGAATATGTATCTGTTGCCATTGGATCAACGCGTTCATTTATTAGAAGCAACGAGGAAATGACGCGACGTTTCGTTCGGGGCTATAGCGAAGGTGTTCTGTTTCTCAAAGCGAACAAGGCCGCTGGCATCAAGGCGATTCAAAAATACGCGCGCATCAAGGACCCCGATATTCTCGAAGCTACGTACGCCGAAGCAAGAGCCTACATCGAGACGGTTCCTTACGTTACGCGCAAGGGGATGGAAGCGATCATCGCGGAATTTGCACCGACGGAGCCGAAGGCAAAGACGGCCAAGCCGGACGATTTCCTCGATACGCGCTTTGTTGCGCAGTTGGAGAAAGAAGGCTTCTACAAAGCGACGGCTTTCCAATAATCTTCGGGAAAGATCTCTCACTGGGTTCGAGATGACAACTACTCGAGGCTGTCATTTCGACCGTAGGGAGAAATTTTTCTCTAAATTGTGATCACAGACCTAAGGAGTTGATCCATGCCGAATGTTAAATTGCCAACCGGCGTCGATCTTTATTATGAAAGCCATGGTCACGGTGAAGCGCTGATTTTTGTGCCCTCGACGGCGTACTCGGGCGAAGTCTGGAAGCCCTCACAAATACCATTGGCAAGCTCATTGAACTTAATTTTTCATGACCCGCGTGGTTGCGGACGCTCTGCGGCAATGCAAAGCGTCTATACGATCGAGCAAATGGCGCTCGATATCGTTGCGCTGATGGATCATCTCAAAATATCCAGCGCGCATCTGATCGGTCACTCGATGGGCGGGCGCATCGCGCTTTCGCTGACGCAGAATTTTCCCGGTCGTGTGAAGAGCTTGATCATGGCCGCGAGCGGATCGGGGCCCGCGGCGCGGCCCGGCTCGGATTGTATTCCAGGGCTGCCGCATCGGATGGTAGTCGACTTGGTCGAAATGGGTTTCGAGAAATTTATTTATGACGAGATCGTCGAATCCGACACCTTTTTCACTAAAGATTATCGCGAAAAGCATCGCGCCGAAGTCGAGGAATTTTTTCGGCTTGCCTGGGCGACCCACGCGAAGCTCCCGGAGTTTATTTATCTTTGCATCGCCAGGCACAATTTCGAAGGCACCCATCGCCTCGGGGATGTAAAAGCGCCAACACTGGTGCTGGTCGGCGAAGCCGATACGATCGGAAGCAATCACATTGCGCAGTCGAGAGTGCTAATGGAGCGAATTCCCGGAGCGGAAATGAAAGTTCTCAAGGGCCAATCCCACGGATTTTTTTGGCAGGTACCGGATGCGACGAATCGAGCGATTTTAGACTGGGTGAACCGTCATCGCGGTGCGCTTTCAACCTAAATCGCTGCAATCGGAGCGGAGCGCTGTGTGATCGCGGCTCAAGCAACGATTGGCACGCGGGTAGGGACATCATTTAAAGAGGAGTGTTGTGATGGGGCTTCTCGACGGCAAGGTGGTGATCGTGACCGGTGGCGGGCACGGAATTGGGAAAGCTTATTGTCGGGGCATAGCGCGCGAAGGGGGAGTTGCGGTCGCTGCGGACATCGATGAACAGGCGGCCTTCGATGCCGCCAAAGCGATCCAGGATAGTGGCGGGAAGGCGCTCGGAATTCACGTAGATGTCGCTAGCTCGGCGAGTTGCCAAACGATGGCGGAAAGGAGCTTGCAGGCTTTTGGCAAGATCGACGGATTGGTGAACAATGCGGCAATTTTCCTGAGCGTGCCGACGGAAAAGGGCGGCTGGCAGGAAATCACCGAAGAAGCTTGGGATCGAATTATGGCCGTCAATGTCAAAGGACTGTGGCTTTGCAGCCGCGCCGTTGTGCTGGCCATGCAACAACGAAAACAGGGGAGTGTCGTTAATATTTTCTCCAATATGGCGTTTAATGGCGGGCTGACAATGATGCACTACGTCGTTTCCAAAGCGGCGGTGGTGGGTTTTAGCCGGGTTTTAGCGCGTGAACTCGGCGGCGATAACATTCGCGTCAACACTTTGGCTCCCGGGTCGACGATGAGCGAAGAACAGCCTACGGAACACGCGATGCGAAATTACGAGCGCACAGCTTCGACACGCATTCTAAAAAAAGTCGAGCGACCCGAAGATCTGGTCGGTACCGCGTTGTATTTGCTTTCCGATCTGAGTACGTTTGTCACGGGGCAGACGATCCTGGTGAACGATGGGGCGGTGCTTCACTAGACATTGGCCCGGGCGGCATGAAGTCACCCGGAGCAAAGGGCCTGCGGATTGGTCGTTAATCGACAGGAGATTGAATTATGGGTTGGGTAGACGCCGATGCTCATGTGGTTGAGAGTCCACATACGTGGGACTACCTTACGCCTTCCGAAAGAAAGTTTCGCCCAATGCTCTTTCAACCCGATCAGGACAATCAAAAGGCGCACTGGGTGATCGACGGAAAAATCCGCGGCTTATTCCGCTTTACGTTCAGCAAAGAAGATCTCGATAAAAAATCCGCAGCCATTGGACGCGACATGAGCACGACAATGGCGGCGCGCGATCTGGCGGACATCGGCGCACGGATCAGGCACATGGATGAATTGGGCATCGACGTCCAGGTTCTTTATCCAAGCATCTTTCTCGATCAATGCACTGAACGAGCGGATACGGAGATTGCGCTGTGCGGCGCTTACAATCGCTGGATGGCTGACGTTTGGAAAGAAAGTCATGGGCGCCTCCGTTGGATGGCAACGCTACCGCTGTTGAGCATGCCTGATGCGCTGGATCAGCTGCAGTTTGCTCTGGAAAACGGCGCGTGCGGGATTTTTCTGCGGCCGCTGGAAGGAACACGGCAGATCACCGATCCCTATTTTTTTCCGCTCTATGAAAAAGCCCAAAAAATAAGTTTTTGCATCGGCCTGCACCAGTCGAACGGCAGCGCTGCGGCGGTGGATATGATGATCAATCCCGACGGTAGCCGGGATTTCTTCAACCAGTACCGGATTTTCAATGTGGGGGCGTTGTTTCGGATCATCAACTGCGGTGTCCCGAAGATGTTTCCGCGACTTCGCTTTGGATTCATTGAAACGGCGGCTTCATGGGTGCCGTGGGTGATCTATGAGCTGCGCCGCCGTCATGATACGGTCGACCGCAAACTGCCGGACGATCTGCTCGAGCGCTGCGGAATTTTCGTCACCTGTCAGATCGGTGACGATGTGCCATATCTAATCCGAACCTGTATGGGCGAAAATACGCTGATGATCGGCACCGATTATGGTCACGCCGATTCTTCTACGGAACTAGGCGCGCTTACGAGTTTGAAAAACAATGGCGGCATCTCCGCCGCGCAGCATAAAAAAATCGTTGAAGATAATCCGAGGAAATTTTACGGGCTGGAGTGAGCCCAAATCTCAGCAGTTCGAAAGAAAACTTCGTTGTTATTTCGTTTGAGACGAGGAATCTTTCCACAGGAGATTTTCCACGGAGTTGAAGCCCCGTCGGGCCTATGCAAAAAAGAAAGATTTCTCGCTGCGCTCGAAATGACAAATTTAGTTCTCAGGCAAGTTACGCGTTCCCACCCTCATAGCCTCTGCCGGCGCAGGCAGTCGCCCATCATTTTTTGTACAACTGCTTGAAAAATCCCGCCGCTTCGAGCTCCTGCACCAGAGTCAGATCGACAAAACTCTTCGGCTCGGCTGTGGTGGCCTTCGGGGTACGCGGCGCAATATCATCGAGTAACGTTTTCACGCCTTCAGCGTTGGGATACGGGATTTCAGGAAAGGCGGCATTGTAGGCGCGATAGGCGCGCTCCAGACCTTCGGGATCGCTGGTCTTGAGATTTTTAGCGATCAGGGCTTTGGTTTCTTCCTTGTTGGTCTTAATGAAGTGGAGCGCTTCGGCGAATGCGCTCACCACCTTCAACACAAAAGGCCGCCTCTCGCGTACGGTTTTTTCGCGGGTAACGACTGCGTTCACGTGATAGGGAATTTTCAGCACGCCGATATCGGTTAAGTCTCTGAACCCCATCTTCTCCGCTTCGCGAACCAGGGGCTCGCCGAGAAGCGTGAATTGCGTAATGTTACGAGAGAGTGCCGCAAGGCGCTGGGGATTTTCGCCCGTGGCAATGATTTTGGTGTCCTTTTCCGGATCGATGCCGAAGCGGCGGAGCGCCAGGCGAAGCGTCATGTCCGAAGTCGTGCCGAGCCGATTTACGCCGCCAGTTTTGCCCTTGAGTTGCTCCACCGAAGTGATGTCATTCAGTGAAACGATATGATCGATGAATAGCGGTAAGTTGGTCGAGACCATCACCGTGTCGGCACCCGCCAGACGCGAAGTGACCAGGGTCGCGGAAGGCGCAATGATGAAATCCACCTCGCCGGTGAGCAGCGCCTGAATGACTATGGTGCTCGCGCTGATGGCGATGACTTCGGCGTTTAGGCCATTTTTCTTAAAAAAACCTTTTTGATCGGCGACCCAGATCGGCGTATTGGAAGGCGTGCTGCCCGCCCAGGCGATGCGCATGCGTTCCTGAGCCCATGCCGAACTTAAGAACGACACGCACGCAGCGGCGAAAATCGTCAATAGCAACAGCATACGCATGATATTCTCCTAAACGCCGGCGACACGGCGACTATAACGTCCGTGTCATTTTACTTTCAACCGCGATTTGTAACCGGCACAAAATTGGAAAAAACGCTCGGAACTTAGGTTAAGCCAACAATCGGCTGATCTTGACGATCACTTCCTCGATATCATCGAGAGAATTCCAGCGCGGTGAGCCACCGAGGTGGGGAGTGATGATCACATTGGGAAATTTCAAGAGTGGATCCTTGGCGTCGCCCGGCTCTTCATAAAATGTATCGAGCCCGAACCCGCCGAGCCGACCCGAAGCCAATGCTACGCGTAAAGCGTGGCGCTCGACCTGATTGGCTTGTGAGACGTTGATCAAAAAGGCTCCTGGCTTGATGATTGAAAGCTCCCGCCGACCGATGAACCCCGCCGTTGCTGGATT
>Ga0075424_100002061_pt1 | contig 18105 bp, 21 predicted proteins | sample SoiMethybrSBSTD3_FD_75301 | JGI IMG/M metagenome (GOLD analysis project Ga0075424, IMG submission 75301) | Bulk soil microbial communities from a Populus tree surrounding site in Tennessee, USA - Soil MetaG P. TD hybrid SBSTD3 | ecosystem: Environmental > Terrestrial > Soil > Tree plantation...
GTGCCGGGCGCGGGTCGTGATCGGGACGGACGGGGTCGAAGCGATGGTCGGTCGCTGGGCGGGCCTCGAAACCCGGGTCCCCGCCCGCGACATGGAGTCGTGCGCGCAGTACGTCGTCGAGGGGATCGACTTCGATCCCGACGCGATCTACCTGCAATTCGGCGCCGACATCGCACCGGGCGGATACGCCTGGGTCTTCCCCAAGAGCCCGGGCGTGGCGAACGTGGGCCTCGGCCTCGTCGCCTTGAAGGCCGACGCCCGCAACGCCCGAGAATACCTCGACGCCTGGATCGCCCGCCGCTATCCGCGGGGCGCCAAGACGGCCTGCACGGTGGGTGGCGTCATCGCCCACACGACCATCCGACAGACCTACGCCGACGGCGTCTTGGTAGCGGGCGACGCGGCTCACATGATCAATCCGCTGTCCGGCGGCGGCATCGTGAACGCGATGAAGGCCGGGCGACTCGCGGGCGGCGTCGCCGCGGCGGCCATCCGGGCCGGGGACACCAGTGCGAGCCGGCTATCGGCGTATCACGCCGAGTGGATGGAGCTGCTGGGGGACGATCACCTCAAGTATTATCGGCTCAAGCGGGCGCTCGAGGACCTGGATGACCGGTTTTTCAACTCCCTTGCGCGCACCGTGAACACGATCCCGCCGGAGAAGCGGACCCTGGGTCGGATCTTCGCGCATGCACTCGTGCGGCACCCGCAGTTGATTCCGGTGGCGGCGAGGTTTTTCCTATGAGGAGATGGGGCACCCGATGCTGAGCATCGATCTCCGAGGCAAACGGGCATTGGTGGCAGGCGTCGCCGACGACGGCGGCTACGGCTTCGCGATCGCCAAGGCCCTGGCCGAGGCGGGTGCGACGGTGTGCGCCGGCACCTGGCCTCCGGCCCTGAACATCTTCTTGAACCTGCTCGAGCGCGGCAAGATCGACGAATCGCGCCGCATGCCGGACGGCTCGCTGCTCCAGTTCGAGAAGATCTATCCCCTCGATGCCGCGTTCGACACGCTGGCAGAGACTCCGGAGGAGATCCGCACCAACAAACGCTACAAGGACGTGGGCGATTTCTCGATCGCGGGACTCGCGCAGCGGCTGGTGCAGGACTTCGGCGACCGGCCCCTCGACATCGTCGTCCACTCGCTCGCCAATGGTCCCGAGGTCAAGAAACCCCTGCTCGACACGAGCCGAGCGGGCTACCTCGCCGCGGTGAGCGCGAGCGCCTATTCCCTCGTGTCGCTCGTGGCGCGGCTGGGACCGCTGACGCGTTCCGGCGGCTCGTTCCTGTCGCTTACGTACATGGCGAGCGAGCGCGTGGTGCCGGGCTATGGAGGCGGTATGTCCTCCGCGAAGGCGGCGCTCGAGAGCGACACGCGGACCCTGGCGTTCGAGGCCGGCCGCAAGTACGGCCTGCGGGTGAACACCATCTCCGCCGGACCGCTCGCGTCACGCGCCGCCAGCGCCATCGGCAAGATCGAGCGGATGGTCGAGTACTACGCCGCCAACGCACCGCTCACCGAGCCCCTGACCGCCCGGGAAGTCGGCACGACCGCTGCGTTCCTCGCGAGCCCCCTCGGTAGCGGGATCACAGGGACGACGATCTACGTGGACAAGGGGTACCACTCCATGGGCGCGGCGGTGGGGACGGGAAACCTGCTATGAAGGGAGCAGGGAGCGGGGAGCAGGGAGCAGGCTCAGCATCATGCTCGTCCCGACGGCACAGCGATTAGCCGTGTGCGCGACGACGCGGCCCAGCCAGCCAAGCCCGTCCGCTCGCAACCCAATCGGTAACCTCCCCACGTCCCACAGGTAGACCGGCAGGCGCGCCAGGGCCAGCCGTGAGCCGTTACCGTGCACGCCTCCAAACCCCAACTCATATCCGACGGCAGCCGCCAGCCGCTCGATCCGCTCGTCTCGGGCGCCGAATGGATATGCGACGGCCCGAGCCGCCTCGCGTCCCAGGCGATGTCGCAGCGTGTCGCGGGACCGCTCGAGCTCGGCCGTTGCCTGGCCGTCGGGCAACCACGTGAGCCGTTGGTGCGAGGCGGTGTGCGAGGCGAAGTCGAAGCCCCGCGCCTGCCACCGCCCGACGATGTCCCAATCGAGATGCGCGAGCCGGCGCCAGGTGTAGCGCACATCCCAGGTGTTCAGGCGTCCCACGTAGTCGGTGATGAGAAATGTGGTGGCCGTGAACCCCACGTCGGCGAGTAACGGATAGACGTGCTCGGCGAGGGAGGCGTAGCCGTCGTCGAACGTTAACAGGAATGCGGAATGCGGAGTGCGGAATGCGGAATAGCCAGGTTGGAGCCGCTCGGCGAACTGGTCCAACGTGAGGGTCTTCCAACCTGCCCGTGCCAACGTCGTCATCTGGCGGGCGAAGACTGACTTCGCGACCCGTGTGACTCCGAGCTCCGCCGGTCCACCGATGCGATGATAGCACAACACCGGAGGCAGGACCGCGGACCGACGCTGGTCCGTCAATTCCGCATTCCGCATTGTATCATCCTCCCCCGCTCGGCCAGCTCCCGCTCGCCAACGCGGATCCTGCGTCCGCCCAGCGCGCACCCGGCTCCGCGGCACGACAGCGGCGCTCCAGCTCGGCGAGCCAGGTCGGCACGGATCGGACTTCTTCGAGCGGCTCCGGGTTGCCGGTGGGCGGACGTCCCGTCAGCATCTCGTGCACGAGGACCCCGACGGCGAACATGTCGTCCCGAGTGGCGGGAGCGGGCTGCCCGGCCCGGCGCTCGGGCGCCAGGTAGTCGGCCGCGCACAGCGCCGCCGTGGCCGCCCCGCCGCCGTCGCCCGTGAGCGCCGGCACCAGCGCGCCCAGAATCCCCGTGTCGGCGACCAGCGCTTGTCCGTCGGCGAGCAGCACGTTCTCGGGCTTCAAATCGCCGTGGGCGAGGCCGTCGCCATGGGCGTGGGCTAGCGCCGTGAGCACATCCCGGAGAACCTCCACGGCACGTCGCAGCGGCAGCTCTCCGTGGCGCGCCAGCCAGGCCCGTAGCGTGGTGCCCTCGACGAACGTCCGCGTATGGTAGACGAACGATCCCACGCGGCCCGCGTTGCGGGGAGCCACCAAGCACGGATGCCGGAGCCGACGCCCGAGCCGGGCGATCTCCTGCTCGAAGCGGGTGGAGTCGACGCCGAGCGACAGCGCGCCGGGCAGCACCTTCACCAGGAGGCCGCCGCCGGCAGACTTTTCGAGCGCCACGAACATGCGGCAATTGCCGACGGGTCGCACCTCGCGCTCCACCCGGTAGGCGGGCTCGAGCGCGTGCCCCAATGCCGCGCGGAGATCAGCCATGAACGAGCGAATATGGTGGCGGGCTGCCGTCGCCCGCAACCGTTGGGAGGCCTGGGTCATGGTCGGGTCTTCCACTGGGCTGTCGTACAACGCCGCGCCCGCGCCGACGGTCGGTGCAACGCCCGGAATGTTTCACAACCGCTACGGGAACGGCTGGCGCGGGCGAGCGCGCACTAGCGGCATCGAAGCCACGGCCCCTAGCGCTAGCGGCGGGGAGTGAGGTTGCCCGCCGTGGTCCAAAACCAATCGTCGGGCAAGCCCACTTTCTGGTCCCCGCGGATTTCCGTCGGGTAGTCGAGACATCGATCGTAGCGTACCGTCAGCACGTCGGCCCGGCGCCCGGCCTGCTCGATGAAGTCGAACAAGCCTTCGACGGTGTTCGGCGCCCATGGCTCGATCAACGGCCCGGCGGGCCGCCCGACCGTATCGAGCAACGCGACGGCCCTTCCCGCTCGGACCTCGAGCAGGCGCGGTGCCGATGGCCAGGGGCAAAAGCAGCCGACCGCGACGCGGACGCGATAGTCCGTGATACCGTGCGCCCGCCAGGCCACGCGACGTGCACGAGCCTCCGCCAGGAGCGCGTCGCGTTCGGAGGGGGTCAGCGGACCGCCGCTCCGCCGGGGCGGAGGCACGGGTGGGCGGGCCGTGTCGCACGCGACGGTGGCCCACTCCGTCTGGGACACGAGGTCGCCGCGTGCCGGAGGCGGGTGATGACACGCGAGCGCGACCGAGCCGCACGTCGCGAGCGACCAGTACGTTGAGGGGCGTCGGGCGCGCCGCCGCGCGACTATCGGGGCCAGAGAACCACCAGCGCATAGCTCCCGAGGCCGAGCAGCACGAGAGCAAGGACAACCAGCGTCCAGCCGATGACGACGTATCCCCGGCCGAGGTAGACGGCCCGCGCGCCGGTCATGCGTCGAACGTCGTGCAGCAGCTTCACGCCGGGGGGAGGAAACTCCTGGAGGGCCACCGTGCGCCACCCCAGACCCGTAATCCGCCGTCCCGACCCGATCACCGCGAGCGCCAGCGCCACGATCACTCCGAGGAATGTGATGCAGATCGTGCGTTGCATCCCTGGCTGACGCAGGCGCGCCAGCTCGAGCCAGGGGAGGCCCCATTGAATGACCGCTGCGCCGGCTACAGCCGCCCCGAGCAGTATCGCCAGCGCACGTCTGCGCACCAGCGGGTCGGCCCGCACGAGTTCGTCGTTCGTCGGGGTCACTGTGCCTTACATATGACGAATGCCGTGCCAGTCGGTCAAGTTGGCATGCCTGTCATGTGACCGCCGTCACGCGTGACTCGTCCCCCGGTGGCGTGCTCTTTAATGACGGCCGTGTGCGGCGTACCCAAGCACATTGCCATCGTGCCTACCCGTCATCAGGAGAGCGGATGCCAACCGGTTCGCGGGCCATCGCCACGCCGACGCCCGTATTGTCCGACGCCGTCCTCGTGGAGCGGATCGCCGCCCTCGGGGACCGAGCGGCGCTGGCGGAGCTGGACGCACGCTACGGCATGACGCTGTACGCGATCGCTTACACCTTGTTGTTGAATCCAGATGCGGCCGATGTGACGGTCGCGGCCACGTTGCGTGAAGCGTGGCGGCGAGCCGCGTCGTTCAACGCGAGGGAACAGACCGCTGGACGCTGGTTAGCCGGGCTGGCGCGCAAGGCGGCGCAGGATCAGTTACGACGCCGGGCGGTGTCCCCAGCTTACGCCTGATCCTTCATTCCCCGTCTATCCACACATAGTCGCGCCCGTCCCAGGCAAGTCAGCCGCTAGCCACGTGAGTTGATCTTTCGCGCCGCGTTTACGCCGGTACGAGCGGCCTATCGGGCCGCACGATGAAGGGTGCATAATAGCTGTCCACCCACGTGCCTTGGAGACGCCGTGAAAGAGACCCACTGTTCGCGCCGTGAATTTCTCGGCATGAGCGCGGCTGCCGCTGGCGCATCGCTCGCTGCGCACTCGATGGTACCGCTGCCCCGCAATCTGATCCCGGCCGCCGTTGCGGCCAGTGACCGGGTGCGCTTCGGCATGGTCGGGGTTGGCATGCAGGGAAACTGGCTCCTGTCCGAGTCGATCAAGCTGCCGGGGGTCGAATGCGCGGCGGCCGCTGACCTCTACGACGGTCGGCACACGCTGGCCCGCGAGATCGTGCGGGCGGACCTGCCCGTCACACGCCGCTATCAGACGCTCCTCGAGGACAAGAACATCGACTGCATCGTGGCGGCGGTTCCCGATCACTGGCACAAGCAGGTGGTGGTGGACGCAGTGAGCGCCGGCAAGGACATCTATTGCGAGAAGCCGATGTCGCACAGTCCGGCCGACGGCGTGGCCATGGTGGACGCGGCGAAGAAGGCCGGACGCATCGTGCAGATCGGCTCGCAGCGCGTCAGCTCCCAGATCTGCGCCAAGGCCAAGGACTTGATCGCCCAGGGGATGCTGGGCGACCTGATGCTCGTCGAAGGATGGCTCGGACGCAACGACCCCACCGGCGCGTGGCAGTATCCGCCGCCCCCGGATCTGTCGCTACGGACTCTGGACTGGGATACGTGGCAGGGGACGGTCCCCAAGCGCGCGTTCGATCCTAACATCTTCGCGCGCTGGCGCTGCTGGAAGGAGTACGGCACGGGGGTCGCCGGCGATCTGCTGGTCCATCTGATCAGCGGCATGATGTTCATGTTGGGGATCAACGAGCCCCCGAAGCAGGCGTCGGCGGTGGGCGGCATCCGGCGGTGGAAAGACGGTCGCAACATGCCCGACGTGCATGCCGTCGTCTATTACTTCGGCGACCTACCGGTGTACATGCGGCTGAATCTGGGCACCGAGATGCCCGAGGCGTACCGCATCCAGGGATCGAAGGGCGTTTTGGACGTGACCGGATCGACCCTGAGCTTGGCGCCGCAAACCGGCAAGGACAACTACCCCAGCTACTACACCGGCAGCTACCCCCATGCGATGCGGGAGGCGTATCTCCAGAAGTGGCATGAGGAGAACGATCCGAAGCTGGGTCAGGCGGCGGCGATGCCCGAGACGATCTCTTTCAGCGGGCCCGACTTCGACGACGTCAGGCCGCATCTGTGGACGTACTTCGAGGCGGTGCGCACTCGGAAGCCGGTGGTCGAGGACGTGGTGTTCGGCCACAACGCGGCGCTCGCCTGCCACATGGCGAATGAGTCGTACTTCCGAAGGACCACCGTGTCCTGGGACGAGGCGTCGAAGACGATCAAGACTTAACCCGCGCGGATTGCCCGGGCGGAATGCTCAGGTACCGCCAGTCGGCGCCTCGCAGCGCTTTCGCCTCGTAGACGATCTGGCCCACGTGGTAGCTCGCGTGCGCGAGAGAGCGATGCAGCGCCTGGGCGACGGTGTGCGGCTCGCCTCGGATGGTCACCGTCCGCCCGAGATCCGCGTCGCTCAAGTCGGTGAGGGCGGCGAACAGCACCCGCCAGCCATCCTCCCACTTGGCCTGGAGCTCTTTGCGTGACACCGCGCGGGCAAGGAACTCGGAGTCGCGATCCCGCCACGGCTTTTCACCGTCGGCAGTAAGGAAGTCCGTGAAGCGGGACTTCAGGTTTCCGGCCAGGTGCCAGACGATCGTGACGATCGAGTTGCCGGTGCCCGGGACCTGCGCGAGCTGGGAGTCTGCGAGCTGGTTGATCGCGGCTTCGCCGAGGGTCTTGTAGCGGCGGTATTCGGCTTCGATGGAGGCGATCAGGTCGCGCATGTGCGGGCGCGTTCCGGCGTCTTCCAGAGGTCGATCGGCTTGGCGATGCCCTTCGGGCGGAACGGCAGCGTGATCTTTCGCCCCAGTCCGGCCGACGCGTAGGCGGCGCAGAGAGCCTCCTGCACCACGCGTCCGGTTTCGCCGTCCGAGATCGGCGTCTCCTTGCCGCGCACGCAGCGCGCGAAGTGCCGCATCTCCTGGGGGAAGCCGTAGTTCCATTGCTCCTCGAACACGGGATAGGTCCAGCCCTTGGTGGTGGCCGCTTTTTCGACGGCGTACCCGAATCCCACCTCTGAATACGTCGGGAGCGCGTTCCCCATGAGCATATCGGCGTAGGTCTGCCCCTTATCGCCGAACACCTCGATACTGTCGTCCATCCCGCCGGGCCGGTTCCAGCTGCTCTCGACCATCCCCACGGCGCCGTTCTCGAACTCGATGAGCGTGATCGCTTCGTCCTCGCCCTGCGTGCGCTCAGCGTGGACCTGCGTCGCCATCTGCGAGTAGACACTCCTGATCTTTGGCTTGCCGAGGAACCACCAGCAGAAGGCGATTCCGTGGCACCCCAGGTCCATCACCGCGCCGCCGCCCGACTGCGCCACGTCCCAAAACCACTCCGAGTGCGGACCCGAGTGCTTTTCGCCTTGCTTCACCAGGTGCACGCGACCGAAGGCCCCTTCATCCGCCAGCTGCTTCGCCTTCACGTATTTTGGCGCGAAGAACAGCTCTTCGGCGTAGAGGAGCAGCACGCCGGCCTGGCGGCACGCCTCGATCATCGCGTCGGCCTCCTCGAGCGTCAGGCACATGGGCTTCTCGCACACCACGTGCTTGCCGGCCCGGGCAGCCTCGATCGTGATCTGGGCGTGCAACCGATTGGGCGCCGTGATCGAAATCATCTCGACTTGAGGATCGCGCAGCAGCTCGTGGTAGTCGGTGTACGCGCTTGGAATGCCGTGCCGCTGTGCAAAGGCGGCCGCGTGTCCTTTGCTCGGTGAGGCCACGGCTACGACTTCGCCCTCCTCCGGCATCGCTTTCACCGCCCCCGCGATGCATTCCGCCTGAAAGCGGGAGCCGATGATTCCGATTCTCACCTTCGACATGATGGGCGCCGCGCGATCATCCTGCGAATATCTCCTCGAAGGCCTCGTTGAAGCGTTGCACGACGTCACGTGGATTGTTCAACAGGCTCCTCCGGTCGCGCTTAAGCTGCGGCCGAACCGCGGGCGGGCGCAAGGCGTACTACCTTTCGATGCGGGCCGACCTCTTCTTCTTCGGAGAGTCCCACACATGTCGAACGAGGTCACATCGACGGTCCCTATACGGGCGCTCGTGGTCGCGGTCGTCGCTGTCCTGGTCGTCGGGTGCGCGCGTGATAAGACCGGGGCTTCCAGCGGAGCATCGGGCTTTCAGGAGCGCGCCCGGGACGCCGGGATCGCGTTTCGGATGCATGACCTGCCGAAGGAGCAGGGCGAGCGGTTCCGTATCAACCTGTACGATCACGGCTCGGGCCTGGCGGTGGGCGATTACGACAACGATGGCCACGAGGACATCTACTTTCTCAACCAGCACGGGCCGAACGCCCTGTACCGCAATAAGGGCGACGGCTCGTTCGTAGACGTCACCGCGCAGGCGGGGGTCGCCCTCGGCGATCGGATCTCCGTCGCGGCCACGTTCGCCGACTACGACAACGACGGTTGGCCGGACCTGTTCGTGACCAGCACCCGGGGCGGGAACGTGCTGTTCCACAACCGCGGAGACGGCACGTTCGAAGACGTCACGGCAAAAGCCGGGTTGACCCACGTCGGCCACTCGCAGACCCCGGTGTTTTTCGATTATGACAACGACGGCTACCTCGATCTGTTCCTGACCAATACGGCGCACTGGACCACCGATGTCTTCGACTCCACGGCAAAATACTTCGAGGGCAAACCCGACCTCGGCAGTCTGCTGACCAGTGCCAAGGAATCGAACATTCTGTATCACAATAACGGCGACGGGACTTTCACGGACGTCACTGATCGCGCGGGCCTGCGCGGCCGCGGTTGGGCCGGCGACGTGGCCGTGTTCGACTACGACGAGGACGGCTTCCTCGACCTGTTTGTGCCCAGCATGGTCGGCCGGGGTCAGCTGTATCGGAACACCGGCCACGGCACCTTCCAGGACGTCACCGCACAGACGCTCGGCCGGACGCCGTACGGATCGGTCGGGTGCAAGGTATTCGACTACGACGGCGACGGCCGGCTCGATCTGTTCGTGGTGGACATGCACTCGGACATGTGGATGGGGGTGGATGCCGCCCACGTCACGGTCGACGTCGCGCGGCAAGTCCAACATCGGCGGTTCCTCACCCCGAAGGGTCCGACGGTAAACGAGGAGGCCCCCGGGCTTATCCAGGTCCAACGAGCAATGTTCGCACGGCAGGGCGAGGATTTCGACGCGCTGCTCTTCGGGAACGCCCTGTACCGTAATCTCGGCCACGGGAAATTCACGGAGACGGCGGTCGCGGCGGGCCTCGAAACGCTCTGGCCCTGGGGTGCGGCCACCGGCGACTTCGACAATGACGGCCACGAGGACGTATTCATCCCGTCGGGGATGGGCTATCCCTACTACTACTGGCCCAACCAACTGATGATGAACAACGGCGACGGCACGTTCCGCGACCGGGCCGACGTGCTGGGCATCGAGCCACCGACTGGCGGCATCTACCTGGAGGAGCGCGTCGGAGGCCAGCCGGCCGCGCGGAGCTCGCGCAGCGCAGTCGTGGCCGATTTCGACGGCGATGGCCGGCTCGAGATCGTGACCAACAACTTCAACGGCCCGCCGTACTATTTCGCTAACCGCCTTCCCCGCCGTAACTATGTAGAATTCCGGCTGACGGGAACCAAGAGCAACCGCGATGCGATCGGCGCCGTGGTCCGGCTGTGGGTCGGGAAGACCGTGATGGTCCGGCAGGTGAGCCCGGCGGGCGGGTACTTAGCTCAATCAAGCCGCGTGGTGCACTTCGGTCTGGGCGACCGGACCACGGTGGACCGGGTCGAGATCCGCTGGCCCCGGGGGATCCGCCAAACGCTGCAGCATCCCGAGATCAATACCGTGCATCAGATTCGAGAGCCGGCCCCCTGATTCGCTTCGAACGGCCACGTTCGTCTCTTCCACGACCACGCCGCAAAGCACACCACACCGAGCAGCAGCGCGCCCAATCCAAAGGCGATGACCAGGGGCGGCGTCGTCGCAAAGATGAAGATCCATCCCAGGAGCGCGACGAGGCTCGGCACCGGATAGAGCCACATCCGGTACGGCCGCGGCAGGTCCGGCGCGCGCCGACGCAGCAGGGTCACCGCACCGATCTGCCCGATGAACTGCACGAGAATGCGCGTCGTGATCAACGCGTCGATGACCATGCCCAGCGACACAAACCCGGCGAAGATGGAGAGAACCCCGAGCACGATGAGCGAGACATAAGGGAATCCCCCGGACGGATGGAGCCGGGCGAACACCTTGAAGAAATAGCCGTCCTTCGCCGCCGCATACGGCACGCGCGAGTACCCGAGCAGCAGGGCGAAGACCGAGCCGAACGCCGTCCAGAGGATCATGGCCGTGAACAGGGTGGCGACGCCCGGACCGTAGATCCGTTCCATGAAGATCGAGACGACGAAGTTGGATTGCGGGTGTGACGCGGCCGGGACGAAGTCCCGCCACGGGACGACGCCGATAATCGACAGATTGATCGCGAGATAGATCACCGCGACCAGGACGGTGCTCAGGAGAATCGACCGCGGGATCACCCGGCCGGGATCCCGTACCTCGTCCCCGATATAGCAGACGTCGTAGTAGCCCAGGTAGTCGTAGACACCGATCCGCGACGCGGCCCCGAGGCCCAGGAGGAAGCCCAGAGAGAAGGTGAAGGCGCCCGGGGGAAAGTCGAATGCGACCCGATGGTCGAAATGCAGCGCTCCCGTCAGGACGACCACGATGACGGTGACGATCGTGCCGATCCAGAGCGTGACGGTGATCGCCGCGATCGACGTGATCCGGCGGTACAACAGTGCCAGGTTCGCGAGCCCGACGATCGTCACGACGAGCATCGTCTGGCGTGCCGTGATCCCCTTCCAGATGTAGCCGAGGTACTGCGAGAAGCCGATGTACCCGGACGCGATCTCGAGCGGGCCGCTGAGCACAAACTGCCAGACGAACAGGAATCCCATCAGGCGGCCGACCTGCTCCGTGCCATAGCCCTGGCGCAGATATCCGAACGAGCCGCCGGAGCCCGGCAGCGCCGCCCCCAGCTCGCTCCAGACCATGCCGTCGCACATGACGATGATCAGGGCGACGAGCCAGCCGAGCATCGCTTGCGGACCGCCCAGCGCCGACATGAGGAGCGGGATCGTGATGAACGGTCCGATCCCGATCATGTTCGTCATGTTGAGCGCGGTGGCGTGCAACAGGCCGAAGCGACGGACCATCGGCGATGCTGACGTCATCTAGGTGAGGTGGGATGCGAGCGCAAGGAGGAGTCTTCGTTTCAGAAGACCGTGCTGGTCCACGTCGAAGACGAGAGCATGGCAATCGAATTCTTCGCCCGACGTCAGCCGAATGCGCAAGGGACGTTGAGACGCGCCAGGGTCTGCGAAGTGATCGGCGAGCGCGACATGCGGTGGCCTTGCTGGGTGAGTCACGGTGTGTCGAAAAAGTCTACGACGCCCGTCTCCAGGCAGTACTCGGCACCAACGATCAGCAACCCGTCATCCGTTACGAGACGCTCCAGAACGGCAGAGCCATGCCGTAGATGGTCGGTGGCGGCCCGGATGTTGGCGCGGACGGCGTGCGCGACGCAGGCCTCGGCGTCGTGCGCGAGGGGTGAGGCCAGCAAGGGTTCGACGGAGGGTCGGATCCGGTCCACGATGGAGCGGAGGTTGGGCGACTGATGGGGCGTCGGCTGGCGCAGCTCCTCCAACGTGGCCACAATCGCGCCGCACTGCGTGTGCCCGAGCACGACCGCCAGCCTCGTTCCGAAGCGCCCGGCGGCGAACTCCACACTCCCGACCTGCGACGGCGCCACGATATTCCCGGCGACGCGGATCACAAACAGATCTCCAAACCCCTGCCCGAACACGAGCTCGGCGGGAACGCGAGAATCGGAGCAGCCCAGGACGATGGCAAACGGCTGTTGGCCACGGGCAAGTGCGGGCCGATGGGTTTGTTTGAGCATGGCATCGGGGTGCTCCACGCCGGAGACAAAACGACGGTTGCCCTCTCGCAACCGCGCGAGTGCCTCGGGACCCGAGATCATGGCGTGGTCACGTCCGGTTGGCGGTGGCGGAGCAACACCACGCCGAAACCGATCATCCAGAGCGGCAGCAGGTAGTTGTTGACGGCCGCGACGAGGGCCACTACGCCGGTGATGTTGCGGAACATGCCGACCAATCCGCTGGCGGCGACAGCGAGTCCAAAGACCGCAACCCAGGCCGGGGTCGTACGGGAACGCAATAAAGTCCAGCTGGACAGGAGGAAAAACATGCTAAAGCTCAACTCGCCCAGGAACTCACCAATGTAGTTGCCCAGGTAGGTGTTCAAGCCGTCGAACACGGCTCCTATGACCTGTTGTTGCTCCGCGGTTGCGGCCAGGTGCAGCTGCGCCAAGTGCCAGTGCACGCTGGGCCAGCGCATGAGCCCGAGCATCATGCTGATCGCGGCCAGTGCGGCGCATTGCAGGGCGAGGAGCATGGCCCCCGAAGAGAAGCGCCGCAACGCGCAGTACGCTCCAACGCCGGCTGGCAGCCAGATGAGGGGCAAGAACGCGTACAGCGCCCACGCGGCGCGACCCGGAGTGCCGGTCGCGAGCAGGCGGGGAAGGACGGTGTTCGCTGGACCGTCCAAAATGGCCGGATAGTCGAAGCGGGCGGCGAGGAACGAGAAGACCGCCAGGAACGCGATGGCCCCAAGAACGAGCGCAAGCCCGCCGAGTCGCACGATCGTGATCGATTTCACGGGAGCCTTTGATCGAGTGCGCTGATTATAGCGTCTTTTCGAACCAGTGATGCGCGTAGGGCTCGTCGTTGAACGCCGGTACTTCGCGGTACCCGTTGCGCCGGTAGAGGGATTGCGCTTCGGTCAGGGCCTTGTTGGTCTCGAGTCGGAGCAGCGGCAGCCCCCGTTCCCGCGCGAGGTCTTCGAGGCGCAGGAGGATCCGGGTCCCGAGGCCGAGACCACGAGCCGAGGTGGCGACCCACATCCGCTTGATCTCGCCATGGGCGGCATGACACTTCAAGGCGCCGCACCCGACGGGCTCTTCGTTCAGGGTGGCCAGCACGAAGTAGCCCCGCGGCGGCGTGAGCTCCTCCGGCGCGGCCGATATGCCGCGCGCCGGATCGTAGCCCGTGTCGAACCGGGTCGCGAGCTCCGCGAAGTAGCGTTCGAGACAGTACCGGGCGGCCGGACTGTCGGGATCCTCTACCGAGAGGCGGACGGCGCCGCGTGCAAGATCGGTCAGGCCAGCGTCCTTTTCAGGTGGTCGGACAAACGGAGGCTCACGGCGACCAGGGTCAAGGTCGGATTCGCGGCGCCACCCGTCGGGTACACCGACGCACCGGCCACGTAGAGGTTGCCGAGCCCGTGAACCCGGCAGTTGGCGTCCACCACACCCAAGCGGGGATTTTCGTGCATCCGCGTCGTTCCCATGTGATGCCAGCCGCCGCTCAGCGTGCTGGGCCACGGGTCCTCGTCCCGGGTCACCCAGTCAAGCAGCCGGACCCGACCGGCCCCCCTCCGGCCAAGCTCCCGCCCCATCACCTCGTAGAACGCACGAAAGGAGCGCCGGTCGAGCGCCGTCAGCCGCCAGTCGAGCTTCGCGCGCGGCATGTCCAGCGCATCGCGTTCAGGGCTGAGCAGGACGCGCGAGGCCGGGTTTGGCGCCTGCTCCTGGCGCGTCATGAGATGAAAAAAGAGCGGCGCCCTGGCTGGCGGCGGCTCCGCGGGCGGGCCCGCGTCCCCGTGCGCATCCCGCTCCCGCATTGCGGCCAGCCGGTCGGGCGTGCCCCACTGAAAGGTGCTCTGGGCGACCTCGTCGGGTCCGCCCGGCTCCAGGGAAACCGTAGCGTTGAGGATCCGCTGCTCGCGTTGCACCGCCGCGCTCAGCGCCAGCTCGCCGCGTGCCTTCGTCCGTCCGAACTCCAGCGCGTACATCTTCGTGTGCGCGGCATGGGAGGGTGCGAGAGCGAGATTCCCAGTCGGTATTTCGATGTGCTCCATGAAGAACCGCCCGACCAGATCGTATGCGTTCCCCAGCCCGGCCGGCGTGCGCCGGTTCGACGCCAGCAGCAAACGGGCATTCTGGATACTGCAGCAGGCCAACACGTAATACCGTGCCCGCGCACGATGCTCCTTGCCGTCGAGCGTGCGTACCCGCAGTCCCTCGATGCTTTGCAACGACTCATTCGCCACCAGCTCGCACACGTTGGCATGGGTGTACAGGTGCACATTAGGCGCGGCGATCACCGCGGCGCGATAGCGCGCGCCGAACCGCGTGGGAGGGCTGAACTGCCAAATCTTCGTCCACATGACGCGCGGATCCAGGGGCAGCGGGACCAGGGTGGGATCGCGCCGTTGCCAATCGTCCGCCCCGTACTCGTACGGTCCGAGCTCGAGGAGCGGCTGCGCGCGCGCATAGAACGGGTCCAGCTGTTCCCGGCGAATCGGCCATCCGCTGTGGGGCACCCATTCCCGCTTTTCAAAGTCGATCGGATCCAACGTGGAGCAAAACCCCGCCCAATGTCCGGTGGTGCCGCCGAAGTAATGCAGGCGCGCGGCCTGGAGCGGATAGTAGGGTAGACCGACGCTCTCACCGCGGTAGAGGTCTTGCATCGCCGTCTCGTAGTCGAGACCGCCGCCTTCGAGCAGCAGGACCTTGTGCCGCGAGCCGATCCATTCCAGGGCCATGCTGATGCCGGCCGCGCCGGCGCCCACGATGCACAGATCGGCTTCGAGCACGCTGCCGTTCGGAAGGGTTCGAGCGTCGATGTGCATGGCGGGACGTCGGGGGGTCAGTCCGAGAGAAGGGAGAAGAGGGCGCATTGGCGCGCCTCAGTCACCGAGACCACCCATCCCTGCAGCACGATCGTCCGTCCGATCGCGAAGTCCTGCTCGACCAACCCGGCGACGGATGCGGGCCACGGTCGCGCTGTGAGAATGGCGGCGTGCAGCGCGCGCACGTCGCTCTCGGCGGGCACTCGGGCGCGGTACCGCAGTCCGATCGTATGCACCGTCTTCGGTCCGATGATGGAGAGGAGCGCAGGCTGCGCCAACGCCTCCAGGTCGATAGCGACGTTAGCGCTGGCCCCACGCGTGCTACCGACCAGGCCCGCCAGCGCACTGGCGGCGCTCACACCGAGGAACCGGCGCCGGTTCATGCTCACGTCCGGAACACGTCGGTGCTCACGTACCGCAATCCGGAATCGATGATGATCGTACCCACCGTTGCGCCCGTACCGAGCCGCTTTGCCACCTGCAGCGCCGCGACGATGTTGGCCCCACTCGACGTACCTGCGAAGATGGCTTCTTCGCGCGCGAGGCGCCGGGCCATCGCCTTCGCCTCGTCGGAGGCTACCATGAAGATCTCGTTCACTTCCTCTCGCCTCCAGAGCGGCGGGATGAACCCGATCCCGATGCCCTCGATTTGGTGCGAGCCCGACGGCTTCCCCGAGAGCACCGCCGATTCAGCCGGCTCCACTCCTGCGACGTGTAACCGGGGGTTGTGACGACGCAGCGTATGTGCCGCTCCGTGGATCGAATGGGCCGTGCCCACGCATTGCACGAAAGCGTCTACCTGTCCCCCGGCTTGTTCGCACATCTCCTCGCCCAGAGCGTGGTAGCCCGCTTCCCCGTCTCGATTGTTCAACTGATCGCAGTACCAGTGGCCTGGCCGACGACTGATCTCGGTCGCCATGGCGATCATGGCTTTGATCAGCTGCTCGGTGATTCGTTTCTTGTCGCTCACGACGTCGGTGAGCTGCGCACCGTACGCCCGCATCGTCCGCCGTTTCTCATCGCTGAATGCATCGGAGAACACGAAGTGTGCCTGGTAGCCACGGGCGGCGCACATCAGGGCGAGGGAGATCCCGGTCGTTCCCGCCGTGTACTCGACCACGGTCCCGCCCGGTGGCAGCCTTCCGTCGGCGGCGGCGCGCTCGACCATGGCTCGGGCCACACGGTCCTTCATGCTCCCGGTCGGGTTGGCAGACTCGAGCTTCGCGATGATGCGGGCGCACCCCGCTGGCACCACGCGACGGAGCTCCACGAGCGGCGTGTTGCCGATGGCATCGAGAACTTGCGGGGGCGTGCGCATCAGTAGTGAATGACCACCGGGAGCTCGGGCTCGAGGTCCTTGGTGACACCCTGCTTCCCGTTGTCGAGCGTCACGTCGAGCAGCCAGCGGTTGCCCGTATCAAACGTTACGAGCCCATGCGCGGCAAGGTAGGACGCCGCGGGCGGGAATCGGTCGGCGCTGGGCGCGACCACGCGCAGGGCGGTGAGCCGCCGCGCGCCATTGGGATGCAAGAACACGGCCCCTTTGACCAGATCTTGGGCGAGGGCCGCGTTCTCGTTCTCGCGCGCGGAGGAAGCATGGGAGGAGATGGAGAGCGAGACCGCCTTCGGCATCTCCCTCGGCGTCATCATCTCGATGAACGTGCCCTGCTCCATCCAGTCGGCGGAGACCTTCCACGTCGCGAAGGGGAGAGTCGCCGGCGTCGCGGGTGTGCGATCGAAGACGATGCCGATCGGGCAATAGCCGTTCTCGCGCCACGCCGACCGCAAGCGAAACTTCTCGGCGCCGGCCTGCAACCCCGGCGAGACGGGGACGGTCGAGTCGGGATAGATGAGCTCGAGAAAACCGTTGAGGAACTCCACCGTGATGGAGGCGGTCCCCTGCCCCTCGTGGCGGTTGACCCTATGACTGAGCGCGAGCGGAGGCGCCTGAGCCGCGACCGCGGGAGCCATCGTTACGACGAGCAATCCCGCAGCTGGGAATGGGCGCATCACCTTGGCTCCTTTATGTCGGGTTGCGGGCCCTGATGCTGTGGGCCCACTCGGCGCGCATCCCGTCCTTGCGCCAGCAGCCGTTCGACGAAGTCGAGGCGCTCCTGGGTCTCGGCCAGCTCCTGTCGCAGCTTGGTCATTTCGCCTTCCAGCCCTTCAAACCGATCCTGGAGGTCGCTCCCACCAGGGAGCTCCGTCCCACCGGGACGGGGCCGCAGGCGCCCCGCCCAGAGCCCGAACGCCACCGCGAGCGCCACGTGAATCGCAGCGTGCTCCGGCTGCGCTTGCCCCAACGCGAAGCCGGCGCTGACCAGGTTGACGACGCTCAGCGCGACGGCGATCGGGTACCAGGTCGTGGGCTTGAGGGCCATGGGTGTCAGAGCTCCTTCTTGAAGCAGCGTACCAGCCCAACCTCCACAAACCCCACCGCATGATGGGCGGCGGCGCTGACGTCGTTGTCCGGTTCTGCGTCCGAGGCAAACTCTCGACACCCCTGCGAACGCCCCCACCCCTCCGCCGCGGCGATCAGCGCCCGGCCGACACCGCGGCCCCGCGCTTCAGGTACAACGAACCATCCCTCGAGGTACGCCACGCGATCCCCCTGACATCCTTCGGCGTACGGGCGAATCGAGAGTTCAGCAAGGCCGACCTGACGCCCTGCCCCGTCCTCGGCAAGCAGGACAGCAAGCGGCTCTTGCGCATTGCCGGTAAAGAACCGGTCGATCGCTTCACGGTGCTGGGCTTTGGAGCCGTCAGGCCAGAGGGCATGACGCAGCTCGAGCCAGGCGGCCGCGTCGTTTCGCGTCGCGTGTCGAACAGTGATCATCGCTCTTCCCGCGCCATGGCTTCGCTATTTCCTCAGCAGCTGGTGCGCCCGACAAAACGTCCACATCTCGCTCGTGGCGTCGATGCTGCGGCTCGTGGGCCCGACCCACCATTCCGGCAGCGGCTTGCCGCCAGGCCAGGAGTGGCCGCCTCCCTGAATGGTATAGAGCACCACAGTCGCGTCTCCAGCACAGCGGGTGTATTCGATACGAGTG
>Ga0075424_100002063_pt1 | contig 18098 bp, 14 predicted proteins | sample SoiMethybrSBSTD3_FD_75301 | JGI IMG/M metagenome (GOLD analysis project Ga0075424, IMG submission 75301) | Bulk soil microbial communities from a Populus tree surrounding site in Tennessee, USA - Soil MetaG P. TD hybrid SBSTD3 | ecosystem: Environmental > Terrestrial > Soil > Tree plantation...
CCGAAATTTTCAGCGATGCCGCCGACGAGAAACGTGGGCTGCTTGCCGGCCGAATGGAAAATCCAGGCGAGCATCGCCGTGGTGGTGGTTTTGCCGTGGGTGCCGCTGACGACGATGGAATGTTTGCCGGGAAGAAAGACTTCTTCGAGGATTTCCGGCATGGAGCGGTACGGAATCTTGCGTTCCAGAGTCTCTTCGAGCTCGGGATTGCCGCGAGCGATGATGTTGCCGACGACGACGAGGTTTGGTTGCGGCGTGAGATTCGCTGCGTCGAAAGAATGATTGTAGGCGATGCCCAGCGAGTCGAGGAGTGTGGATGCAGGCGGGTAGACGCCGGCATCGGAGCCGGTAACACGAAAGCCGTTTTCGCGAAGCATTCCGGCCAGGGGTGCCATGGCTGAGCCGGCGATGCCGATGACGTGAACATGCTTTTGCTTTGAGGATTCGGTCGGTGTCATGGACAGACGGTTGGCTCCAGAATCTTCAGTGTACCTTGACCTTCGGCAACGAGGCGCGCGGGTACCCCAAGAGGCAATGTCAGCATGGGGCGCGGCGTGTGGCCGACGGGCGCGCCGAAGACGATCGGAATGCTGAGCGGGGCAAGAATGCGTTGCGCGACATCGCGAACTGACGGACTGACGGCGACAGGAGGATCGCATTCGGGGAAATCACCGAGGATGATGCCGCGCACGTCTCTGAATTTACCGGCATGTTTGAGGTGCAGCAGCACGCGATCGACTTGGTAAGGCTTCATGCCGCGATCTTCGAGGATGAGGATGGAGCCCGTCGTGTCGAGTTCCCAGGGCGTACCGAGCGTCGCTTCGACGAGGGTCATCGCTCCGCCGAGGAGAATGCCTTCGGCTGAGCCGGCGTTCAACACTTCACCAGCGAGAGAAACTTGCCAGCCCGAATTGGAATTCGTCACGGCGTTGCGAAATGACTCGGAATCGTAGCCGTCGGGGGCATCGGCGCCGCCGTCGAGGCCCGCAGCGAGCATTGGGCCGTAAAAAGAGGGCCAGCGATGCTTTTGCCAAAGATAGATTTGCAGCGTGGTGAGATCGCTGAAACCGATCAGCGGTCTGATTGGAGGAAGCTTTTCAGGCAGTGCTGCATCGAGGAGGTATGCGGAGCCGTAGCCGCCGCGTGTGGCGATGAGAGCGCCGATGGACGGATCGTTTAGGGCGTCGAGCAGTTCGCTGCGCCGCTCTTCCGGGGAGCCCGTGAAGTATCCCTCTGGATTCATCGTCCGCTGCGGCGCGACGGAGAAACCGAGTCGCTCCAATTCCATTTTGCCAGCGGCAATGCGGCCTTCTTTTGCAGATGATGCGGGCGCGATTGGCGCGATGCGCGAGCCCTGGCGTAATGCCTTAGGCTTTTGCAAACCTACGGACGAGTTCATTCATGCTGCCTTTCGACGGGCAGCATCTCCAGTGAAATGCCAGGGCGTGTCATGGCCGAAAGAACCTTTTCCTGCTGATGATGTGTGACGTCCGCGTCGAATTGGATGGTGTGCTTTTCGCCTGTGGCTGACACCTGGAAATTGTCGAGCTTGATGTTCAGATCTTTGAATATGCGGTGGACTTCGGGAACCGAGTCCATGGCGTTGTCGCTGGTAAGGCGGAAGAGCATATAGCGGCATTTGAGCTTGAGCGCATCTTCCACATAAATGAGTCCGGAAAGAGCGACGAGAATGAGAGCAGCGGCAACACCCGAGGTGCGAAAAAAGCCTGCGCCGGCGCCCATGCCGATGGCGGCTTCCGCGAAGATTGTGGCGGCAGTGGTGAGACCGACGACGCTTCCCCGTTCGCGCAGGATGACGCCGGCGCCGAGAAAGCCGATGCCCTGAACGATATTGGAGGCAATGCGTGTGGTTCCGGTGTCCCCGGTGAGCTTTGCGTATTCGGCAGAGATGATGGTGAATAGGGCGGCGCCCAGGCAGACACAGACGCTGGTGCGCATACCAGCCGGGCGCTTGCGGATGCTGCGTTCCACGCCGATGGCGGCGCCTAGCACAGCTGCCCAGAGCAGCCTGGAAACGACGGTAGTGAGAGGAAGCATGGCGATGAGAGAAGTCTACATTGGGAAGAGCAGAAGCAAGTAGGGATTGATGGGATTTGTGTTCGAGAAACAAGCAAGGCGGAGTACGACGGAGAGAAACAACCGCCATCCTGAGGAGCCAAGGGTGCCGCAGCCGGCCGGGCGTCCAGCCTAGGCTGCGGCATAAGCTTGCCTGCGGCAGGCAGGCCGCTGCTACAGTTTGAATTGAGTGAGTTTGAGGAAGTGGCGCGCTCTGGCGTGTATCTCTTTGAGTTTGAGTTTGCGGAGGCGCTCGGGGCCGAATTCCTCTACGGCGAAGCTGCCCAGGACGGAACCGTAGATCATGGCGCGGCGAAGCGCTGCGTCAAGCGAACTGCCACAACCGGCGAGGTAGCCCATGAAGCCACCCGCAAAGGAATCGCCGGCTCCCGTGGGATCGTGCGGCTCTTCCAGCGGAAACGCAGGAACACAGAAGACACCGCGCTTATCGACCATCATGGCGCCATATTCGCCGCGCTTGACGATGAGGGTTTTGGGGCCGAGCTTGAAGATGTGGCGAGCCGCGAGCAGCAGGTTGTGCTCGTTGGAAAGTTGACGCGTTTCGGAATCGTTGATCATCAGGATGTCCACGTGTTTGAGCGTTTCGCGGAGATCGGCGGGGGTGCGTTCGATCCAGTAGTTCATGGTGTCAAGCGCTACCAGCTTTGGCCTCCCCTTTACCTGTTTGAGAACGCTGGTCTGCAGACCTGGCGCGATATTGGCAAGGAAGACGTGGGAGGATTTGCGGAATTTTTCCGGGAGCTTGGGATTGAAGTCGGCAAAGACGTTGAGTTCGGTCACCAGCGTTTCGCGCTCATTGAGATGTTGAGAGTATTTGCCGGCCCAGAAGAAGCATTTGCCGGCGGTACGCTCGAGGCCTGCAACGTCGATCTGGCGGCCGCGGAAGATAGCTTCATCTTCTTTGGTGAAGTCGTCGCCGACGACGCCGACCAGATTGACATGGGTGAAAAAGCTGGCGGCCACGGCGAAATAGGTGGCGGCGCCGCCGATGATGCGGTCCACCTTGCCGTACGGACTTTCGATGGCGTCGAATGCTACGGAACCTACGACGAGTAAGGACACAGACGATTCTCCATAACGCGAAAGTTTGCTGAGACTTAGACAATGCCGGCTAAAGCCCGGCGCTACATTTAAACCCTAAGAGAGGTATTTGCCGATGATGGCGCTCAGGCGCTTTTTTGTTGCGGCCGGGACGAGCTTGGGATCGGTGATGAGCGCGTGGGCTAGGGCCGAGCCGCACTTGCATGCGTGGTGTTCCGGCATGGCTTTGACGGATTCGCGGAGTACGTGCTGGGCGTTCTCAGCGTTTTGATTCAGTGTGGCCATGATCTGCGCGCCCGTGACGGATTCGTGGTCGGGATGCCAGCAATCGTAATCGGTGATCATGGCAATGGAGCCGTAGCAAAGTTCGGCTTCGCGGGCGAGCTTAGCTTCGGTGACATTGGTCATGCCGATGACGTCGAAACCAAGCCCGCGGTGCATGTGGGCTTCGGCGAGCGTCGAGAATTGCGGGCCCTCCATGCAGATGTAGGTGCCCTTGCGATGGACTTTGACGCCGCAGTGGACGCAGGAATCTGCAAGCACGCCGGAGAGCCGCGGGCAAGTGGGTTTATCGAAAGTGACGTGCGCGACAAGGCCATCGCCGAAGAAAGTCGAGACTCGGTGCTTGGTGCGATCCACAAATTGATCGGCGACAAGGAATTCGCCAGGCGCAAGATTTTCTTTCAGTGAGCCGACCGCGCTGACGGAAATGATGCGATCGACGCCGAGGAGCTTAAGCGCGTAGATGTTGGCGCGGTAGTTGATTTCGGTGGGAAGGATGCGGTGGCCGCGGCCGTGGCGAGCGAGGAAGGCGACGCGTTTGCCTTCGAGAAGGCCGGTGACGATGGCTTCGGAGGGATCGCCGAAAGGCGTCTTGATGCGGACTTCTTTCGTATCGGAGAGGCCTTTCATCGTGTAAAGGCCGCTGCCGCCGATGATTCCTATGCTGGCTTGAGGTTTTTTGGCCGCACTCTTCGGCTTGGTTTTCAAAAGAACGATTCCCTTTCGTGGGTGAAAGTACGGACTGGCGTGTGCCGCAAACAGCCTGGATATTTTAACACGCAGAAAAGAGCCGACCTAAACGACGGCACTACATGTAGAAGCGCCGCACCGTCAATGTGAACCAGTTAGGTGAGACCCGATTTGGAGAGGAGTTCGTTGACCGCGGCGAAGGGGTCTTTGCGGCGCTCGGCGACATCCGTGGCGAGCTGATTTAGGGCGGCTTCGCCACCGGTGGCGTTGAGGACGCGCTCTAGGATGCGGGCTTCGAGGAGTTCGACGAGGCGGTTGCGCCAGTGTTCGGCGTGCTTTTTGGCGCGTTCGGAGCTGGATTCGAAATGCGCGCGGAACTTGGCAATGGCTGCTGCGAGCGCGTCGATGCCTTTGTTGTCGGTGGCGATGGTGCGAATGACAGGAGGATGCCAGCCGTCTCTGGGCATAGCGAGCGCCAGCATGGCGTGAAGCTGTTCTTCCAGGCGGTCAGCGTCTTCGCGGTCGGCTTTGTTGAGAACGAAAATGTCGCCGATTTCCATGAGGCCGGCTTTCATGTTCTGAATGTCATCACCGAGGCCGGGGACAAGAACGACGAGGACGCAATCGGCGAGGCGGACGATGTCGACTTCATCCTGGCCGACGCCTACGGTTTCGATGAGGATTTGCTTTTTGCCTGCGGCGTCGAGGAGGAGCGCAACTTCGGCAGTGGCGCGGGCTAGGCCGCCGAGAAATCCGCGCGTGGCCATGGAGCGGATGAAAATGCCGTTGTCGCCTGCGTGGTGCTGCATGCGGATGCGGTCGCCCAAGATTGCGCCACCGGTGTAGGGGCTGGTGGGATCGACGGCGATCACGCCTACACGATCGCCGTGCTTGCGGTAATGCGCGGCGAGGCGATCGACGAGCGTGCTCTTGCCGGTCCCGGGGGCGCCGGTGACCCCGGTGAGATACGCGGCGCCGGTTTGCGGAAAGAGCGTTTGCAGGAGCGGCTCGGCTTCAGCCGTGTGATTTTCGATGGCCGTAATGGCGCGCGAGATGGCGCGAATTTCGCCGTTGCGGACTTGTTCGGCCCAGGCTCTGATAGAGGCGTTAGCTGCGCTGGACATAGTTGGAGCACCAGAAAAATCCTACCGTCGAAACTCGAGAGTTGAAAGGAAGTGCTGTCATTCGATCAAAAACCCGCACCTTTAAGACGCAAGGGTGTGGCACCCAAGTTGGGCAACGTTGTGACGAAGGGCATGCGCCTATTATTTCTTGCCGAGCAATTGCCGCGCAATCACAAGCTTTTGAATTTCGCTGGTGCCTTCGCCGATGGTGCAGAGTTTGACGTCGCGATAGAATTTTTCGGCGGGATAGTCCTTGATGAAGCCGTAGCCGCCGTGAATCTGGACGCATTCGTTGGCGACCTGAACAGCGACTTCGCTGGCGAAAAGCTTGGCCATGCTGGATTCGCAGGTGAAGCGAGCGTTGTTCTGATCGGCGAGCCATGCAGCCTGGTAAACGAGCAGGCGCGCGGCTTCGACTTGCGTGGCCATGTCGGCAAGCTTGAACTGAATGGCCTGAAATTCGCTGATGGGCTGGCCGAACTGTTTGCGCTGCTTCGCGTATTTGATAGCAGCGTCGAGCGCACCTCGCGCCATGCCAAGTCCCAGGGCGGCGATCGAGATGCGGCCGCCATCGAGAATTTTGAGGCTTCCGATGAAGCCTTCGCCTTCGGCGCCAAGAAGATTTTCCTGAGGGACGCGGCAGTCGGAAAGAATCATTTCGGAAGTGTCGCTGGCGCGGAGGCCGAGCTTGTTTTCCTTTTTGCCGGGCTGGAAGCCGGCAGTTCCCTTTTCAACGATGAAGGCACTGATGCCGTGGGAGTTTTTGGATTTGTCCGTGACGGCCATGGCTACGCAGATGTCGGCGTAATGGCCGTTGGTGGTGAAGGTTTTTGCGCCGTTGATGAGCCAGTGGTTTCCGTCGCGCTTTGCGGTGGTGCGCGTGCCGCCAGCGTCGGAGCCGGCTTCAGGTTCGGTAAGCGACCACGCGCCGATCTTTTTGCCTTGAGCGAGAGGGACGAGATATTTCTGCTTTTGCGCTTCGGTGCCGAATTTGAAGATGTGATTGGAGCAGAGCGAGTTGTGCGCAGCGACGATGATGCCGACCGAGCCGTCTACTCGCGAGAGTTCTTCGATGGCGATGACGTATTCGATGTAGCCGAGGCCGGCGCCGCCGTACTGCTCAGGAAAAATAACGCCGAGCAGGCCCATTTCCGCAAGCTTGGGCATGATTTCGATGGGAAAGTGCGAAGCTTCATCCCACTCCATGACGTGAGGGGCGATTTCGCCTTCGGCAAATTCTCGGATGCTGCGGCGGAGCTGTTGCTGTTCGTCGGTGAATTGGAAGTCCACGGGGCCTCTTTAGCGGCTCAAAGTTACGGATATAAGTAACCAAAGATAATTTTATACGAAGGCGGACGGTGAAGCATGCCGGACGCGACGCTGTTTCCAAGCCAAAGTGGCCGGACGAATTGACTACGCGGTTTTGCCGTGGGCCTTGGCAACGACTTCGCGCAGTACGCGGAGGGCGCGTTCGATGCCTTCCGCGTAGACGTCGCAGTGCGTGACGAAACGGACGGAGTAGGGGGCGGTGTCGAGCGCCCAGATGCCTTGTGGCTTCAGCGCCTCGCAGAGTTGCACGGCATCGAGGCCGGTTTGCTGGCAATCGAAGATGACAATGTTGGTTTGCACTTTGGCCGAATCGATATGAAGGTCCGGAATTTCGACAATGCCCTCGGCGAGGCGGCGCGCGTTTTGGTGGTCAATCGAGAGACGCTTCGGAGATTCTTCGAGCGCGACACGACCAGCGGCCGCGAGAACACCGGCCTGGCGCATGCCGCCGCCGAACATTTTGCGGTAGATGCGGCCTTTTTCAATGAATTCGCGGGAGCCGACGATCATGGAGCCGACTGGGGCGGCAAGGCCTTTGGAGAGGCAGAACATCACGGAATCGAGATTCTGAGCGATGGCAGCGACGCTGACACCGAGTGCGACAGCAGCGTTGAAGACGCGCGCGCCGTCGAGGTGGACCTTCAGGCCAGCGGCATGCGCATGAGAGCAGATATCGTTGATGCGCTCGACGGAATAGGTTGTGCCGCCGGCCATGTTGTGCGTGTTTTCGAGGCACACGAGAGCGGTTTGCGAGTCGTAGTAGATGCGCGGGCGAATGACGGATTCGATCTGTTGCCAAGTGAGGATGCCGTCGTCACCGCGCGCGACTCGCGGCATGCAGCCGGCGATAGCGGACATCGAAGCGAGTTCATATAGATTGACGTGGCTGCGCTCTTCGCAGATGACTTCGTCGCCATGGTGCGTCCAGACCTTGATCGCGATGAGATTGCCCATGCAGCCGGTGGGCACGAACAGTGCGGCTTCTTTGCCGAAGATTTCGGCGGCGCGGCGCTCGAGCGAGTTGACGGTTGGGTCTTCGAGATAGACATCGTCGCCGACTTCGGCTTCAGCCATAGCGCGACGCATGGCTGGGGTTGGGCGCGTAACCGTGTCGCTGCGCAGATCTACGATGTTCGTCTCCGCACCGGCGGATTGGAGTTCGCGTTCCGTGTCGGTCACCGATTGCGTGGTCATGCGGGGTTCTCCCAATTCTGGATACGTCTAACGCATCAATTCGACGAAGGCCTCATTCGAAATGGTCAGGCGGTCTGGCGCCAGGCGGACGACGGAGCCGACGCGTTCGATCAAACCGGATGCCTGGAGCGGAGCGAAGCGCGGCTCCAATTGAGTTCCGTAGGTGCGCTCCAAACGTTTTAGGTCAATTCCTTCCAGCTGGCGAAGGCCGAGAAAGAGTTCTTCGTCGAGCGCCTGTTCGGCTGAAATGTTTTCGAGTTGTCCTGCCGGCGTGCGTCCTGCGGCGACGGCCTGGACGTACGAAGCAGCGTCATGAGTGTTCGCCCAGCGTTGCGTGCCGGAAAAGCAATGCGCTCCTGCGCCGAAACCGAGGTAGGGCTCGCGGCGCCAATATTTGCGATTGTGACAAGAAGCGAAACCAGGTTTGGCGAAGTTGGAGATTTCATACTGCCCGTAGCCTGCCCCCGCGAGACGGGTTCGCGCGAAGTCGTAGCATTCTGCCATGACCTCGTCCGACGGCACGGCTGGCGCTGAGTACTTTGTTCCCCCCGCGAGAAGTTCGCTGCCGAGGCGGCTGCCTTCGTCCACTTCGAGCAAATAGATGGAGACATGCTCGGGACTCAACCTAATGAGCTCGCCGAGAGAGTTTAGCCAGCTTTCGCGTGTCTGATGGGGCAAGCCGGCGATGAGGTCAAAGCTGATGTTGGTGATGCCCGCAGAGCGCAGGATCGGGACGGCACGGTAGACGTCGCTGCGGCGATGCATGCGGCCGGCAGCTTTGAGTTCGACGTCGGAAAAGGATTGGACGCCCAAGCTGATTCGGTTGATTCCGGCGGCAACCCAGGCTTCTGCTTTCGCCGTGTCGACAGTTTCGGGGTCGGCTTCAAGCGTGACTTCGGAGAGTTCGGTTCGAAACGTGTCGCGAATGGAATTGAGAAGGGCAGCCAGGTGGGCGGGGTCGAGCAAACTCGGAGTACCGCCGCCAAAGTAAACCGTATCCACGCTCAGCGAAGAGAATGAACCAGGCAGTGCAATGCCAGCGCTGGCAAGCCGTGTTTGGTATTCTCGAATCTCGGTTTGAACGGCTGATACGTACGGAGCGAATCTTGCCGGCGACACAACACCCGTATAGAAATTGCAGTAGGTGCATTTTGTCTGGCAAAACGGTATCTGAATGTACGCGCCGAGATTCATGAGCTAAAGGAAAACTCTAGCATATTCACGCCAACCTACTCGGGCAGCTTACGTTGAGATCCTTCGCCCCGTCTGGCGAGACTCAGGATGACAAACGGTCGGGCGCCTGGCCATCGGGCACGCGAGATTCCAGGAATACCACCGCTTTCTGCCTATGCCGGATCAGGAACGATCCTGACGAACACCGTACGCTGGCGTGGGCCGTCGAATTCACAGAGAAAAATTCCCTGCCAAGTGCCCAGCGCCAACTTGCCATCTTCGACCAGGACCGTTTGGCTGGTCCCCGTGAGGATGGCTTTCATGTGCGAGTCGGTGTTTCCTTCTGCGTGGCGATAAGGGCCATCGTGCGGGATCAGACGAGCGAAAATACCCTCCACGTCACGGGCCACGTCGGGATCAGCGTGTTCGTTGATTGCCACTCCAGCGGTGGTGTGTGGAACGTAGACGTAGCAGACCCCGGTGCTCACACCCGCCTCTCGAACTGCGTGTTCGACCTCGCGAGTGATGTCCACGAATTGCGTGCGCCCGGCCGTTTTTATTCGAAGCGTTTTCATTCCGCGCAGGGCGTCACTGCATGGGAATAATGAAGTGCGTGCCGGCATTCTTCAGGGCCGAGTGCCGTTCGATTTCCTCAAAAGCCGCTTGCCCCCAACGCGCTACGAAGGGCAGGAAACAGAGCTCGCGAGATTGCAGCGACTTATCTGGATAGATGAGGTTCGACAAGAATTCCTGATGAGAGGCGACCGTGCCGGATTTGCGATCGAGCGCGCGGCCAATCATCTGCTGCAGTTTTTCCGTCTGATATTCGATCTTGTTCTGCGCGGTTTCGACAGCCGTTTTTAGCGTGGGATCCAAAACAGCCACCACATCCGACCATTGGCGAAGGCGCTTCTGCATTTCCGTGCCATTCTCGTGCAACAACGTTGAGAGATTTTCGGGAATGCTCGCGGCACTCATGCGCCTTCCGAGCTCCTGCGGGCCTTCCCATACCTGTTCCACATCGATGCCGTAGTGCTTCAACAGGCGTTGCGCTTTCGCATCCAGCAGAGTGAAGTCGGGTCGCGAAAGCATGACCGGCATCCTTCCCAGCAGTAGCCGGTAAAGGACTTCCGACTGCGCGAAGTACGATATCTCGGCGGGACCACCAATGTAGGCGACGGTTGGAAGGAGAAAATCCTGTACTACCGGACGGAAAAGCGCATTCGGACTGAAGTTCTCCGGCTCGCTGCGAACGGCGTCCAAGAGTTCCCGCTTGCTCCAGCTTCGGTCGCCGGACTGGAACATACCGTCGCCATCGGTAATCACTTGGCGGCCGTTCGGCGAAATGTGGAAAAGAATGGTGCTTCGGGAAGTGACTTTCACCTGAGGAGCGTACCCGGCGGTTTCCAGCTGTTTGTCGCGCGCCAGTAGCGTTTCATCGATGGCATCGCGCTCTTCGACGGCTCGGGCGAGGAGGGGCTCCGCCAGGCGATGCAGACGAAGGTCGAGCGGGTCGAGCAAAATCAGGCCGGCGTGCTTCAGCAGGCGGGCAAAAAGTTTGCCGAAAGCGCTTCCGTAGGTTTCCTGCGACTCGTAACACTCATTGAGAATTGCCGTCAGTTCAGCGCCGCCGTCACTGTCAAGCACCGCTGCTGCGGCTTGCCGCAAGGCGGCAATTTCGGAACCAAGAGGCACGCGGCCGACAGGAGCCGCGTTTCCACCCTGAGGCAGTTCAAGTTTGACGAGCTTGCCGTTGTGAAAAAACGCGGTGTGGCGGACTTCATCCAGGTCATGATCTTCGGTCGCCATCCAGAAGACAGGAATGGCGTCCAGGCCTTGGTCGGTCAAATCTTTAGCGATGCGGACGGCGGCAATGGCCTTGTACACGGCGTAGCAAGGGCCGCTGAAGAGGCCAACCTGTTGGCCCGACACGACAGCGACGGCGCCTTTTTCGAAGCGCTCCAGGTTGACAAATGTGGCTGAGCCGGCGCCTAGCAGTTCATTCTGCTGACGCAGAATTGCGGCAATCTCGGCCCGGCGGGCTGCGGGATAATCCAGCGAGCGGGTTACGCCAAGAATACTTTCCAGGTCGGGCTTGTGAGGGAAAAACGGGGCGACGCGCTCGAAGGAATGGACATAGTCACGCAGCAGTTTGGGCTGGTGTGGTAAGGCTTCCACTGAGAGGGCGCGACAATGCATGGATTTTAGATGATAGCCGGGCGATTCCGTCACAAGCAATGGACGCGAAAGACGTCCGAAGGAAAGCGCATTAGAGTCACAATCAGGCGGTCGCCGCCGCAGGCTCGAATTCTGTCACCAGTTTGTGAATTTGTTGTTTCTTGGCGTCGGAAGGCGTCGGCAGAGGCAATCGGGGCACTCCGCCGTGATAGCCGCGGACGTCCATAGCGTATTTGAGGCCGCCGATGCCAGCTTCGCTGACGATGATTTTCGAAGCCTGGGCGAGTTCCTGCTGTTGGGACAGCGCTTCAGGGTGGCGACCGCTTTTCCAGCTTTCATAGATTGCGACACAACGCTCCGGCAGGGCCGAGGCCAGAGCCAGGATCGCGCCCTTTGCTCCCGCCGCTAGCGCCGGATAGAGCACGGCCGCGCCGCCTGTGAGCACTCTGAAGGAGGGACCCGCCAGCGAGGCGACTTCGACCACTCGCTGAATTACGCCGGAGCTGTCCTTAATTCCGATGATGTTCGGATGCTCGGACAGCGCGAGAATCTCGGGCGTATCCAACGCTACTCCGGTGAAAATCGGGACGGAATAGAGCAACAAGGGAATCGGAGACGCGTCAGCGACGCTGCGATAGTGGCGGATGAAAGTCTCCGCCTTATAAGCCGGCTTGTAGTAGTAGGGCGTTTTGACGAGGGCAACGTGATAGCCAAACTCTGCCGCGCGTTTCGTTTTGGTGATGGTCGCTGCGGTGGATTCTGCGCCAGTGCCGGCGATCAGCAGCTTGCCGGGCGCTGCCGCTTCCTTGGCAGCCGCGAGCAGAGACTCGCCTTCAGCGGCAGAGAGCATCACCGATTCGCCCGTGGAGCCGAGCACCACGTACCCTGAAAGTCCGGTGCGGTTATACCGCGTGATGTTTTTGGCAAAGAGCTCTGGCGCGATGGAACCGTCTTCGCGATACGGGGTCGTGAGCGCAGGAAAGATGCCAGAGATTTCCACGGTCAGTCTCCCGCGCCTGTCGAACCGGAAGCAGTGACCTGGCTGCGATGCAGATCCTGCAAAGCTGCGACCTCAGTTCCCTGCTCGATGAGCGCTCGAATGCCGCGAGCGGCCGCGTGGGCTGCGGACAGCGTGGTGATGCACGGAATGTTGTAACGGATAGCCGCTCGACGAATGGACTTTTCGTCGTAGAAGGATTCGCGCCCAAGCGGCGTGTTGATGACCAGATCGATTTTCCCGGTCTTGATGAGATCGACGATGTTGGGACGGCCTTCGTTCACCTTGAACACAGCTTCGGCCTCGATGCCCGCAGCACGTAACGCCGCGGTAGTGCCACGAGTTGCTGTCAGCTGAAAACCAAGTGAAGCAAGCTCCTTGCCGATGGTCGTGAGATGTTTTTTGTCGCGGTCATTCACGCTGAGGAACACGGTGCCCTTGCGCGGCAGACGCTGACCGGCAGCGAGCTGTGCCTTGGCAAAGGCCAAGCCATAAGAAGTGGAAATGCCCATTACTTCGCCCGTCGAGCGCATCTCGGGACCGAGGATGGTGTCCACGCCGCGGAATTTGTTAAACGGAAACACCGGCGATTTCACGCAGTAAAATTCGCGAACGGCAATTTCGGCGACTCCGTTGTGGTGGACCAGCGGAAGATTCATGTCGGCCAGTTTTTTGCCGGCCATCAGGCGCGCGGCAACTTTGGCCAACGGCACGCCAGTGGCTTTGCTGACGTACGGCACCGTGCGCGAGGCTCGCGGATTGACTTCCAGGACGTACACCGTGTCGCGCTGGATGGCGTATTGCACGTTCATCAAGCCGACGACTCTTAGGGCCAACGCGAGACGCCTCGTGTAGTCGCGGATTGATTCAACAACCGCCGGTGAAAGGCTTACGGGCGGGAGCACACACGACGAGTCGCCGGAGTGTACACCGGCCTCTTCGATGTGCTCCATGATGCCGCCGATCACAACGTTGGTGCCGTCGGCGAGCGCGTCCACATCCACTTCGGTGGCTTCTTCCAGGAACTGATCAATCAGCACAGGACGCGCGGGACCCATGAGGGCGGCTTGCGCGACGTAATCCTGCACCGTATTCGCATCGTAGGCGATGACCATAGCGCGGCCGCCCAGAACGTAACTGGGTCGCACCAGCACAGGCAGACCAATTTCCCCCGCAAGTCGCGCAGCTTCTTCCGGTACCAACGCTGTCGCGTTACGCGGCTGCGGAATCTTTAGCTCTTCGAGCAGGCGGCCGAAGCGGCGGCGATCTTCCGCAAGGTCGATCGACTCCGGAGCAGTGCCGATGATCGGCACGCCATTGCGCTTAAGTTCCAGCGCGAGATTCAGCGGCGTCTGTCCGCCAAACTGAACGATGACGCCCTGCGGCTTTTCCTTTTCAACGATGGCAAGTACGTCTTCAAGCGTGAGTGGCTCGAAATAGAGCCGGTCTGACGTATCGTAGTCCGTCGAAACCGTTTCGGGATTGCAATTCACCATGATGGTTTCGAAGCCGTCTTCGCGTAAAGCGAACGATGCGTGGCAACAGCAGTAGTCGAACTCGATTCCCTGCCCGATACGGTTGGGGCCGCTGCCGAGAATGATGATTTTTGCTTTAGCCTGGGCGTCCGATTCGTCCTCATCCTCGTACGTCGAATACATATAGGGCGTGTAGGATTCGAACTCGGCGGCGCAGGTGTCAACACGCTTGAAGACCGGCGCGACTCCGTAACGTGCTCGCTGCAGCCGCACGGCCGCTGCAGTCGTCTTCCACATTTGTGCCAACTGCTCGTCACTCGTGCCGTGCCGTTTTACTTCACGTAGCAATTCCTTCGACGCCGTTTCTACGGTCACACCCGCGGCGCGCTTGTTCATTGCGACCAGTTCTTCAACCTGTTTGAGGAACCAAGGGTCAATCTTTGTCAGCTCGCCGATTTCTTCTGCCTGGATTCCGCGTTCAACGGCAGTCAGTAGCCAGTGAATGCGGTCCGGGCGAGGTGTAGCAAGTTTTTCGCGCAACAGCGAATCGGGAGCATCGGCAGGCGCGCGCCAGGGAGTATGCGGCTCGAGCGAACGAATGGCTTTCTGAAGCGATTCTTTGAAGGTACGGCCGATGGCCATCACTTCGCCGACGGACTTCATTTGAGTGCCAAGTGTGCTGTCAGAGCCCGGAAACTTCTCAAATTGCCACTTAGGGATTTTGGTTACGACGTAGTCGATCGTAGGTTCGAACGAAGCCGGAGTCTTCTTGGTAATGTCGTTCGGAATTTCGTCAAGCGACATGCCGACTGCCAACCGGGCCGCAATTTTCGCGATCGGGAAGCCCGTGGCCTTGCTGGCCAATGCCGAGCTGCGCGACACGCGCGGATTCATCTCGATCACAACCATGCGGCCGTTTTCAGGGTTCACGGCGAACTGCACATTGGAGCCGCCGGTTTCCACGCCGACTTCGCGCAGAATCGCCGCCGCGGCATCGCGCATCCGCTGGTATTCCTTGTCGGTGAGAGTCTGCGCGGGGGCGACGGTAATCGAGTCGCCCGTGTGCACGCCCATTGGATCGAAATTTTCAATCGTGCAGATGACCACGAAGTTGTCGCGATAGTCGCGCATCACTTCGAGCTCGTATTCTTTCCACCCGAGAACGGATTCTTCGACCAGCGCTTCGTGCACCGGGCTGGCATCGAGCGCCTGGGCAATTGCATCGGCAAACTCTTCGCGGTTGTAGGCGATCGCTCCGCCCGTGCCGCCCAGAGTGAAGGAAGGGCGAATTACCAGGGGAAAGCCCAGTTGCTCGCACAGGCGCATGGCGTCCTGCGCGTTGTTGATTAGCGCGGATGCTGGCACCTCCAGGCCGATCTTGCGGCAGGCGTCTTTGAACCAGAGGCGATCTTCGGCGACTTTGATTGCACGAAGGGATGCGCCGATCATTTCCACTTTGTATTTTTCGAGGACGCCGCCTTCGGCCAGCTCCACCGCAAGGTTGAGCGCGGTCTGTCCGCCGACCGTTGGCAGCAAGGCATCGGGCTTTTCCGCTGCGATGATCGCTTCGAGATATTCCTTCGACAGCGGCTCGATGTACGTGCGATCGGCCATGCCCGGATCAGTCATGATCGTGGCGGGATTGGAGTTGACGAGAATCGTTTCGTAGCCTTCGTCGCGTAGCGATTTACACGCCTGCACGCCGGAATAATCGAATTCGCACGCCTGGCCGATGATGATTGGTCCCGACCCGATGATCAAAATCTTCTTGATATCTTTCCGCTTCGGCATTTCACCTCTTCAAAATTCTTTGTGCCCGACGGACCGCTTACCGCCGGGAGCTCCCCGGCTGCTTCCATTCCTTCATCAAATCCGTGAACTGCGTAAACAAATAGTGCGAGTCGTGCGGCCCCGGTGATGCTTCGGGGTGGTATTGGACGCTGAAGAGCGGCAAATTCCGGTGCCGCATACCTTCATTGGTATGATCGTTCAAATTCAGGTGTGTCACTTCCACGTCGCTCGACGGTAGCGACTCGGGATCCACACAGAATCCGTGGTTCTGCGCCGTGATCTCCACCTGATTGGTCAGCAGATTCTTTACCGGATGATTTGAACCGTGATGTCCGAATTTCAGCTTGAAAGTCTTTCCGCCCAGCGCGAGCCCGCACACCTGATGCCCGAGACAGATACCAAAGACCGGCACTTTGCCGACAAATTTGCGCACGTTTTCGACCGCGTATTCCATCGGCTCCGGGTCGCCTGGTCCATTCGACAGAAACACGCCGTCCGGTTTCATCGCGAGAACATCTTCGGCGGAGGTCATGGCGGGAACTACGCTGACCTCGCAGTGGTGATCAGTCAGCAAACGTAAGATGTTCTGTTTGATGCCGAAGTCATACGCCACGACGCGGAGCCTTTGTGCATCTTCGTTGCCTGCAGCTTCGCCCATTTCTTCGGACCACGGCGACGTCGCCAAATCGATCGAGCCCTTAGCCCAATCGTAGGGCTTGACGCAGCTTACACGGCTGGCTAGCTCCTGCCCGGCCATCGTTGGCAGGTTCTTAGCTTCATAGATCAACTGGTCGGTTGCAGTGCCATCGGTGGACACTATTCCACGCAGCGCGCCGACCTTGCGGATGTGCCGCACCAGGGCACGCGTGTCAATATCCCAAATCACGGGGATCTTGTGGCGGTTCAAGTAAAGATGGGCGGTTTCGGTCGAGCGCCAGTTCGATGCGATTTGCGAAAATTCGCGCACCACCAGCGATTCAATGTACGGCTTGCCCGCCTCTTCATCATCGAGGTTGGCTCCAACATTTCCGATGTGAGGATAGGTCAGGCAAACGATCTGCCCAGCGTAGCTGGGATCGGTGAAAACTTCCTGATAACCGGTGAGGCTGGTATTGAAAACGACTTCGCCGCCGCGGCGCGTGATTGCGCCGGCCGCGCGGCCATTAAATACGCGCCCGTCCTCGAGCGCCAGAGTTGCGGGACGATGCAGAACTTCGGTCAGTGTGCCCTCCGCTGATCATTTTTCTTTTGCTTCGGTGGTCGTTCCGCCCAGCGAACCGAAATGGTCCACGGGCCAATAGGCGAATACCGCTCGTCCATAAATGAACCGGCTGGGAACCGGGCCGAACACTCGTGAATCGTTGGAACTGATGCGATGGTCGCCCATTACGAAATACATGTTGGGCGGCACGCGCACCGGGCCGTAATCGCTCAAGTCCTCATATTGCGGCGGGACGTAAGGTTCTCTTATTTCCTCCCCGTCCACGTACACCATACCCTGCCGGATCTCGACGCTTTCTCCCGGTAGCGCAATCACCCGCTTGATGAAAGACTTCGTGCGGTCCAGCGGATACCAGAACACAACGACGTCGCCGCGCTGGATCGGTTCAAACCGGTAGACAAACTTGTTGATAAAAATTCGTTCCTGGTCGGAAAGCAGCGGCGCCATGCTGGTGCCTTCGACTTTCACCGGTTGGTACAGGAAAATGATGATGACCAGGGCCAGGCCGATCGCGATGAGCAAGTCGCGCGTCCACACGCGGACCTCGTGCCGCAAATGCCTGTGGCGCTGTCTATTTTTTTCTTCCGAAGAATGGAGCGCCGGTTCCACGGCATCGTTCGGTGGATTCGCGGGAGAGATCTGTGAGCGCTCGTCCGAGTTCGGCATGTTTGCTTACTTCTTTTATTTATAGCACGCGGAGCGCTGAAGTTTCTAGATTGAATCTCTCGAGACGCCCTGCCTTTCTCCTTTGTTCGGCCGAGGTGCTGTAAATTGAAATCAAAATGAAGGTCAGCGACACCGAGTGCCGCCGGGCAGTCACCTGTTAATTGTTTGGCTGGCCCTTTTACTTTTCCAGGGCGTAATTCACGGCCGCCAAACAGGCCGCCACCGCGGTTTCAGTACGAAGGATCAGGGAACCGAGCGATGCCTCTTGGAACCCTGCGTCGTGAGCCGCATTGAATTCCGCGTCCGTCCAGCCGCCCTCGGGACCAATCGCGACTGTTACGCGATCTGCAGCCTGGTCTGGCAAAACTTGCCGCAGCAGTCGCGCATCGGCGCGTTCGGAAAGCAGCAGCTTCACTTCAGTCTCTTTCTGCGCGAATGCTGCTTTTGGTACAGCTACGTCCTCTATCATTGGAAGCCGAACGCGCCGCGACTGCTGCGAGGCTTCGGAAACAATCTTCTTCCAACGCTCCGCCCGCTTCCCCACTGCCGCTAGCAGGCCCTTTTCACTTCGACTTGCGGCCAGAGGCACGATTCTATCCACGCCTAGTTCGGTCGCCTTTTCGATCGCCCATTCGAAGGAATCGAATTTCACCACCGAAAGCAACAGCGTCTTGTGCAATGTGGATGTGCGAGCCGGAATCGACTCCAAAAGAGCAAACTCCACTCGGTCCCGTCCGGAAAACTCAATCTTCCCGAGCCGCACCGACGTGCCATCGCTCAATTCATACAATTGGCCCGGCTCCGCGCGCAGTACTCGTCCCAGATGGTGGGCCGCGTCG
>Ga0075424_100002064_pt1 | contig 18088 bp, 18 predicted proteins | sample SoiMethybrSBSTD3_FD_75301 | JGI IMG/M metagenome (GOLD analysis project Ga0075424, IMG submission 75301) | Bulk soil microbial communities from a Populus tree surrounding site in Tennessee, USA - Soil MetaG P. TD hybrid SBSTD3 | ecosystem: Environmental > Terrestrial > Soil > Tree plantation...
CTGTCATCTCATCTCAGTGGGGCTCAACCCCTCCTCGATCGCGACCTTGCGCGCAGCGCTCTCCCGCGATAGCGGGTTCGTTCCATGGCGCCCTTCGGACGCCGAGCCTCGCTCGCCGCGTAGGAGGGATTGACGAAGGTACTTGTCCGTGATCACTAGGGCGCGCCATGATCCATGCGCTGCCCATCGCTTGGTTTAGTGCGCGATACCGACGCTCACCGCGGCTGAGCGCGCGCTAGCCGAGCTGCTGCGTCTGAACAGCTCCACCCACATCCTCACAACCGATTACGCCAGCTGGCTCTCCTTGAGGTGCTGCGCATTCTTCCGAACGCATGGGTCATGAAGATAACGGTTACGATCAGATTGGCCACGACCGATGATGCTGCGGCCATCAGTGCTTTAATCCTCCGCGCGCTCCACGAGGTGAATATAAGAGACTACGGACCCGTCCTCATCGCCGACCAATCCAAGAATTGGACGATCGACGGCGTCGCTGCCAAGATGCAGAACCGCATCACGTATGTGGCCATCGACGACAATAGTATTGTCGACACGGCCGGCTTCGATGGACAGCAGGCTCGGACCGTCTTCGTCAGACCCGATCGGCACAACCTTGGAGTAGGATCGCATCTGATGCGAGCTGTTGAGGCGCTCGCCATCGAACGGGGCTTACGCCAACTGGCGCTACTGTCGTCGATAACGGCTCAGGGCTTCTACCAGCGCCTAGGGTATCGGCCCGTTCGCGACGTTTACCATGGAGCCGAGCGGACAATTCTGATGGAAAAGCATCTCGCAAAGGCGGCGGACTGATCGGCTGCCCAGTGCGGTTGCCGTTCTGCTCCTTGGTTGGTGCGCTTGCCGCGGTCGTTCAAACAGGGGCTTTGGCGTCCCGTTCGGTCGTTGAGCGCGCGTTGACAGTTCAAGCTGTTGGAGCACTCGGCTCCTGGCATGACGCCGCTGAGCTTGAGACTCGGACAATGAGTCCCCAGCACGCCCTGGACGCAACAAGAATTCAGCCGGGCCTTGCCCACGTTAGCACGCGAGCGGCTGCCTATAGTTTTGTCCCTGTGCGATGCGGACAGTGCCGTGAGCACCGCTCGCAGAGACTCGGCACCTCCGGACGTGTCTCGTGTTCGCAGGGACCAGAATGACCTTTGGCGCGATCGCTGGCTATGTTACCCGTAGCGCACCTTTTTTTGCCAATCTGGTCGACTTCTCACCACCTCAGTCCAGCCGACACCATGCCGGTCGCCCCCCTTTGACCGAGCATCTCTCCCATTTGTCGCCATAGCGGTCAGTAACGACGCGCTCATCAGAGCTGGCGCAGCCCGCACAGACCGAAACCACCAGCAACGCGCACAAAACTCTCATTTGCCTCTCCATCGCTGAACCCGTGAGAGGCCGTCACGGGTTGCTCGCTATTGGCGGTTGAATTCTGCCAATCCGCAAGCGCGTGCGGGTGACACGGCAAGGAAAATCGAAGCCCTCAAGTGTATCTGAACATAGCCTGGCGCCCGGTGCTGCCGGCGCCACAGCTATAGCCCGCTTCCTTCAAACCCCATTGAAATGCTCTCAACGGCGGGCCGAAACTGTCTCCCCAGGGGTTGGGCCTAATTTGGCGCATTGCGACTGAACACTGCAATGCAGCAACTTGAGTCAGCTTTCATGCGTTAACAGACTCTAGCTCGGCGAATCGACGCGAACTCTCATTCGAGACTGAGGGCGATCCTCGTCGATCGAATGTGCGTGCCGATCTCGCAATGCGCCGACGCGAGGCAGACTGGGGTACCCCCCGAGGTGCTGTATCAGCCCCGGCGACGTGGTGGCTTACTGTGTCGAAGCCGAGGCCACAATTGCGGCCACACGCGGTTGGGGTTGCCAGGTGATCGCGGGCAACTGCGAAGAGCCGCTGGCAGCCGGCGCTGGCGATTGCGGCTGTGATTTCGAGACAGGCACTGAGTGCGATCGTCTGGCAAAGGCTGGTTACGAATTCGGGCGCGATCGAATCTCGACCGGCAATCGGACGTGGCTGCATAGCTTGCCGAAGACACTTAGATTCACTTTGGGCGGGCTAAAGTATCGTGTCGTGCATGGCGGCATCGATCTCATCGATCGATTCGTGTTCCGCTCTGATCGCGAGGTGATCGCTGACGAGCTAGAACGGGGGATGCCGATGTTGTCGTCGCCGACGGCCGGGTGTGGTTCAATCCCGGAGTTATCGGTATGCCCGCGAATGATGGCACCACCGATACTTGGTTTGGGCTGGTCGAGCGCAGGGGTGATCACGTTGTGCTGTCAATCGCATCGGCTGAGCTACGACCACAACGGAGCCACAGCGGCCCGGCGAAAATGGGGGCACGCCAATGGCTATGCACACTGTCCGACAACGGGCCTCTGGCCCAGCTTAGACGTTTTACCAGCCGAGGAGAGGAAGGCCACGGCGGTTATTGTTCACGCACATACCCTAGAGATTCATTCCCCATCCATGCCGACCATACTTGCCCGATGAGCGCGTTTTGGGGAAACAGATTTATGAGCGGTGGGTTGTGTCGCTCGTCGGGTTGTGCTCAGGCCTATTCTTACCTTGCAAGCAGCGTCCGTCGGGGTCACGCCCAACGCGGCCACAGCCTCGCAACAAACCCAGCAGATAGAGGCTAGCCATCATTACGACGACAGCCCCAGTGAAGCCGCAGCTTTGTAGAAATGCCGCCAAGTTCGGCCGCTAACATAGACTCGCGGGACGGACTGAAGCTTTTGCAAGGGCCGTAACTCGTGATCCGGTGGATAGCACATGAGTGGCGTATTCGCGCGTTGGTCCCTAGCGCCCCCCGATCTTTACTCCCCTCAATTCACCCATGCCGCTATTGAAGCCAAGCGGCTCGAGCGCGCGCCAAGCATGGAGGGGAAGACCTGCGTCATCACTGGCGCGACATCCGGTATCGGCCGGGCCGCGGTCGGGGCGTTGGCCGCGATGGGAGCGCGCATTGTCATGATAGCCCGCGACAAGCAACGCGGACAGGCCATGCTCACGACGCTTCGCCGCCGCTACCCGCATGCGCTGCACAGTATCTACTATGCCGACCTGCTTCAGCTTGCCGAGGTCAAGCAAGTAGCGGCAGACATCGCCGCGGCCGAACCGCGCGTCGACGTCCTGCTCAACAATGCCGGAGCGATGTTCGCGTGGCGCAAAATCACATCAGACGGCTTCGAGCGCACATTCGCGCTCAATCATGTTGCTCCTTTCGTGCTGACCCACGGCCTACGCGAACGCCTCTTTGCGGCGGCACCCGCGCGGGTAATTAACACGGCCGGCGCCCTGCACCATCTCGCCACGCTGCATCTGGAGGACCTCAGGCTCGAACACAGGTACTGCGCGTTTTATGCCTATGCGCACGCGAAGTTGTGTTGCGTACTATTCACCCGTGAGCTCGCCCGCCGCTGGGCCAGCAAGCACGTCACTGCCAATTGCGTACATCCCGGTGAAGTGTCAACCAGCTTCGGCTCCCAAGCCGGAGGACTAATCCCGTACGCATTTGCAGTCATCCACCTGTTCGGGAGTTCCCCCGAGCGAGGCGCGAGCCGACTCGTGCGACTGGCGTCAGCGCGCGAATATACTGGAACTTCCGGCCGCTATTTTTACAAAGAGCAGCTGGCGCGTCCCAACCCGCAAGCCGAGAACGATGAAAATGCCGAGCGGCTGTGGCAGTTAACCGCCAAATTGGCCGAGATCGAAATGAATGCTTACGCCTGAATAGGATTTCGACTTCCGGCGTTTCGGGCAAGGTTTTCCCACGTCCGCAATTGGCAGCCATCGAGCATCGACCTTGGCATTGTGGCAGGGCTCTGGGGATGGCCTGACGCGGCGAGACGCGCCTTCTATGCGCTCGCCGCGATTGGCCGAGATCGTCGATACCGATACGCAGTTCGCGTAACGCGGCCTGTCCTCCGCTCAGCGACGCAGGCCCTCGAGTTCCCCTTTCGCCCAAGCGATCACCTGCTTCTCGGTCTGACCGGACACTAGGCGTGCCACCATGCCCGGAATCATCGAGCGGGTCCAGATCTGCACCCCAATGTCTGGCGGCCCGCTTGAGCCGACAATGTAGTACTCCGCATCATGGTGGGGGCGCACAGGATAGTTGTAGACCGTGCCTTTCGGCGGCTCAATTTCAGTCCAGACCGGCAGATCCGCCATCGACAGAAATGGTGGGATGTCATAGCCCGCTGCCGGAACGCTAAGCTTGGTGACGATCTCGCGCTGGCTGAGGAACGTCATCAGGTCTTTTGCCGCGGACTTATTCTGAGCCCATTGCCAAATGCCCCAGAAGTAGGGTCGATGCGGCACAAGTCGACCCATCTTGCCCCTGGGAGTTGGAAAGTGCCAAGTATCGGCGGCGATAGCAGGGGCATCACGCTTGGCCACGGCCCAGGCACTGGGCGGGTTCCAGATTAGGGCCGCCGAACCCGCAACATAGGCCTTATTGTTGGACGCATCGTCGTAGGAGACGGTGTTGGGGGGCAAGTAAGGCACGAAGCGCTTGACATAATCGAGCACCTCGCGGATCGGGTCAGAATCGACGGTGATGTTGCCCTTGCTGTCCACGAGATGCGCGCCGAACGCCCCGAAGGTGGCGCCCCAGGTCTGGTTCGCGTCCGTGCTGTTGGCTCCGCAGCCAAACGCAAACAGGTGACCCGCCTTGTGACACTGCTCGGCCATTTTGAGCTGCTTTTCGTACGTCCACTCGGCAGCGCCTTTGGTCTTCACATCGCTGGCCGGGTACCACTCGGTCACATCCTCCCCAGTAAAATTCTTGATCATAGAGATGCGGGCGCACGGCGGCAGGGGAGCCGAGCCCCAAGCGACCGGCACGCCCAACCATTTCCCGTCCGCCTTGCCAAGATACTCCACGGCCTTACTGACCGGCCCGTACTGCTTGAGCAGCCCATCCATGATGTCGTTCACGGGCGTTAGCTTGTTGGCATACTGCTGGGCGTTCCATTGGTCGAAAGCAAGAATGTCGTGGCCACTGCCCGCCTGTGCCTCTGCCGCCTGCGTGAGAACAATCTTGTTGCCGGCAGAGGGAATGAAATCGATCGTTACTTCGACCTTGTTCTTGGCTGCCCATTCGTCGATTAGCCCCCGCAGCACGGGATTGGCTGCCGGAACCCAGTGATCCCAGATGCCCATTGTCAGCTTGCCAGCGGCGGCGGCTGTTTGAACATGCACAAGCGGCAGGGTGGTGCCGACAGCGCCAGCCGTAACTTTCAGCGCTTGGCGACGGGTAATTTGATGGACTTCTGTCATGGGCTATTCCTCCCTTTTCGTAGCGTTTTATCTATATTTTTTGAGCTGAAATTCGGATGGCGCTGGTACCCGCGATGCGTATTGAGGCTCCTCGGGCAATATACCGGTTGGGACGGCTCTTGTCGCGTTCTGTGTGAATCCTTCTTGTTTGCGGGAACGTTGGCGCGTCAGGTTTTGAACCGCGAAACTTCTTGCAGGTCGTCGAGACAGTGGAGACGCGGAGACGCGGTTCAGCACTCTTCCCAATGAAGTCGCCGATGCTCTCGTGAACCCCGGTCTAAAGACCGCTCAAATCCCACGGCATCGGGCCACTGAACGCAGCGCACAGCACCCCGTAATCTTCTACGCTCTTTGCAATGAACGTGCCGCTCGATTGATGAAAAGATCACATCGCCGACGATGATACCTCTCCACAGAATTCAACAACGCAGCCCTCCAGTTCGAATCTTCGAGACCTTCCGAGCCTGCTGAGGGCAACACGGAGATTGACGGGTTGTCGGCTGCAAAATGAGCCGCACGATGGTCATTGCTGCCTTTGAATGTACCAACGTACCGGTCGCGAAAGCGCCCCTATTCATGCAATCGCCGACTAAGCGCCCGAACCCAGAGAACTTTTCGCTGCCCTCGGGAAGTGAGCACGTGCACATTGACTCGGAGCCATGATCGGGGGCGGGCAGGCGTGGTTGGAGTAGGACGTCAACGGGCCCTTGAGTGACGCGCGCTCGACTGGGCACTGTCGGCTCGATGACCATGCCAGGATAGAGTAGCTGCTGCCTGCACAACGCTACTGAGAGCTGTGGTGGATCCAACCTTGGATTTCCGGCACTAGGCCAAGCCTGTTCATCTGAGGCTCAATTCAGCCCGCTGTTCGAGGTGCAGCCGAAGCACCGGCGCAGGTGGCTGGGTACGCTGCCCGGGGCTGACGTGACCCAACTGAGACATTGGCTGCCAAATTTGCTGTGATGCGCAACCGGGTTCCCTCCCGAATGTGCTAGGCTTCAGCCGAATGGGTGCCGGCGCAGCGTCTCGTGTTGACCTCCGCGAGCCCGCATCGTCGCAGATTGCGGCCGCGGGTCGCGCCGCCTGCAGTCGAGAGGAAGCTCCGACCGGAGGGCGCCCGGCGCCAGGAGACGGAGGGCCCGATGATCGTCGTCGATCAGCCGGACGCCTTGGTCGATCAGCCGATCGCGATCGCGCTGCGCGGCTTCGCACCTCGCCAGCCGGTGAGCGTAACCGCAACTCAAACCTATGCCGAGGCGGCGCGCTGGCAATCGCGCGCCACGTTCATCAGCGACAACGTGGGGCAAGTCGACGTCACCCGTCAGGCGCCGGCGTCGGGCACGTACGAGGGCGTAGCGCCGATGGGCCTGTTCTGGTCCATGCATCGACTGCCGAACGAGGCCCGCCCACCGCCACCTGGCGCCATTATGCTGCCCGTGCCGGTCCAGATCGAAGCTGAGGGCACCGATGGCCGGCGCGCTGAGATCACGATCGTGCGCCGCGTCGCCGGGCCCGGTGTGACGCGCCACATCATCCGCACCGACGGCGTCGTCGGCACGCTGTTTCTGCCCCCCGGCGCCGGCCCGCACCCGGCCGTAATGGTGGTCAGTGGTGGTGGCGGAGGCATCGACGAGTTCCGCGGCGCCATCCTGGCGTCGCACGGCTACGCCGCGCTCGCGCTCGGCCATTTCGCGGTCGAGGGCCGACCGCACGGCTTAGTCAACATCCCGCTCGAGTACTTCGAGATGGCCATTGGCTGGATACGCGCGCAGCCGTGGCTCGACCACCGACTGCTCGCGGTCTGGGGCGCGTCGCGCGGTGGCGAGCTGGCGCTGTTGCTTGGCGCGAGCTTCCCGCAGATCAATGCCGTGGCGGCCTGGGTCCCGAGTGGAGTCGTGTTTTGGGCACTCGGCCTTGCGGAGCCCGGCGATACGCGACCGCCCGTCGCGTGGACGTTCCGTGCCAAGCCGCTGCCGTATCTGCAGGAGAACAACACAAGTGGCGATCCGCCACCGCTGCTCCAGCCCGGCCGGCCGGTCGCCTACACGCCGTTCTACCGCAGTCAGCTCCGTGATGCGCGCGCAGTCGAGCGCGCGACCATCCCGGTCGAGAAGATCCGCGGGCCGGTACAGCTCGTCTCGGGCGGCGACGACCAGATGTGGCCATCGTCGGACCTCGCCGACATCGCGCTGCGACGGCTTGAGACGCACCGCCATCCGTTCCCGTTCCGGCATCTCAAATATCCCGAGGCAGGACATACGATCCTGGTGCCGTACTGGCCACTTCCCGAGCTGCGGGTCCTCACGCTCGCGCGCGTCGAAGGCGCGCAGGACCATCTGCTATTTCAGGGCGGTACGGCGAAAGCCGACGCCGAGGCCGGAATCGACGCCTGGCGCGACCTCTTGAGCTTCCTGAACGACGCCAAGACGCTCAGCCCCGACCAGCTACGCTGGTCTGCCCGCGCCGATGAGGTGACCGAATAACCCGCATCTCCAATTATCCAATAGATGCAGTTTTGTGCAGCGTGACCCGTAACGGACAAAGTTTCTCGCGAGCCCTCTCTCTGGCACGTTGCTCATCGAGCCCTGAAAATTGCGAGATCTGTTTTTTTCTCACGGCCGAGCCAAGCGGAAACGCGCCATGCCTGGCCTACGGCCCTTCAAGAGGCACACTGTGAAGAAGCCATCCCGCCGCGATGCCCTTCTCGGCACGGCCGCTATAGGCGCCGTTGCCGCCACCCGCGCCGAGGCGCAGACCGCGCTGGCACTTGAGAGCACACCCATGAGCGATGTCATCCAGGCGCTGGCCAGTGGTCGGGTCACCGCTTCTGCGCTGACTAAAGGCTACCTCGCGCGCATCGAGGCTTACGACCGCGACGGACCCAAGCTCAACTCTGTTCGCGAGCTCAACATCGAGGCGCTCACAATTGCGGGAAGGCTCGACAACGCCAAGCCGTCGGTCGAACAGCCGCTGGCCGGAGTGCCGATCTTGGTGAAGGACAATATTGCCACCGGTGACAAACAGGCGACCACGGCCGGCTCGCTGGCGCTCGAAGGCGCGCGCGCTAGGGGCGACGCCGTTGTCGTCAGGCTGCTGCGCCACGCCGGCGCAGTGATCCTTGGAAAGGCAAACCTGACCGAGTTCGCCAACATACTCGCAATTGATATGCCCTCGGGATACTCTTCGCTTGGCGGCCAGGTAAAGAACCCCTACGCGCCGACGCTGATGAGCGAACACGGCATCCCGGTCGTGTCACCAGGTGGCTCGAGCTCGGGTCCGGCGGTCGCGGTGGCGGCAGGTCTGTGTGCAGCCGCGATCGGCACAGAGACGTCGGGTTCGCTGCTCTTTCCCGCCAGTCAGAATGGCCTCGTCACCGTCAAGCCGACAGTCGGACTGATCAGCCGTGCCGGCATCGTGCCGATCTCACACAGCCAGGACACCGCGGGGCCGATGACGCGTACCGTCCGCGACGCAGCGATGCTCCTGAACGTGCTGGCGGCCAAGGACCCGGCCGACCCGGCAACGCAATGGCTGCAGCGGCCGGCAGATTACACCGCCGATCTCGCGCCCGACGCGATGAAGGGCGCGCGCATCGGCGTACCGAGCGATCCCGCTGACCCGTTGAACGATCGCTACTACGGCAAACTGCCACTGCGGTGGACCAACCTTATGGCCGAGGCGATCCAGGTGCTGGCGGATCTGGGCGCCGTCATCGTGCGCGCCAACGTACCGACGGCCGGCTGGATCGGTGGGCCGGGGACCACCATGGCGGTGCTGAACCGCAATCCGCTGAGCCGCAACAAGGGCGACCCGGCAATGTTGCCGATCGTCTTCCTTTACGAACTGAAGCGCGATCTCAACCTCTACCTGAAAGACTGGGCGACCAACACTACGATCAAGACCATCGCCGACATTGTAGCGTTCAATGAGGCGAACGCCGACAAGGCGCTACGCTTCGGCCAGGACCTGTTCCTCGCTGCCAACGATACCCAAGGCGATCTAAGCGAACTCGAGTACATGTCAGCCCGCACCATGGACCTGCTCGCTGCCAAGACGCGCGGCATGGACGCATACATGAACCGCCACAACCTGGACGCCGTGCTGTTCCCAGGCAGTGTGGGAGCCATGATCGCCGCGAAAGCGGGCTATCCCAGCGTCATGGTGCCGGGCGGCTTCATCTCGGGAGTCGATGGCAAAGATACGCCTGACTATCCGCTTTGCATCACCTTCGCGGGCGGCGCCTGGAGCGAGCACAAGCTTCTTCGTCTGGCCTACGCCTACGAGCAGGCCTCCAACAAGCGCAAGTCGCCACCTGGCTTGCTCGCCCTCTGAATGGCACCCAGATAGGTTAGGTCGTGCGCCTGACCATGCCCGCCGGTGACCTGCCGCGCGGGGCTTTGCGCATCTGCCGCCCATCGCTCAAGTGCGAGCGCCGGATTTATCGAGGCGCGCACCACTGTCCGCCATAGCACCAAGCGTCGTTTTCGGCGGGTCCGGGCAACGTCCGCTGTTGGCAACGACAGAGAAATCTGCGCAGATGTAACAATTGTGTCTGGTAATTGAATAGCTTCTGCCGTGCCTGCGAGCAGGCGAGGATCGCTTTTTGTGACCCGGCCCGGAACTCGCAATCGCAATGCAGCAACCACCAGAGCGCTCTATGCGAGGTCATCTGATAGTCTGGTCTCGTCATGTGCCGCTGAGACTCCAGGCTGCGTGCCATTGATTGCGGCGAGTGTAGAAATACGCTGCCATTAGAAAGTCATATGTGGCGCAAAAGAAACCGTAAGCTAAAGGCACTGACGTAGTCTGACGAGGGCCCAATAGAGAACCGCCAGCATGGGCGTTAAACTCGTGGACCGCGTCCCATAGGCCATGTAGCAGGTATCCGACTATGAGGGCCGATGAAACTCGGACTCCCACTAGGCCAAAAACAGCAAACACTGCGACTGCCATCGCTTCTATCTGCCACGCATCCTTGTCTCCAAAGTAAGCTGTGAAGGCCAAATAGAAACCGGCAATTGGGATAAGAAACAATCCAAAAAATATCTGCTCTGCCTTTGCGCCAAAAATTGACTTCGATATGTATATCGATCCAGCGGCCGACATCACGCCGATAGCGATGTAGAGTGCCACGATTACTACGAGTCCGACTGCACTCGACATAGGTTCCATTTTATTCTCCTGTTCCAAAGCGTTCCGTCCCGGTACTCCGTCGCCCATTGTCGTGGTCAGAGGATGGACCGGGAAGGGTGGCTTTGCCAGTCGGTGACGCCGCCCCCGTTTTAGGAAGGTAATCAGCAGCCGTTACTTGCTGCGCTGCATGAGTCCGTCCATGGCACTGAGCGCCATTGAGGCTATCGATCCACGGCATGGCCGGAAATTGGGGCGCTGCAGACAGGAATGAGACGACCGAAGCAGGGTGCGGATAGCCGCCTTTGACCCGGCTTTTGCCACCATCGTGCGATACCACTCCGGCAGAGCGACCTGCTGGATGACGAAAGCGCTTCCAATGCTGCCGATCCCACCCGAGGAGCTGCGAGTTTGGGTCGGCCCGTTTGGGGACGCTGAACTATACCGAGCAAGTGGCGAGAGCGATTTACAATCGATCATCGAGCTCTGCGGCTTGAAGCCTCACGCGCAAGTGCTTGAGGTCGGCTGTGGCTGCGGTCGCATTGCGACCGCACTGGGCTCCTACCTTGCCGACAGCGGGAGCTACATCGGGTTCGACGTAGCCCCGCCACTTCTCAATTGGTGTCGGGAAGAATTGCAGCCCAGGCTTCGCCGCTTTCGCTTCCATCTCGCTGATGAAGTGCATGCGCCCGGTCATAACCCTTCGGGGAATAAGAGCGCTGCGGAGTTCGAGTTTCCATATCCGAGTGGAGGCTTCGACTTGGTAATCCTGTCCTCTGTGCTGACGCATATCCTGCCGGAGGCGATAGGGAATTACCTTCGGGAGACGGCACGCGTCCTGCGACCGGCAGCGTCAGCATTCATCACCGCGTTCCTCTTCGATGCGGCTGCGGCGAACGCGGTGAACACACAAACCACTATCTTCGACTTCCGACACCGGATTGGCTCATGTCTGACCTTTGATCCCGTCCACCCAGAAGAAGGGATTGCGTGTGAGGAGGGGTGGTTCCTCGAGGAGGTAAGCCGAGCAGGTCTACGCCTCCGCACCCTCCGGCGGGGAGATTGGCGCAAGGTTCGGTCCTACCTAATCACACAGGATCACGTAGTGGCGACCAAGGATAGATAGCGAGGCGGCAGGTGCCGCACTGAACGAGCTATCTGGAGCCTGCTGACTTCATGCCCAGAATGGAAGGAGGTGCGGACACTGATTGAAGGCCCCCGAAATTCGGTGTGAAGGCGGTCCCTAGCGGTCCTAACTTGTGGGCCTTCTCGACGATAATGCCCAGCTCGAACGTGGCCGCCTAATATACAGTGCCAGTTGGGTCGTCCAACCCAAGTGCTACAGCCTCGTCTCGAGCGCAAGCTCCGCGACTATCAGTGCGATGCATGTCGCGCGGCCCGCCCATGGGACCAGTTAGGCGCTACGAACGCCCCTCCGGCGGTGAATTTCCCCGCAGCTCAATGCGAGCGAGCGAGCGATTTACGACTGCAAAAACGAGGAGGGTGAGCCGCGCGGTCAGATCCGCCGATCCGCCAAGTTGTGGAGCGGCAGAAACACGGCGAAGAGAAGGACGAGCGCTGCCGTGATGGTCGTTCCGAAGAGCGGTGTGCGGGTCTTCGGATTCACGTTTGCAAAGATTGCCGGGAGTTGGCCTTGCCTCCAGAGGCCGTAGAGCACCCTTAGGCGAGGATGATCTGTATAATAATGCCGTTAAGCGTCGCAACGATCGCGATGGCGCTCATGAAACGCGGCGAGAGCCCGGTGAGAACAATGGCGGGAAGAGACCGACGGCGGTGGCGAAGCGGTTAGAGCGGAACGCGAGAGCGACATACACCGCCTCACGAGTTCGGCAAACGAGGCCGCCGTCAGGGCAATGAGAAGCGCGGCGACCGCAAAGGCGGCGAGCGCGTACATGGCCGAATGTGCCGCCGCTGCGCCAATGAGAACGTAGATGCCGGCGCCGACCGTGACGCCGAGGCCGTAGAGCGTGGCGTGTCCGAGCGAGAGACTCCGCTTGAGGCCAGGGACGCTACTGGCCGGTACCGTGGCTCGGCTTTCCGTCATACCTATCCCATCCACAGGCAGCATCAGCTCGCTTTATGCCTGCGCGTGCACGCAGCTTACCGCACCACCAGCACGGGAATGTTTGAGTGGGTCAACACTTTTTGTGTTTCGCTGCCGAGCACCACGGCGGATACACCGCGCCGTCCGTGCGACGCCATCACAATCAAGTCACACTTCTTCTCTTTGGCTGTGTGGACAATAGCTTTCCAGGGATGATCGTTGCTCTTACGGACAGTTTCCACTTGCACCCCCGCCGCTTGTGCGAGCTTCTCGATAGTGGCGAGCTTTTCGTCGGCGAGTTTGACCGTTTCGGAGTGGATGATACCAGCGAGGTTCTTGGGAATTAAACTGCGTGGCATTGCGCTGTGCAACGGCAAGGTCACGGTCAGGCCGACGACCTTAGCTTGGAGGAACTTCGCGAGGTCAATACCGTGCCGAATAGCGCGTTCGCAGAACTCCGTGCCGTCCGTGGGAAGCAGGATTCGCTTGTACATCGGATAGGCTCGCTTGGCCGTGTGCGGACAGCCTCAGCATGTACCATGGTCTGTGGCGGGTGCGCCAGCCAGACTGTGGACGCGCAGGAACGACTCCGGGATGGTTGCTAGCGACTTGGAAGCTCTTAGGATGGACGCTCGACCTATTACTCACGCTGCAACTGCAGGGTTGGCTTATTTCGCCGTCGTGTTCGTCGCCGGCGTCGCGCTTGGCGTAACGCGCGTCCTGTTCATAGTGCCTACGTTTGGCGCAACAGTTGCCGTGCTGATCGAGCTGCCGATCATTCTCGCGCTATCATGGATCGCATGTCGGCGGCTCATCGTGGTTCTCGAGGTTAGTGCGACAACACACGCCCGTCTCGCGATGGGCGGTCTCTCGTTCGCGTTACTCATGGTTGCGGAGTTCGCCATCGCCGCGTTCGTATTCGGGCGCTCACTTGCCGATCATCTCGAACACTATCAAGAACTGCACGCCTTACTCGGATTCGCGGCACAAACAGCGTTCGGGCTTTTTCCCGTCATTCAAAGATAGGCCCGCCCAACGTGGCAGGACGCTCGTGATAAATGTCCGGATTTGGCACTCAATGCCTCAATCGATCCCAGCATTCGGAAAAAGGAACAAGAGACCAAGATGGACCCTGACCTGCCGTCGTCTTTGGACAACAAGCGACAGAACGCGAGCCGCTGAAGAGGGACGTCAGCTTAACTCCCAGTAAGATCACTTCCATTCGACACGAGCGCGCGAAAAGACTTGATCTCTGACGCCACGAAGTCGGCGAAGGCCCGCACTCTGGGAGTGTGCTGCATGTCGCGGTGCATGAGTAGGTAGTACGGCAGTACCAGCCCTATATTTTCGATGACGCGCACGAGCTCCCTCTCGGCATCCCCTTGCCAATGCGGCATTGCCGCAAGCCCTGCGCCGGCTTTGACTGCAAGCATCACGCCCTGCCAGTGTTCGCTTCGCGCAGCGATAGTGGCACGGGGCGCCACCGACCGCATCCAGCGAGCGGCCGGGTAGTTCGCAATTGCACCATCGCAACCGATAACAAGATGGCGGTTCAAGTCTTCCACATTGTGCGGCCGACCGTGCCGTTCCACATAGGCTTGGCTGGCATATACAGCCCACGAGGCATCAGCGATCTTCCGCCCAACGAGGGCCTCTTCCCTCGGTTGGCCAAGTCGGATCGCGATATCGGCCTCCCCTTTTGACAAGTCGACAAAGCGCTCGCTGATGACCAACTCGACCCGCAATCCAGGATACCGTGAATGAAAGGCATCGATGAGTGGCGTCTGTCGGAGGCGAGCCGCCAAGCTCGATCCGCAGGTCACGCGAACAGTGCCGGTGAGACCCTTGTCGCAAGCGGCGAGGTGACGCTCGAGTGCCGCCACCGCTGCCTCGACGCCCTCGGCAGCGGGTAGCAATTGTTCTCCAAGTGCGGTCAATCGATAGCTGCCGAGGTGGCGCTCGACTAAACGGTGGCCCACGCAGTCCTCAAGCTCTGCAATACGGCGCTGCACGGTAGATTGATTGACGCCGCGTGCCTTTGCAGCTGCCTGCATGCTGCCCCCGCGCGCGAACGCCAAGAAATGCCTGAGATCGTCCCATGCAAACGTGCTCATGGGCTCAGTATGCAATTTTGCGAACCGAACTCGCAATCTTTCGACTGCCCGGCCCCGCTTTCCATCGGCATAGTGTCCAGTGTTGAGCCCAAGAGTAGAGGCTATAGCCAGGAGAGGGGCAATGAACGCCGCATCCGATCAGGTCATGGATCTTATATTTGGCCGCTGGCGGAGCCAGACTCTCTCTGCCGGTACAGAACTGGGCGTATTCGATCACCTCGACAAACGAAGAGCGAAGACGGTACAGACGCTGGCCGCCGAGTTGGAAGCTGATCCGACTCTACTTTACCGCTTGCTCAGGGCGCAGGCGGCCATTGGCCTCCTTGAAGAGGACAGCTCACGGGGGTTCGTGCTCACTGATGAGGGCGAGCTCCTGCGCTCGGACCACCCACAATCTCTGAAGCCTTTGGTGCGACTCGAGGAGGGCCCGCAGCACTACGCACTTTGGAAGCACCTCCCTGCCATGGTGCGGGACGGCAAGCAGAATGCATTCATCCGCGAGTTTGGTCGCATGGCGTTCGATCATGCGCGAGAGAACCAAGACTACGCGGAGCGCTTCAAACAGGCTATGACCAGCTACTCGGTTATCCAGTCCTCTTTAGTTCTGGAGGCTTTACGCGGCTATGACTTCTCCGGCATCCGCACCTTCTGCGATGTTGCTGGAGGTTATGGGCATCTCATGTGTGCGCTGCTCCTAGCCAACCCAAGCCTTCGCGGGATCGTCCTCGATCTCCCCGAAGTCGTTGAAGACGCCCATGAGCTATGGGCGACGAAGCTCGGGCTTCAGCAACGTTGCCAGTATGTGGCCGGCGATATGTACCAAGCCGTGCCCAGAGCCGACGCCTACAGCCTTAAGATGATCCTTCACGATTGGAACGACGCAGAGTGCATCAAGATCCTGTCCAACATCCGCAAGGCGGCGACCGCACCGGCACGGGTCTTCGTTGTCGAGCACGTCGTGCCCGAACATGACGTGCCGCATTTTTCCAAGCTCTTCGACATCCATATGATGTGCTGGGGCACCGGCCAAGAGCGGACAGAAGCGCAATATCGATCCTTGTTGGAGCGCGCGGGGTGGACGCCAGGCGGCTCCTATTACCCCGGCAATCGCCAGATGGGGGTCATCACCGGCGTTTGTGCATGAGCTTTCGAGCTGCGGAGGATCAGATGAAAATCGACGGGCGCTGTCACTGCGGATACATTACCTACGAGGCCGACATCGATCCAGACAAGATCCTGATCTGCCATTGCACCGACTGCCAGGCGTTATCGGGCTCCCCGTTCCGCGCGGTGGCGTACACTCGGGAAGATGCTTTCAAGTTGCTTTCGGGCGAACTGAGAACTTACGTCAAGGTCAGTGAAAACGGTAACAAGCGGCCGCAAACGTTCTGCCCGGAATGTGGAACGCCAATTTATGCGACGGCGGTTGGAGAAGGACCCAAGGTTTATTCCCTTCGAGTGGGCTCCATTCGTCAACGCGACCAAATCGTCCCCCATGTGCAAGTATGGTCTCGCTCCGCGCAGCCATGGATCACGCACATCGGGTCGATGCGAAAGTTCGAAAAGCAGCCGCCGATCGATCAAACCGGCAAGGTAAGCTTGACTTGATGCTCGTGGGACGCCCGGGTGCATGGCTCTCGAATCGGGTCGCCATGACGCCGATGGTGAGCACGAATGCAGCCGGGTCGGGGAACCCGTTCGCCATCCGCGCGCCTGACGAGCGGGTAATGCGCCTGGCATCGAGATCGTGCGTCCGCGGCTACGTTGCTGCCTATGAACGGCCAGCCGTTGCTTTGGGCAGATCTAACCTGAAATGGGGAGACCATCGGCTGAAGGTTCCCTGTAACGACTATTTCGGCGCGCAGGGGACTGACCACCAGACCCCGTAGGCGCCGGCCACGCCCTTGGGCCACCAAGGGCGTGGTCTCAGCCAGCTGTACATCCGCGTTTGCACTAGGGGCGCATAAAGCAACGAGACCCGCAAGCACTCTCGCGCGCCTCCTGGTCATCGGAACAGCGCGTTAGTTGTGATCGCGGTCGACCTGCTCAAAGAAGGTCTTGGCGTCGAGTGCGTTGGCTGGGCCGGCGACGCTGGCGATGACCGAAAGCGCAACCAGGGCGGACAGGATGGTCTTCATGGCATCTCTCCTCTGATCTCGTACCCGCTGCAGTGCGGGTGTGAGTGTCTTGTTCCATAGTTCCGGTCGGGCCGCTGTTACGCAGGGAACAACTCTCCCGCTGGCGCGATCTTCGCGCCAGGAATGTGAGAGGTCATCTGACGCGCCAGAAAGGGCCTGAAGCTTGCCTGAGGCGACTGGGTTTGGCCCAAGGTGGAAATCACCGCCATGGACCTCACCACTACGAAACGCGCCGAGCGGAAGGTAAAAGAGGTGTCATGGCGTTCGCAGCGCTCCGAACTTTGGCATCACCCCTTCTGCAAACCGCCGCAGGTTGTCGCGCGAGCCCTGGCCAAACAACAGGACATATGCGACCCCCACCTCCTTGAGGGCGGCAAGCCCCGCCTCGACCTCTCCAGCGGTGCCGATCAGCGAATGCGCTTCAGGCGTGTCGGCGTACCCGAGGATGTGGGACCCCGGCCGACTCTCCGAACCGCGCGACAACGATAACAGTCTCTCGTGTATTTGAGTTTGCCGTCTGACGGCCTCATGTCTCTCCGTGGCGTCGCGCGCGACAAAGATATTGCGGGCAACGGCAACGCGCATAGGCTCGAACGCGTGGCCTGCCGCCTCGAGCTCGCGGCGGTAGATCGCGATGCGCTCGCTGATCTGCTGAGGCGACGCAAACTGGTCGAGCAAGAGATTGAAGCCGCGGCGTGCGCAGGCCGAGATCGAGGCTTCGCTGCCGGCCGCTAGCCACAGTGGCGGGTGCGGCCGCTGGTGCGGCGGTGGCTCGACGACCACCGCGTCGAAGCGGAAGAAGCGCCCGTGGTGGGAAAAGGGCACGTCCGAGGCGAGCGCACGCACGAGCACATCGAGTACCTCCTCGAAGCGCGGCTCGGCCTCATCGGGCGGCATCGCGAAGCCTGCGAACTCGTTGTGGCGGTAGCCTTTGCCGACTCCGAGCTCGAGCCTGCCGCGCGAGAGAAGATCCAAGGTCGCAACCTGCTCTGCAAGCAGCACCGGGTTGTGCCATGGCAGCACAAGGACCGCTGTGCCGAGACGGAGGCGCGTCGTACGAGCTGCAATAAAGGTCAAGAGCGTGAGAGTCGCCGAGACCTGGCCGATACCAGTAAAGTGATGCTCGGTTATGAAGCTCGAGTGGAAACCGAGCGCTTCGGCCTCGACGTTGGTCTCGACGAAGTCGAAGAAGCCTCGGGCACTCGCCGCCACGTCGGGTGACCGCGGCGCTGTGGCGCCGCCGAACAATCCAAATCGCATGGGAAGACCTGAGTGCGTTTTCGGATAGCCTCAGCGGCCACCAGATGCGAGCTAGGAGACCCACCGTACTCGCCGACGA
>Ga0075424_100002065_pt1 | contig 18086 bp, 19 predicted proteins | sample SoiMethybrSBSTD3_FD_75301 | JGI IMG/M metagenome (GOLD analysis project Ga0075424, IMG submission 75301) | Bulk soil microbial communities from a Populus tree surrounding site in Tennessee, USA - Soil MetaG P. TD hybrid SBSTD3 | ecosystem: Environmental > Terrestrial > Soil > Tree plantation...
GTCTGCACGTCAGTCCGGTGATGTCGGCCTATCTGAAACGCCATGTCGAGGTGACCGGAGAGTTGCGGCTTGAGGATCGAATGATCAATCTGGTCGAAGACGGCGTCGATCTTGCGGTCAGGATTGGCGAACTCTCTGATTCCACTCTCGTCGCGCGCCAGGTTGGCACCATGCGCCGGATCGTGGTCGCTTCGCCGGCATATCTGAAAGCGCGTGGCGAGCCCAAGCGGCCTCAGGACATCGCATCTCACAGCACCATCCAGTTCGGCGCCACAGCGGGACACTCGGACTGGCGCTTTGCCGAGGACGGGCGTGAGGTTCGCGTCAACATTGCCCCGCGGCTACTCACCAACAGCGCGGATGCGGCGATCCAATATGCAGTCGCAGGCGGCGGATTGACGCGCGTGCTGGCCTACCAGGCCGCCGAGGCGCTGACGCGCGGCCGCCTGAAGATCGTTCTGCAAAGATTCGAGCTGTCGGCCTTTCCGATTAGCATCGTCTATCCGACGTCGCGCTTGCTATCCGCGAAGGTCCGCACCTTCATCGATCTCGTTGCCGAGACCGTGGACTGGAAGTTTGGATGATGATGGCGACCCACATGCTCGCAATGGGCCACGCAAATCCGGACATGACGATGAGTGCGTGGCGACATTCATTCCCTTTTCGTTAGCACGCGGAACGTGCCGTTTGCGCGAGCGATGGCCGTATCGTCGGCCTTGATCAGGCTTTGCGCAAAGCAGATCGTGCTGCCGGTCTTGATCACATCGCACTCGACAGCAAGCCATTGTCCGATCCGGGCGGTGCCAATGTAGTCGACCGCAAGCGACACAGTAAGAAGTGACGCCGTCCAGCCCATTGCTTGCGCGCAGCTATAGCCCATCGCGTTATCAGCGAGCGAGGCGATCAGCCCGCCGTGAATCAGGCCGCGCGAATTGGTGTGCGGCTCTGCGAGCCGCAATCCGATCATGACCGCCTTCTCCGTCTTCCTCGAATAGAGCGGCTCCCAGGGATCGGTGAAAGGGCTCTTGCGAAAGTGCGGCTCGAAGCCGGCGGGAATGTCGATTGCAGTCATGCAGGTTCTCGCGCCGTGGTGAGCGCGCATTGAACGACACCCGAGCGCGGATTTCACCGCCTACAAAGTTTTAAACGGAATTTGCGCGAGTGTTTGAACGCTCGTCCGCCCTGTTAGAACGGCAGGCCAACGTAGTTTTCAGCGAGTGACGTCATCGGCGCCCTGGAACTCGTGACGTAGTCGAGCTCCGCGATCTGGATTCGCGGTCCGAAACTGCCTTCGTCCGGAAACTTGTGCAGCATCGATGTCATCCACCAGGAAAACCTGACCGCTTTCCACACGCGCGCGAGCGCCTTGCGCGAATAATCGTCAATACCTGCAGCGGATTTTTCGTCATAATATTCCCGCAACGCGACCGCGAGATAATGCGCGTCGCTGGCGGCGAGATTCAGCCCCTTGGCGCCGGTCGGCGGCACAATATGGGCGGCGTCGCCGGCGAGAAACATCCGCCCAAAGCGCATCGGCTCGGCGACAAAGCTGCGCAAGGGAGCAATGCTCTTCTCGATCGAGGGACCGGTAACGAGTCGCTCCACCGCCTTTCGATCCAGCCTGCGCTTCAATTCATCCCAAAATCGTTCGTCCGGCCATTGATCGACATGATCGTCAAGCGGACACTGCACGTAATAGCGGCTGCGGTGTGTCGAGCGCATGGTGCAGAGCGCAAAGCCGCGTGCGTGGTTCGAATAGATCAGTTCATGAGACACTGGCGGTGTCTCCGAGAGAATACCAAGCCAGCCGAACGGATACACGCGCTCGAACGTCTCGATCGCGTCAGGCTTGACGCTCGCGCGACTGATGCCGTGGAAGCCGTCGCAACCGGCAATAAAGTCGCAGTCGATCTCGTGAGTCACACCGTCCTTCACATAGGTGACGCGAGGGCGATCCGTGTCGAAATTAAGCGGCCTGACGTCGGCAGCCTCGTAGATCGTGGTAAAGCCTGCATCCTTGCGTGCGTTCATCAGGTCGAGCGTTACCTCGGTCTGGCCATAGATCATCACCGTCTTGCCAGTCAGGGCTTTCATGTCGATGCGGTGACGCGAGCCTCCGAACGCCAATTCAATGCCGTCATGCACGAGCCCCTCTTGGTGAGCGCGCGCTCCTGCGCTGACCTCGTCCAACAGCGCAACCGTTCCCTCCTCGAGGAGTCCCGCGCGGATGCGGCTTAACACATAGTCGGGGCTGCGCTGCTCCAGGATGACGTTGTCGATGCCGTAGATCTTGAGCAATTGCCCGAGCAGCAATCCCGCAGGTCCCGCGCCAATGATTGCTACTTTTGTCCGCAATACTTGCTCCCCCCGGTGTTATACCGTGTTGGCATGCCGCTTTGGTCGCAGGCTTGCCACGATAATTATATCATATAACAATAGCTGCAAAGGGCCGCGCGAGGCTTTGGACAAGAGGGAGACGATTCCGATGAGGACAACATTTCTAGCGCTGCTCGTGGCCGCCAGTGTCACGCCAGCGCTGGCACAGGAAAAGACTTTCGACCTGAAAATCTCGCACTGGGTACCGGCCTCACATCCGCTTCAGAAGGCGCTTGAGGATTGGGGCGCCGCGGTCGACAAGGCATCCGGCGGGACGATCAAGTCCCAGGTATTCCCGGCCCAGCAGCTCGGCAAGGCGTTCGACCACTATGATATGGCGCGCGATGGCATCGCCGACGTTACGTACGTCAATCCCGGCTACCAACCCGGCCGCTTTCCGATCATCGGCGCCGGCGAACTTCCATTCCTGATGTCGGATGCCAAGGGCGGCTCCGAGGCGCTCGATGCCTGGTATCGCAAATATGCCGAGAAGGAGATGAAGGACGTCAAATTTTGCCTTGCCTTCATCCATTCGCCGTCATCCTTTCATTCGCGCACCAAGAAGATCGTCGTGCCCGACGACGTCAAGGGCATGAAGATCCGGCCCGCGCACGCCACCATGGCGAATTTCGTCACGCTGCTTGGCGGCACGAACGTGCAGGCCTCGGCGCCTGAGGTGCGAGACATCATCGAGCGCGGAGTCGCCGATGCCGTTACCTTTCCGTGGGGTTCGCTGGTGTTGTTCGGCATCGACAAGGTGACGAAGTATCATATGGAAGCGCCGCTCTATGTCACGACCTTCGTGTTCGTGATGAACAAGGACAAGTACAACCAGATGTCGGATCGCCAGAAGAAGGCGATCGACGACAATTGCAACACCGACGCCGCCGGGCGCGTCGGTGAACCCTGGGGCAAATTCGAGGATGCGGGTGTCGACAAAGTCAGGGCCGAAGCGGGTCACGAGGTCTACAAGCTGACGCCGGACCAACTTGGACTTTGGAAGAAGGCGTCCGAGCCGCTGGTCAAGACCTGGGCGGACAACGTCAGGAAGACCGGTGTCGATCCGGACGTAGCGATGGCAGAATTGAAGGCGTCGCTCGCCAAATATAATGCCTTGACGCAGTAAGTACGTTAGCGATTGTCGGTGGGCGGCGACGGGCAATAACCCGCCGCCGCTTTCTCGCGCTCAGGGGACGGCGGACATGACACGCGCATCGATGGATCGTTTCATCGACACAATCGAATGGATAGCGGCCGGTTTTGTCGGCCTTGTCGCGCTCGATATTTTTGTTTCAGTGCTGCTGCGCAATACGTTGAATTACGCGATCCCCGATTCCTTCGACATCGGGCGTATGCTGCTCGGAATCCTGATCTTCTGGGGTATTGCTGCCACGAGTTATCGCGGCACTCATATCACTGTCGATCTCGTCTGGGCCAATGTGGGCCCGAGGTATCAACGCATGATCGACGTGTTCGCAACACTGGTGCTTCTGTTCGTGGTGACGGTGCAGACCTACACGTTGTTCGACAAGGTACGAGGCACCTACAACGATAACGTGCAGACTTTCGAAATGCATATGCCGACCTGGCCCTTCTTTGCGGTCGCTTGGGCTGGCGACGTTTCCGCCGTGCTGTTGATCGCGATCCGCACCTATCGTCTGATCTTCCATCCCGAGGAGATGCGCGAACCCAAGATCAAGGCGACGGAGTAGGGCGGCATGAGCACCAATGCCGTCGCCATCATCGGCTTCATCTCGTTGTTTGCGCTGATGCTGTTGCGTGTGCCGGTCGGCATGGCGATGGGCCTCGTCGGCGTCTGCGGCTTCTCATACCTGGTCGGCGGGACTCCGGCGCTGAAACTGGTCGGCCAGACATCGATGCGCACGGTCACCGACTACACCTTTGGCGTGATCCCGATGTTCTTGCTGATGGGCACGTTCGTCAGCAATTCCGGTATGAGCCGCGAGCTGTTCCGCGCTGCCAACAGCTTTGTCGGTCATCTTCGCGGTGGACTCGGGATTGCAACTGTTGCCGCCTGCGGCGGCTTTGCCGCTATCTCTGGCTCCTCGGTCGCAACCGCTGCGACATTTTCTGCCGTCGCCTATCCGGAAATGCGTCGCTTCGGTTATCCCCAATCCTTTGCGACAGGCGTGATCGCGGCCGGAGGCACGCTGGGTGCGATGCTGCCGCCGTCTACCGTGCTTGCGGTCTACGGCATCATCACCGAGCAGGACATCGGGAAGCTCTTCATCGCGGGCATCATCCCCGGCCTGCTTGCGATGAGCATGTACATGCTGACGATTGCAGTCATCGGCGTGGTGAGGCCCGGCTTTCTGCCCAAAGGACCGGCCTTGGGCTGGAAGGATCGCTTTGCCGGACTGAAGGACATCTGGGCCCCCGTCCTGCTCTTCATCTTCGTCATCGGCGGGCTCTATGGCTTGCCGTTCCTGCCTCGCTTCACACCGACCGAAGCGGGCGGCGTCGGCGCCACCGGCGCGTTTCTTATCGGAGTCGCCACTGGCCGGCTCGACAAGGAGAAAATTCTGGCTTCGCTGCTGCAGGCTACCCGCACCGCGGCCGCCGTCTTCACCGTGCTCATTGGCGCGCTGATCTTCGGTTATTTCCTCACGGTGACGCAGACGCCGCAGAAGGTGACCGAGTTTTTGACCTCGCTCGGCCTCGGCAGTTACGGCGTGCTCGCGGTCATAATGCTCATGTATCTCGTGCTCGGCTGCCTGATGGATGCCATGGCGATGATTATCCTGACCGTGCCGATCATCTTTCCGGTCGTGACGCATCTCGGCTTCGATCCGATTTGGTTCGGCGTCATCATCGTCATGACGGTCGAACTCGGCCTGATTCATCCTCCGGTCGGAATGAACGTCTTTGTGATCAAGAGCGTGGTTAAGGACGTCTCGTTCGCGACCATCTTCAAGGGCGTGATCCCATTCGTGCTGACCGACCTGGTGCGACTGGTGATCCTGATTGCTTTCCCGTTGCTCGCGCTCTGGCTGCCGCAACGTATGGCCGGATGATGACGCCGACGATTCAGACCAGACACGTTTTCACCATCACGGCCTTGATCGGCGCCGTGACGACGGCCGGCGAGATTGGCCATGGCGTGCGTCGGATTATTCCGATCACTGGGGGTGACGTGAGGGGCGAACTGGTCAACGGAAGGGTTTTGGCGTTCGGCGCTGACTTCCAGATCGTCCGCCCCAACGAGTTGATCGAACTTGAGGCAAAATACGCCTTCGAAACCGACGATGGCGCAGTCGTCTATGTTGAGAACAAGGGCATCCGGTTTGGACCGGTCGACCTTTTGCAAAAACTGAAACGGAACGAGCCGGTCGATCCCGCACTGATCTATTGCCGGACCACGCCGAAGTTCGAGACTGGAAGCGAAAAATACCGCTGGCTGATGGAGCACCTCTTCGTCGCCTCCGTTGCACGTCATGGCGACCGCGTTGTGATCGACGTGTTTCAGGTGCTCTAGCGAGGGGCCTACCCCGGTTGACACTGCGACTGATAGTTATAAAACATAACTATTCTGGACGCGGAGGCGGGCTGTTAATGGAATCGCTGGTGGCCACCGTGGCGCAAAGCGACAAGGAGGCCAAGCTGCGCATCCGCGCCTTCATCGCCCACAAGACCGCCAAAGTGAAGCCGGGCCAGCGATGAGTGCGCCGGCAAATATCGCACGAAGTGCAAGTGGCCGTCCGCTGCACGTCATTTCCTTCGAAAATCCCGCTGTCGCGATCGAGCGTAGGGACAACGGTACGATTTATCTACGCCCCAGGAAGCCGCTTGCCGACTACCCGAGACGGCTGACCGATCTTCTGCATCACTGGGCGCAAGCCGCGCCGGATCGCACTTTCATGGCCGAGCGCGGTCCAGGCGGGGACTGGCGCAAGCTGACCTACGCCGAACTTCTGACCGCGAGCCGGCATATCGCATCGGCGCTGCTTGGCCGTGGACTATCCGCTGACAGGCCCGTGGTCATCCTCTCCGGCAATTCGATCGATCACGCGCTGGTCGCCTTCGGAGCACTCTATGCCGGCATACCGTACTGTCCGGTGTCGCCAGCCTATTCGCTGATCTCGAAGGATTACGCGAAGCTATCCTATCTGATGAAGCTGCTGACGCCTGGTCTTGTCTTTGCCGACGACGCCGAAGAGTTCGCCGGAGCGCTTTCGGCCAACGTCTCCCCGGGAACGGAGATCGCAGCTTCTTTTGGCGCCGTCGCTGGCCGCGATGTGACCTCGCTCGCGGAACTCATGGCGACGCGGCTGCACGCAAGCCTCGATGCGGCGCATGACGAGATCGGCGCCGATACCGTTGCAAAGTTTCTGCTGACCTCGGGCTCGACCGGGAATCCAAAGGCCGTCATCAACACGCAGCGCATGATCTGCGCCAATCAGGTGATGATTCGCGAGACGATGGCGTTCCTGAAGGACGAGCCGCCCGTGATCGTCGACTGGCTGCCGTGGAATCACACCTTTGGCGGCAACCACAATATCGGCCTGACCCTCTACAACGGCGGATCGATGTACCTCGACAAGGGCAAGCCGATGCCCGTCGGCATCGAAGAGACCGTGCGCAATCTCCGGGAGATTTCGCCGACTGTGTATTTCAACGTTCCGAAAGGCTATGAATCGCTTCTGTCTTACCTGCGCGACGACGCCCGCCTTCGCAAGAAATTCTTCAGCCGCCTGCACGCGATGTTTTTTGCCGGCGCGGCGCTGTCGCCCTTTGTCTGGGACAGTCTTGATGAACTCTCGATGCTGGAGACCGGTTTCCGTGTGCCGATGCTGACGGGACTGGGGGCGACGGAAAGCGGCCCGTTCTTCATGTCGGTCAATCCGCATACCAGCCGCTCCGGCCATGTCGGGCTGCCCGTGTCCGGCAACGACGCCAAGCTCGTGCCGAACAACGGCAAGCTGGAGGTGCGCGCAAAGGGACCAAACGTGACGCCCGGCTACTGGCGCCAGCCGGAGGTGACCAGAGCCGCCTTCGACGAAGAAGGCTTCTACAAGTTCGGTGACGCTCTCAAGCCGGCCGATCCGAACGATCTTCATGCAGGCTTCGATTTCGACGGGCGAATTGCCGAGGACTTCAAGCTTGCCAGTGGGACCTGGGTCTCGGTCGGACCGTTGCGCGCCCGCTTCATCGCCGCCTGCGCGCCGCTGGTGCGCGACGTCGTGATCGCCGGTATCAACCGCGACGAAATTGCGGCTGTGGTCGTGCTCGATCTTGACGGCTGCCGGCTCATCAATCCGACGCTGCCGTTCGACGACATTGCGGCGACCGCCGCCGATCCGCTGATACGCAGCGCGTTCCGCGAGCGGTTCGCCAAGCTTTTCGCCACGGCGACGGGTTCATCGTCGGGCATCGTCCGCGCAATCCTGCTCGATAGCCCGCTCTCAATCGACCGCGGTGAGGTGACGGACAAAGGCTCGATCAATCAACGTGCGGTGCTGGAACATCGCAGCGAGCTGATCGACGAGCTCTATGCGGCGGCGCCAACTGCACGCGTCATCGTGCTGAGCTAGTTTTTTCAGGGAGGGTATGATGCAGTTGAAAGGTCAGGCCGCGATTGTCACCGGAGGCGCATCGGGATTGGGCGCCGCGACGGCGCGACGCCTCGCGGCTCAGGGCGCCAGAGTCGCTGTGTGCGATCTCAACGCAAAGCTTGCCGAAACTGTTGCGGCGGAGATCAAGGGCGTCGCCGTCACGTGTGACGTGGCGGACGCTGCCTGAGCCGAAGCGGCGGTAGCGGAGGCGGCCAGGGCGCACGGTCCGGCGCGCATATTGATCAATTGCGCCGGCATCGGCGTTGCCAAGCGCGTGATAGGGCGCGATGGGCCACACTCGCTTGCCGATTTCGACAAGGTCATCAAGGTCAACCTGATCGGCTCGTTCAACATGCTGCGGCTTGCGTCCGCAGCGATGTCGAAGCTCGAGCCGCTTGCCGAGGGCGAGCGCGGCGTCGTCGTCAACACTGCCTCGGTGGCGGCCTATGACGGCCAGATCGGGCAGGCGGCTTATTCCGCCTCTAAGGGCGGCATTGTTGGCATGACGCTGCCGATTGCGCGCGAGCTTGCACAGTTCGGGATTCGCGTGCTGACCATTGCGCCGGGCCTGTTCCTGACACCGCTGCTCGCCAACCTGCCGAAGGAGGCGCAGGACTCGCTTGCCGCGTCGATTCCATTTCCTCACCGGCTCGGACATGCCGATGAGTTCGCCTCGCTCGCGCTGCACATGATCGACAATCCCTATCTCAACGGCGAAGTGGTCCGTCTCGATGCTTCGCTGCGCATGGCTCCGAAGTAGGCACGGCGCATGTTCGTGCATCGGCGCGATGTCCAGATTCAGTGGGGCGACTGCGACCCCGCCAACATCGTCTACTATCCGCGATATTTTGCTATGTTCGACGATTCGACCTCGATGATGTTCGAGGCCGCCGGGTTCTCCAAGCAGGACCTGGTCAGGAAATACGACCTCGTCGGCATCCCAATGGTGGACACGCGCGCCAAGTTCTACGTCCCATCGACCCATGGCGACTGGATCACCATCGAAAGCCGAATCGAAAGTTTCAAGCGCTCGAGCTTCGAGGTCACCCACAAGGTTTACAAGGGCGAGGCGCTGGCGATCGAAGCATTCGAAACGCGCGTGCTCGTCCGCCGCGATCCCGATGATGCAGACAAGTTGAAATCCGCGCCAATGCCGCAGGAGATAGTTGCCAGATTCATGAACGGCTAGCGCATTGTGCTCGCGCAAAGGTCAAGCCATCGCCTAAAGAAGGGTTGAACAAGGCCGGGAAGTTTGATCTGGACTGAATAAACACCTTGAGGGAGGAGTGAATGAAAAGGGCATTTCTGTCCGCCGCTGCAATGGCGGCGGCATTGATGGGGTCTCCTGCGCTGGCGCAGACCAGCGAGATCACGATCGGCATCACAATTATAACGACGGGACCATCGGCGGCCCTCGGTATCCCCGAGCGCAACGCGCTGGAGTTCGTTTCGAAGCAGATCGCAGGCCACCCGGTGAAGCTGACCGTGCTCGACGATGCCGGCGATCCGACCATCGCCACCACCAACGCGCGGCGCTTTGTCACGGAACAAAAGGCCGACATCATCATGGGCTCCTCGAACACGCCGGCGACGATTGCGGTGTCCAATGTCGCCAACGAGGCCGGCATTCCGCATTTCGGGCTCGCGCCGTTTCCGATCACGGCCGAGCGCGCCAAGTGGTCGGTCGCCCTGCCGCAGCCGATCCCGATCATGGGAAAGGTGCTGTACGAGCACATGAAGGCGCACAACGTCAAAACCGTCGGCTATATCGGCTACTCCGATTCCTATGGCGACCTCTGGTTCAAGGATTTCAATGCACAGGGCGTGCCGATGGGGATGACCATGGTCGACGAAGAGCGGTATGCGCGGCCGGATACGTCGGTCACCGGCCAGGTGCTGAAACTCGTTGCCGCCAATCCCGACGCAATCCTGGTTGGCGCTTCCGGCACGGCCGCGGGTCTGCCGCAGGCAGAGTTGCGCGAACGCGGCTACAAGGGTCTGATCTATCAAACCCACGGTGCGGCAAGCATGGATTTCATCCGCATTGCCGGCAAGTCGGCTGAAGGCGTCATCATGGCCTCGGGGCCGGTGATGGATCCCGAGGATCAGCCTGATAGTGCGCTAACGAAGAAGCCGGGACTTGCTCTCAACGCGGCTTATGAAGCTAAATACGGGCCGAACAGCCGCAGCCAGTTTGCGGGACATGCCTTCGATGCGTTTCTCGTGCTGGAACGCGTCATTCCGGCCGCGCTGAAAACGGCAAAGCCGGGCACACCGGAGTTCCGCGAGGCGATCCGTCAGGCGCTGCTGACTGAGCGCGACATCGCGGCGAGCCAGGGCGTCTACAACTTCACGGAGAAGGATCGATACGGTCTCGACGATCGTTCGCGTATCCTGCTTACCGTAAAGGACGGCAAATACGTCCTCTTGAAGTAAACGGTGGCGCTCGCGCGAGGACAGCTTTGGCCGGCCCTCGATGGGCCGGCTTTTTCCTGGCCGCCGCGGTCACCGCGCGCTTGTTCAGACCGCGCTTTCGCCCTCGCGCTGGAAGCCGAGATAGCTCGCCGCGACGCGCGCGTTGGTCGCCAGCTCCGCGGCGTCGCCATGAAGCACGAACTCGCCGAGCTCCATCACATAGGCGCGGTCGGCGGCTTTCAGCGCGGCCCGCGCGTTCTGCTCAACAAGCAGCACAGACACGCCGGCGGAGCGAAGCTCGCCGATGGTCCTGAAAATATCCGCGACAAGGATGGGAGCGAGTCCAAGGCTCGGCTCGTCCAGCATCAAAAGTCTCGGCGCGCCCATCAGCGCGCGGCCCATGGCGAGCATCTGCTGCTCACCGCCGGAGAGCGTGCCGGCGATCTGCCTCCGCCGCTCCTTCAGGCGCGGAAACAGCGCAAAGACCCGCTCAAAAGCGTCCGCAGCCTGCGCCTTTGTTACACGGAAGGCGCCAAGCTGAAGATTATCCTCGACGTTCATACTCCAGAACAGTTCGCGATGTTCGGGTACTAGGCTTAATCCGAGGGCCACCCGGTCCTCGATCTCGAGCCTCCGTAGTTCCTTCCCGGCAAACGCGACGTGGCCCTTCAACGGCAGGACACCCATGATGGCGTTGAGCAGCGTGGTCTTTCCCGCTCCGTTCGCGCCGATTATGGTGACAATTTCGTTTTTCGCGACCTCCAGCGACACGCCGCGCACGGCTTCCACCTTGCCGTAGGAAATGTGAACGCCGGCAAGCGACAGCAGGGTGCTCATGCAGCGGCTCCAAGATAGGCCTTGATCACCTCCGGATCTGATTTGACAGCCTCCGGTGTGCCTTCTGCAATCTTGGTACCGAAATCGAGCACGACCACGCGGTCCGCGAGGTCCATCACAAAGCCCATGTCGTGCTCGACCAGCAATACCGACATGCCGCCGTCGCGCAATTGCCGAAGTAACGTCGCGAGCCTTTGTTTCTCCATATGCCGCAAGCCCGCTGCAGGTTCGTCCAGCAGCAACAGCACCGGATCGACGCAGAGCGCTCGGGCGATCTCGACAATCCGCTGCTGTCCGAGGGACAGTGAACCCGCCAGTTGATCGATCTGGTCGGACAGACCAACGCGATCGATCTGGCGCGCCGCCTCTGCAAGCAGTCTTGCCTCATCGGCACGGTCGAGACGGAACATGCTGGAGAGCGCGCCGGCATGGCCTCGCAGATGCGCGCCAATTGCGACATTCTCCAGCACGCTCATGTCCGGCACCAGCTTGACATGCTGAAACGTTCTGGAGACTCCGAGTTTCACGATGTCCTGTGGCGGTGTGTTGTGAATGTTCTTGCCAAGCACGGACAACGCGCCGCTGCTTGTCCGCAGCACGCCGGTCACAAGATTGAACGTAGTGCTCTTGCCGGCGCCGTTTGGGCCGATCAGCGCAACAATCTCGCGGGCCTTCACGTCAAAAGAGACATTGTTGACCGCAATCACGCCGCCGAATTGCTTTCGGGCGTTGTCGAGTTCAAGCAGAACGCGGGACACGTTCGGCGCCCGCTTGCGCGCGGGCAGGGTGAGCGACGTGTCCGGACGCTCGCGGCGCGGCTTCAACGGCCAGAGCGACGTCAGCCAGGGCCACACCCCGGTCGGCGCCAGTTGCAGGAGCGCAACCAGGAGAATGCCGAATACGATGGTCTCAAGCTGGCCTTCGCCGTGCAGCAGCATCGGAAGATAGCTCTGCAACACCTCTTTCAAGACCACCACGATGGCGGCGCCGAGGACGCCGCCCCAGACGAATCCGGCGCCGCCGACGACGGCGATGAAGAGATATTCGATTCCGGCCGATGCGCCGAACGGCGTCGGATTCACCGCGCGCGCGAAATGCGCGTAGAGCCATCCTGAAAGTCCAGCCAGCACGGCTGCATAGATGAAGACCAGCAGTTTTGTCCGCGGTGGGTGCACGCCGAAGGCTTCGGCCGCGATGTGTCCACGCCGCAGCGCGCGTATGGCGCGGCCTGTGCGCGAATCCAGGAGATTCATCGTGAGCAGCGCCGAGATGACGACCGCGGTCCAGATCGCATAATAGATCGTGCCGGGGTCCAGCATTTTGAGGGAGCCGATCGACAGCGGCGGTATGTGCGAAATGCCGTCATTACGGCCCAGGAATTCCAACTTGCTGAAAAGATAGAAGAGTCCCAACCCCCAGGCGATGGTGCCGAGCGGCAGATAGTGACCGGATAGGCGCACGGTTACGAGGCCGAGCAGCACCGCCGCGAGGCCACTGACGAGGAGCGAAGCCGGCAGCGTCATCCAGGGCGATACGCCGTAGGCGGTGGTCAACACCGCCGTGGTATATGCGCCGAAACCGCAGAAGGCGGCCTGGCCGAAGGAGGTCAGCCCGCCGACACCCGTGAGCAGCACGAGCCCCATCGCTACGAGTGCGGACAGGCCGATATTGTCGAGCAGCACGATCCAGAATGGCGGCATCCCAGGCACAAACGGGATGGCGGCCATGACCAGCGCGAACAAAAGTACTGGCAGGCGCCCGCCCATCGCGCGTCAGTCCCCTTCTTCCTCGATTGCGGGGGCGGCCAGCGACCGCAGCAGAAGCACCGGGACCAGAAGCGTAAAGACGATCACCTCTTTGAAGTTGGAGGCATAAAAGGAGGAGAAAGCCTCGACCGTGCCGACGGCCAGTGCCGCCAGCGCCGTCAAGGGATAACTGACGAGGCCACCGATAATCGCGGCGATAAAACCCTTCAGACCAATCAAGAATCCGGTGTCGTAGTACAGGGTCGTGATCGGCACGATCAGGATTCCCGAGAGCGCGCCGATAACGGAAGCGAGCAGGAAGGCGATTTGTCCCGACAGCGTGGTGCGAATGCCGGCAAGGCGCGCGCCGAGGCGGTTGACCGCTGTTGCGCGCAGGGCCTTTCCGTAAAGCGTGAGTCCAAAGAACAGCCAGAGCGCGAGGATAAAGCCGATGGTCACGGCGTAGACCGCGATGCTTTGGCCCGTGAAGCGCAATGGACCGACCGTGAGCGCAGCGTCGGCCATCGCGGGTCCGCGCTGGCCTTCCGCGCCGAAGAACAGCAGTCCAAGTCCCTGCATGGCCAGATGACACCCGACAGATGCAATCAGCAGAACAAGTACTGACGTATGCGCGAGCGGCTGGAACGCGAGCCGATAGAGAAACAGGCCGATGCAGGCCACGATCGCAAGCGACAATACGATCGAAACCGCCGTCGGCGGATGCCGGTCGACGACCCAGATCGTCACCGCCAGCACGACACAGGGCAACACGATGTCGACGGCAAAGGCGGGCGCAATCCTTCGCAAGACCAGCTCGCGGCGCGCGGCAAACAGGTCGAGCAGGAAAGCCGCTGCTCCCATTGCAACGGCGAGCTTTGCGGTGCCCGGCATCTGGCCGGATGCGAGCGATGCATAGGTCAACGCCCCATAGGTGACGAACTCGCCCTGCGGAATCAGGATCACGCGTGTAACGGCGAACACCAGGACCAGCGCGAGCCCCAGCAGCGCATAGATCGCGCCGTTGGTGATGCCGTCCTGGATCAGGAACAGCATGATCGTGGAGTTCAAGACGGGACGCTCCCCTCAGACGTTTCGCCAGACACGGCGTGGCGGCTGTCGAACGACGGCAGTTGAAATCGGCCGTCACAATTTGATATATCGAATAACAATTATGGAATATAATCTCAAGGGCGGAGATCCCCTGCCGCCGTGTCGCCAGCCTAACTTGACTTTGAGCCGCACGCGATGAGTGATTCCAAGACTGCGATGGCGGGGAACGCCCAAGCCCGCAAGGAAACGGGCGAGCGGCCGATCGGCGATGGCGCCGAGCTGCAGCTTGGCGAGCTTTCCGAATTGCTCGGCTATCTGCTCAAGCGCGCGCAACTGAAGGTGTTTGAGGATTTCCTGAACTGCGTTGCGCCGCTGCAGCTGACGCCGGCGCAGTTTTCGGTGCTGCTGCTGCTCGACAGGAATCCGGGCCGCAACCAGACCGAGATCGCAAATTCACTCGGGATACTGCGGCCGAATTTCGTGGCGATGCTTGACGGTCTGGAAAGCCGCGACCTGTGTGCGCGCGTGCGTTCCACGAACGACCGCCGCTCTCATATCGTGGCCTTGACGGACAAGGGCAGGGCCATGCTGGCACGCGCGAAGAAGCTGGTTGCTTCGAAGCACGAGGCACGGTTGAACGAACTTCTGGGACCCGCGAACCGGACGGCGCTGCTCTCGATGCTGACCAAGATCGCTCAGGAATTTTGAAGGAGTCCTCACGGCGAGGCACTTGCGAAGCAAGCGTCTCGAAGAGGAGAGGCGTCCGCTACTCCACCAGAATCACTCTGATGTCGTTGACGTTGGTCAATGTCGGGCCGGTCAGGAGCAGATCGCCTGCTGCTGCGAAAAACGAAGTCGCGTCGTTGTTGTCGAGAAACGTGCCTGGCTCGAGTTGTTGGGATTTCATTCTTGCGAACGTTGCGGCGTCGATCATCGCGCCGGCGGGATCGGTCGCACTTCCCGCGCCGCCGTCGGCGCCATCGGTGTCGCCGGCGAGCGCCGAAACGTCCGGTGTATTCCTCAAGAGATCGGCCAGTGCCAGCGCATATTCCTGGTTCGGTCCGCCACGGCCATTGCCGCGCACGGTAACCGTAAGCTCGCCTCCCGAGAGGATCGCGACGCGACGGCCTTCGCTCCGCGCCCTGAGCGCAAGCCGCGCGTGCTCGGCGGCGACCTCTCGCGCTTCGCCTTCGAGATCGGCGCCGAGGTCGATGATCTGATAGCCGGCCTGCTTCGCCAGGTTGATTGCAGCCTCAAGCGAGGTGCGTGGACGTGCGATCAGTTCGAACGTTGCACGAGCGAAAGCGGGATCGCCCTGCTTGCAGCTTTCGTTTGCGGGATCTTCCAGCGCGCGGCGGATCGCGTCGTCGACCTGCAGCCCGTATTTGGCGACAATCGCACGCGCATCGGCCAATGTGGTCGGGTCCGGTACGGTGGGACCTGACGCGATCGCGGACGGGTCGTCACGCGGCACGTCGGAGATTGCGAGGGTGACGATCTCGGCTCTCTGGCCGGCGCGTGCCAGTCGCCCGCCCTTGATCCGCGACAGATGTTTCCGCACGGTGTTGACCTCGCCGATAGGCGCGCCCGAGCGCAGCAGCGCGCGCGTCAGCTGCTGCTTCTGCGCAAACGTGATGCCGTCAACCGGCGCGATCCAGTTCGCCGAGCCGCCACCTGAGAGCAGCACCAACAGGAGATCATCGGCTTGCGCGGTCCGCGCCATCGCCAACGTCTCTTCCGCAGCCTTGAGACCGGCCTCGTCAGGCATCGGGTGACCGGCTTCGACGACCTTGATCCGGCGCGTCGGCACGCTATGGCCGTGGCGCGTGGTGGCGATGCCCTGAAGACGCGTCGGATCTAGGTCGAGCGCATCGAGATAGTGCCGCTCGGCGGCTGCTGCCATTGCGGCCGCGCCCTTTCCAGCCGCAAGGCAGATCACGTTGCCCCTCGGCACGGGACGCAGATGCGGCCCCAGCACGACGTCGGGGTGCGCGGCTGCGACCGCGGTATCAAAGATCGCGCGCAGGAGAGGCCGCCGGTTCGTCATGGTCTTGCGATGTTGGCGAGGGAAAACATGCAAGATCAGTTCTAATCTGATCGCCGAAAAAGAAAACCCCCGCAAGGCTGAGGCCTTCGGGGGTCGATTTCGGTGCGATACCTTCGGGGTGCTCAGCCGCCGGCCTCGCCCGAGATGACGTCGCCGAACAGCTCCCATCTCTCTCCCTTGAAGCGCATCAGCTGCAGCTGCCCGATCGGGGCAAAATCGCTGGGCGAGGTATTGATCTTGATGCCGGGCAGCAACACTTCGGTGCGGAAATCCTACAGGTTTGCCGCCTGTTTCATGATGTTCTCGCGCGTTAGATCGTCGCCGCACTGCTTGAGCACCTGAACCAGTGTCTGGGCGACGCCATAGCCGACGATGACCGATGCGTCGAGCTTGTCGCCTTCCGGAAAGTCCTTGGCCAGAAAGTCGAAAAACTCCTTCATCCCCGCATCATTGTTCCACTGCGGGTCGGAGGCGTCTTTCAAATAGGCCGCGGAGATGATGCCTTGCGACTTGTCGAATCCTACGGGCTTGATGACGCTGCCGAGCGATGCCCCGACGTTGTTGAGGATGTGCAGCGCCTTCCAATCGATCTCGGAAGTCTTCTTGATCGATTGCGCCGCGAATTTCGGCGTTGTGATGTCCACGAACACGTCAGCGCCGGACGCCTTCAGCTTGACGATGTGGTTGTCGATTGTGGGCTCGGTCGTCTCGTAGCTTTCTTCGGCGACGATCATCGAGGAAGCCTTGGCGCCCAGCCCGTCCTTTAGACCCTTGAGGTAGTCCTTGCCGTAGTCGTCATTCTGGTAGAGCACCGCGATCTTGGCGTCGGGCTTTTCCTTCAACAAATACTTTGCGTAAATGTGGGCCTCACTCTGATAGTTCGGCTGCCAGCCCATGGTCCAGGGAAAGTTCGTCGGATCGTTCCACTTGGTTGCGCCGGTGGCCACGAACAGTTGCGGCACCTTCTTCGAGTTCATGTATTTGTGGATCGCGGAGTTCGGCGGCGTGCCGAGCGAGTTGAAGATGAACAGCACCTCGTCGCTCTCGACCAGCTTGCGCGCCTGTTCGACCGTCTTCGGCGGCGAATAGCCGTCGTCATAGGAGACGAAATTGATCTTTCTGCCGTTGATGCCGCCGGCGTCGTTGATCTTCTTGAAGTAGGCCGCTTCCGTCTTGCCGATAACGCCATAGGCCGAAGCCGGCCCGGAATAAGGCATGATGTTGCCGATCTTGATTTCGGTGTCGCTCGCGCCGGTATCGTATTTCTTTTGCGCGAGTGCGTTGGTTGCCGAGGCGGCGAACAACGCAAGTACGGTCGAAGCTATGGCCAGGCGAGTGGCATTAGCAGGCATTAAGTCTCTCCCATGTTGAAGCGATAGTTAGGTGTCCCGGCTTTCTTGGCCGAAAGCTCTTTTTCAGCGGCGTCGATACCATCTTACCGGACCCGCGACAACAAAAAGCCCCTGCGGCATCTGCGCAGGGGCCCCTTCATTAGGAGTCGGTTAACGCAACCCGTGGTCCGATTCTAACGTTCGTTTCCCATCGGACAACCACGTTTGTGGCCGTTAGCCACGTCGAAGCCACGCCCGCCGGGTTGCCACTACCCGCCGACATCCGACGAGATGACGTCGCCAAAGCGTTCCCAAGTCTCACCTTTGAGCCGCATCAATTGCAACTGCGAGATTGGAGCGAAGTCAGTGGGCGAGGTATTGACCTTGATGCCCGGCAACAGGCCCCCAAGCTCCAGGTCGCGGATGCTGGCCGCCTGCTTCATGACGTTCGCGCGGGTGAGATCGTTGCCACAGTTCTTGAGCACGTGAACAATGCCTTGTGCGACAGTGTAGCCATAAACCACCGAAGCATCCGCTCGGTCGGCCTCGGGGAAATACTTGTCCAGGAACGCGTTCCAGGCCTTCATTCCGGCATCGTCCTTCCATTGCGGGTCGGTCGGATCCTTCAGATACGCCGAGGAAATGATGTTCTGCGAGGCGGCAAAGCCCGCGGGCTTGATCACGCTGCCGATCGAGGCCGAGACGTTGTTGA
>Ga0075424_100002068_pt1 | contig 18070 bp, 18 predicted proteins | sample SoiMethybrSBSTD3_FD_75301 | JGI IMG/M metagenome (GOLD analysis project Ga0075424, IMG submission 75301) | Bulk soil microbial communities from a Populus tree surrounding site in Tennessee, USA - Soil MetaG P. TD hybrid SBSTD3 | ecosystem: Environmental > Terrestrial > Soil > Tree plantation...
CAGCCTGGGCGCCCGCGGCGTCCGGGTCGAGAGCATCGCCGCGCTGCGCGTCGCGCTGGCCGAGGCGCGCGCGGCCGACCGCACCACCGTCATCGTCATCGAGTGCGACCCGGGCCGCGGCGTCGGCTCCTACGAGTCGTGGTGGGACGTCCCGGTGGCCGAGGTCTCGACGATGCCGGCCGTCGCCGCCGCCCGGGCCGACTACGAGCGCGAGCGGGCCCGCGAGCGCGCCCTCCCGGGCGGTGGACGTGGCTGACACCCGGCTCCGCGTCGGCGTCGTCGGCGCGGGCATGATCGCTCAGGTCGAGCACATCCCCAACCTGCTGCACCTGAGCGACAGGTTCGAGCTCGTCGGCGTCGCCGACCCGTCCGCCCACGTGCGCGCCGAGATCACGGGCCGCTACGGCGTGCCCGGCTTCGCCACCGCCGGCGACCTGCTGCTCCAGTCGCTCGACGCGCTGGTCGTCGCCGTGCCCGACCCGCTGCACGCGGCGACGGTGCTCGCCGGCCTCGAGGCCGGGCTGCACGTCTTCTGCGAGAAGCCGCTCTGCTACACCGACGCCGACGCGGCCGAGATCGCCGCCGCCCGCGACCGCGCCGGGACGATCGTCCAGGTCGGCTACATGAAGCGTTTCGACCCCAACTACCAGGCTGCGCTCGAGTACCTGCCCGACGGCGGGCAGGGGCTGCGCTACCTGTCGGTCGAGGTGTCCGACCCCGACTCGTGGCCGTTCGTCGCCCATCGGCCGCTGGTGCGGCCCGACGACGTGCCCGCCGAGCTCATCGCCGACACGCGCGCCCGCCAGCACGCGCAGGCGGCGGAGGCGCTCGGCATCGCGGTCGACGGCGACAACCTGCGCGGCTACACGGAGCCGCTGATGTCCGGGGCGGTGCACGTCGTGAACGCCGGGCATGGGATGCTCGACCGGATGGGCATCGTCACCGGCCCGGTGCTCGACGGCAAGATCTTCGCCGGCGGCGAGGGTGCGTCCGGATCGGTGTCGCTGCTCGAGGGACGGGCGCTCTGGCACCTCGTGCAGGTGCTCGTGCCCGGCGTGGCCTGGTACCGCGAGCGCTACACGCTCCACTTCGACGACCGCGTCGTCGAGCTCGAGTTCCCCTCGCCGTACCTGAACAACCAGCAGACGTCCCTGCGGGTGCGCCGGTCGGACGGGCTGCGGCTCGATACGGTGCACGTGCAGGCCGGCTACGAGGAGGCGTTCGTGCGGGAGCTGGAGGGATTCTGGGGCAGCGTCGTCCGCGGCGACGAGCCGCGCAACACGGTCGAGGACGCCGTCCGCGACGCGCGCCTCTTGACCGAGATCGCCCGGCACGCCGTGGGGGTCGGATGAGCGACCACATGCGCTCCGCCCAGCGTGCCCGCGCGCTCGACCGGCTGGCGTCGCCGCGCGGCGTGATCGCCGGCGCGGCGGTCGACCACCGCGACGCGCTCCAGGCGGTGCTCGCCAAGCGGGGCATGCAACTCGACGACGCCGGCATCACCGAGCTCAAGGTGCGGGTCGCGTCCGCCCTCGCGCCGGCCGCCACCATGATCCTGCTCGACGCCGAGTACTCCGTCGCCCAGACGATCGCGGCCGGCGCCGTGCCGGGGTCGACCGGGATCGTCGTCCCGCTCGAGGCGATGGGCTACGGCGATGTCGCCAGGGTGGCGCAGACCCAGTTCCTGGAGGGCTGGTCGGCCGCCAAGGCACGCCGGCTGGGCGCCTCGGGGGCGAAGCTGCTCCTGCCCTACCGGGCCGACGTCGCCGACCAGGCCGAGCGCCAGGAGGGCGTCGTCCGCACCGCCGTCGCAGCCTGCCGCGAGGCCGGCCTCGCGCTCATCGTCGAGCCGATCGTCTACAAGCGCGAGGGGGAGGAGCGCGCCGGCGGCGAGCGCTTCGCCGAGCTCGTGGTGCAGGGCGCCCGCCGGCTGGCGGCGCTCGAGCCGGACGTCCTGAAGCTGCAGTACCCCGGCTCGGCGACCGCCTGCGAGGAGCTCGACGCCGCCGTCGGCCGGTCGATCCCGTGGGTGCTCCTCGGCGGCGGCGCCAGCGAGGACGTGATCGGCGGCCAGATCGAGGATGCCTGCCGGGCCGGCGCGAGCGGCTTCATCGTCGGCCGCACCCTCTTCGACGCCGGGCTCGTGACCGACCCGGACGAGTCCCGCAGGGCGCTCGTCTCGCACTCGCGGCCGCTGCTCGAGCGCCTCGCCGCGATCGCGGAGGCGCTGGCCACGCCATGGCGCGAGCGCGTCGGGGTGCTGCCGCAGCCGCCGCGCGAGTGGTACCGCACGGCCTGAATAGCCGGGACGCACCAAGCGGGGTCAGACCCCTTTTGGTGCACCGTTCGGCGCCACGAGCACCTTCATCGCCGCGCCCGTCTGAGCCAGCTCGAGCGCGTCGCCGACCTCGTCCAGGCCGACCCGGTGGGTGATCGCGCGGGCGAACGGAAGCCGGTGGCCGTGTCGCGCCAGCATGTCGAGGGAGGGCCGGTACTGGTCGAGCGTCTCGCCGCCGACCCCGAGGATGGTCACGCCGGGGATGCACACCTGGCGGTTCGGGTTGATCGGCACCGGCCCCATGTCGACGAACGCCCCCGCCTCGATCACGGTGCCGCCGGGACGGACGAGGTCGAGCGCCTCGATCATGCTCTCGGCGAGGCCGGAGCAGCTGCAGACCACATCGGCGCCGAGGCCGGCGGTGGCGGCGCGCACGGCCGCGATGCGCTCCGCGCGGGTCGTCCGTGAGGCATCGAGGGCGATCTCTGCGCCGAACGCGCGGGCGTGGTCGAGCCGCTCCGGCAGGACGTCGATCGCGATCAGCCGCCCGGCGCCCATGAGCTCCGACTTGGCCACGTGCATCAGCCCCAGCGGGCCGACGCCCAGCACCGCCACGGTGTCGCCGAACCCGAAGCCGCCCGGGACGGCCCTGGCCCGGTCGAGCCCGTTCGTGACGGCCAGCAGCTCGGTCAGGGCGGCCAGCTCGGAGGGCAGCTCGTCCGGCACCCGGAAGTACCGCGTCCCCGGGAGCAGGTACATCAGCTCCGACCAGCCGCCGAGCAGGTGCGGCGGGTGCGCGCAGGTGAGCGAGTTGCCGTAGTCCTCGAGCGCCGTGCACAGGTAGTAGGGCGCCGTCTCGCTGAGGCAGAAGCGGCAGCGACCGCAGGTGAGGTTGGGCGCGGGCACGACCCGGTCGCCGACCCGAAGCGGCGTGCCGTCGGCGTCGACCGGCGGGTCGCCCGGGCCGAGCGCCTCGATGATGCCGACGTTCTCGTGGCCGCAGATCAGCGGGTAGGCCGCCTCCCGCTCGTGGTCGGTGCCGGCGTACTGCAGGCTCTCGCCCCGCCACGTGTGCTTGTCGGTGCCACAGATGCCCGAGAAATGCATGCGTAGGAGCGCCGCTCCCGGCTCCGGATCCGGCTGCGGGAACGACTCGACGGCGAACCGCCCCGGGGCGTGGACGACGGCGGCGCGGACCTGGCTCATCTAGATGGTTGATTCCGATTCCCCGCGCGCCTGAACGTCCGGCGGCGGTGGCGGTTCGGGGTCGCGGTGGGCTGCGGCTGCGAACCGTCGCATCGCCGCGTCCTCGGTCGCGCCCATAGGCCAACTATGACCGCTCCCTGCGTCCTTGCGCTGCTCGGTTCGCAGCCGCCCAGGACATCACGGGAATCGGAATCAACCATCTCGCTCGAGCATAGATGGCATGATGCCGGCCGATGGGTGACGTGGGCGGGTCGCAGGGCTATCGGGGGCTCGTCCGCGTGCCCTCGTACCCGGCCCTCATCTCGTCGGTCGCCCTCGCCCGCCTGGCCAACTCGATGAGCCAGGTCGGCGTGGTGATCTACCTGCTCGACGCGACCCACAGCGCGGCGATCGCCGGCGCCGGTGCGGCCGCGCAGCTGCTGCCGGGCATCCTCACCGGGCCGTTCGTCGGCGCCTGGCTCGACCGCACCCACGCGCGGGTGCGCGGCATCGTCGCCACCCAGCTCCTGCGCGCCATGCTGCTCTTCGCGGTCGTCGCCTGCGGCCAGCTGCTGCATCCGCCAGCGGCCGTGCTGCTCCTGCTGCTGGCGGGCCTCGGCGTCACCTTCCCGATCCCGAACGTCGGCTTCCGCTCGCTGATCCCCGTTGCCGTCCCGCGGCACCTGTGGGACCAGGCCAACGCGGCCGACTCGGTGTCGTACGACTCGGCCTTCGTGATCGGGCCGGCCCTGGCCGGCGCCACGGTGACGCTGGTCGGCGCGCAGTGGGCGATCGCGCTCCAGGGCCTGGCGACCCTGGCCGCCGGCGCGGTGGCGTCGCGCGTGCGCGAGCCGTCCGGCCGGATCATCGAGACCGAGCCGCCGCTCGAGGCGGCTGTCGCCGGCCTGCGCGCGGTGATCTCGCACCGGCAGCTGCGGGCGACGGTGGCGCTGATGGTGGTGTCGGGGATCGGCTACGGGTGCCTCACGATCGGCCTGCCGCTGTGGGCGCGCGAGACGCTGCACATGTCGCCGGGCGTCGCCGGGTGGATGTGGGCGGCCGCGTCGGTCGGCTCGATCATCGGCGGCCTCACCTACGGCTGGCGGCCGCCGCCCGGCTCGCACGCCCGGCACGTCGTGGTCTTCACCGCGCTCTTCGGCCTGCCGCTGCTGCTCGTGCCGCTGGTGTCGTCGCTGTGGGCCGGGATGGCGTGCATGTTCGTGTCGGGCCTGTGCTCGGCGCCGTTCATCATCGCGATGTTCTCGATCCGCCAGGGCGCGGTCGACTCGCGCCTGCACGGCCGCATCTTCGCGATCACGGTCTCGATCAACGCGGCCGGTACGCCCGCCGGCGCCTTCCTGGCCGGCCTGGCCGTCGGCCACATCGGCGTGCACCGGCTGCTGTTCGGCGCCGGCCTCGGCCAGCTGCTCGCCTCCGCGGTGGCGGCGTGGCTCTTCCGCGCCGACCGCGAGGCCGCGCCGACGGCGTTCCCCGAGCCCGAGCACGCCTGAATGAACGGGGTCAGACCCCTTTTATTCACCGCCGACCACGGCCGTGAGCACCGCCAGCGCCGCGGCGACGTCCGCGGTCGTGACCGACTCGGCCGGGTTGTGGCTGATCCCGCCCGCGCAGCGAACGAAGAGCATCGCCACCGGCACGTGGTCCGACAGGATGACGGCGTCGTGGCCGGCGCCGCTCGGGAGCGAGGGCGGGTCGAGGCCGATCGCGCGGGCCGCCGCGCGCATCCGCTCGCCCAGCGCCGGGTCGCACCTGACGGAGCGCTCGTCGTGGATCACCTCGACCGCCGCGTCCACCCCGCGCCTGTCGGCGACCTCCGCGATCATCTGGCGCACCCGCGCAAGCAGGCCGGCACGGCGGTCGTCGTCCTGGTGGCGCAGGTCGATGCTGATCGCGGCGCGGCCGGGGATGACGTTGGCCGCGCCGGGGGAGACGGCCACCTGGCCGACCGTCGCCACGGCCTCGCCGTCGTCGCGGGCCAGGGCCTCGGCCGCGAGCGCGATCTCGGCCGCCGCGGAGAACGCGTCGCGGCGCAGGCCCATCGGCACGGTTCCGGCGTGGCCGGCCGTCCCCCTGAGCGCCACCATCAGCTTGGCGCCTCCCGTGATCGAGGTGACGATGCCGAGCGGGTGGCCGGCCGCCTCCAGCACCGGCCCCTGCTCGATGTGGGCCTCCAGGTATGCGACCGCGCTGGCCGGGAGGCCGCTGCCCGGCTCCGCGGCCCCGTTCCCGGCGAGCTCGATGGCGGACGCGAGCGTCGCCCCTTCGGCGTCGGTCATCGCGACATCGGGCAAGGGGCGGCCGAGGAACGCCCGGCTGCCGAAGTAGTCGGTCGGGAAGCGGGCGCCCTCCTCGTCGCAGAACGCGACGACGGTCAGGTCGTGGGCCGGCTCGGCCCCGGCCAGCTCCTCGCCGCAGCCGATCCCGAGCAGGATCCCGAGCGTGCCGTCGTACCGGCCCGCGTCGACGACCGTGTCGAAGTGCGAGCCGATCAGGATCCCCGGCCGGTCGCCCGCTCCCAGCGTCCCGATCAGGTTGCCGGCCCGGTCGACCCGCGTCCGCATCCCGGCCTCGAGCATCCACGCCTCGAGCAGATCGCGGGCCGCGATCAGCGCCGGCGTCCCGTAGCGGCGGGTGATCTCGCCGGGCCGCTCGGTGCACCCGGCCAGCTCGTCGGCCCGCGCCATCGCCCGGGCTGCCGCGGCGCTCACGGCTGCGGCTCCCGGGTCGCCCCCCGGCGCGCCCGGCGGAACCCGCCCCACGCGGCCGCCACCGTGCGGCGGACGCCTGCCCGCCGCACCGCCGCGCCGCTGCGGTAGCCGCGGATGCGCAGGGACGGGCGGCCGGCCAGCCGCACGCCGGTGGCCCGGGCGTGCGCCGAGAGCTTGCGCGGCAGGTGGTCGCGCTCGGTCGCCTCGAGCTCGGCCAGCGTGCACGGCGCGGTCTCGAGGTAGCCGGCGGCGCGGGCCCGCTCGACCAGCGCGGTGCCGGCGCCGGTGCGGGCGATGATGATGTTGCGCCCCTCCGCCTCGAGGTGGAGGGGCTCGCCGTCGCGCAGCACCCACCCGTCCGGGCACGACAGGTCGGCCATCTCGCCGATCGCGTCGGGGCAGATCTTGCAGCGGAACTGCATGTCGTACGTCCACGGCACGGTCGGGTCGTACCAGGCCTCGTCGTAGGTGACGTCGAAGGTGCGCCCGTCGCGTGCAGTCGTGCGCATCGGCCCCGGCCAGCCGTCGCCCCGGAACGTGAACCCGACCACGTCGTCCGGCTCGACCCCGTGGCTGCGCACGATCTTCTCCGCCATCAGCAGGCTGGGCACGCCGCCGCAGTACGAGGTGAGCGTCGCGGCGATCTGCTCACGCGCGCGCGGGTCGCGGTGCTGGAGCGCGCGCACCGCCGAGATGTCGCAGGGCTTGGCCACGATCGCGAACCGCGCCCCCTCGTCCAGCAGCCGGTGGACGTGGACGAGCGGGGCGGCCGGCCCGTAGCGCGACTGCGCCCCGGCCAGCACGTCGGCCCGCGTCCGCGAGATCTGGGCGACCGTCTCGAGCGGGCGGTCGGGGAGGTCGGCGCGCACGTGCAGCACCGCGTCGACCCCGTCGCGCTCGAGCAGGTAGAGCGCGAGCGCTGAGAGCACGCCGCCGGCGGAGCTGTGATGGCGCACCTCCGCGTCGGTCGCCCAGCCACGCGCCAGCGAGGCGATCGGCCCCCACACCGGATGGACGGCGACGCCCGCCTCGGCCCGTGGCCCGCGCACCTCGACACCCGGGCACACGGCCAGCGCCTCGGCCAGCACCGGGTCCGGCAGCCGGCGGGCGACCTTCGGGCGGAGCTGGCCGATCGGCGTCATCGTCATCCGCACCTGATCTTTGCCCGCGACGCTCTCGCACAGCCCGCAGCCGCTGCAGAGGCCGTTCCCGACCACCGTCTCGAGGTCGCGGATCACGGGTTCCCGAGCGCGGCGACCAGCTCCCGTGCCGCCTCGCGCATGATCGGCGCGGGCGCGATCGTGAAGCGGACGTACCCGGGCAGGCCGACGCTCGCGCCGCTGCGCACCAGCAGGCCCTTGCGGAGCAGGTGCTCGCATACGGGCCCGTCGTCCACGCCGATGCGGACGAGCAGGAAGTTCGCCTGCGATGGGACGACGTCGAGGCCGGCCGCCTGGAGCTCGCGCGCGAGCACGCCGCGGGCCTCGGCGACGTCGCCGCGGCGGCGGTCGGCCAGCCCGGGCGTCTCGACCGCCGCGCGGCCGGCGGCGAGCGCGACCCGGTTGACGTTGAACGGCTCCTGGACGACGTTCAGGAGCGCCGCCACGGCGGGGTCGCAGACCGCGTAGCCGAGCCGCAGGCCGGCCAGGCCGAACACCTTCGAGAAGGAGCGGATGCAGATCACGGGGCGGCCGTCGAGGACGTCCCGCTCGCGGCGCACGCGCACGTCGGGGTCGGAGAAGTCGATGTAGGCCTCGTCCACGATCGCGGCGCACCCCTCCGGGAGCCGCTCCAGGAACGCGGCCCACTCGGCCCGGTCGATCAGGAGGCCGGTGGGGTTGTTCGGGTCGCACAGCCACACGAGGCGGGCGGCGTGGGTCTCGGCGGCGGCGGCGATCGCCTCCAGGTCGAGCGCGAGCCCGTCCGTCGGCACCCGGTGGACGACGCCTCCGCCCGCCGCCGCAAGCTGGGCGTAAAGCCCGTAGGTCGGCTGCGGGATCACCACGGGCGTGCCCGCGTCGACGAACACCTGGGTGACGGCGCTGATCAGGGCCTGGGCGCCATGGGCGGGAACGACGCACGCCGGCGGCACCTCGATCCAGTCGGCCACGGCGGCCCGGAAGTCGCCGTAGGCCCGCTCCGGGTAGAGCGGCGCCCGGGCCACCTCGGCGACGGCGGCGTCGAGCACGTGCTGGGGCGGGCCGAACAGGTCCTCGTTCCAGTTCAGCGGGACGAGGTCGGCCAGGCCGAGCCGGTCCTTCAGCTCGTCGCGGGTCTCGCCGGGGTCGTACGGCTCGATGCCGGCCAGCGACGGCCGGGCCAGCCGCGACCAGTCCGTCCGTCGTCCCGTCGCCATCAGCTGAGCAGGCCGCGGGCGAGCCCGCCGTCGACGAGGAGCGTCGTGCCGTTGATGTAGGCCGCGCCCGTCGAGCACAGGAACGCGACCGCCGCGGCGATCTCGTCGGGGTCGCCGAAGCGGCCGGCGGGGATCGTGTCGGCATCGCGCTTCATCGCCGTGTCGGGGTCGGCTTCGGACGAGTAGAGCTGCACCAGCCGCTCGGTGGCGATGTAGCCGGGCGCGATCGAGTTGACCGTGATGCCGTGACGGGCCTCGTCGCGGGAGATCGCCTTCGCCCAGCCGATCACGCCCGGGCGCAGCGTGTTGGAGAGCAGCAGGCCGTCGTTCGTCTCCTTGACCGCCGAGGAGGTCAGGTTGACGATGCGGCCGCGGCCGCTCTCCCGCAGCGCCGGCAGCGCCCGGCGGGTGATCCGCAGCGCCGAGAGCAGCGTCAGCTCGTAGGCGGCCTGCCAGTCGGCGTCGGAGAAGCTCTCGTAGTCGCCCGCCGGCGGCCCGCCGGCGTTGTTCACGAGGATGTCGAGGCGGCCGAAACGCTCGAGCGCACGCTCGACGACCATCTCGAGCGACGCGTGGTCGGTGGCGTCGGCCGGCGCGGCCAGCGTCTCGCTGCCCGTTTCTGCCGCGATCTGCCCGGCCACCTCGGAGAGCAGCTCCCCGCGACGCGCGTAGAGCACGACCCGGCAGCCCTCCCCCGCCAGCGCGCGCGCCGTGGCCCGGCCCATGCCCGACGACGAGCCGCCCACGATCGCCACCGTCCCCGTCAGTCCGTAATCCACCCCACGCCCTCCGTCACAATGGTTATGATCGGCCGCAGTAAAGCAGGAGCGCCGGAACGCTGTCAACGAACGAGAGCATGTCGCCGGGCCCCCGGTCGGGGCGCCGTTTCGACGAGATCGCCGCCGCCGCCAAGCGTGTGATCATCCGCGAGGGGCTCGAGGCGACGACCCTGCGCGACATCTCCCGCGAGGGCGGGTTCACCACCGGCGTCCTCACCCACCACTTCCCCGACAAGCAGGCGCTGATCGCCGGCGTCTTCGCCGCCACGTCGCGGGCGTGGATCGCCGACGCCAGGGCGGCGCTCCAGGCTGCGACCACCGTCCCGGAGCTGCTCTCCGCGTTCGTCGCGGTCGCCGTGCCGCGCGATCCGGAGCGGCGGGCGGAGTGGCGCCTGTGGGCCGAGATGTGGACGTACGCCGGCCGTGACCGCGCCTTCGTGGAGGAGCTCGAGGCGGCGGACGCCCTCTGGGAGCAGGAGATCCGGGCCATGCTCCAACGGGTGCGCGACGAGGGCCTGCTCCCGGCGGCGATCGACCTCGACATCGAGGCCGCGGTCCTGGCCCGGCTGGTCGACGGCCTCGGCCTGCGCGCCTGGCTGAGCGGCGCCTGGGAGCAATCGCGAAACCTGCTGATCGGCCACCTGGCCTCGCTGGGCCTGCCGATGCGGGTCGTCGCCCGGCTGGCGGCCGAGGGCGCCGGGGTGCCGGCGTGAGCGGGCCGCGCACGGCCGTCTGCGGCGGCACGCTGGCCACCGACTACGGCGTGTTCGCCGCCGACATCCTGATCGCCGACGGCCGCATCGCCGCGATCGGCCGCGATCCCGACATCCGCCGCCGCGCCGACGAGCTGATCGACGCCACGGGCCTCGTCGTCCTGCCGGGTGCGATCGACCCGCACGCCCACTTCGAGGACCCGGGCCACACCGAGCGCGAGGACTTCACGACGGGCACGAGCGCCGCCGCGGCCGGCGGGATCACCACCGTCGTCGAGCACCCGCTCACCTACCCGCCCGTGACCACCGCCCAGCTCTACCGCGAGAAACGCGACATGGCCGCGCAGAAGGTGGTCTGCGACTTCGGCCTGTGGGGCGCACTGTGCGCGCCGGCGCTGCCGGAGATGGCCGCGCAGTGGCGCGAGGGCGCGTTCGGGTTCAAGGCGTTCATGCCGTTCTCCGAGCCCGCCTACCCGCACGTGAACGACGCGGAGTTCGTGCAGGGCATGGAGAACGCGAGGGAGCTTGGCGCGCTCGTGCTCGTGCACGCGGAGTCCGACGCGCTGCTCCAGGCCGGCCTCGAGGCGATGCGGCTGGCCGGCCGCCGCGACCCGCTCGCCCACCACGAGTCGCGGCCGGCCTTCGTCGAGGAGGAGGCCGTGCACCGCGCCCTCTACCTGGCGGCCCACGTCGGCGTGCGCATCCAGATCGTGCACACCTCGAGCCCGGAGAGCGTCGACCTCGTCGCCGCCGCCCGCGCCGGCGGCGTGCGCGCCACCGCCGAGGTGTGCCCGCACCATCTGCTGCTCGACCTCGACGACCTCGTCCGGCTCGGCCCGTACGGCCGCTGTGCCCCGGCGCTGCGCCCGCGCCAGCTCGTCGAGGGCATGTGGGAACGCGTGCTCGACGGCACCCTCGACAGCCTGGTCTCCGATCACTGCGCCTACACCATCGAGGAGAAGGAGCCCGGCTGGGACGACATCTTCGAGGCGCCGCTCGGCTGCCAGGTGATGCAGGAGACCGTGCCGCTCGTGCTGGACGAGGCCTACCACCGCCGGGGCATGCCGCTCGACGCCTTCGTCCGCTTCGCCGCGACGAACGCCGCCCGCACGATCGGCCTCTACCCGCGCAAGGGCACGATCCTGCCCGGCGGCGACGCCGACCTGGCGCTGTTCGACCTCGAGAGCGAGTGGACCGTCGACGCGAAGAGCCAGCAGCTCTCGAAGAACCCGTGGTCGCCGTTCGACGGCCGCACGGCCCGGGCCCGCTGCGTGTGCACGCTGGTGCGCGGGATCACCGTGCACCGCGACGGCGAGATCGTCGTCCCGCCCGGCACCGGCCGGTTCCTCTCGGTGCACGACGACTTCGCCGCCGCGCCCGCCGCTGCCCCTGCCGGGGTCACGGCGTGAGCTTCCGGCTCGGGCTGCTCAACCCGAACACCGACCAGCACCACACCGAGGCGATGGCGGGGGTCGCCCGGGCCGCCCTGCCGGAGGGATCCGAGGTCGTCGCGGTCACCGCAGCCCGCGGGCCGAGCTCGATCGAGAGCGCGGCGGACACCGCCGTCGCCGTCGGCGAGGTCGCGGCGATGGTGCAGGCGAGCCCGGGGCTCGACGGCTACCTGATCTCGTGCTTCGGCGACCCCGGCCTCGACGCCGCCCGCGAGCTGGCTGCGGCGCCGGTGATCGGCATCGGCGAGGCGGCGTTCATCGCCGCGGCCATCGTCTCGGGCCGGTTCGCGGTGATCACGACGCTTGCCCGCGGCGTCCCCGCGCTCGAGGACATGATCGACTCCCGCGGGATCCTGCGCCGCTGCGCCGGCGTGCTCGCCCTCGACATCCCGGTCGCCGAGCAGGGGGCCGCGTTTGCCGGCACGACGGCGGCCATCGTCGCCGCCTCCCGGCGGGCGGTCGAGGAGCGCGGCGCCGAGGCGCTCATCCTCGCGTGCGGGGGGATGGCCGACGTCGCCCGGGGGGTCCAGGAGGCGGTGGGCGTGCCGGTGTGCGACGGCGTCGGCTTCGGCGCGATGCTCGCCTACGGCCTCTGGCGGACGGGGATCTCGACCGCCAAGGTCGGCACCTACGCGGCACCCGAGGCGATCCCGTACACCGGGATGGCCAGCCCCACCGGCGGCTGAAAATGCCAATTGGCGTACGCGATGGGTGCCAATTGAGCACTCGAACAGGCGTATGCCATGATACGGTATACCAGCCTGGTGCTCCGCATTCGTCCGCGGGGCCCGGCCTCTTGCGACCCGAGGTGATCGCTTGGAACGTCAACCGCTCGTCGCCGACCGGATCGCAGAGCTCCTCCAGCGTGAGGGGGCGGAGTTCGTGGTCGGATTCCCCGAGAACCGGCTGCTCGACTCCGCCTCCGCGCTGGGCATCCGCCCCGTCGTCACCCGCACCGAGCGGGTGGCGGTCAACATCGCCGACGGCTTCGCCCGGGCGACGAACGGCGAGCGCCTCGCACCGTGCGTCACCCAGTACGGCCCCGGCGTCGAGGCCGCCTTTGCGGCCGTCGCCCAGGCCCACGGCGACCGCAGCCCGATCCTGCTCATCCCGGGCGAGCACGACCGCGCCGCCCAGGCGCCGCCCAACGTCTGTGCGGAGACCGCCTACGCGCCGGTCACGCGCTTCGCCGCCACCGTGAACGACGCCGCCACGGCGCCGGAGGTGTTCCGCCGGGCGCTGCACGCCGTCCGTGTCGTCCGCGACGGCCCCGTGCTGGTCGCCGTCGCCAACGACGTCATGTGCGCGGATGCCGGCGACGGCGGCTGGGACGTCGCCTCGGCGCCCCGGCGGGTCTCGGCCGCCGCACCGGCGGACGTCGCCGAGGCCTTGCGGATGCTGGCCGAGGCGGCCCGGCCCGTGATCCTGGCCGGGCAGGGTGTGCTCTACGCGGGCGCGACCGACGAGCTGGTCGCCCTGGCCGAGCGCACCGGCACCCCCGTCGCGACGACCCTGAACGGCAAGAGCGCCTTCCCCGAAGACCACCCGCTCGCGCTCGGCACGGCCGCGCGCACCCGGCCGGAGACGGTCGACCGCTTCCTGGGCGGGGCCGACGTCGTGCTCGGCGTCGGCACGAGCTTCACCCGCTCGCTCTACATCACGGCCCTGCCCGGGTCGGCGGCGCTCGGCCAGATCGTGAACGACCCGCGCGATCTCGGCACCGGCTACGACATCGCCTTCGGCTGCATCGGCGACGCCCGCGTCGTCCTGCGCCAGATGCTCGAGCGGCTCGACGCCGAGGCCGCGCCGTCCCGCGACCCGGCGGCCGAGATCGCCCGGGTGCGGTCGGACTTCCTCGACCGGTGGATGCCGCGGCTGACCTCGAACGCGGGCCCGATCAGCCCCTACCGGGTGGTCTGGGATCTGATGGCGGCGCTCGACCGCTCGCGCACCGTCGTCACACACGACGCCGGCCATCCTCGCGACCAGATCGTGCCGTTCTACGAGTGCCTGGTGCCGCGCGGCTACCTGGGCTGGGGCAAGTCCACCCAGCTCGGCACCGGCCTCGGCCTGACCATGGGGGCGCGGCTGGCGCGGCCCGACCGGCTGGCCGTGAACATCATGGGCGACGCCGCCTTCGGGATGGTCGGCATGGACGTCGAGACGGCCGTCCGCTGCCGCATCCCGATCCTCACGATCGTCATGAACAACGGCCTCATGGGCGGCTACGGCGAGTACATGCCGCGGGCGGTCGAGCGCTACGACGCGCATCGCCTGAGCGGCGACTACGCGGCCGTCGGCAAAGCCCTTGGCGCATACTCGGAGCGGGTGGCCGATGCCGGCGAGCTGCGGGCCGCGATCGGCCGCTGCGCGAACGCCGTCGAGTCGGGACAGACGGCGCTGCTGGAGGTGATGACGCACGAGGAGCCCGAGCTGGCGCTCGGCCCGCCACCCTAGCCTGGCTCGCGGTCCGTGTCGCGCTCCGCGGTGACGGAGGCGATGAGGTCGTCGCGAAACGTGATCCGCCACTGTCCCGGCCAGTCGCGCAGCACCCCGTCGTCGTACCAGCGGACACGGCCGCGGGCGATCAGCGACCCGTCCTCGCCCTGCTCGGGCGCGGCCTCGCCCTCGAAGATCGTGCGGGACTCGAACGCCTGGCGGTACCAGGCATGGGCCGCCTCGCGGCCCGCAATCACCCCCGGCTGGCTGTAGAGGTGGAGCTCCACCTGCGGGTGCAGGAGCGCGGCCAGCCGGTCGGCGTCCCGCCGCTCCAGCGCCTGCCGCATGGCGTCGACCAGCGCGAATGGATCCATTCCGCCGGGCATCGTCTCAGAGCGGTTCGGGTGTGTCCACCCGGCCGGGCAGCCAGCCCGGGCGATAGGCGCAGCGGGCCGGGCGGGGGAACGACCCGTACGCCTCGGCGGGCCGGGTCGTCTCCTGCGTGACGCCGGCGCCGCGGGCGAGGGCGGCCTCCTCGCGGAGGTAGACGAGCCCCTTCCGGCCCCCGCGGGCGCCGACGGCGAGCACGACGGAGGGCCCGTCGCCTGCGCCGACGATCACGTGGGCCGTGCCGCCCGGGCAGTGGAAGAAATCCCAGGCCCGGAGTGTCCGCTCCTCGCCCTCGACGATCAGCAGACACGCACCCAAGAGCACGAGGAACGCCTCCTGGTGGCGCTCTCGGTGGTACATCCCCAGCGGCTGACCCGGGCCGAGGACGTTGAGGTTCACCCCGAGCTGCCTGAACGGGCGCTTGCCCTCGAAGTCGCAGCCGGCGCCGAGCGGCCCGAAGTCGCGCCAGCGCGACTCGGCGGCGTTCACCACGAACCATCCCTCGCCGTCAGGGGTGAGACCGAACCGGGTCGCGCGCAACCGGGCCTCGGGAGCGGCCATGGCGCGGCCTCAGGCGAGCTCGGGTGCCTGGCGGCCGTACGTCGCCTGGACGTGGTCCAGGTGGTCGCGCATCGCCTGCTGTGCCGCCGCCGGGTCGTGCTCGGCGACGCGGTCGCGGATCGCGCGGTGCATGTCGATCACGAGCCGCCGCTCGGCCGGCCCCAGCGAGAGGTTGCGCCGCCGCACCTCGACCAGCATCTCGCCGATCGAGTCGTGCAGGACGCCGAAGAGCTCGTTGTGGGTGGCGGCGGCGACCGCGCGGTGGAAGGCGAGGTCGACCTCGATGCTCGTCTTCAGGTCGTCGACGCTCTGGCTCATCTCGGCCAGGGTGGCGTCGATGCGCTCGATGTCCTCGGGCGTCGCCCGCTCGGCGGCGATGCCGGCCGCCGCCACCTCGAGCACGCGCCGCACCTCGTCGACCTTGGCGTACTCGAGCATGCTGCCCTTGACGAAGTGGCGCATCGACTCGCGCACGGTCTTCGCATCGACGGCGACGATGCGCACGCCGCTGCCGCTGCGCACCTCGAGCAGGCCCTTGGCGTGGAGCGCCCGGATGGCCTCGCGGATGACGGTGCGCGAGACGCCGAACTGCTTGCCGAGCTCACGCTCCGGCGGTAGGGCGTCGCCGGGCTTGAGCCGGTTCGACACGATCGTCTGGAGGATCGCCTCGGTCACCTTGTCCGACAGCCGCGCGTCGCGATCGACGGCCTCGAAGACGCTCACGGGCTCGGTGTTCTCCTGGTGATCGATGGCGCAAACCTACCACGGGGGTCTGCAGGCGAGAAGGTCGCGGACGGTGGGCTAGACTCGCGCCATGGAATCGTTGCAAGCGACTGCGACGCTGCGATGGGAGGGCCTGCGCGGCCGCATCGAGGGCGAGTCCGGGGCGCTGTCCGTGGCGACGGCGACCCAGGCCGAGCTGGGCGGCCCGGGCGGCGAGTCGAACCCCGAGGAGCTCTTCTCGGCGGCGCTCGCGAACTGCTTCACCTCGACGCTCACGGGCATGGCCCGCGCGCGCGGCGTCGACCTGGCCGAGATCGAGACGACCGTCTCCGCCAAGCTGGCCTGGGACGACGACACCCACCACCACCTCTCCGACGCCTCGCTGCACGCGGTGATCGCCTCGCCGGCCCGCGAGGCCGACGTGCGCAAGCTGGTGGACGACGCCGGCAAGCACTGCCCGGTGTGCCAGGCGATCTCGGGCAGCGTGGCCCTGCACGTCACCGCCGACGTCATCCCGGTATAACCCTGCTGCGGCGGGCTGCGACGACAGGTAGGATGGCATACCGGTGCGGCTGACGCGCCTCCGGGAGGGCTGATGGGGATCGTGCTCTACGACAATCCGGCCTCGTCGAACGCCATGAAGGTCAGGTTCCTGCTGGCGGAGCTCGGGCTGGACTACGAGCGCAAGCACGTCCCGCTCGCCCATCCCCGGCCCGACTGGTACCGGGCCGTCTACCCCTTCGGCACCGTCCCGTTCTTCGAGGACGGAGACCTCCGGCTGGGCGAGTCGAACGCGATCCTGCGCTACCTCGCCAACCGCGAGGGCCGCACCGACCTCTACCCCAGCGAGCCGGAGGCGCGCGCCGCCGTCGACTGGGGGCTCGACGCGTGGAGCACCCAGTTCCGCGGGGCGTTCTTCCCCGCCGAGCGGATCGGGCTCATGGCGAAGCCGATCGACGACGGCGGCAGCCGCCCCGAGGACGCCGACCAGGCCGAGCTGGCCGCGGCGATCGACGCGGTCAAGCCCAAGCTCGACATCATGGAGGCGTTCGTCGCCGCCAACGGCACCGTCGTCGGCAGCTTCACGCTCGCGGACATCGCCTTCGCGCCGGTGCTCTGGCGCTGGTACAAGATGCCGCTCTCGTTCGATCCCTGGCCGAAGGTCGCCCTGCTCCGCGACACGGTCACCGCCCGTCCCGCGTTCTCGGCGATGGAGCCGCGATGATCCCGGAGCCCGTCCTGCGCCGCGACCTGGTCGGCTACGGCCGCACACCGCCCCGGTTCGAGTGGCCGGACGGCGCCGGCGTCGTCGTGAACCTCGTCCTCGTCTACGAGGAGGGGTCGGAGTACTCCGTGCTCTGGGGCGACGACCGCAACGACGGCTGGGGCGAGTACGCCGACCCGGGCGTCCAGCCGCCGCACCGCGACCCCGGCACCGAGTCGCACTACGAGTACGGCAGCCGCGCCGGCGTGTGGCGGCTCGCCCGCATCTTCGACGAGGCGAACGTGCCGGTGACGATCTCGGCCGCCGCCGTCGCCCTCGAGCTGAACCCCGGCGTCGCCGAGTGGATGCGCGAGCACGACCACGACCTGCTCGGGCACGGCTGGCGCTGGAACGAGCCGTGGACGATGAGCCGCGAGGAGGAGCGCGCCACCATCGGCCGCGCCGTCGAGACGTACCAGCGCGTGCTCGGACGACCGCCGGAGGGCTGGAATTCGCGCTCCTGGCCGAGTGAGAACACGCGCGAGCTCCTGCTCGAGCAGGGCGGCTTCCTCTACCACTCGGAGGGCTACTCCGACGACGTGCCCTACTACGAGCCGATCGGCGGCAAGCCGTTCCTGGTCATCCCGTACTCGAAGACGTACAACGACTCGCGGTATCTGATGAGCCCGGGCTTCTCGAGCCCGCGCGACTTCCTCGACACGGCGATCCTCGGGATCGACGAGCTCGCCCGCGAGGCGGACGAGCGGCGGACGCTGATGACCTTCGCGGTGCACGCGCGCTGGAGCGGCCAGGCCGGCCGGGCCGCCGTCGTGCGCCAGTTCATCGAGCATGCTCAAGGGCTCCCCGGCGTCACGTTCATGCGGCGGGCGGACATCGCCCGGTGGTGGCTCGACCGCTACCCGCCGGCGTGAGGTGCGTCGTCTATCACGGGGTCGGCGGCCCTGAGGTCGTCGCCGTCGAGGATCGGCCCGATCCGGCCCCCGGCAAGTTCGAGGTCGCGCTCGAGCCCGCCTTCGCCGGCGTGAACCCGGCCGACGTCCTCCAGCGGGAGGGCAAGCATCCCGTTCCTGCCGGATCGCCCAGGGACGTGCCCGGGCTCGAGGTGGGCGGCCGCGTGGTCGAGTGCGGCGAGGGGGTGACCGCGTTCCAGCCGGGCGACCGCGCCTTCGGCCTCGTCGGTGGGGGCGGCCTGGCCCAGCGGGTGATCGCCCACGAGCGCGAGCTCGCCGCCGTGCCCGACG
>Ga0075424_100002070_pt1 | contig 18055 bp, 17 predicted proteins | sample SoiMethybrSBSTD3_FD_75301 | JGI IMG/M metagenome (GOLD analysis project Ga0075424, IMG submission 75301) | Bulk soil microbial communities from a Populus tree surrounding site in Tennessee, USA - Soil MetaG P. TD hybrid SBSTD3 | ecosystem: Environmental > Terrestrial > Soil > Tree plantation...
GTCGCGAAGTACGTGATCGCGCGCCCGGGCTGACTGATGCGCGACAGCAGCCGGGCCGTGGGATCGATGCCCTTGGCGTAACGCTTGGCGTTGGCCATCCAGACGACGAGCACGTATTGGAAGTTGTGCCACACGTTGATCGCCAGCCAGCCGGTGTTCACGTCGGCGATGACCACGTAGGCCAGCATGAAGATGGTGACGTGCGACACGATGAAGGCGCTGTAGGCGATGTCGATGCCGTCGCTCATCGCCGCGCGAAGCGTCCGCGCCAACCACACCGCCACGGCCCCGGCCGCCAGCATCGCCAGCAGCGTGACGACACCAGGTGGCACGACGAGCGTGCGCACCGGCAGACTCAGAAACTGCGTGCCCATCGACGACGACCGCGACGCGATGCCGTAAATCGGCACGAGATAGATGACCAGATCCGCGGCCCAATCGCGCGCCGCGGGCAACTGTCCCTGCGGCGTCGCGCGGAAGTACATGCGGGCGATGCCGTAGCCCTGCCGCATGTAGTGGAACCACTGCAGATACAGAAACGCCGAGGCGATCACCCACACTCCCGCACTCATCGCAACGACCAGCGTGACGGCAGTCACGACGAGCAGGAGATCGACCGCGAGAAAGCGGTTCCGCCTGAGGCTCTGTCCGTCGAACGCCAGCCGCGTGTAGGTGGCAATGACGTGGTGATACCCGAGCAGCCACAGATCCAGGACCAGCAGGATCGGGTAGAGCTGCTGGTTGGCGGTGACCATCGCGGCGGCGGCAACACCCGCCATCACCGGCGCCAGCAGCAGCGTCGTGTCGAACGACTCGCTCCAGATGTGAGCCTTCGGCGCCGCCACGATTGGAACGGGAGTGGGCCGCAGCGACGCATCTAAGTACGTGGCCATGGATGTGAGGCAAGGCTGTGCAAGGTCCATGCTTCGCGGCGAGCAGCATCCATGTGCAGCGGCGGGCAGCAAAACGCGGGTCTGCGCGCCCTCGGGTGATCAGAATTCGTATCGGAATCACGAATCCAGCACCGGACCAAGGACCACGGACCAAGGACCAAGGACCAACTTCACTCCCATCGAAACACTTTCGAAGACAGAGCGACGCACAAGACGAACGTGAGAGCGAGCGCGAACACATCAATCAGGTGAGCCGACCACGGATCGCCTTTCCAGATCCCTGACAGCAGCGACACCGCGTAGGTCAGCGGCAGCGCCTTGGCGAAGATCTGCAACGACGGTGGCAGCATCGCGACCGGAAAGAACAATCCCGACACGGTGAGCATCGGATACAGGACGAAGGTGGCAATCGGTTGCGCGAAGCGCGCGGTCGGCACCACGCTCGCGATCACGAATCCAATCGAGAGGATCGCCCAGGTGGAGAACAGGACCGCGATGCCGAACGAGAGATACGGCACCGCCGCGCCTGGTGGCACATAGCGACGACCGGCGAGGAGCATCAGAAACATCGTCAACGCGGTGAGCAGCAGCTTCACGATCACGTGGGTAGTCAGGATGATGGCCGGCTGAAGCGGCGTCGCCCGCAGGCGTTTGAGGATGCCGCTCTCGCGGTAGATCGAGATGATCGTGATGAGCGATCCCACCGCGCTCAGCGCAATCAGAACCGTGGTCAGCACGGGCAGGAATCCGCCGCCGGGCCAACCCCGCCGCGGCGGCCCCATCACCGCCGCCGGCGGCACCAGCCGCGCCACGCCAATGAAGACCAGCAGCGGAATCACGATGCTGCCGAACAGTCCGAGCGGCTCGCGCGCGAAGATCTTGATCTCGAGCCACGTGAGCTTGAGGAGAGACCGGACGGTGATCGCCGCGCTAGTCACGGATGGAGTGACCTGTCAGCTTGAGGAATACGTCTTCGAGGTTCGCGGTTTCGGTCCGGAATTCGGTGACGCGGATCCGGTTCTCGGAGATGCAGTGGATGACGTCGGTGACGAAGTCCTCGGTGCGGCCACGCAGCGTGAAGCGAGTGCCCTCCTGCTCCACCGACTCCAGCCCCGTGATACCAGCGAAGCGGCTGCGCGCCTCGGGATCGGAGGTCGACACCGAGACTGTCTGCTCGGGGCAGTAGCGGCGCACCAGGTCGTCCGGCGTGCCGACATCGATCACGCGGCCACGCTCGATGATCGCGACGCGATCGCACAGGCGCTCGGCCTCCTCCATCAGATGCGTCGTGAGCAGCACGGTCTTGCCGCGCTCGCGGATGCCGCGCACCATGTCCCAGATGGCGCGGCGCGCCTGCGGATCGAGACCCGTCGTCAGCTCGTCGAGCAGCACGACTTCGGGATCGTGAATGAGCGCGAGCGCGATGAAGAGACGCTGCTTCTGCCCGCCCGACAGATTCATGAACCACGCGTTGCGCTTCTCGCCGAGACCAAGCCGCTCGAGCAGCGCATTGCCGTCCACCGTGCGCGGATAGAGCGATGCCCAGAGATCGACGGCCTCCCACACCTTGATCCGCTTCTGCAGCTGCGCCTGCTGCAGCTGCACGCCGACGCGGTTCTGCAACGCTCGCGCGTCACGACGAGGATCGAGCGACAGCACCGAGATCGTTCCCCGATCGACCTTCCGCAGCCCTTCGACACACTCCATCGTCGTCGTCTTGCCGGCGCCGTTGGGACCGATGAGCCCAAAGATCTCGCCCTCGCGCACCTCGAACGACACGTCATCGACAGCGACGGTCGGACCGTAGGTCTTGCGAATACCTGCGACTCGAACGACGGGAACAGCGAACACAACGAGATGCTATGCGGAGACCGGGGCAAAGTGGAAAAAGTGGAAGAAGTGGAAGAAGTGGAAGAAGTGAAAGTGCTCAAGTGATCAAGTCGGAAAGTGCACCGAGGCAACTCGCGCCGCTCGGTTGTACTTCTCGACTTCGAGACTTCCGAACTTCTACTTCTTCCACTTGTTCCACTTTTTCCACTTCTTCCACTTGTACAGTACGCTTTCACCAGCCCATGCCCGCTCTGTTCGACATCCGCGATCTCGCCAAGGTGTATCGCATGGGCGAGGTGGAGGTGCACGCGCTCAGGCAGATCAATCTGCGCCTGGACGAGGGCAAGTTCGTTGTGCTGCTGGGTCCGTCGGGCTCGGGCAAATCGACGCTGCTCAACATCATCGGCGGCCTCGATGTGCCGACGAGCGGCGAGGTGATCTACCGCGACACGTCGCTGACGCACGCCGACGAGGCGGACCTCACCAGCTATCGTCGCCAACACGTCGGGTTCGTGTTTCAGTTCTACAACCTGATCCCGAGCCTCACCGCCGTCGAGAATGTGGCGCTGGTCACCGAGATCTCTGACTCGCCGATGGATCCGGCCGAGGCGCTGAAGCTGGTGAACCTGGGCGAGCGGCAGGACCACTTTCCGGCCCAGCTCTCCGGCGGTGAACAGCAGCGCGTGGCGATCGCGCGCGCCATCGCCAAACGTCCGGCCGTGCTCTTGTGCGACGAGCCCACCGGCGCCCTCGACATCTCCACCGGCGTCATCGTGCTCGAGGCCCTCGAGCGCGTCAACGCGGAGATGGGTACGACGACGGTCGTGATCACGCACAACGCGGCGATCGCGTCGATGGCGGATCGTGTGATTCGACTGGCCGACGGCCGCGTCGTGTCGGTGGAGGATCGCACCGAGAAGCTCGCCCCGCGCGATCTGAGCTGGTGACATGAGAATCACGCCACTCAACCGGAAACTGTTCCGCGACCTGCTGGCGATGAAAGGGCAGGCGATCGCGATCGCGATGGTGGTGGCGGCCGGCGTTGCCGTCTACGTGATGTACATGGCGACGTTCACGTCGCTGCAGCGGACCCAGCAGGCCTATTACCAGCGCCAGCGCTTCGCAGATGTGTTCGCGTCGCTGAAGCGTGCGCCGCTGCGCGTGGTCAACGAGCTCGCGGCCCTTCCCGATGTCTCGGTGGTCGAGCCACGAGTTGTCTCCACGGTGACGCTGGACCTGCCGGCGTTCGAGGAGCCCGCGAGCGCGCGACTGGTCTCGATTCCAGTGAACCGCCGTCCGCTCATCAACGATCTCTACTTGCGGCGCGGACGATGGATCGAGGCCGGGCGGTCCGACGAGGTGATCGCGAGCGAAGGGTTCGTGCTGGCGAACAAGCTGAATCCCGGCGATCGGATTCCCGCCATCATCAACGGCCGCCTCCGGCAATTGACCATCGTCGGCGTCGCGCTGTCGCCCGAGTATGTCTACACCATCCGCCCCGGCGAAATGGTGCCGGACGACAAACGCTACGGCATCTTCTGGATGGACGAGCAGGCGCTGGCGGCCGCCTTCGACATGGAGGGCGGGTTCAACGACGTCGCCATCGGCCTCGCCCCGGGCGTCGCACCCGATGAGGTGATCGACGGCATCGATCGCATCCTCGAGCCCTACGGCGGCCTGGGCGCGATTCCGCGCTCGCTGCAGCTGTCAAATTGGACGGTGCAGAACGAGCTCAATCAGATGCAGACGTTCGGCGTGCTGCTGCCGGTGATCTTCATGACCGTGGCCGCATTCATCCTCAACGTCGCGTTGACGCGCGCGCTGGCGCTGCAGCGGCCGCAGATCGCCGCGCTCAAGGCGCTGGGATACACGAATCGTGCGATTGGATGGCACTACTTGAAGTGGGCGTTCGTCATCGGCCTGGTCGGCGTGGTGATCGGCACCGCTGGCGGCGCCTCGCTCGGCAGCGCGATCATCGACATGTACAACTCGTTCTTCCGATTCCCGGTGCTGCTCTTCGGCGTGCCGGTGCACGTGGTAGTCGAGTCGCTGGCGCTGACGTTCGTCGCCGCCGGCGCCGGTGCCTTCACCGCCGTGCGCCGCGCGGTTGCGGTGCCACCGGCGGAAGCCATGCGACCCGAAGCGCCGCCGCGATATCGACGATCGCTTTTCGAGACGCCGCTCATCGCGCGACAGCTCGGCACCGCAGGCCGGATGGTCATCCGCAACATCGCCCGGCATCCGCTTCGCGCCGCAGCGTCCGTGTTCGGCATCGGCTTCGCGGTGGCGATCCTGATGATCGGCTTCGTTTTCAACGGCGCGATCGAGCGGCTGATCGTCACCCAGTTCTGGGAGGCCGAACGTCAGGACGTCACGATTAGTTACGTCGAGCCGCACAGCAGCACGGCGCAGTACGCGCTGGCGCGGCTGCCAGGCGTGATGGCTGTGGAACCGCAGCGATCGGTGGCGGCGCGCATTCGATCGGGTCATCACGATCGGTATCTCGCGATCAGCGGCGTGTCGCCGACCCAGCGCTTCAAGCGCATCGTCGATCGCGGGGGGCAGGCGATCCGCATGCCGCCGGGGGGAGTCGTACTCTCGCTGACGCTCGCCAAGGTGCTTCAGATCAAGCCGGGTGATGTCGTGACGCTCGAAGTGCTCGAAGGGCATCGGCCGGTGCGCACGCTCGAAGTGACCGGCATCGTCGACGACATCATGGGGCTGTCGGCGTACATGGATATCACCGCGCTGCACGAGATGATGCACGAAGGCAACGTGGCCAACGGCGCGCTGATGCTCGTCGACTCGGCACACGAGGCGGAGCTGGCGTCGACGCTGAAGAAGACACCAGCCGTCGCCGGTGCGGCGTTCAAGCGCGCGGTGCTGCAAAGCTTTCGCGACGTGATGGCCGCGAACATGAGCCTGTCCATCTTCATCAATCTCATCTTCGCCGGCATCATCGCCTTCGGCGTCGTCTACAACGCGGCGCGGGTGTCGCTGTCGGAGCGCAGCCGCGAGCTCGCCAGCCTGCGCGTGTTGGGCTTTACCCGCGCCGAGATCTCGCTCATCCTTATGGGTGAGCTCGCCTTGCTCACTCTCGTCGCGCTGCCGGTCGGCGGCATGTTCGGGTGGGGCCTGGCGGCGGCGATGGTGCACACCATCGACAGCGAGGTCTACCGGTTCCCCCTATTCGTCACCCGACAAGCGGTCGCGATGTCGTTTCTCGGCATCATCGTCGCCGCGTGCGTGTCGGGGCTCATCGTGCGGCGCAAGCTCGATCAGCTCGACCTGGTCGCCGTACTGAAGATTCGCGAGTAACGGCGTGATGCGATTCCTGAAAAACAAGCGCCTCATGGCAGGCGTGATCGTCGTGGTGGGCATTGTCGCCGCCGCGATGTGGCCCTCGTCTCTCGAGGTGGGGGCCACGACGGTGGGACGGGGCGCCATGCAGGTGACGATCGACGAGGACGGTGTCACGCGCATCCGCGATCGCTTCGTCGTGTCAGCGCCGGTTGGCGGACGTCTGCAACGCGTCGAGCTGGAGCCGGGAGATAAGGTTGTGGGTGGCAAGACGGTAGTGGCGCGGCTGACGACTGCGGAATCGCCGCTGCTCGATCCGCGGACGCGCGGCGAACTCTCTGCCGGGGTCGACGCCGCTCGGGCGGCGGTTGGACAAGCCCAGGCCGAGCGCGCACGAGCGGCTGCCGAACTCGAGCGCGCGCGTACGACGTTGCGTCGACAGCAGGAGCTGATGAAAGCCGGCGCGATCGCGAGCGATGCGCTCGACGCCTCGGAAACGGCCGTGATGACCGCGCAGGAAGCCGCCCGCGCCACGGAGTTCACCGTGTCGCGTTCCGAGTACGAGCTGCAGCTCGCTCGCGCGCGGCTGCAGGCGCCAGCGGCTGCGGGGCGCGCCGTCGAGATTGTCGCGCCGGTGAGCGGCGTGATCCTGAAGCGGCTGCGCGAGAGCGAGACGGTGGTACCGGTCGGCGATCCGATCGTCGAGATCGGCGATCCCTCGCGTATCGAGATCGTCGCCGATTTCCTGTCGACCGATGCGGTGCGCATCCCGCCGAACGCCGCGGTGCTCATCGAGCAGTGGGGCGGCAATCAACCGCTGATGGCCAAGGTGCGCCGCGTCGAACCCGCGGGGTTCATGAAGGTGTCGGCGCTCGGCGTCGAGGAGCAGCGCGTCAACGTGATCATCGACTTCGCCGATCCTGCTACCGCGGGCCGCAGCCTCGGCGACGCCTATCGAGTGGACGTGCGCGTGATCATCTGGCACGAGGACAACGTGGTGAAGGTGCCCGTGGGCGCGTTGTTCAGACGAGGCGAGGCGTGGGCGTCGTTTGTCGTCAACGGCGATCGCGCACACCTGCAGACGGTTATGCTGGGCCAACGGAATGCCACCGAAGCGCAGGTCGCGGGCGGCTTGTCACAGGGACAAACGGTGGTGCTCCATCCGCCGGATACGCTGATGGACGGCATGCGCGTGAAGACGAGACCTGAGTAAACTCAAAAACCAAAACTCAAAACTCAAAAAGGAGACATGGAGACGTCCAACATCGGCCCTCGCGAACGCCGTCGACGCCTCGTCGTCGGCATCGCGATGTTCGTCATCGTCGGGGTAATCGCTGCTGTCCTCGTAGTCGCCGGCGCTCCCCGCGCCTGGCGCCTGTTCGTGCTGTTCCCGGCGTGGGTCGGATCGATCGGAGTGTTGCAGGCCAAGGAAAAGACTTGAGTGGCCCTCGCCAAGCGCGGTCTGCGCAACATGGATTCGGGAGAAGAAAAGATCGAGGACGCCAACGAGCTGGCACGCGTGCGCGCGCAAGCTCGTAAGGTGTACCTGCAGTCGGCACTCCTCGCAGTTGCTGTGACGCTCGTCGTTCTGTTATTGCCTGCCTGAGGGAACAGAGTTGCTGATGATACTGGAGCAACAGAGGCGTGTCTCAACACAGAGGAACAGAGCAACAGAGATTAACAGAGCACACCGCTTACGAACCTTGTCGTCAGGCGGGGTCGCGCGCTTCGCGCGCGAGCGGGATAAGAGGTGATCACGAATACAAACACCACCCGATCACCTGGTGCTTGTATTCGTGGTCACCTCTTATCCTGTCCGCCGGTCGAAGACCGGCGGCCCCACCTGCATCGATTGCCGGTCAGCAGCTAGCTCTGTTCGTCCTCTGTTCCTCTGTTGCTCTGTGTCAAGGCAAGCCTCCGTTACTCGATCAACCTCCGTTCCTGGAACAGCCGATTCACTCCGGCGTGCACGAACGCGGCGGCGCGGCCTCGCAGCCAGTTGAAGATCGGGTGACGCGAGCCGCCTTCCGCCTGGCGCCGGATCTCGCGCAGCATGTTCCAGCGGATGAAGTGGATGCCCACGCTGAAGAGGATCCAATACAGCGTGAAGCGGCGGCGTGCGTGCACATCGGTGGCGTACGCTCGTGTTTCGGTGCGGAAGCGCGTGCGCGCCTGGCCCAGCGGCTCGGCCTCGATCGTCCACACAATCTTCACGAGGTTGGGTTCGGCAAAGGCGTGGAACGCCTCCGGGGCGATGGCGCGGAAGGTGAGGTTCTTCTCCCACGGCCGTGTGGCGGCGCCCATCACCAGCACACGGCGCGGCTCCTCGGCCAGGACACCCCAACCGAGACCACGCGTCTCGGCCACGATACCCTGCGGCTTTCGCGTCACCGGCGCGTCGCCAATCACCTTCGAGCGCAGCCAAAAGATCGCGCGCACGATCGGCAGCGATCCGACGTCGACAGTCGCGGCGCGATCGAACACCACGTCAGCTGGCGCGGCGATCACGATCTCATGCGAGTCGTAGGCGTCGGGGCGCGGAATGAAGCGCACCGCCGGCGAGTGGGCGCGCTGCGGACGCAGCCGCCGCTCCATCAGCACCAGCGATCCGATCGCCGACAGCGAGAACGGGAACCCCGACCCGACGCCGAGCGGTGCGATGGCGAGCAGGAAGACGGTTGCGCCCCACACACCCAGGCGACGCGCGCGTCCCTCACGCGACAGCAGTATCGCGATAGTGAGCTGCCCCGCCGCGATCGACATCACGACTTCGCGGATATGAAGGCTGAACCAGCCGTTGATGAACGCGCCGTACCATTCCGACGGCGTCAATCCTCCGTAGGCCAGGTACACCCACGGTTCGACTGCGGCAGTGAACGTGTTGACCGTCGCCGCCCAGATGAAAATCGCAACCCATGCCCATCGCGCCCCTCTCGGCGCCCAGTATCCGAGCTCGAGCAGGATGAGTCCCACGGCGTTGGCAACGATGTACATGACGACAAATTCTTGCGGAATCATGTGCAGACCCGCCTTTCATGGGCCCGATCAGCAAGCCACGCGCCGACCGTTGTGGCGTGATTCGCTCAGGAAACGAACGCGAACTCAGTGGTTCGTGGGAAAGAATTCGTGAAGGCGAGGATTAGTCCACGAGGGTGACGTCGATTGTCGATCCCCACAACGCGGCGACCACGTCGCGGGTCTTCTCCGGCGGCCCTGTCGTCCAGACGCGCTCGGTCCCGCGACTCGTGTCCGGCGCCAGCAGGCCGGCCGCATCGAGCCGACGCCGCACTTCGCGCGCGACCGCAACCGCCGGATCGATGATCGTCACAGACGGTCCCGCCACGGCTTCGATCGTCGGCCGCAGAAATGGAAAGTGCGTGCACCCGAGGACGATGGAATCGGCGCCGCGGGCGACGATCGGACCGACATAGCGCGCCACCAGCATCCGCGTCCGATCGCTCGAGAGATCACCGGCCTCCACGCAGTCCACCAGTCCCGGGCTCGGCTGCGTGAGCACCGTCACACCCGCGGCATGCGTGGCCACGAGTTTTGAAAACCGCTCACTCGCCAGCGTCTGCGTCGTCGCCAACACGCCGATCACGCCGGATCGCGTCTGCAGCGCAGCGGGTTTGACGGCCGGCTCGATGGCCACGATCGGCAGATCGTAACGCCCGCGAAGCGCGTCGACGGCAAGGCCGGTCGCCGTGTTGCAGGCAACAACCACGGCTTTCACGCCCTCCTCGGTGAGCCGCGCCACGATCGCCAGCGCGCGCTCGCGAATGAACGCCGCATCGCGATCGCCGTACGGGGCGTTCGCGGTATCGGCGACGTAGAGCAGGTCCTCCGCCGGCAGCTCACGGCGGACCTCTCGCAGCACCGACAAGCCCCCGACGCCCGAGTCGAATACGCCGATCGGGGCTGGGCTCATACGGTTGGAGCGGCGGGTTGTCGTGCGATCTCGAAGACGCAGTGCTCGAAGCCGTGGAAGTGCACGCGACGCCGATCGGTCATGCCGAGGCGGATGGCGACGCGCTGGGAGGCGTGATTCACGGGCCGGATGAGCGAGATGAGCAATGGGTGGCCCCACTCCGCGAACGCGGTGTCGCGTACCGCGGCGCCGGCTTCAGTGGCGTAGCCGTGACCCCAGTACGGCCGATGCAGCAGCCAGCCGATTTCGGGAAGACGCTCGCCTTCGACCTCTTGCATCGCCAATCCCACCTGTCCAACGGATTCCTTCGTCTGGCGATCGAGGACGAGCCAGAGGCCGGTGCCGTCGCGACGATAGCGCTCGATCTGCCGCTCGAGCCAGATCTCCGATTCCTCGCGGGTAAAGCGGCGCTCGTAGAAGTGGTTGACCTCGGGATGCGCCATCATCGTGGCGATGAAGTCGATGTCCTGCGGGACCATCTCGCGCAGGATCAATCGGGGCGTCTCGAGGATCACCCGGCTCATTGCGGCGGAGCCGGCACGCCGCAATGAAAGACGGTAACGTGCGACCAGTATTCCTGTTCGTGCGGCTTGTCGAGGGCACCGATGAAAAACGTCTTGATGGCGTAGTTCCCCTTTTCCAGACGCAGCGAGACCGAGGCGTCGTACGAAGTGTTCGGCTCGAGCCAGAAGTCGGGCTCAACGGAGCCGCCCTCGCGCACCTCGTTGAAGTCGGCGAGGTAATCGATCTCTTCGAGCGGCTCGTGGACGTGCCGGTTGAGCGTGCGGATATCGGCGGGCATCGGCGGAAGCACGTACCAGTCGAACTGCGTCGGCGTTTCGTATTCAGGAATCCGTCGCACCTTCAGCGTCGCCGCGTGGAGGCAGTGATCGTAGCCGTCGTTGAAGATCGACCCATCCGGTTTGCGCGCCGTTTTCGGGTCGATGCGCGATGAGCCGATGTTCTTCATCTGCACGGTGACGACCACCAGCATCGAGTCGGCGGCGCTGTCGACGACCCGCGCGCTGGTGGAGAGGTCGAGGAACGTCCGACTCTCGCGGGTGAGGCCGAATCGCCAGAGCGCCCACCCGCCGCCGACGACCAGCGCAATGATCTGTGCCAGGTCGTTGAAGTCGCCCAGAGTCATCGGCCACCCAGCATGTGTATCGCGTGTGCGCCTGTCGTGCCAGGCGGAAGCCGCGGTCAGCGCACGGCTGCCGTCGCGCGCGTCGCTTGCACCGATTCCGCCAGCCGCTTCACGCCGTCGTCGATCTCGGCCGGCGACAGGGCGCAGAACGGCAGGCGCAGGAAGCGTTCGCCTCCACCCTCGGGGAAGAACGCCAGGCCATCGGCGAGATTGAGGGCCTTGGTCGCGGCCTGCGTGCGCACGGCGGTAGTGCTGACGCCTTCAGGCAGCGTGAGCGAGATGAAGAAGCCGCCGTCGGGCCGTGTGGCCTGCGCCTCGGGCATGTACTTGTCGATGCCCGCGAGGCAGGCATCGAGCCGCGGCGCATACAAAGCCTTGAGCCGTTCGATCTGCGGCGGCAGCAGGCCGCGACGACACCATTCGTACGTGATCGCCTGCGCGACGTACCCCGGCGAGATGTAGGTGTCTTCCGCGATTTTCGCGAGCTTGCCGATGGTGCCCGGCTCGCCGATCATGAATCCGGTCCTGACGCCCGGTGCAATGAGCTTCGTGAACGAACTCATGTGAAGCGTGCGATCGGGAGCGAGCTCGTACAGCGTCGGCTTCTCGCGTCCCCGGTAGCGCAGCAGTCGGTACGGCGCATCCTCGACGAGCAGCACATCGTATTGGTTCGCCAGATCGACAATCTGCCGGCGCTTCGTACCCGAGCAGGTCGAGCCCGCCGGATTCTGAAAGTCCGGAATCACATAGAAGAATCTCGGAACGTGCTTCTGCAGCGCCTGTCCGAGCGCCTCGATGTTGGGACCATCGGCCTCACACGGGATGCCGACCACTCGCGCGCCGTGACGCCGCAGCAGCCCGATCGTACGGTCGTAGCTGGGTGACTCGGTGAAGACGACATCGCCGGGCTTGATCAGATGCAGGCAGAGAAACTCGATGATCTGCAGCGACCCGTTGCTGGTGAGCACGCGATCGACCGGCACGCGCTGCCATTCGGCGAGCCACTGACGCAGCGGCTCGAAGCCGCGCGACGGGCCGTACTGCAGCATCTGCGCGCCGTGCGATTTGAGGACTGACGTCGCCGCGTCGATCAACTCCGCGGTCGGGAACGATTCATTCGCGGGCACACCGCGGGTGAAATTGATGGTTTCCATGAGGAGACCATTCTATCAAGGCCGCCTGAAGGCGGCCTCTACGTACATCACTCGTAGGGGCCGCCTTTAGGCGGCCCACAACGCCCTACCAATCCACCGAGCGATAGTCCTTCAGAAACTGCCCCCACAGGTGGGTGCCGGTGTTGAAGCCGCTGATGATCGGGTCGACGATTCGCGCCGCGCCGTCGACGATGTCGAGGGGAGGATGAAAGCGCTGCTCTTCCGTCTTGCGATCGGCGATCTCGATCGGATCTTCGTCGGTCACCCAGCCGGTGTCGACGCTGTTCATGTGGATGCCGTCGGCGTGATAGTCAGTCGCGGCGGTGCGCGTCATCATGTTGAGCGCGGCCTTCGCCATGTTCGTGTGCGGATGACGCGTGGTCTTGAACGTGCGATAGAACTGTCCTTCGACCGCCGACACATTGACGATGTGCTTGTCGCGGTCGGGCGAGCGCAGCATCAATGGCTTGAGGCGCGCGTTGAAGACGAACGGCGCCACCGCGTTGACCAGATGCACCTCCAGCAGCTCCACCGTCGAGACTTCGGCGAGCAGCAGTCGCCATGAGTTTCGTCCGCGCAGATCGACCTGTTGCAAGTCCTGATCGAGCTTTCCTGCGGGAAACAGCTGCTGACCCACGAGATCCTCTGGAAGCAGCGGGATCTGCGAGAGTTCAGCAGAACTAATTGGGCCGAGCCTCGTCAGATGGTTTTCCGAGACGAGGTGCGTCTCGCCGGAGCCGAAGGCGGAGGCGGAGGAGGAGCGCTCGACCTCCATCATGTGCTTGTAGAACTCTGGCGGACGCCGAACGGTCTGGCAGGCGTTGTTGACGATGAAGTCGAGACGACTGCGAGTTGTCAACATCTCCCGACAGAAGGCTTCGACGCTCGGCGTGTGCCGGAGATCGAGACCGACGATCTCGAGCCGATCGGCCCAGTCGGCGAAGTCGGCTTCGCGTGCGTAACGCATCGCTGCATCACGCGGAAACCGCGTGGTCACGATCAGGTGCGCGCCCGAGCGCAACAGCTTGATGCCGGCTTGATAGCCGATCTTGACGCGCCCGCCGGTCAGGAGCGCAACCCGTCCGCGCAGATCGGCCAGCTCGGTGCGTTTCGTGAAATTGAGCTCCGCACATGACGGGCAGAGCTGATCGTAGAAATGATGGACGGTCGTGTACTTCTGCTTGCACACATAGCAGTGCAACAGCTCCTGCGAGCGTCGAGCGTCATGTTCGTGGATGTCGTGAGGCTCGAAGCCGTCGTCGATCGACACCGCCGGAAACACATTAGGCGTGTGAAAGACGGGCCGGCGCCTGAGCGTGCGGATGCCGGTTTCGTGCAGCACGTCCTGATCGCCGCGGACGCGGGCCGCTTTGCGCTGGCGGGCGGCGATCTTCGACATGCGCCGCCGCTCGACGCGATCGGGACTGTAGACGAGAGCGACGGCCTGCAGCAGCCGCTTTCGATCCTCGTCCGGCACGCCGCTCAGCACGGTGCGATCGGCGGCAATCGCCTCGAGCAGATCGATCGCCTCACGCAGCCGCTCGGCGAGCGCCCGTTCGTCTACCGGAGCCATTTCTCGATCAGCACTTCGTCGACGTACTGGCCGTCGATCCGCACGTGGCGCTTGGCCATGCCAATCACCACGAAGCCCTGCCCCAGATACGCCTGCAGCGCGGCCGGATTGTCGGCGCGCACGAACGTGAACGCCTTCTCATAGCCCTTCTGCCGTGCGGCAGCGAAGGTCGCCGCAAACAACCGGCGCGCGATCCCGTGGCGGCGCAGCTCGAGATCGACATAGGTGCCAAGCGTGCCGACATGCTCGAAGCCCCGCGTGTACGGCCCGTACGGCTCCATCACTTGGAAACCCACCAGCCGCTGGTCGCGGTCGCTGACGGCGACTTTCCAGATACCGCGGGCGGGGAACCGCGTCAGGTAATCGCGCTCGGCCTCGACGCTGAATGGCTCATCGAAGACTGTGTACAGGCGCGCCGCGATGATCGGATTCAGAATCGCGACGATCGCGTCGGCATCGTCGGGAGTCGCGTCGCGAATCAACAGATCCGCACTGGGGTCGGGACCCATGTCGTGTTTCGGAATGACTCCCGACTTCATGTGTCAGCTGCGGCGGCCGACGTACCCGGTGGGTCCGCGTCTGAAACCGGCCTGCTCGAAGAACCGCTCGTTGCCTGGCTGCGCGCCAAGAAACAGCACCCCGCCCGGACTCTCATCGAGCGCCCGCCGCATCAGCTCGCGACCGATGCCGTGCTTGCGGAACTCGGGATCGACCATCACCTCGGGCACGGTGTTGAAGAAATACCCGTCGGTCAACACGCGCACCGAGCCGACGAGCCGCTCGCCGGCCCACGCGCCGATGTTGATCGTGGACTTCAATGCCGCCGCGGTCTTGGCGGGATCGTACTCACGCTGCCAGATGCGCTTCGCCAGCGCGATGAACGCATCCACGGTCAGCGCCGTGTCCCCACTTCGATACTCAACTGCCATGGTCGTTGTCATCGTCGTCTCTAATCGATCTTCACGCGTCGTCGAAACTGCTGGTTCTCGTTGCAGATGAACTCGATCATCTCGGTGTCCACCTGGATCTGCTGATTCACGCGGACGGTGAACGGCTTGGTATACGCCTTCGGATCATCGATCGTAACGTCGATCTCGAGCCGGCCAAAACTCGGCCGACGATACCGCTCGCGAATCGTCGCCTGATCGGTCAGCGGACTGCCGCGGACGTCGAGCCACCCCTCGTCCCTGAAGTTGTTGGTCTCGGTGACGAGCGTGTCGCCTTCCCAACGACCGACGGTATATCCATACCACCACGGTGTCGGCCCGCCCTGCGGCGGCAGCGCTCGACCATCGGTATGGATGTAGCGCAGCCCGTAGTTGGCCTCGTAGATGATCGTCACGAGCTCGGGCGTCTGGAGCATCCGACGCGGCTGGCCGTGCATGTGGAACTGCATGTATCCCATGGGCAGGCAATTCGCGTCGGGATTCTCCTTGCTGTTCAGCGCCATGCGCTGCTTCTTCAGCTCGGCGGCCCAGGGCTGAAACGGAAGGCCTTCGGGGAATCCGGCGCCGACGTCGAAGAACGTCGCAAGCGGCGGAGTGCCCGGTGGTGGTGGCGGCGGCGCAGCGCCTGCGCCGCGAGGTCCGCCCGGAGGGCGTCCCCACAATCCCGAGAGATCTGGTTTGCCATCCGGGGTTCTCGGTGTGGGCGCGTCGAGATTCACGGCGCCTGCGGCCGTGCGCGGCACGTTGGGCGTCGTGTATTTCGGCCACTGCGCGGACAACGACGACGACACGCTGACGATCGCAGCCAGGGACGCGCCAACGATCACGTTCTTCATAGTGCGCGGATCCTACACCGACGGAGCTGGCGTATCCTCATGCTTTGAGATGAGTGAGTGGTGATGAAGCTGGAGGAAACGATGCAGCAACGACCTCGCGCGGCCTCGTGTTGGCAGGTCGCCACGTCGCTGCTTGCCTGCTTTCTGTTGAGCGCCACAGAAGCAGCGGCGCAGCAACCGGACTTGACCGGCGTGTGGACGACATACAACGAGCCAGGCCAAGCGGCGGGGGGCGGACGTGGAGGCGGACCGCCGTTACCGCTCACCGACGTCGCGAAACGAAAGATCGCGACGTATCGAGCGCTCGTCGAGCCGACGGGCGACACGCCAGGCGGTTTCTGCCTTGGAACCGGCATGCCGGGGTCGATGCTCGGATCAGGCGGGTATCCGATGGAGATCCACCAGCGCCCGGAACAGATCATGATCGTGTACGAAGCGCACAACGAAGTCCGTCGCGTGTATCTCGGCAACCGGATCGTGCCCGAGGCAGACAGGCTTCCCGGCCGCAACGGCCACTCGAGCGGCCGGTGGGAGGGGAACACGCTGGTCGTCGAGACCACACATCTCGTCGAGCAGGTCGACCAGCGATACGCGCATAGCGACAGGGCGCGCATCGTCGAGCGCTATCACCTCGAGAAGGGGCCGAAGGGCGAATCGGTGCTCGTCGCGGACATGACGATGACGGATCCGGTCTTCTACACGGCGCCAGTCACCGCCGTGAAGAAATGGGCGCAGGTGCCCAACGGACACCTTCTGCCCTACGAATGTGCGGAAGAAGGTTGGATCAAGCACTTGGAGGAGCTCGAGAAGAAAGCCGCGGGTGCGGCGAAGGAGAGTGTGAGATGAAAACGATCGTCCTGTCGTCCGTATTGGCACTCCTCGCCTGCGCCACGCTCGCCGCACACCATTCGGCCGTTCAGTTCGATTTCGGAAAGAGCACCGCCATCACTGGCGTCGTGAAGAAATTCATCGCCATCAACCCGCACATGCAGCTCGTGCTCCACGTGAAAGATGCCAAGGGCGAACGCGACATCGCGTTCGAAGGACACAGCACCAACAACATGTACCGCGCGGGTTACCGTGACAACCTGATCAAGGTCGGCGACACCATCACAGTCTACGTAGCGCCGCTCAAGGACGGCAGCGACGGCGGATACGTGACCGCGGCCCTCACCGCGAGCGGCGTGCGATTCGGCGCGCGATCGCGGGCGGAGCTGGAGCAGGAGAGGCTGAAGGCGGAGGGACAGAAGTAAGGGGAAGGGGGAAGGGGAGATGAAGTCGATCAGCGTCTTTGCAGTCGTGGCGCTCGGCGTCACCTTGTGTGTGTCGGCCGCGGCACAGCATGGGGCGGAACAGCGAGACATGGCGCTCGTGGGGTATGACGACCTTCAGGCCCGAAGCGCCTACCAACCGACGATTCATCATCAAGGGAACCGCTGGATCGCCTACATCGGGCATCACGGCGGCGCGCAACGAAACCCGCTGACGGGCAAGGCCGAAGAGAACGGGACGTCGATCGTCGACGTGACCGATCCGAAGAGACCTCGTTATCTCGCGCACATTCCCGGTGAAGCCGGCGAGGGTGAGAACGGCGGCGCGCAGATGACGCGTGTCTGCAACGGAAGCACGCTGCCGCGCGCGGACAAGAGCAAGGTGTATCTGTTGCGCTCGTTCGGCAACTCGGGTCACGAGATCTGGGACGTCACCGATCCGGCCAAGCCGTCGCGTGTCCTCGTCCTCGTCGACGGTCTGCGAAACACGCACAAGAACTTCTGGGAGTGCGACACCGGCATCGCCTACGTCATCTCAGGTCCGAAAGAGTGGCGCACGCGGCGGATGACGAAGATCTACGACTTGAGCGATCCTGCCAATCCGCGATTCATCCGTGATTTCGGTCTGCCGGGCCAGCAGCCCGGGTCGACCGTGATGCCGATCCCCACCGAACTGCACGGACCGATCTCGCTCGGCCCGAAAGCGAACCGCGTGTATTTCGGCTACGGCACCAGCCGTGCAGGCGTCGTGCAGATCGTCGACAGGAGGAAACTGCTCGAGGGACCCAAAGAGCCGACCGACGCGAACCTGCTCTACCCGCAGATCGCGCGGCTCGATCTGCCGCCAGACGCCGGCGCACACACGACGTTTCCGCTTCTCGGGATGACGTTGCCGGAATTCTCCAAACAGAGGATTCCGGGGAATGCGCCGGTGCCGGGGGACGGACACGACCACGGCGACGCGGTCCCGATCGCGACCGCGCAGGCGCATCGGGACTTCATTGCGGTGGTGAGTGAATCACTCGCCAACGAATGCGAGGAGCCGAGACAGATGGTGCGGATGGTCGACATCACCTTCGAGTCGTCGCCGGTCGGCGTCTCAACGTGGACCGTGCCTGAGGCGAGCGGCAACTTCTGCAGCCGCGGCGGCCGCTTCGGCTCGCACTCGTCGCAGGA
>Ga0075424_100002073_pt1 | contig 18035 bp, 17 predicted proteins | sample SoiMethybrSBSTD3_FD_75301 | JGI IMG/M metagenome (GOLD analysis project Ga0075424, IMG submission 75301) | Bulk soil microbial communities from a Populus tree surrounding site in Tennessee, USA - Soil MetaG P. TD hybrid SBSTD3 | ecosystem: Environmental > Terrestrial > Soil > Tree plantation...
GGAGAAGCGGCCGAGTTGCTCGCGCAGCGTGTCGAGATCGAAGCCGAGCGGCGGGAGGACGATGCGGTCGACGCCGTAGTCCGCGAAGCGACGGACGCCGTCGAGATCCATCACGCCGCCCGCGGTCACCTCGATCGCGTCGGGATCGCGCCCGGAGTCCTTCGCGCTGGCGCGCATCGCGTCGAGCAACGGGACGAGGTCGTCGTCGGTCGAGCGACCGGGGAAGAACCCGTCGCCGAGACGGCCGGCGCGTCGGGCCGCCGCCGGCGTGTGACCGCCGACGTGGATGGGGATGGTTCCCTGGGGCGGCTTGGGATAGCACTTCGCCCGGTCGAAGCGCGCGTACTGGCCCTCGAAGCACGGCTCTTCGTCGCGCCACAGGGTTCGCAGCGCCTCGATGTATTCGTCGGTTCGGGCACCGCGTCCTTCGAACGCCACGCCGAGAGCGTCGAACTCTTCACGCAGCCAGCCCACGCCGACGCCCAGCACGACGCGGCTCTTCGAGAGCACGTCGAGTGTCGCGAGCTCCTTGGCGAGGATCACGGGGTTGCGTTGCGGCAGGATGAGGATGCCGGTCGCAAGGCGCAGTGTCGTGGTGGCGGCGCCGACCCACGTCAGCCAGATCAGCGGATCGGGGATCGGGCTCTCCTCGGGCCCGGGCATGCGACCGCTCGACGAGTACGGGTACTGAGACTGGTAGTCGGCGGGGACCACGACGTGCTCGACGGCCCAGAGCGACTCGATGCCGTGCTCCTCGGCGATCCGCCCGAAGGCGGCGGCCATGTCGGGCTCCACGTAGGGACCGACGTTGGCGAACATGATCCCGAACTTCATCGAACCCCCGGCTCTGCCGTTGGCGGGCAGCCTAGAGCCGATGTGCCAGGCTCTCTTGCATGAAGATCGGTGTGTTGGGGGCGACCGGCCCCGCCGGCGGCGGGCTGGCCGCGCGCCTGGCGAGCGTCGGCTACGACGTGATCGCCGGCTCGCGAGACGCCGAGCGCGCCGAAGCCGCGGTGCGGAAGATGCGCGAGCGATGGGGCGACCGGGTGAGCACCGTCGAGCCGGGCAGCAACGACGACGCGGCAACGGCCGAGCTGATCGTCGTCGGCACGCAATGGGAGGCCGCGGTGCCCACGGCCATCCAGCATGCGGACGCGCTGTCGGGGAAGGTCGTCGTCGCGATGGCCAACGGTCTCACGAAGCAGGACCGCGAGTTCCGCCCCGTGCTGCCTGACGAGGGATCGCTCACGATGGCGATGCAGGCGGCCGTGCCCGAGGCCCGCGTCGCGGCCGCGCTGCAGCACGTCCCCGCAGCCGCCCTCGGCGATCTCGACCACGCCATCGACAGTGACGTGATCGTGTGCGCCGACGACGACGCCGCCCGGAAGACCGTCCTCGACCTCGTCGCGAAGATTCCCGACCTGCGCGGCTTCGACGGCGGGTCGCTCGCCAACGCGATCGGCATCGAGGCGTTCGCGGCCGTGCTGCTCACGATCAACCTCCGCCACAAGGGCAAGGCGAGCCTCCGTCTCGTCGGGGTCGAGCCCCGGCCCCCGACCACCCCGTGACGCTGCGCATCCACGACACCGCGCAGCGAGCGCTCGTCCCGTTCGACGCCGGGCCGGTCGTGCGCATGTACGTCTGCGGCATCACGCCGTACGACTCGACGCACCTCGGCCACGCGGCGACGTACATCACCTACGACCTCCTCACCCGGCGGCTGGAGGAGCTCGGCCACGAGGTGCGCATGGTGCGCAACGTCACCGACGTCGACGACTCGATCCTCCCGAAGGCCCGCGAGCTGGGCGTCGACTACCTGGAGCTCGCCGATGCCGAGCTCGCGCGCTTCCAGGCCGACATGGACGCGTTGGGCATGCGCCCGCCGGCGGCCGAGCCCCGCGCCACGGAGGCCATCGACGGGATGATCCACATGGTGAGCCGGCTCCTCGACTCCGGTCACGCGTACCTCACGCACGGCTCCGCCTACTTCGACGTCTCGACGTTCCCGCGCTACGGGGAGCTGTCGCACTACCCCGAGGAGCACATGGTCCGCCTGGCGCGGGCTCGCGGCGGGAACCCGGACGACCCGCACCGGCGCGCGCCGCTCGACTTCATCCTGTGGCAGCCGTCCGAGCCGGGGGAGCCGGCGTGGCGAGCGCCTTTCGGCGTCGGCCGGCCCGGCTGGCATCTCGAGTGCTCGGTGATGTCGACGGACGCGCTCGGCCCCACCCTTGACCTGCACGGCGGTGGCACCGACCTCATCTTCCCGCACCACGAATGCGAGATCGCGCAGAGCGAATCCGTCACGGGGCAGACGTTCTCCCGCCACTGGATGCACTCGGCGATGGTCAGCTACGAGGGCGAGAAGATGTCGAAGTCACTCGGCAACCTCGTGTTCGTCAGCGACCTCCTGAAGGTCGCCGACCCGCGCGCCATCCGCCTCGCGCTCATGCGCCACCACTACCGGGCCGGGTTCGAGTGGCACGACACCGACCTCGACGAGGGCAACGCACTGTTGCACCGCCTGCTCGCGGCCGCAGAGCGTCCGGACGGTGCCGACCCGCGCCCGTACGCGGAGCGGGTACGGCAGGCGCTCGACGCCGACCTCGACGCGCCGAAGGCGCTGGAGGCGCTCGACGACCTGGCCAGCGCGATCCTGTCCGACGGCTCCGACCCGACCGCCCCCGCCGTGCTCCACGAGCTGGGCGACCTCATCGGCGTCGACCTCACCCAGCCCGTCGAGCACCGGTAGAGCGAGCTACGAGCCCTTGTAGTTGAGGATCTCGCGCATCGTGTGCTCCGGTGCCACGAGGTCGGCCTGATCTGACATGACCTGCGCCAGGTCCTTGTACGCACCGGGAATCTCGTCCAGCAGCGCGGTCGCGCGGTCGCGGTTCCAAGCCTTGCCCTTCATCTGCTCGCGAAGCTCGTCGACGGTGAACCGCTTCTTCGCCTGGCGGCGACTGTGCCGTCGGCCCGCGCCGTGGGCGCACGACTCGTAGCTCGCCGGGTTGCCGCGCCCTCGCACGATGTGAATGTCGTTCCCCATCGAGCCCGGGATGACGCCCCGGTCGTCCGTCCGAGCGCGGATCGCTCCTTTGCGCGTGATCCACAGTTCACGACCGCCGTGGCCTTCGCGTGCGGAGTAGTTGTGGTGGCAGTTGATGCGTTTCACCTCGGCGCCCGCGCCGACGAACGAGAAGAGCTCCTCCATGAGGACGTCCATCATCTGCTCGCGGTTCGCGCGGGCGTATTCCTGAGCCCACAGCATGTCGGCGACGTAGGCGTCGAACTCGTCGGAGCCCTCGGAGAAGTACGCAAGGTCGCGATCCTCGAGCTGGAGCCCGGCTCGCTGTGCGAGCCTGCGAGCTCGGTCGATGTGATCCGTAGCCAGCTCGTTGCCGATGCCGCGGCTCCCGGAGTGCACAACGGTCCAGACGAGGTCGCGCTCGTCGCGCGCAACTGCAACGAAGTGGTTGCCGCTTCCGAGCGTGCCGAACTGCGTGACCGTGCGCTCGACCTGCTTCGGCGAAAAGTCGCGTCTCGGTGGATGCGCGGCGAACCACGATCGACCGGCTGCGGTTTGCCGCTCGTGGCCCTTGCCGACCCCGGCCGGGACCGCTCGTTGGATCCTCGGCACGAGCGGATCGAGTGTGGGCGGCAGGTCGGAGGCGTCGAGATCCGTCTCGACCGCGATCATTCCGCACCCGATGTCGACACCGACGGCGGCGGGGATGATCGCGTCCCGCGTCGGGATGACCGAGCCGACAGTGGCGCCGATGCCGAGGTGGGCGTCCGGCATGAGCGCGACGTGGCCTTCGATGATCGGGAGCCGAGCTGTGCGGCGCGCCTGCGCGAGCGTCTGCTCGTCGAGCTCGGAGGCCCACGACAACAGCTTCGGCGCGACCTCGACGGGCGGCATGGCTGCATTGTCGCGTCGTCACACAATGCGCCCAGGGCTGAAAATGGGCTGCTGATATCGTCGCCAGGGAGATGAGCCCCGCCGACGCGGTCAACGTCAAGCTGCCCGACGGCTCGCAGCGCGAGTACCCGCGGGGCGTCACCGCGGCGGAGATCGCGGCGTCGATCGGGAAGCGCCTCGCGAAGGACGCGCTCGCCGCCAAGGTCGACGGCGAATGGGTCGATCTCGACCGCCCGATCGAGCACGACGCCGCCGTCACGATCGTGACGCCCGCCTCGCCCGACGGCCGCGAGGTGCTCCGGCACTCGACCGCGCACGTGATGGCGCAGGCGGTCACGGACCTCTTTCCGGGTGCGCGGTACGCCATCGGCCCCGCCATCGAGGACGGCTTCTACTACGACTTCGAGCTGCCGGACGGCCGGCATTTCACCGAGGACGACCTGGGGCGCATCGAGGCCCGCATGCGCGAGATCGTCGCCGCGGACGAGCCGTTCGTCCGCGAGGAGGTTTCTCGCGACGAGGGGCTGCGCCTCTTCGCCGACCAGCCGTACAAGGTCGAGATCATCGAGCGGGTCGACCCGGAGGTCGCCTCGGAGGTCGGGGAGGGATCCGTGATCTCCGTCTACCGCAACCCGCGCGACGGCGACGGCGCGTTCGTCGATCTGTGCCGGGGCCCGCACGTCCCGAGCACCAAGAGGCTCGGCGCGTTCAAGCTCATGCGGGTTGCCGGCGCGTACTGGCGAGGCGACGAAAAGCGCCCGATGCTCCAGCGCATCTACGGCACGGCATGGGAGTCGCAAGCCGCGCTCGATGCACATCTCCACCAGCTCGAGGAGGCCGAGCGGCGCGATCACCGCAAGCTCGGCGTCGAGCTCGACCTCTTCTCCTTCCCGGGCGAGATCGGATCGGGCCTGGCGGTGTTCCATCCGAAGGGGGGCACGGTCCGCCGGTTGATGGAGGACTACTCGCGCGAGCGCCACGTCCAGGCCGGGTACGAGTTCGTCACCTCACCGCACATCGCCAAGGAGGACCTGTTCCACACCTCGGGTCATCTGGAGTGGTTCGCCGAGGGCATGTTCCCGCCGATGGAGCTCGACGAGGGCACTCGGTACTACCTGAAGCCGATGAACTGCCCGTTCCACATCCTCATCTACCAGAGTCAGCTGCGCTCGTACCGCGACCTGCCTCTGCGCCTGTTCGAGTTCGGTTCCGTCTACCGCTACGAGCGCTCCGGTGTCGTGCACGGGCTCACCCGCGTTCGGGGGATGACGCAGGACGACGCGCACATCTTTTGCACGAAGGAGCAACTGCCCGCCGAGCTCGAGTCGACCTTGCGGTTCGTGCTCGACGTCCTGAGCGACTTCGGGCTCACCGACTTCTACCTCGAGCTGTCGACGAAGCCGGAGGGAAAGGCGATCGGCAGCGACGAGGACTGGGAAGAAGGGACGGAGATCCTGCGGCGGGCGGCGGCCGCGATGGATCTCGAGGTCGTGCTCGACGAAGGAGGCGGCGCGTTCTACGGGCCGAAGATCTCCGTGCAGACGCGCGACGCGATCGGCCGGACGTGGCAGATGTCGACGATCCAGGCCGACTTCCAGGAGCCGCAGCGCTTCGACCTCAGCTACGTCGGCGCCGACAACGAGCGCCACCGTCCGATCATGATCCACCGGGCGCTCTTCGGGTCGATCGAGCGCTTCTTCGCGATCCTCGTCGAGCACTACGAGGGCGCGTTCCCGCTCTGGCTCGCCCCCGTGCAGGCCTCCGTGCTGCCGGTCGCCGACCGGCACAACGCCTATGCGTTCCGTTTGGCCGATCGGCTCCGCGGTGAGGGCTTCCGCGCCGAGCTGGTCGACGCGAGCACCGACTCGTTGGGATCGCGGATCCGGCGGGCCAAGCTCCAGAAGGTGCCCTACGTGCTCGTCGTCGGGGACGAGGACGCCGACGCCGGCACGGTCGGCGTGAACCGGCGGGGGAGCGAGGAGCCCGAACGCGGCGTCCCGGTGGACGACCTCTTCGAGCGCCTCGCGACCGAGGTCGCGGAGCGGCGGTGACACTCGAACGCCTGTGGGCGGGCTGGCGCTCTGCCTACGTGGCCGGCGCGGCGGCGACCTCGTCGACCGGACCGGACGACTGCCTGTTCTGCGGGCTGGCGAACGCGCCCGACGACGAGTCGCTCGTCGTCGCGCGCGACGACCTCGTCTTCGCGGTGATGAATGCGTTTCCATATGCGTCGGGTCATCTGATGATCGCCCCGTTTCGCCACGAGCCCGAGCTCGAGGGCCTCAAGGGTGACGAGGCGACGGCCCTCATGACGATGACCCAGCACGCCGTGAGCGCGCTCAAGTCCGCCTACACACCCGACGGCATCAACGCCGGCCTGAACCTCGGTCGCCCGGCCGGCGCCGGCGTTCCCGGGCACGTGCACGTGCACGTGCTGCCGCGGTGGACGGGAGACACGAACTTCATGACGACCGTCGCCGAGACGCGTGTCCTCCCCGAGGACCTGCGCACGAGCTGGGAGAAGGTGCGCGCCGCGTGGCCGAAGACGTGAGCGACCAGCCCCAGCATCACGATCAGCTGCCCGAGGAGCTCGACGTCACCGCCTACGTCGGGCCGTACGTCTTCCCGAACATCAACCGCCGGCGCATCCCGGCCTTGATGTACGCGGCCCTCGCGGTGCTGTGCCTGGCCGGCTGGCTCTGGAGCACGAACGCGGGCCTGCTGGCGGCGGCCGTGCTGCTCGTCGCCATCTCGGCGTACCACTTCGCGACCGCCTGGAACCTCGCGGTCGACCAGACGCAGGCGCTCGTGGTGGCGACCCGCGCCGTCGGCTTCCCAGTCGGCCACGCCTCGGCGCAGCTCGCATGGCGTGGGCTGCGCAGCCGTCCCGTCTGGCGCATCCTGCTGTACTCGGCCGACGAACCGCCCACGATGCGCGGGCTCGTCGAGCTCGACGCCGTCGACGGCCACGTGATGGGCGAGTACACGGAGCCGAACCCGGAGGACTGGTCGAAGTTCGGTCTCGAAGGCGCGGGCGGCGACGGCGTCGAGCGTCCGCAGGACTGACGGTCAGCCCGCCTTGGCCGTCTCCCGCTGCTTGGCGATGCGGTCGACGAGGTGCGACGGCACCGGGTCGTAGTGCGAGTGGGTGATCTCGAAGCGGCCGCGTCCGGCCGTGAGCGACCGCAAGTCGATCGCGTAGCGCAGGATCTCTGACGTCGGCACCTGGGCGACGATCTCCATCTCTCCGTGCCCCACCGCGCCCGATCCCTGGATCCGGCCCCGCTTCGAGTTGAGGTCGCCCATCAGGTCGCCCTGGTACTGCTCGGGCGCGGTCACCACCAGCTCGCTGATCGGCTCGAGCAGGATCGGGTTGGCCTTCGCCATCGCCTCCTTGAACCCGAGCGACCCGGCCATCTTGAAGCTCATCTCCGAGGAGTCGACGGTGTGGTACTTGCCGTCGAAGCACGTGACCTTCACGTCGACGACCGGATAGCCGTATACACCGCCGTTCTCCATCGCCTCGGCGATGCCCTTCTCGACCGCGGGGATGAACTGGCGGGGGATGGCGCCGCCGACGATCTGGTCGACGAACTCGAAGCCGGCCCCGCGCTCCTGGGGCTCCACGCGCACGAACGCCACGCCGAACTGCCCGTGTCCGCCGGTTTGCTTCTTGTACTTGCCTTCGGCCTCGGCGGTGCCGGTGATCGTCTCGCGGTATGCGACGTCGACGTCGTCGGTCTCGACCTCGACGCCGAGCTTTCGGTGGAGGCGCTCGCGCGCGATCGAGAGGTGCGTCTCGCCCATTCCCCAGAGCAGCGTCTGCTTCGTCTCCGGGTTCCGTTCGAGGCGAAGCGCAGGGTCCTCGTCGAGCAGGCGGTGCAGCGCGTTGGCGAGCTTGTCGGCATCAGACTTCGACTTGGGTCTGATCGCGACCGGGAGCACCGGCTTGGGCGGCTCGAACGAGTCGACGGCGATGTCGGCCCCTCGTGCGCCGAGGACGTCACCCGTCGAGGTGTCGCTCAGCTTGGCGACGGCGGCGATGTCGCCGGCGGGGACCTCGGACGTCGACTCCTGCTCCTTGCCGCGCATGACGGAGAGCTGGTGGAGCCGTTCTTCCGACACGGTGCGGTTGTTGACCAGCGACGCGTCGGTCTTGACCGATCCTTGCAGGACCTTGAACAGGTTCACGCGCCCGACGTACGGGTCCACGATCGTCTTGAACACGAACGCCACCGGCGGCGCGGCGCCGTCGGCATCCTCCGACAGCGGCGCCGGCCCCTCGTGCACGACGAAGGAGGCGAGCCGCTCGACGCCGATGAGCTTGGTGCCGCTCCCGCACAGCACCGGGAACACGGTCGCCTCGGCGATGCCCTTGGCCAGGGCCTGCTCGAGCTCTTTGACCTCGATCGACTCGTCGGCGAGGTAGCGCTCCATCAGGTCGTCGTCGGCGACGACGATGCCCTCGATGAGGGCGTCGTGCACCGTGTGCTCCTCGCCTTCCATCTCGTCGGGGACCGGGCCCTCGGTGCCCTTGCCGGTCGTCCCGTCGTAGGTCACCGCGGTGTCGGTGAGCAGGTCGACCACGCCACGAAACGAGGCTTCCTCGCCGATCGGGAGCTCGAGGGGCGCGATGCCGGCGCCGAACTTCGCCTTCAAGTCGTCGAGGGTGCGCGGGAAGGACGCTCGTTCCCGGTCGAGCTTGTTCACGAACACGGCGCGGGGGAGCTTGGCTTGCTCTGCGATTCGCCACGCCATCTCTGTCTGCACCTCGACGCCTTCGACGGCGGACACGACGAACACGGCGAGGTCGGCGGCGCGGAACGCCGCGGCGACGTCGCCCACGAAGTCGGCGTATCCGGGCGTGTCGAGGACGTTCACCTTGTGGTCCTCGTGCTCGAACGGAGCGATGGACATCGAGACGGAGATCCCGCGGCGCGCTTCCTCGGGGTCGAAGTCGGACACGGTGTTGCCGTCCTCGACGCGGCCCATCCTCGGGATGGCACCCGTGACGAAGAGGAGCGCCTCGGCGAGGCTGGTCTTTCCCGAACCTCCGTGGCCGACCAGCACGACGTTCCGGACCTTCGCCGACGGATAGACCTTCAAAGCCGTTTCCCCCTTGCGACTCTGAGCCACGCCCTCGAACGGAGTCTAGGACCGGGGTCGCGGGCGCCGAGGAGGGGGGTGGTACCGTTGAGTGGTCGCGGACGCGAGCGCGAAAGGACCACACATGCTCGACGGACGCTGGCGCGCCAATGTCGAGCGCGGGCTCGAGCCGGTTGGGAAGGGCCTGCAGCGCGCCGGGATCAACCCCGACGTCCTGACGGTCATCGGGCTCGCCTTCGCGGTGGGCACCGCGTTCCTGATCGCGAGCGGCCATCTCGTTCTCGCCGTGTTCGGCGTGATCGCGACCGGCGTCCCGGACATCCTGGACGGGACGGTGGCACGCAACTCCGGCCGGGCGGGGCCTCGCGGCGCGTTCTTCGACTCCGTTGCGGACCGTGTCGCCGACGCGGTGCTGTTCGGTGGCGTCGCCTGGTTCCTCGTCGGCGAGGGGACCTACCTGCCGGTGCTGGCACTGGCGGCAGCCGCCCTCTCGATGCTCATCTCCTATGAGCGGGCCAAGGCGGAGAGCCTCGGCTTCACCGCCAGGGGCGGGATCATGGAACGCGCCGAGCGGATGGTGCTGTTGGCCATCGGTCTCGCGTTCGACATCCTCGTGCCCGTGCTGTGGATCATGGTGGTCCTGCTGGGCATCACCGCCGTGCACCGCTTCGTGAAGGTCTGGCGTCAGGCGTCGCCGGAACGTCCCGCGCGCGCCGAGCCGACGTGGACGACGCGCATGACGCGCATCGGCCGCCGGCGGCACGTTCGCAGTGCCCCCGACGACGTCGAGCTCACGGGCGCGACCCGTCGCTTCGGTGACCGGTGGCGCTGGCGGCAGTCGCAGGTTCGGTCCTCGCGGCGCCGCACCCGTCCCTGAACAGCCCGGTGCAGAACCCGATCGGCGCACGCGCGTCGTACCTCGCGTACCGGGCCGGCGCCGAGCTCGCCCGGGTCGTGCCCGGGTCGATGGCGGAGCCTGCGGCGCGCGTGATCGGGCAGACGCTGTCGCTGGCCATGCCCGGCCGGCGCCGGCAGGTCGAACGGAACCTCCGCCGCGCCTCGGGCGGAGCGCTGCAGGGACTCGCGCTGCGGAAAGCAGTCGCCGAGACGTTCGGGTCGTACGGCCGCTACTGGCTCGAGCTGTTCCGTCTCCCCGACGAAGCGCGCGGGCCGCTCGAGATCGACATGCAAGGGTTCGAGCACGTCACCGCCGGCCTCGAGCGCGGAAGCGGTGTGGTCCTCGCGCTCCCGCACGTCGGGGGGTGGGACTTCGGCGGAGCGTGGCTCGCGACCCAGGGTCTGGCGCCCACCGTGGTCGTCGAGCCGGTCGAGCCGCCCGAGCTGTTCGAGTGGTTCGCCGGAGTGCGGCGGGCCCTCGGCATGACCGTCGTGCAGCTCGGCCCCGACGCCGGCCGGGCCGTCCTGCAGGCGCTGAGGAGCAACGAGGTCGTGTGCCTGCTGTGTGATCGCGACCTGGTCGGCGACGGGATCGAGGTCGAGTTCTTCGGCGAGCGAACCACGCTGCCGGCCGGTCCGGCGACGCTGGCGTTGCGGACCGGCGCGCCGCTGCTCCCGGCGGCGGTGTACTTCGGGCCCCAGGGAGGGCACCATGCGATGGTGATGCCGCCGGTGCCCGCGCAGCGTGAAGGCCGCCTGCGTGACGACGTGGCACGCGTCACTCAGGACCTCGCGCAGCGTTTCGAGGAGCTCATTCGCGCCGCGCCCGAGCAGTGGCACCTGCTCCAACCGAACTGGCCGAGCGATCACGCGACGAACGGCAGTGGGGGAGTGGGGTCGTGATGCGCGTGCTGCTGGTATCGCCGTACTCGCTGTCGGTGTTCGGGGGGGTGCAGGGCCAGGTGCTCGGCCTGGCCCGCAGCCTGCGCGAGCTCGGCGTGGACGCACGCGTCGTGTCGCCGTGCGACGGACCTCCGCCGGAACGGGGCATCGTGACCGTCGGCCCGTCGACGAACTTCTCCTCGAACGGCTCGATCGCCCCGATCGCCAGCGGCAAGCCCGTCGCCCGGCGGACGCTCGAGGCCCGCCGCGCCATCGAGCCCGACGTCATCCATCTCCACGAGCCCCTCGTGCCGGGCCCGACCCAGACGCTGCTCCTCGGCGCCGACGAGCCCTTGGTCGGGACCTTCCACGCTTCGTACTCGGGTCGGTTCAACCCGTGGTACAGGGTGTTCCGACCGCCCCTGAAGCGGTGGGTCAGTCGGCTGGCGATCCGGACGGCCGTGTCCGAGGAGGCCGGCGAGCTCGCGCAGCTCTCGTTCGAAGGCGACTACGAGATCGTCCCCAACGGCGTCGACGTCGCCCAGTTCGCCAAGGCCACCCCGTGGCCCACCGACCGGCCCACGATCCTCTTCGTCGGCCGCCACGAGCCGCGCAAGGGCCTCGGCGTGCTCCTCGAGGCGTTCGCAGGCTTGGAACGCGACGCGCAGTTGTGGGTGGCGGGCGAGGGGCCGGAGACGAACGCCCTGCGGGGTCGCGACATCCCGGGCGTCGAATGGATCGGGTGCATCTCCGATGACGAGAAAGCTCGCCGGCTGCGCGCCGCGACCGTGTTCTGTGCGCCGGCGATGGGAGGCGAGTCGTTCGGCATCGTGCTGCTCGAGGCGATGGCGGCGAGCGCGGCTGTCGTCGCGTCGGACATCAACGGGTTCCGAAACGTCGCGCGCGCAGATCGCGACGCCGTGCTCGTCGAGCCCTGTGATGCCGTCGCGCTCGGCGGCGCCTTGCGCCGCGTGCTCGACGATGCGAGCCGCCGCGCCGAGCTGATCGCGTCGGGAGAGCAGCGGGCGGCGGAGTTCTCGATGCGCCATGTTGCGGAGCGTTTCGTCGGGCTCTACGAGGCCGCCATCGAACGCAGCGCCGTCACCCGGTGACCGAGCCGGATCGGCTGGCTCTCGAGGTCGCGGCTCGCATCCGTGACGCGGTTATTCCACGGTTGGGCACGGCGCACGCTCGCGAACGCGTTGCACGCGCCCCCGGCGGCGACGCCACGCTCGCAATCGACGAGGTTGCGGAACGCGTCCTCGAGGACGTGCTGGCCGCCGAGGGCGACATCGGCTTCTACTCGGAAGACCGTGGTCTGGTGACCTACGGTCGTCCGCGCGCGTTGCTCGTCGTCGATCCGATCGACGGGACCCGGCCGGCTGCCGCCGGCCTGGAGTCGGCCTGCGTGTCCGTCGCCGTCGTGCCGCCGAGCGAGGACGCCCGCCTCGGCGACGTGTCGTTCGGCGTCGTCCACGAGCTCAAGAGCGGCCAGCGCTTCTGGGCCTCGCGCGGCGGCGGTCCCAGGGCGGAGGGCGCATCGGGCGAGCCGGTCGAGCTACGGCGCTCCGCCAACACCGACCTCACCGCCTTGTTCTGGACCGCGGGATTGCGAGGACGCCCGTTGCTGCCGACCAGCGTGGTGCTCGAGGAGCTCGTCGACGGCTCCAGCATGGGCGGGGGCTACTTCGACCTCGGCTCGGCCGCGTTCAACATGACGCGCATCGTGACGGGCCAGCTCGATGCCTACGTCGACGTCGGTCGCCGGATCGTCGACGAATGCCCGGAGACCGAACCCGCCTTCCTGGCCGTCGGGGAGGGGTCGGTCTGCACGAACTTCCCGTACGACGTCGCCGCCGCCACGCTCATCGTCCAGGAGGCCGGCGGGCTCGTCACCCACGCCGACGGGCGCTCGCTCGACGGCCATCCCGTCGTCGGCTCGTCGCGGGCGCACGGGCTGGCCGTCCTGGCCGCGGCGGGCGCCGAGCTGCACGGCGCGCTCCTGGCCGCGGTCAACCGCGGGATGCATCGGCTGCGGGACCGGCTGGGGCAGGTCACCGGCGCCTGATCCTCGCCCGGAGACGAGGCGGCGCGGCGGTGAGGAGGCGCCGACGAATACGGACGGTAGAGTGCGTCTCGTCCTCCACTAGGCAGGAGCAGTCACGTGATCGTCGGCATCGTCGTGGGCGTGCTCGTCGTCCTCCTCATCCTCGTCTTCATCCTCAGCTACAACGGCCTGGTCCGGCTGCGGAACCGGATCGACAACGCCTGGTCGCAGATCGACGTTCAGCTCAAGCGTCGCTACGACCTGATCCCGAACCTGGTGAACACGGTCAAGGGCTACGCCGCGCACGAGCGGGGGGTCTTCGAGAGCGTCACGCAGGCGCGGGCCAACGCCATCAACGCCCAGGGCCCCGCGCAGCAAGCCGAGGCCGAGAACGTCCTGAGCGGCGCCCTGAAGAGCCTGTTCGCCGTGGCCGAGGCCTATCCCGACCTCAAGGCCAACCAGAACTTCTTGTCGCTCCAGGAGGAGCTGACCTCCACCGAGGACCGCGTCGCGTACGCCCGGCAGTTCTACAACGACTCGGTGCTCTCGTATAACAACAAGCTCCAGACGTTCCCGCGCAACGTCATCGCCGGGATGTTCAACTTCGAGAAGCGCGAATACTTCGAGGGCGAGCCCGAAGCAACGGGGCCGGTCCGGGTCGAGTTCTGAGTCGCGCTCCGGGCGGTCGCTGACTGCCCGCGCGTCACCGGCTTCGATAGCGACGGCTCGGACACGGGGAGCTCTGCCGGTGTACGAACAGATCGCGAAGAACAAGCGACGCACGTTCCTGTTGCTGTTCTTCTTCGTCGCGCTCATCGCCGCTGCCGCGCTTGCGTTCAACTACCTCTTGGGGTTCGGTGCGGTCGGTGTGGTCGTCGCGATCGTGTTCGCGATCGCGATGGCGTGGGGCTCGTACTTCTACTCGGACCGGGTGGCGCTGGCCGCGAGCCGCGCCAAGCCGGCCGAGGGGCCCGAGTACCAGCGGTACCACAACCTCGTCGAAGGGCTCTGCATCGCGGCCGGGCTCCCGAAGCCACGGCTGTACGTGGTCGACGATCCCGCGCCGAACGCGTTCGCCACCGGGCGCAATCCCAAGCATGCCGCCCTCGCCGTCACCACCGGGTTGCTCGAGACGATGAACCGGGTGGAGCTCGAAGGCGTGATCGCGCACGAGCTGTCACACGTGAAGAACTACGACATCCTCGTGACGACCGTGGCGGTGACTGCGGTGGGGGCGATCGCGCTGCTCTCCGACCTGGGGTTGCGCTTTATGTGGTTCGGGGGGCGGGGGGACCGTCGCGACTCGGCGGACAGCGGCGGCCTCGGAATCATCCTCGTGATCCTCGCCTTCGCCCTGCTCGTTCTGGCGCCGTTCATCGCGCTCCTCATGCAGTTCGCGGTGAGCCGGCGCCGGGAGCTGCTGGCCGATGCGAGCGGCGTTCAGCTCACTCGATACCCTCCCGGGCTGATCGCGGCCCTCGAGAAGCTCAAGAACGACAAGGCCGTCGTCCACCACGCCACCCGGGCGACCGCCCAGATGTGGATCGAGTCTCCGCTCGAGCGCGGCGCGGAGGACGGTAACGGCGACCGCGAGGGCTCGAAGAAGGGCTCGTGGCTGAACCGCGCGTTCGACACGCACCCGCCGCTCGACGAGCGGATCAGGATCCTGAAGGAGATGTAGTGCGCCGACGTGCAGCGCTCGTCGTTCAACTCCTCGCGGTGACCGCCGCGCTGGCGCTCGTGCTCGCGGCGTGCGGGGGCGGCGGGAGCAGTGCCAAGAAGAAGACGACGAAGAAGGCGGCCCCGCCGGAAGCGGTCGCCCCGCTCACCGGGGTGGCGCCCGCGGGCGACAGCCTCAGCCGGCCTGCGCTCGAGGTGAAGATCGACAACGCCGACGAACGGGGAGTGCGGCCGCAGGCGGGCGTCGATGTCGCCGACGTCGTCTACGAGGAGCAGGTCGAGGGCAACGTGACCCGGCTCCTCACGGTCTTCAACTCGACCCTGCCCGACCAGGTCGGGCCGATCCGCTCCGTGCGGGCGACCGACCCGAACGTGGTGTGGCCGCTCGGCGGGGTGTTCGCCTACTCGGGTGGTGCGCCGCAGAACGTCGACCTCATCAAGCAGGCGCCGGTGAACGCGATCGACGAGTCGGGCGCGGGGAACGCCATGTTCCGCGAGCGCACCCGCCCCGCGCCGCACAACCTGTTCGGGCGTCCCGCCGATCTGATCGGCAAGGGGGGCCAGCCCGTGCCCCCGAAAGCGCTCTTCCAGTACCTCGGGAAGAACGAGGCGTCGACCGGTGATCCGGCGGCGACTCTGCACGTCGGGTTCATCGCTCCGTACGACCCGACCTACACGTACGACGCCCCGTCGCGCACGTGGAAGCGGAGCTACGGCGCGGCGCCGTTCACGGCCGCCTCCGGCGAGCAGGTCGCCCCGACGAACGTGATCGTGCAGTTCACGAACTACGAGGGCGGCGCCGGCAACCCGACCGCCGAGGGCCAGACCGTCGGTCAGGGCGACGCGTGGGTCTTCACGGACGGGAAGATCGTGAGGGGCCACTGGACGCGGCCGGCGAAGGAGCAGCCCGCCCAGTACGTCGACGCGGCCGGGAAGCCGATCAAGCTGCTCCCGGGTCGGACGTGGGTCGAGCTGCTGCCGATCGGCGCGCCGGTCGACGTGACCGCGCCGGCGCCACCGCCACCGTCGAGCTAGCGGGCAACCCCGCCGGGCGGCGCAGCAGCCACCGGTAAACTGGGTCCATGGTCGAGGAGCGCAGCACAGGCACGGCGCGGGTGAAGCGCGGCCTGGCCGAGATGCTGCGCGGCGGTGTCATCATGGACGTCGTCAACGCCGAGCAGGCGGCGATCGCCGAGAACGCCGGCGCGGTCTCGGTCATGGCGCTCGAGAGGGTCCCGGCCGACATCCGCCGCGACGGCGGTGTCGCCCGCATGAGCGACCCGGCGACCATCGAGGCGATCCAGCAGGCCGTGACCATCCCGGTCATGGCGAAGTGCCGCATCGGCCACTTCGCCGAGGCGCAGGTCCTCGAATCGCTCGGCGTCGACTACATCGACGAGAGCGAGGTGCTCACCCCGGCCGACGAGGCGCACCACGTCGACAAGTGGGCGTTCACCGTCCCGTTCGTGTGCGGCGCCACCAACCTCGGCGAGGCGCTACGCCGGATCTCCGAAGGCGCGTGCATGATCCGCTCGAAGGGCGAGGCCGGCACCGGCAACATCGTCGAGGCCGTCCGCCACCTCCGGTCGATCCTCGGCGACATCCGCCGGCTCGGCGTCGCCGACGAGCCCGAGTTGTTCGCGGCGGCGAAGGAGCATCGGGCGCCGGTCGAGCTCCTCCACGAGGTGGCCGCCCGCGGCGAGTTGCCCGTCCCTCTCTTCTGCGCGGGCGGCATCGCCACCCCCGCGGACGCCGCGCTCGTCATGCAACTCGGCGCGCAGGCGGTGTTCGTCGGGAGCGGCATCTTCAAGAGCGACGACCCGACGACGCGCGCGAAGGCGATCGTCGAAGCGACCACGCACTACGCCGATCCAGCCATCGTCGCCAAGGTGTCACGGGGCCTCGGCGAGGCCATGCGCGGCGAGGAGATCGACCAGCTCGACGTGAAGCTGTCCGAGCGGGGCTGGTAGAGCGTGGCGCACGATCCGGTCCCTCCAGGTCATGAAGGCCGGCGTTCTCGCGCTCCAGGGGGCGTTCCGCGAGCATCGTGAGGTGCTCGACGCGCTCGGCGTCGAGGCGGTCGAGGTCAGGGTCCCCGAGCACCTGGGCGGCCTCGACGCGTTGTTCATGCCCGGCGGCGAGTCGACGACGATCGGCAAGCTCCTCGACACCTCGGGCCTGCGCGAGCCGCTCCAGGCCGCGCTGACAGACGGGCTGCCGGCGTTCGGGACCTGCGCCGGACTGATCCTGCTCGCCGACGACGTGCGCGATGCCGTCGACGTCGCCTCGCCCCCGGCGCTGGGCATGATCGACTGCGCCGTGGTGCGCAACGCGTACGGCCGCCAGCGCGAGTCGTTCGAGGCGGGGCTCGCCGTGAACGGGATCGAGGGCGACTTCCCCGGCGTGTTCATCCGGGCGCCGGTCGTCGAGCGCGTCGGTGATGCGGTCGAAGTGCTCGCCACCCATGACGAACACCCCGTGCTCGTCCGCCAGGGCGCGATCTGGGCGGCGACGTTCCATCCTGAGCTGTCGGGCGACTTGCGCCTCCACCAACGATTTCTCACCGAGGGAACCGCGGCGACGGCGACTTTGCCGACCGGCGCCGCAGAGCCGGAGCTTGCGACGGCGCCAAAGGAGAAGACGTGAGCGGACATTCCAAGTGGCACTCCATCAAGCACAAGAAGGGCGCGGCCGACAAGGCGCGCGGCAAGCTCTTCGCGAAGCTGATCAAGCAGATCGAGGTCGCCGCGCGCGGCGGCGGAGCTGATCTCGAGGGGAACCCGACGCTGCGGGCGGCGGTACAGAAAGCGCGCGACAGCTCCGTCCCGGCGGACACGATCGACCGCGCCATCAAGCGCGGCACGGGCGAGCTCGAGGGCGTCCGGTACGAGCCCGCGAGTTACGAGGGGTACGCGTCCGGCGGCGTGGCCGTCTACATCGAGTGTCTCACCGACAACCGCAACCGCACAGGGCAAGAGGTGAAGAACGTCTTCACCCGCAACGGCGGTTCATTGGCTGAGCCGGGTGCGGTGGCGTGGCAGTTCGAGCGCAAGGGCGTGATCTACGTCGAGCGGCGCGCTGCGACTGAGGACGACCTCATGCTGGCAGCGCTCGACGCCGGCGCCGAGGACATCGTCGACGAAGGCGACACGTGGCGGATCACCACGTCGCCGACCGATCTGCAGTCGGTGAGAAGCGCGCTCGAGAGTGCCGGGATCCCGTTCACGAGCGCCGAGCTCACGATGCTGCCGAATCAAACCGTGCCACTCACAGACGAGGCCACGGCCCGAGGCGTCCTGCGACTGATCGACGCGTTGGAAGAGCACGACGACGTCCAAGCGGTCTACGCGAACTTCGACATCCCCGACGACGTGCTCCAAGCGGTCGTCGCGTAGGCCATGGACCTCGACGCAGCTCGCGACTTCGTCAGGAACAACCACCGCGCCGTGCTCAGCACGCGGCGCGCGAACGGAGACCCGCAACTCTCACCCATCGTCTGCG
>Ga0075424_100002074_pt1 | contig 18033 bp, 15 predicted proteins | sample SoiMethybrSBSTD3_FD_75301 | JGI IMG/M metagenome (GOLD analysis project Ga0075424, IMG submission 75301) | Bulk soil microbial communities from a Populus tree surrounding site in Tennessee, USA - Soil MetaG P. TD hybrid SBSTD3 | ecosystem: Environmental > Terrestrial > Soil > Tree plantation...
GGACCCTTTTCCGCGCTCTTGTCCGCCGGTTTCAACTGCTCCGCCGGCGCGTTCGGTTTCTCGAGGCGGTTGAAGTAACTCAGCTCGTCGACGGCCGGCGGCGGCGCCGCGGCCGTCGGATCGGATCCCGCCGGCGTTGGCGCGGGTGCTGCGGCCGGCGGCTGCGGCGTCGTCTCCGCTCCCGTCGCGACCGCTGCCGTCGTGTCTGCGCCGCCACGCTCGGCGCGGACGCCGCGGCCGACGAGCACGCCGCACAGGAAGATCACGACCGACACGACCGTCGCGGCCATGAAGAGGAAGACGAGCTGTTTTCCGTTCAGTTGGATTTCGTGAAAACCGTCGTCCTGGGTTTGTGCAGCCACAACCGGGGCGATTTTAGCATTTTGCGGACCGCTGTGCGGGGACATCGCGATTGCGATAAGACGCTACCGACCGTCGAGGCGCGCGACGAGCGTCTTGGCCTCCACCGATGCCGGGTCCATGGCGAGCGCGCGCTCGGCTTCCGCGCGAGCGGCGGCGGCGTCGTTCGACTGCCGGTACGCCTCCCCGAGCGCGGCGTGCGCGTCGGAGGTCTCTGCGCTCCAGAGCGAGATCTTCAACGCGTCGATCGCTTGACGCACGCGGCCGTCGCGGAGATGAATCCTGCCGACGAGCAGGTGCGCGTCGGCGAGGTACGGCGACAGGTACAACGCCCGGTTCAACTCGTCGAGCGCCTCGCGATCGTTCTCCTGCTGGTACAGCCGCCGTCCGCGATCGAGATAAAACCGCGCCAGCTCCGCCTGATCGCGCTGACCGCTCGTGGCGAGGGTCTTCTCTATCCGCGCGCCGTGCGGCAGCTCGACTTCGTTCTTGATCCGCTCTAGGCCTTTGGGCACGACATCGGGTCCGGGCCGTTTCTCCCACTGCTCGTAGGTCGAAGACAGCCGCCGCGCGAGCTCCTTTTCGCGCGCCGCTTCGGCGGTGTTGCCCGCGGACGCCAGCGCGGCGCCGAGGACGAAGTGCGCATCGCCGTCGGTCGGATTGCGCCGGACCGCTTCGCGCAGCCAGTAGATCGAGGCCTGCGGATCCTTGTCGAGCCAGTACCCGTAGCCGAGGTTGAAGACGTAATCGGGATCGTCCGGGTCGGCGCCGGCGGCCTTCGTGAAGTAGTAGGTCGACGCCCCGGTCTGGGGCGTCGCCCCGCGGCGAACGAGCGCTACGCCGAGATTGTTCAGGACGGTCGGCGTCGGCTGGGCGTCGGCCAGCGCTTTGTACGTGGCATACGCCTCGTCGTTCTTCTTGAGGTTCAGCTGAGAGAGACCTGCCAGGAACCGGCCGCGTCGCGCCCACGGCGAGTCGGGCGCAATCGGCGTCACCGCGGCGAGGGCGTGTTGATGATCGCCCTGCTCGGCGTACGCATCCCACATCGCAAGCCGCGCGCGATCGAAACCGGGAGCCAGCATCAGCGCCGCCTTCAGATAGTTGATCGCCGTCGCCGGCGTTTCCGCAACCAGCCCCTTGATGTAGTCCTCGAACACCGGAAGGGGCGGCTGAAGGCGCGCGATCTCGTCCGAGGACTTGGCCGACGGGAAAATCTGACGCGCTATGCGTTCGAAGGTCGGAAACAGATCCTGCAGCGGACCGCGGACCGTGACGTCGGTCTGCACGCGCCCGGCTTCGAGCGCGATGCTGCGCGCCCGGACGACCAGCGTGTCGTTGTCGAGGGAAAGAGATCCGAGGATGACCCGGCTCGCGCCAACGAGCTGACCGATCCGAATGACCGTTGCATCCGTCAGCGCAGCCGCGGGCGGCACCTGCAGCCGCTCGAACGCCTGCTGCCGCTCCTGACGCGTGATCGCACTGGCGCCGAGCGCGTTCAAATCGTCGGTGAGCAGCACCGCCGCCGCCTCGCCCAGCCAAACAATTCGCGCTTCGCGTTTCAGGTTCTCGAAGGGGATGACGAGGATGCGTTCGGCGCCTGGCGGCTGAGCAGCGAACGGCCGGGCCAGGGCCGGCGTTGCGACCGTCATCAGCGCGAGAATTGTCCGAGGGATGCCCGAGATGGCCCGTGCGGTCATGCGCTCGTCGGCTCTCCCGCGGAATGACCGTTGAGCAGCGCGACCCTCAGCACGCACGTCGGCTCGCCGGTTCCGCGGCACGCAACGACTTCGGTTCGCGCCCGCACGTTGAAGAGCGCCAGCAACCGCGTGACCGCCGACGCGTAGAAGCCGCAGAGCGGATGCGGAACCGGCTCGCGGACCGTGCAGAAGATCGAGGCGCGGACGTCGACGCTCGCCATCCCGCGGCGGACGCGCGAAATCGCGCGGCTCCCCGTGTAGCTGCTGCGGACGAGCTGACGCGCCAGCCGAAGCAGCATCCGGCTGCGCAGCCAGCCCGGTGCCGCCTTGATGGCCGCGCGCTGCAGCGGCGGCATCGAGGCAACCGTCCACTCCGCGGCATATTCGCCGGCGCGCGTCGTGATCATCTCGTATGCGTCGCCCTCCTGCCGCAGAAAGCTGAGGACGGCATACAGCGGCGCCAGCCCGATCGTCCCCTCGCGCAGCCCCTCGGCGTTCAACCAGTTCTCGTAGAACGTGAGGCGCGTCGGCAGAATGTCGGCGATGCCCTGATGGAGGCTCGCAACCAGGACGCGTCCGATGCCCGCTTCTTTCATGATGGAGGTAAGATCGACGCCGTCGTATGCATTCTGCAGCCATTCTGGCGGGCGGTCAGGCAACGCGATTCGGCGGCCGTGACAAAGGCGCGCTGATCGTCGACGGCCGGACCATCCGCGATCGGCAGCTCGCGGTGCTGTCGCGAGTGACGGATGACGTGATGATTGTCGGCGGCCCTGAAAGGGCCGCCCCACGACAACCCAATGTGGCGCGACAAAACAGTGTGGCGCGGCCCTTTCAGGGCCGCGACGTCGCAGACTTGAATGCCGGATGCGGTCCGCTGGGCGGTGTGCATTCGGCCCTGGCGCATGCGCGTCACGATGCCGTGTTCGTCATCGCGTGCGACATGCCGTTTGTGACGGAACGGCTCGTTCGGTATCTGCTGGATCTCGCAGGCGCCGCGGACGTCGTCGTGCCGCGGACGGCACGCGGCTATCATCCGTTGTGCGCCGTGTACACGCGCGCCTGCATCGAGCCGATCGAACGACGGCTGAACAGGCGGACGTTGAAGATGGTCGATCTGCTCGCCGACGTTCGGACGCAAGTGGTCACCGACGATGAGATTGGGGAATTTGGCGATGTCGACCGCCTGCTCGCGAACGTGAACACGCCATCTGAGTACGCCGCCCTCGAAGTTTCCGGGGCGTTTCAAAATCACAAACTGTAATCGTATCACGAGCTTAGCGCGAATTTTCGCCGCGCATCGCGCGACCCGTACATGATTCTGAGCGTTCAACGACGCGTGCACGACGCCATTGCCGAAGCGATCGGCCGCACGTTCGGCGTGTCCGAGCTTCCGCCCTTCCCTGTCGAGGTGCCTCCGAACCGCACGCTCGGCGATCTCGCGGTGCCGGTGGCGTTTCAGCTGGCGCGCACGCTGCGCAAGGCGCCGCGCGTCATTGCGCAGGATCTCGCGTCGGCCGTCGGCGAGATTCCCGGGATTGCGCGGATCGTCGCGGCCCCGAACGGCTACCTGAATCTCTACCTGCATCGGCCCGCCTTTCTTATCGAGCGCGCCCGCAACGAAGTGCAGGCCGAGATGGCGCCCGATCCGGAAGTCGCGGCAAAAACGATCGTCGAGCACACCGCTATCAATCCGAACAAGGCTGCGCACATCGGCCATCTGCGGAACGCGACGCTCGGCGACACGCTCGTGCGGGTACTCCGCTTCCGCGGCACGCCTGTCGAGGTGCAGAACTACATCGACGACACCGGCGTCCAGGTGGCGGACGTCGTGGTCGGCTTCATCGAGCTCGAGCACCGATCGCTCGACGACGTGCGCCGCATCGCCGACACGACGAGGTTCGATTACTACTGCTGGGATCTCTACGCGCGGGTCACCGAATGGTACGAAGAGGACCGCGGCCATCTCGAAGTGCGGGCCGCAGTCCTCCACGATCTCGAGCGCGGCGGCAATGACGCCGCCGCCATGGGCGCCTTCATCGTCGACCGCATCGTCCGCGCGCACCTGGCGACAATGGAGCGGCTCGGCATTCAGTACGACCTCCTGACGTACGAGGGCGACATCCTCCGCCTGAAATTCTGGGCGCACGCGTTCGAGATCCTGAAGCAGCAGGGCGCGGTCTTCCTGCAGACCGAAGGCAAGCTGGCCGGCTGCTGGGTGATGCGCATCGAGGAAGGGGACGCCGCCGAAGGTGCGAAAGAAGACGAGGAGGCGCGCGAGAAAGTCATCGTCCGATCGAACGGCACAGTGACCTATGTCGGCAAGGACATCGCCAACCAGTTCTGGAAGTTCGGGTTGCTGGGCCTGGATTTCAGGTACCGGCTGTTCGCGGTCCAGGCCGGCGGCCACCCGCTGTGGGCGACCACATCCGGCGACGGCGATCCGCGCGCGCGGTCGTTCGGGCGCGCGTCGCGGATCTACAACGTGATCGACTCGCGTCAGATGTACTTGCAGGCGCTCCTCAGCCAGGCGCTCAGGACGCTCGGTCATCCGCGCGAAGCGGAGAACTCGATTCACTTCTCGTACGAAATGGTGGCGCTCTCGCACGCGACGGCGGCGGCGCTCGGCTACGACACCGAGGCCGACAGCGAGGAAGCGAAGAAGCCGTTCGTGGAAGTGTCAGGCCGCAAGGGACTGGGCGTGAAGATCGACGACCTGCTCGACCGGCTGATCGAGAACGCCTCGGCTGAGGTCGAAAAACGGAACCCCGACATGCAGCCGGCGGAGCGGCGGAAGGTGGCCGAACAGATTGCGGTCGCCGCCATCCGCTACTTCATGCTGAAGTTCTCGCGCGGCAAGCTGATTGTGTTCGACATCGAGGAGGCGCTCAGCTTCGAAGGCGAAACCGGTCCGTATCTGCAGTATGCTGTGGTCCGCGCGAACAACATCTTCCACAAGCTGCAGGAACGCGAGGCGCTGAGCGAGCGCGAGGTCCTCGCTGCGCTCGACGGCACACCCGCCGACGAAATCGCCGGTGAGTCGCAGCTCTGGGACATCGTGTTCGAGGCCGCGAGACTCGACGATGTGGTCGAGCAGGTCGTGCGATCGCTGGAGTTCTCGATTCTGGCGAAGTACGTGTTCGGACTCGCACAGATGTTCAACGCGTTCTATCACCGGTTTTCCATCCTCAACGAGGAGGATGCCGCGCGCAAACGCTGGCGCGCGGCGGGCGTCGCGTACGTGCGGGCGCAGCTGACGCGGGCGCTCGATCTCATGGGCATTGACGTGCCGAGCCGGATGTAACGATGCCGCTCATTGCGATTACCTCGTGCCGCAAGCTCGAAGACTACAGGCAGGCGATCCTGCATGTCGGGGGCGAAGTGCGGATCGTCGACGCCTCGATGGCGGTGAACGCCGCGCTCGAAGGCGTGGACGGACTGCTGCTGACCGGCGGCGAAGACGTCGCACCGGCGCGCTACGGCGAGACGCCGCACGAAACCGTCGTCGACGTCGAGCCGGCGCGCGACGAGTTCGAGATCGGCATCGCGCGCGCCGCGCGCGAGCGCCAGCTGCCGATCTTCGCCATCTGCCGCGGGATTCAGCTGCTGAACGTGGCGTTCGGCGGCACGCTCGTGCAGGACATCCCGTCTGAAGTTCCCGGTGCGCTGCAGCACAGCCTGAAGGTGCCGCCGAACGAACCGTACACGCTCGCGCACGAAGTGTGGGTCGAGCAGGACACAGTGCTCTCGAGGCTGCTGGGCGAGCGCCTGACCGACGCCGAGGTGTGCGACGTCAACAGCCGCCATCATCAGGCGGTGAAGGACGTCGCCCAGGGATTCAAGGTGGTGGCAACCGCGCCGGACGGCGTCATCGAAGCGATTGAAGATCCTGCCGCGCGCTTCTGCCTCGGCGTCCAGTGGCATCCGGAAAACTTCTGGCGCACCGGCGAGTTCCGGCCGCTGTTCGAGGGATTCATCGACGCCGCCCGTCCGTAGATTAGAGCAACCACGAAAACACACGAAACACACGAAAAGATCAATTTGTACTTTGTCTTGTACTAATTGATCTTCTTCGTGCCCTTCGTGGATCTTCGTGTTTTCGTGGTTGCTCTAATGATCGAGATCGAATACCACCACGGTCTCCACGTGCGGCGTGTTCGGAAACATGTCGAACGCGTCGGCGCGATCGATCCGGTATCCGGCATCCACGATCCGGCGCGCGTCCCGCGCGAGCGTGGCGACGTCGCAGGACACGTAGATCACGCGGCTGGCGCCGACGGCGATCAGACTCTCGAGCGCCCCGCGCGACATGCCGGTGCGCGGCGGATCGACGATGATGGTTTCAATCATCGGCCGGCCGGCGTGGCGCGAGACATTTCGCGCGTAACCGGTCGCCACGCCTTCGACGGCTCCGCGGACGGTCGTGATGTGCGCGCCGGACGCCGCGCTGTTCGCATGCAAATCGTCGGCGGCAAACCGATCGCCTTCCACCGCGACGACCCACGCGCCGCGCACGACGCCTGCGCCCACTGAGAACAGTCCGGCCCCGGCGTACAAGTCGAGGACCGCCGAACCGATCGGCACGCGCTCGACGACATGCGAGACGAGGCCCGTGAGGAGGTAGCGATTGCCTTGAAAGAACGCGCGCACGTGCCGCCGCAGGTTCAACGTCGAGCCGTCGATTGTGAGCACGTCGGCAACGTAGGGTCCCTCCGTCAGGCCATCGACGGCGCTGAGCTTCTGCACCAGTCGATCGTCAATCGCGGTCGCGGCATCGATGTTGACGACGCGCTCGCTCGCGTCGATATTTTCCGACAGCTCGATCTCGCGAAGGTCGGTCATGCCGAGCGATCGAATCCTCGCCTGCAGGCGATCGAGCGCATCGCACGTCGACGGCAGCAGCTGCCGCGTGGGCCGCACGTCGCATATGTCGTGGGTTCCCTCGCGGAAGAACCCGAGCCGCGTGCCACGGACGTGAAGCCGCGCCCGCATCCGGTAGCCTTCCTCAGGCGACGGCGCGACGTGCACCGCTGAGGGCAGCTGGACATGTCCGATGCGCGCGAACGCATCGGCAATCACCTGACTCTTGATGGCGAGCTGTCGCGCGTACGCGATGTGCCCCCACACACAGCCGCCGCACAACGGATCGGCAAACGGCTCGCGCCGATCCGGCGACGCGTCGTCTATCTCGACGGCGTCGGCAAAGGCGACGCCTTTTCCGATCCGTTCGACCCGCGCGCGCACGTGCTCGCCGGGTATCGCGCCCGCGACGAGCACGACCTGCCCGTTCGCGCGAGCGATCATACGGCCGCCGGCGGCGGGCTTCTCAATGGCGAGCGGGACGATCTGGCCGGGGCGCAGCATTTGGTCATTGGATCATCTGGTTATTTGTTCATTGGTATTTGGTCATTGTCACAATCAATGACCAAATGACCGGATGAACAAATCACCAGGTGTACGAAATCGTCGGCAGATTGGCGCGCTCGCGCACGAGGCGATCGATCGCAGCCTCGCGGGTTCGTGCGAACACATCGGCGTTCATCGACGTGCGATACGGCGCCAGCTCCTGCTCCGCTTCGGCCGCGAGCGCGGCGCGCTCGGCCTCGGTGACGCGTTCACGCGCGCGGGCGAGCAGTTCGGCGTCGAGCGCGGCCAGGCGTTCGACGAGCGCCCGCCGCGCGTCGCCCCTCACCCCGCCCGCCCTGGTCCGCGCATCGTCCAACTCGCGCGAGGCGCGATCGATCAGGTCGTCGAACTCCTCGCCGAGCGTCCCGCGCGCCCGTGCTTCGCTGAGACGCATCACGACGCGCTCGAGGTGCTGCGGCAAGGATACCCGCGGCCGCAGCGCGAGGCTTTCCGCCGAGCGATCGTCGTCTGGATCGCTCGCCTGAAAGGCTCGCGCTACGTGCGTAAGGCCAATCGCCCGCCGCCACTCGTCATACACGTCGAGCACATCCGCTTCGCAGAAATCGATTTTCACCGGCCGGCGGCGCGGCCCCTTGCGGTAGTAGCGCTCGAAATAGCGGTCGATCCCCTTGAACGCGAGCTTCAGCGGAACGCCGCGCGCCGCCCATCCCGCCACGAGCTCGAAGGACGGTCCGGTCACGCGAATGAGATGCCCGTCGTTCTTTCGACAGAGATAGGTTTCGATCTCGCGGCAGAAGGCCGCGATGATTCGGCGATCCTCGATCAATCGCGAGTCCCTGATGACCAACGATCATGGTCGTTGGTCGTTGGTCGTTGGTTGGTGGTCATCGGTCATTAGTCGTCATGGTCGTTGGTCGTTGGTCTTTGGTCTTTGGTCGTTGGTCGTTGGTCGTTGGTGGTCATCGGCCATTCGTCGTCAGCAGTGACCGCAGCACCTGCTAATCCCTAATCCCTAATCCCTAATCCCTAATCCCTAGTCCCTAGTCCCTAGTCCCGGGTCCCCGGTCCCTGACGCTGCCCCTCACCGATTACGTTCCCACACGATCCTCAACCCGTGCAGCGTCAGATCGGCATCGACGTGCTGGATGGCCGGAACCTCCGGGGCGATCACGGTGGCGAGGCCGCCGGTGGCGATGCAGAGGGCATCGCCGCTCAACTCGTCGTTCATGCGCCGCACGAGCCCCTCGACCATCCCGACGTAGCCGTAGAACAAACCCGACTCCATCGCGCCGACCGTCGTGCGGCCGACGACGCGCGCCGGCTTTCGCACGTCGATTCTCGGCAGCCGCGCCGCGCGTTGAAACAGCGCATCGGCTGAAATCTGCACGCCGGGACAGATGGCGCCGCCGAGATATTCCCCCTGCCGCGTGATGGCGTCCAGCGTCGTCGCCGTCCCGAAATCGACGACGATCAGCGGGTGGTTCGAGCCGCGTCCGAAGCGCTCGTACGCGGCGATGCCGTTGACGATACGGTCGGCGCCGACTTCGGCAGGATTCTCGTAGAGGATCGGCATGCCGGTGTTGCCGGCGGGATCGACGATGAGCGACGGCACGCCGAAGTACCGTTCCGCCATCGACCGCGTCGTGCCGGTCAGCGGCGGCACAACGGATCCGATAACGATACCGCGCACACGCGAGCGATCAACGCCGCTGTGTGCGAACAGGCCGTCCACCAGCAGGCCGAGCTCGTCGGAGGTCCGTTCGCGCAGCGTCTGCAGGCGCCAGCTGTGAATCAGCGATTCGCCGTCGAACACGCCGAGGACGATGTTGCTGTTGCCGACGTCAATCGCGAGCAGCATTCCGGTGTACTCGACAGCCGTTGACACGAAGGACAGTAAAGACACAAAGCCATACAGAGAACAAAACAGATTGGGGTCCTGGCCTGGTTGTCATCTGTGTTTCTTGTCCTTTGTGTCGTTTGTGTTCCCGGCTTGTGAATTGATCGAAACGCCTCAATTGATCCAATCGAGCTCGCCTGAGACCACACGCTCGATCCGATCGCCGACCTCCACGAGCAGCGCGCCGTTGTCGTCGATGCCGGCGGTGATTCCCAATTGCAGGCCGTCCGATGTCGTCCACGACACGTACGCGCCGGCGGCGGAGGGCGCGCGCAGTCGCCAGGCGTCGAGAATAGCATCGAACCGTCCATCGAGCAGGTCGTCGTAGCGCCGCGACAGCGCGGCGAGGGTTTCGACGAGCACCTGATGACGATCGACGCGTCGTCCAATCTCGGATTCGAGCGACGCGGCGCGCTCGGACAATTCCGGCGGGTACGCGGTCGCCGCGACGTTGATGCCGTAGCCAAGGATGACGGCTTCAGTTGCAGGGCCGGTGGTCGAGGCCTCGGCAAGGATTCCCGCGAGCTTGCGCCGGCCGACGTAGATGTCGTTCGGCCACTTCAAGTTGACCGGCAGTTCGGTTACTGCGTGGATCCCTTCGGCGATTGCAACGCCCGCCGCGAGAGTCAGGAGCGATGTCGCCCGCCGCGGCTCGACGCGTGCGCGCATCGGCATCAGCACGACCGATACATACAGACCGGCGCCGGGCGGCGAGAACCACGTGTGGCCGCGCCGCCCGCGGCCGGCGGTCTGCGTGTCGGCAATCACGACCAGCCCTTCGACCTCCTCGTCGCTCACGCGCTGCGCGACGTACGACGCCGCCACGTCGTTGGTCGAGCCGACGCTGTCGAAGTGCAGCGCCTTCGATCCAATGCGACCGACCCGCGGCAGGTTAAATGGGCTCGATTTCAAAGCTGATGTCGACGGCTGCCGCCGAGTGAGTGAGCGCACCGACCGAGACGAAGTCGGCGCCGGTCGCCGCAAGCTCGGGAATCCGATCGATCGTGACGCCGCCCGAGATCTCGATCTTCGCACGCCCGCGCGCGCGCGCAACGGCCTCGCGGATGTCCGCCGTCGGCATGTTGTCGACGAGCACGATCTGCGCGCCGGCGCCGAGCGCCTGGTCGACCTCGTCGAGCGTCTGCGCTTCAATCTCGATCGGCATTCCGGGACGCTCCGCGCGGACGCGCTCGACCGCTCGAGTCACGCCGCCGGCAAGACGGATGTGATTGTCTTTGATCAGCACGGCGTCGAACAGCCCGAAGCGATGGTTCGTCGCGCCGCCGGTGCGGACCGCGTACTTCTCGAGCGTTCGAAGCAGCGGCGTCGTCTTTCGGGTGTCGAGGATGGTGATGCGCCCGCCCGTTGCATCCACGAAGGTCCGCGCCCGCGTCGCAATGCCGGACAGCCGCTGAAGAAAGTTCAGCGCCGTGCGCTCGCCGACGAGGAGTGCGCGCGCCGCGCCCTCCACGATGGCGATCTCCTGACCCGGCCTGCACCAGTCGCCGTCCTGCGCAAGGGGCGTCGCCCGCGACTGTGGATCGAGCTGATGAAACGCTTCGAACGCGACGTCGAGGCCGGCGATGACGCAGTCGGCCTTGACGAGAAAAACACCGCGCGCGCGCCCGGAATCCGGAACCGTCGCGTTCGTCGTCACATCTCCCGTGCGAACGTCTTCCTCGAGCGCACGGCGAACGATGTCTCGGTACTCCGCGGGATCCAAGTCGGAAATGGCTAACCTAATCCCTAATTCCTAATTCCTAATTCCCTAATCCCTAATCCCTGATCCCTGATCCCTACCCCCGGCGCGCGCGCACGAGCCACGCGCGCGCTTAAGCGTAACCCTCGACGACGATCGTCTGAGGGTCCCCGGCCGCCGTCTCGAACGCCTGCACACGCAGAGCGGCGCGCAGGTCCGCTTCGACGATGGGCATCACGGCGACGGCGTCAGGAGCGGCCTTGACGACGACCTTCGTGATTGGCACCTTCAGCGGTTGCTTGGCCTCGGAGCGCTGCTTGCGGACCTCGAACAGCACGTCGGTGGCCCACTGATACGCGCGTTCGTCGGCGGCGCGTGTCGCGTCGGAATTGTCGGCGAGGCGCGACAGCAGCTCCCTCGACGTCGGCCAGGCGGACGTATGGATCGAGCCGTCACGCCACCACGACCACACTTCCTCGGTGACGAACGGCAGGAACGGTGCGAACAGACGCAGCAACACGGACAGCGCCGCGCGCAGCGCCGCGTTCGCCGACGCGGCGCCTTCGGCGCCTTGTTCGCCGTAGCGGCGTCCCTTGACGAGCTCGAGGTAGTCGTCGCAGAACCGCCAGAAGAACGTCTCGGTCCGCTGCAGCGCGCGCGTGTAGTCGTAGCCTTCGAACGCCTCGGTCGCTTCGTCGACGAGCGCCGCCAGATTTCGAATCATCGCGCGATCGACCGGCGCCGTGATCGATCCGATCGCCGCCTCATGCGCTGTCGCCTGCGCCTTCGGCGCGAGAGCGGTATCGGAGAGCGCGAACTTCGACGCGTTCAGGATCTTGATTGCCAGCCGGCGGCCGACGCGCATCTGATTCGGGTCGAACGCGGTGTCCGTGCCGGGACGTCCGTTCGCCGCCCAGTACCGGACGCCGTCCGATCCGTGCTCCTCGAGGAGCGCCATCGGCGTGATGACGTTCCCTTTGGACTTCGACATCTTCTTGCGGTCGGGATCCAGCACGAAACCGGAGATGGCGGCGTGCGCCCACGGCAGCGTGTGGTGCTCCAGCTCCGAGCGCAGTACCGTGTCGAACAGCCACGTCCTGATGATGTCGTGCGCCTGCGGCCGCAGATCCATCGGGAACGTCCGCGCGAACAGATCCGCGTCCTCTTCCCATCCGCAGACGATTTGCGGCGAGAGAGACGATGTGGCCCAGGTGTCCATGACGTCCGGATCGCCGACGAACCCGCCGGGCTGACCGCGCTGCTCGGGGCGGTAACCCGGCGGCACGTCGGTCGACGGATCGATCGGGAGCCGATCCTCCGACGCAGCAATCGGGCGATCGTACTCGACGCGCCCGAGCTCGCTGATCGGATACCACGCCGGAAACGGCACGCCGAAGAAGCGCTGCCGGCTGACACACCAGTCGCCGTTGAGGCCGTTCGCCCAGTTCTCGTACCGCGCCTGCATGTAGGGCGGATGCCATTTCAGCTGGCGACCGCGTTCGAGAAGCACCTCTCGAAATTCAATCGCCTTGATGAACCACTGGCGGCTCGTGACGATTTCGAGCGGTCGATCGCCTTTCTCGTAGAACTTCACGGCGTGCGTAATCGGCCGCGGCTCGCCGATGAGATCGCCGGACTCTCTGAGCTGCTCGACGATCTTCGTCCGGGCCTTCGCCGCCGAGAGACGCGCCAGCTCGTCGTAGTAGCGCTGCGCGCGATCCGGCTCGCGCGATTCCCATCCCGGCGCGCCCCAGGTGACCGGCCGCAGCGTGCCGTCCGGCTGAATGACGGCGCGCACCGGCAGCGACAGCTCGCGCCACCACGTCACGTCGGTGATGTCGCCGAACGTGCAGATCATCGCGACGCCGCTGCCCTTCGCGGGATCGGCCAGCGCGTGTGCCTTCACCGGCACGCGTGCGCCGAAGAGCGGCGTCTCCACGTCTCTCCCAAACAGCGGCTTGTACCGCTCATCGTCTGGATGAGCGACGAGCGCGACGCAGGCAGGAATCAGTTCGGGCCGCGTCGTTTCGATCTCGACCGTGGGACGGCCGAAGGTGCGAACCGCTTCACCGTCGGGCACGCGGAACGCGACCTTGTGAAACGCGCCCGGCATGTCGCGGTCCTCGAGCTCCGCCTGGGCGACGGCGGTCTTGAAGTCGATGTCCCACAACGTCGGCGCTTCGACCTGATACGCCAATCCGCGCTTCAGCAGCCGGACGAACGAGCGCTGCGAGACGCGCTGCGCGTGGTGGCCGACTGTCGTGTATGTCATCGACCAGTCGACGGACAGCCCGAGGTGCCGCCACAGCCGCTCGAACGCTCTCTCGTCTTCGGCCGTCAGCCGCTCGCACAGCTCGATGAAGTTCGGGCGCGATACCGCGATCGGCTGCTTCGGCGGCTGCGCGGGAGGTGTGAACGACGCGTCGTACGGCAGAGACGGATCGCAACGAACGCCGTAGTAGTTCTGCACGCGCCGTTCGGTCGGCAGGCCGTTGTCATCCCATCCCATTGGATAGAAGACCGCCTTGCCGCGCATCCGCTGGAATCTGGCGATGAGGTCGGTGTGGGTAAACGAGAACACGTGGCCAACGTGCAGCGATCCGCTGACGGTCGGCGGCGGCGTATCGATCGAATAAATCTCAGCGCGGGTGTGCGAGCGGTTGAAGCGGTAGACGCCGGTCTCTTCCCAGCGGGCCTTCCACTTTTCTTCGAGCCCCTCCAGCGCGGGTTTGTCGGGCAGCATGCCGCGATCGTACTGCATGCGCGCCGTGCGTGGGGACTGAAGCCTAATCCCTGGTCCCTAATCCCTAATCCCTGATCCCTGATCCCTGATCCCTGATCCCTAAATCCCTGCTAATCCCTAATCCCCAGTCCCCAATCCCTATCCCCAGTCCCCGATCGCTCACTTGACGGACGCCTTGATGCGCTCGATCTCCTCGCGGACGAGGCGTTCGGCGATCTGCGAGACGACATCAGCAACCGTCTCGCGCATCGAGCTCTCGGTCAGGCGATCGAGGACCTGGCGGACGACCTTGTCGATGAGATCGTCGGGAGACGGCGCAGAGGCGGGCCACTGCGACGCGGCGAGCGGCTTTCCTTCACCGCGCTCGGCGGCGAGCAGCGCCGCGAACGCGTCGGCAAGCGGCGGCAGCGCCCCAGATGTTGATGACGCGGTCGATGACGAGGTCGATGACGGTTTAGGCGCCGGCGGGACGGGCATCGAACTGGGCACGGGCGCTGCTGTCGCCATGGTCGCTGCAGTCGCCACGGGCGCTGCTGTCGCCACAGGCGCAGCCGGCGTCATGACTGCAACCGACGCCGGTGTCGCGGGCTTCGGCTCCGCGACGGCAGCGACGGGCTGCGGCAAACGCACCGGCGGTTCGACCGGATCGACTGCGCGTGCGGCGACGGTCACTGGCGCCGGCGCAGGCTCGGGCGCCATTTTGATCGGCGCTGGCGATTCGAACGCGCTCTTCGGCGAGGCGTACGACACGCCGACGGCGGACGCGGCCGGCGAGTCGACCTCGAATTCCTTCAGGTGATCCGGCTTCGGCAAATCCCACGGTTCGGTGTTCGCCGGCGTCTTGTCCGGATGCGAACCGAACCAGTCGATCTGGTCCGGCAGCGTCTCCTGCTGCGCCGCCGCCGCGCTTTTGGGTGGCGTCCCCTGGCTGGAGATCCCTGCAAATGCCGCATCGAGCTGATCGAAGTAGTCATCGAGCGCTGCGGCGGCCGGAGCCGCCGCCGACGATCCATTCGAAGATCCATTCGACGAGGAAGCGGCGCCGTGCTCGACCGCAGTGGACGCCGGCTTCGCTTTCGCGAGCAGCTCCTTCACGCGGCCGATGACGAGCTGCGGCTCGAACGGCTTCGCCAGCACGCCGTCACATCCCGCTTCGGACGCACGGGCCTGATCGACCGGCTCGAACGCCCCCGTGAGGAGGACAACCGGAATGTGCGACAGCTTCGGCGACTGTTTCACATAGCGCGCAACTTCGTACCCGTTTTTTCCCGGCATGCCGATGTCGGCGAGAACGATGTCGGGCGGGGTCGACTCGAGGCGCTCGATGGCCTGATCGCCGTCGCTGACGGCAATCACGTTCACGTCTTCGTCCGCGAACGTCAGCTCGATGACGCGCTGGATTGTGACGCTGTCGTCGGCAAGTAACAGGGTATGCGGCACTTTGGTGTTATCGGACGAACGCGTGGATCGCTGTAGCTGTCAGCGGTTCACGATTCGACACCCGCTCTGGCATTCGTGTTGATGAAGTCGATGATTTCCTGCATCGGCGTGCCAGGCAGAAAAACGCCCTTGACCCCGATCTCCTTGAGCCGCGGGATGTCGACGTCCGGAATTATTCCGCCGATTACAACCAGGACATCGTCCAGCCCCTTTTCCTTGAGCAGCTGCATGAGCCGCGGCGCGATGTGATTGTGCGCGCCGGACAGAATTGAGAGGCCAATTACGTCCGCGTCTTCCTGCAACGCCGCGGACGCAATCTGCTCGGGCGTCTGCCTGAGGCCGGTGTAGATGACCTCCATCCCCGCATCCCGCAGCGCCCGCGCAATCACCTTGGCACCACGATCGTGCCCATCCAACCCCGGCTTCGCAATGACGACGCGCAGTTTCTTCAACGCTAATCCCTATTCCCCAATCCCTAATCCCTACTAATCCCTAATCCCTAATCCCTAATCCCTAATCCCCAATCCCCAATCCCCAATCCCCAATCCCTATCCCTCGTCCCTCGCTAGATCATCGGGACCTCTTCGTACTCGCCCCACACCTCGCGCAACGCATCGCACATCTCACCGACGGTCGCATAGGCGCGGGTGGCATCGATGATGGGAGGCATCAGGTTCTCGGTCGTGCGCGCGGCGGCGCCCAGGGCGTCGAGCGATCGGCGGACCGCATCGTTATCGCGGCTGCTCCGCAGCCGCTCGAGTTTGGCCAGCTGCTTCTCGGCTGCCGTTTCGTCGATGTACAGAATTTCAATCGGCGGCTCGTCTTCCTGGACGAAGTCGTTCACGCCGACGATGATCTTCTCCTTGCGCTCGACCGCCTGCTGGAATCGGTACGCGCTCTCCGCGATTTCCTTCTGCGGGAAACCGCGCTCGATCGCTTCCACCATGCCGCCCATCCGATCGATCTGATCGAAGTAGGCATGCGCGCCGTCGACCATGTCCTTCGTCAGCTTCTCGACGAAGTAAGAGCCGCCGAGCGGATCGACCACGTTCGCGACGCCGCTCTCGTGCGCGAGGATCTGCTGGGTCCGCAGCGCGAGCGTGGCGGCCTCGGCCGTCGGCAGCGCCAGCGCCTCGTCGAGCGAGTTGGTGTGAAGCGAGTTCGTGCCGCCAAGCACGGCCGACAGCGCCTGTAGCGCCGTGCGGACGACGTTGTTATAGGGCTGCTGCGCGGTCAGCGACACGCCGGCGGTCTGGCTGTGGAACCGCAGCTTCCAGGAACGCTCGCTCTTGGCGCCGAAACGGTCGCGCATCGCATGCGCCCAGATGTGCCGCGCCGCGCGGTACTTGGCGATCTCCTCGAAGAAGTCGCTGTGTGCGTTGAAGAAGAAGGAGATGCGCGGAACGAAGTCGTCGACGTCCAGTCCGCCGTCGACGCCCCATTGCACGTACTCCAGGCCGTCGCGCAGCGTGAACGCAAGCTCCTGCAGTGCCGTCGCGCCCGCTTCACGGATGTGATAGCCGCTGACCGAGATGGTGTTCCACCTGGGGACATGCTTCGAGCAGAACCCGAAGATGTCGGTGATGATCCGCATCGAGGGACGCGGCGGGAAGATGTATTCCTTCTGCGCGATGAATTCCTTGAGGATGTCGTTCTGGATCGTGCCCGAGAGCGTCTTCCAGCTTGCGCCCTGTTTCTCGGCGACGACCAGATACATCGCGAAGATCATCGCCGCGGGCGAGTTGATGGTCATCGAGGTCGTGATGGCGCCGAGATCGATGCCCTCGAAGAGCGTCTCCATGTCGGCAAGCGACGTGACGTTGACGCCGCACTTCCCCACTTCGCCGAGCGACAGCTCGTGGTCGGGGTCCCGGCCCATCAGCGTCGGCAGATCGAACGCGACGCTGAGCCCTGTGCCTCCCGCGCGCAGCAGCGTCTTGTAACGTTCGTTTGTCTCTTCCGGTGTCCCGAACCCGGCAAACTGGCGCATCGTCCAGAGCTTGCCGCGATACCCGGTCGGGTGAATGCCGCGGGTGTAGGGGAATTCGCCGGGCTGCGCAATATCGCGGGCTGGATCGATGTCCTTGAGATCGTCGGCGGTATAGAGTCGGTCGATCGGCCTGCCGGAGATCGTCGTGAAGGTCTGGGCGCGCTCGGGTGATTTCTTCAGCGTCGGCTCGAGCGTCTCGCGCTCCCAGCGCTGCTTCTCACTCTCGGCAAGCGTTTTCATACAAAGTCATTATAGCGAACGGCCTCGACAGACCCGGATTCGCGCGCTCTCGCCAATCAATCAGCGGCCACGCGGCACGGTTCGCGCATTCCGCGGACGTCAACACGCGTCGCGCGTGGTTCCTCCGTGCTCCCAGCGCATTTGGCGGGACTCTTTCGCGAGAGAGGTGCGCAATAGAACGGTCCCGCTGTCATTTTCTGTTGCTCTGCACATTTCTTGTGTCGGCTATGGTCGAATTCGGCGGAGGCGCCGCGCTCCATGCCGCAGGCGGTGCGCCATCCGTCTCGATTCGGCGCCTTCTTGTGTCGTACCGTGTGGTCCCGGGCGATTTCAACGGCGACGGGATCGTCGATCTCGCCGCAACCAATAACTTCGGGATCTCTGGAGGCGTCGTCGTCGCGCTCGGCAAAGGCGACGGCACGTTCAACCCGCCACAGACGGCGCCGGTCATCGCCGGCCGCGCCTCGCCGCGGGCGATTTCAACAGGGACACAGCCGACGAATTCGACTACGCGTGGAAGCTGATGTCCGGCGACTTCGAGATCGAGACGCGCGTGTCGTCGCTCGACGCGGTGAACGCCTGGACGAAAGCAGGCCTCAT
>Ga0075424_100002075_pt1 | contig 18028 bp, 15 predicted proteins | sample SoiMethybrSBSTD3_FD_75301 | JGI IMG/M metagenome (GOLD analysis project Ga0075424, IMG submission 75301) | Bulk soil microbial communities from a Populus tree surrounding site in Tennessee, USA - Soil MetaG P. TD hybrid SBSTD3 | ecosystem: Environmental > Terrestrial > Soil > Tree plantation...
AAGATGTCCAACGACGAGTGGATGCGTGCGAAGGGGTTCTTCGAGGTCACCGGCATGACGGCGCGCGATCTGGTGGCGATGAGCGTGTCAGGCGAGCTGTGCGCGGTGGACGATGATCACCTCCGAGAATCCCGCGGTCCTGATTCGCGAATTCAAGACCGACAAGACGTTCATCATCACGCGCTCGGACGTCATTCGAGTGCTGACCCAGGTGCGTGGGGAACGAGGCGCAGCGGCGAGGTGAGTCGCAGGACTTGAAGCCTCGTCGAGAGCGACGGGCTATCGCTGCGGAATCTCGGTTGGCACCTTCCCGACACGTCGCAGAAGGACCGCAGCGACGATGGCCGTGCCGATGGCGACACCAGCGCTGATGCCAGCAGCCACGCCAAACGACTCCGTGAATGCCTGTCGAGCGACACCAAGCAACTCGGCGCCGATCGGAGGCGGCAGCCGTTGTGCGATCGCGGTCGCACCACCCACTGAACTCAGCGCGGCGTTCATCATGTCGGCAGAGACGCCATCGGGCACCGCACCAGCGACCTGGCCTCGGTACACCGCCGTGCCGATGCTGCCGAGAACGGCAATGCCAAGCGCCCCGCCGAGCTCGGAGCTGGTCTCAGAGATGGACGAGGCAGCTCCCGCACGTTCGGGCGGCACCGTCCCCACCATGATGTCGGTGGCAAGGGTCGTCATCGGTGCGAGACCCACGGACAACAGCACCGATCCGACGACGAGCCGCGTGAGCCCGGCGTCGACCGTCACCTGCGTCAGCACGCCGTAACCAACGGCGGCGAGCACGAGACCGCCGGCCATGACGAACGCCGGACGAATCCGGGTCGCGAGCGAAGGCGTCACCATGGAACCAACGATGAATCCAAGGGCCCACGGGACCGTCCAGAGGCCGGCGATCAAAGGCGAGAATCCGAGCACCGACTGCAGATACTGCGTGATGAAGAGCATCACCCCGAAGCCGATGAAGAAGTCGAGCACGTTCATCGCTAGCACCACGCTGAACGCGGAATTGCGGAACAGGCGCAGATCGATCAGTGGCTCGATCAACGCGTGCTGTCTCCACACGAACACTGAACCGATCGCGATGCCGGCAGCAATGGCCACCATCGGGAGCAGGCCGATGCCATCCTGGGCGATCTGCTTGAGGCCGTAGATCACGCCCAACACGGCGGCCATCGACAGAGCGGCGCTGAGCAGATCCAAGCGCCCGGCCTGAGGATTGCGGAATTCCGGCAACAGCATCGGTCCGAGCACGAGCAACAGCGCCATCACCGGAACCGCTGGCAGAAACACCGACCCCCACCAGAAGCGCTCCAAGAGCAGTCCACCGACGACGGGGCCGATCGCGGCGCCGGCGGAAAAGCTCGACACCCACACGGCGATGGCCGTGGTCCGTTGATTCGCGTCGACAAACATGTTCCTGATCAACGAGAGCGTCGACGGTGCGAGCGTTGCTCCCGCCACACCGAGCAGCGCACGGGCGGCGATCAGTCGGCCTGCGGTCGTCGAAAATGCGGTGAGCACCGACGCGGCCCCGAACGTGGCCGCCCCGATCAGCAGCAGTCGACGCCGGCCGATCCGATCGCCGAGCGTGCCCATAGTGATCAGTGAGCCCGCGAGCAGGAATCCGTAGATGTCGACGATCCATAACAGTTGCACACTGCTCGGCGACAGATCGGCGCTGAGGCGCGGCACAGCGAGATTGAGGACTGTGAGGTCCATCGAGTAGAGGACGCATGGAAGGGCGATCACCGCCAACCCGATCCATTCGCGTCGCGTTGCTTTCGATGAGTCCGCCGCATGGTGGCTTGGAGTCTTCATGGTCCAGATCGTCACGCCGCTCCGACGTACGTAGCGCGCAGGCTTGAGCCTGCGCGCTGCAGGCGAGATCCAGGATAGAGAACTGCAAGGATTGTTGCGAGTTGGACTGGTCCATCATGCACTGAATGGACCGAGGATGCGGCGCGCGAAGATCACGATACTGGACGACTATTCATCATCACGCGGTCGGACGTAACTCGAGTGCTGACGCAGGTGCGTGGGGAACCAGGCGCAGCGGCGCGGTAGTCCGCGTCGCTGACCCGCGCGCCGGCAGCGTCAGTTGCCGCGCGGTCTTGGTCACCGCCAGTACTTTTTCCGCCGCCGCCGCCGCCGCTTTGAGCGCGGCGAACTCGTCGGCCGTCGGCTGATAGCCCGGCTCGAACGTCGCCTGCAGCACCGCCGGCAACATCGATCCCGCGATCGTGAAATACACCGAGTCGCAGCCGTTGTCTTCCGCCACCGGCACGTCGCGCAGGCGCACGTCGCGGGCGGTGAGCAGCTTCTTGACGCCGGCTTCGAACTCGATCCGCAGATCGGCCGCTCGCGACCCGGCCTCGGCATGCGCCAGCACCGAGGTGACGAGTTCGTCGAGATGCGCTTCGCAATCGATCGGATCGGCGTGGTCCGGCATCTTGGTGTCGAGGTGATAGTCGAACACCGCGGCCGCGTGATACTTCACGCCCAGGCGATCGACCTTGGCGACTTCGCTGCGGACGATGCGCGCCGGAATCGTGACGTCGCAGCCAGGTCCCCAGATGCGGAACGAGGTGGTTGCACCCGGTGCGATGCGCGCGCCCGACTCGACGAGCAGACCGCTGCGCGAGATGTTGATGAGACGCAGGTCGATGCCCCACGGAACCCTGATCGACGAAAACCACGGCAGCTGCCAGCTGGCCCACCGCATCGATCGTTTCCGGATCGCGAACACGTCGTGATGCGCGGCGATCAGGTCCGCGGAAGGAGCCTCGACGATCTCGGGCTCCGCAGCGACGACGGCCATCTGTGCCTCCTCTTCGGCAGCGGCGAGCGCGATCTTCGATTGCGCGATGGCTTCCTCGATGCGCGCGGCAATCGCACTGAAGTCGTACATCGGTTGGACCGGCTGGGGCTGGCGCCGGCGGAGTCGGGCCAGCAGCCCACGCCGCTGGGGCGCGCGCGGCTCGGCGACCGGCGGCATCGTGAGCACCGGCAGATGGCTCAGCGCCGGAGTCTCTCGGAGATGGGCCACGAGATCGCGATCGTCGGTGGGTGAGATCAGGGTCGACGTGAGGATCAGGTCCGGCGTCTGCGCGGACAGTGCTGTGACTGCGGCCTTCGTCGAGGGAACAACTGTGACCTCGGCGCGCACGGCCTCACGCAGCATGCGGCGCAGCAGCGTGCCACGCTCGGGATCGGGTTCGATAGCTAGAAGACGGGTCATCGGTTTGGGGCATTCATGGGCAAGTCTTGGGCCGGGTGGCGATCGGCTGAGATCGAACGACTTATGGCCGATTTGGCCGTGTGTTCCAGCGTGCAGGTCTGCCTGCGGAAGGACTAATGACGTGCCTGTCCCCGGTTTTCTCGCCTGGACAGTAGCGGTCGCTGCACGCGGTCGCGCGTTCTAGACAGTCGTGTGGGCTACGGCGAGACGGCGCGGCCAGATTGATGGAGCCGCGCCGCCTGGGTCAGGAGGTAATTCCGCTCGGGGATGCTGGTGGTCCGTTCGGCGGCGAGTCGATAGTGCGTGACCGCCGCTTCGCGGTCACCGGCCGATTCGAGCAGATGTGCGCGCACGGCGGCGAGACGATGATGGCCGGCGAGATAGGAATCGGCATCGAGCGGCTCCAGGAGCGCGAGGCCGTGGGCAGGTCCGTGCACCATTGCCGCGGCGACTGCGTGATTCAGTCTGACCATTGGGTTGTCCGACATCCGCATCCACAGTCCGTATAGCGCGAGGATCTGCGGCCAGTCGGTGTCTTCAGCCCGCGGTGCTTCGTCGTGGAGCGCGGCGATCGCCGCCTGCACCTGATAGGGTCCGACAGCTCCCCTCGCGAGGCTTGCCGCGACGAGGGCAATGCCTTCGTCAATGAGCCGCCGATCCCAGAGCGTTCGATCCTGGGTGGTGAGGGGGATCAGCTCGCCGTCTGATCCGGTGCGAGCGGCTCGGCGCGCATCGGTGAGCAGCATGAGCGCGAGCAGTCCGGTGACCTCGGCATCGTTCGCCAGCAGTCGATGAACGGCGCGTGTGAGGCGTATCGCTTCGCGCGTGAGATCGCTTCGTTGAAGATCGGGCCCCGAGCTCGTGGTGTAGCCCTCGTTGAAGATCAGATAGAGCACGTGAAGCACGGTGCGAATACGCTCGGCGCGCTCGTCTGCCGTCGGCATGCTGAACGGAATGCCGGACGACTTGATCGTCTGCTTGGCCCGGCTGATCCGCTGCGCCATCGTCGACTCGGGAACGAGGAACGCGCTCGCGATCTCGGCGGTCGTCAAGCCTCCGATTGCGCGCAGTGTGAGCGCGATGGCGGAGGCGTTCGTCAGCGATGGATGACAACACATGAAAAGCAGAATCAATGTGTCGTCGCGTTCGAAGCCCGCCTCGCCGAAGCTCGGCGCGACACCAGCGAGCGGAGGCGGGGCCTGCTCCGCGGAGGCGTTTTCACGGCGCCGGCGTGCTGAATCCGCGCGCAGTTGATCGGTCATGCGCCGCAAGGCGACCTGAATCAACCAGCCGCGAGGGTTGTCGGGCATGCCTTCGCGCGGCCATTGAATCGACGCAGCGAGGAGCGCTTCCTGGACCGCGTCTTCGGCGGCGGCGAAATCATCGAAGCGCCGGACGACCGCGCCCAGCACCTGCGGCGTGAGCTCGCGCAACAGGTGCTCGGCGTCGGCGTCGAGCGCGCGCGTGTTCACGGGAGGTCGACCGGCGGGCCGCTCATCACCTCGCGTACTTCAATCGGCATGTTGAGCGGCTTGCCTCCGGGACCTGGACATGTCGATGCCTTCGCGGCTATTGCGTACGCGCGTTCGGGCGACTCGACGTCGATGATCCAATAGCCGGCGAGAAACTCCTTCGTTTCAGGGAACACGCCATCGGTAATCGGCGTGCCGTCCTTGCTGGCGCGCACGACCTTGGCCTGGCCTGGCGCGGCGAGGCCTTCACTGGCGACCAGCTCCCCCGCCTGCCGCAGCTCCTGGCTGAACCGGCGCATGAATCCGACCATGGCCTTGATGTCGTCGGGCGGCCAGTTGGCCACGCCCCAGTTCCCGTCGCCGCGTGGCGCATTCATCATCAGCATGTACTTCATCGGTCTGTACCTCTCAGATTCTAAAAGGCCTCAGGGCTCAGGCCCCAGGCCTCAGGGCTGGTCCAGGCACAGGGCCTCAGGCCAGAATCCTGCGTTTCATGACTGAGTCGGAGCAGAAGTGCTTTTCTCGACATGACCAACCCGGCCGGGCGACGTGCCGTCCAAAGCTACAGAGGTCGACGTGAGCAGAATAGCGATTGCACTCGTGCTGGCGTTGGCTGTCGCACGCTCGGCCGCAGGTCGGTCGAGCGATCTGCCGCCGGTGTTCATGGGCAGTGTCCATGCGATTCCGTTGCCCGAGGGCGACGGCGCCTGGGTGCTGCAGATCGTGTCGCGCGGCGGAATCACGGGCCGAGGCGCGGGCGATGTGGTGGTGATTTCAGATGGGCGTCTCGCTCGTCCGAAAAGCGGAACGGAATCGATCCGCCCTGAGGAGTTCGCATCGCTGACCAAGCGGATCAGGGAGGCCAGTCCTACGCGCTGGACCACTGGCTCGCGACTGAGCAAGTGCAACGATTGCATCGCCACGCTCGTGGTTCTCACTGTCCGCGAGCGTGACGGAATCGTCCGAACGTACACCTCGTTCTGGGATTCAGCAACGCTCGCCGGAATCCCCGACGATGTTCGTGTGATTTACAGCGTCGCGCTGAATCTCTCCAGCCGATAGCGTGCGTGTGCCGTTAGACGACGCCGATCGCGAATGTCATTCGGCTCTGAGTACGGCGTTCGGATCCAGCCGCGATGCGCGCCAGGCCGGCAGCAGACACGCGATCAACGCCACCAGCGCGATCCCCGGAATCGCTGTTGCGAACGTCGCTGCATCGGACGGTCGCACGCCAAACAGCAGTGACGCCAGCAGCTGATTCAAGAAGAGCGCGCTTGCGCTGCCCGCGACGATACCGGCTGCTGTGAGCCGGAACCCCTCGGCGACCACTTCGCGCAGCACTCGCGCGCGTCCTGCGCCGAGCGCCATGCGAACGCCGATCTCGCGGCGTCGTTCCGCCACCATGTAGGCGAGGACGCCATACACGCCGATCGCCGCGAGCGCCAGGGCAAGCGCCGAGAACGCCGAGAGCAGGTGGGCGAGCAGGCGTGGACGCTGGATCGATTCGGTGAAGACCTCGTCCATCTCTCTGAGGCGGGCGACCGGCACCGATGTATCGATGCTGCGAACCGCGCGCGTGATTGCCGGTGCCAGCGTCGCCAGCGGCAGGGTCGTTCTCATCACCACGTTCAGCGTTGTCGGCGAGAGGGCGACCCACGTAGTCGGGGTATCGGTCGCGATCTGATTCGCGAGGACGTAGGCTTCGGTACCCGACCGCTGATCGACGCCGCTCTGTTTGACATCCTTGGCGACGCCGATGACCGTGAACCACCGATCTTTCAGGCCACCGGGACGCAATCGCTGCCCGATCGGATTGAGTCCCTTCCAATACTTGTTGGCCAGAGCTTCATTGACGACGGTGACCCAGCCGTCAGAAGCCTCGTCTGCGGGCTCGAAGCCGCGCCCCTGCACGATGGGAATGCCCATCGTGTCGAAGTAGCCGGACATGACCCGCTGGTAGAAGTTGAATGCCGGTATCGGCTCCTCGGACGTGTTGTTGCTGATCTCGGATTGGTACGAGGTGAGTGGACTCTCGAGCGGCAGACCGGTCATGGCGGTCGCAGCGACAACTCCCGGCAGACCGCGCAGCTGGTCGATGAGTCTCTGATAGGTGATCGTCCGCTCCTTGTCGGGAACACCGATCCGCGCCGTGCGCAGGTTCTTCTCTGATACTGGCAGGGTGATCGAAAACGTCATCAGTCGCGATCGATCGAATCCCGCGTCGACGGTTTTCAGGTTGTGCACCGTTCGCAGCAGCAGCCCGGCGCCGATGATGACGATGACGGCAAGCGCGGTCTCGAGCGTGACGAGCGCGCGGCGGAGCCGATAACGTGTGGTGCCCGCCGATCCCCGTCGGCTCGACGCGAGCGTTTCTGTGGTCGCATTCGTTCGCGTGCGCACGACGGGGGCAAGGCCGAACAGCAGGCCGCACACGACGGCAACGAGTATCGACGTCGTCATCACTCCGGGATCGACAGCGACTTCGCTGATCCTCGGGAGGCTCGACGGAAAGGATCGGACGAGCGCTGCGACGGCGAGGCGTGCGAACACCACGCCCAGTGCTCCGCCGCCGGCGGCGATGATCACGCTTTCGGTCATCACCTTGCGAACGAGGCGGCCGCGTCCGGCACCCAGCGCCGTCAGCACGGCGAATTCATGCTGGCGTGTTTCGGCGCGCGCGAGCAGGAGGTTCGCGAGGTTGGCACACGCGATCAGCAGCAGGAGTCCGACCGCGGCCTGCAGCACCCAGATCGACTGGCTCGCACGGCCGAGAATCTGATCGGCAAGGGGCGTCATGCGGAGCGAGTGAGCGAAACGGCCTGTTGAGGCTGGAAGAAACACGTGGCCGGCATGATCGGGACCGGGGGTGATGCTGATGCGAGCGGCCCACGTCTCGGTGAGCGCCTTCAGCTCGCTCCGCGCGGCGTCGATCGTGATGCCTTCCCTGAGCCGTCCGATCAGAGAGAGTGTGTGGTTGTTGCGGGCCCGAGGCTCTTCCGCCGTGAAACCGAGTGGCAGCCAGATCTCGGTGTGCGTGTCCATGAGATCCATCCCGGGCGGCATGATGCCGACCACCTGCACGCGCCGTCCGCCGACATCGATGCTGCGACCGACGATCGGCTGTTCGCCGAACGTCGATCGCCACACCTCGTACGAAAGCAGTGCGAGCGGCGGCGGCGTGAGAACGCCCGTTTCGTCGTTTGTGAAAAGGCGGCCGAGAGCTGGCTGCACGCCTAGAGTGCGCAGCAGGTGCGCGTCGACGATCGCCGAGCGGACGCGAACCGCGCGACCGGCGGCGGCGAGATTGGTCTCTCCGGTGCGGAATGCACCAACCTCGGCAAACGAGCGGTTGAACTGCTGGAATTCCAGATACTCCGCCACCGATGCAGGGAAGCTCGAGAGCCCGTCGCCTCGCGAACCGGTATCCAGGTAAACCAGCTGCGCGGGGCTAGGGTAGGCGAGCGGTCGCAACAAAACGCCGTTGACGATCGAGAAGATCGCGGTGTTGGCGCCGATGCCGAGCGAGAGCGTGAGGATCGCCACCGACGCGAAGACGGGCGATCGCCGCAAGCCGCGCAGCCCATGCCGGACATCGCGTGCGAGATCGTCGAGCCAGGGCAGGCCTCGCTGATCGCGCGCAGCGTCCATGGCTTGAGTGAGCCCGCCGACGTGAAGCCGTGCCCTGCGAACGGCGTCTGAATCGCCGCGTCGACGAGCATCTTCGGCAGCGAGCTCGAGGTGGGCGCGCAGCTCTGACTCGAGATCGAAGTCGCGCCGTCTGAATCCGAGGGTGCCGAGGAGACGATCGATCCATTCGCGAATCGTGCGCATCGGAGTGCTCTCTTTCAGGCCTTGTTTTGGAGCAGCGCCTGCATGATGGTCGTCATCCGATCCCAGGCTTCTTTCTCTTTCGCCAGCTCGCGGCGGCCCACTGTGGTGAGCGCGTAGTAGCGGGCCTTGCGATTGGTGTCGGTGGTCCCCCACGTGCCTTTCAGCAGGCCGCGTTGCTCGAGCCGCATCAGTGCCGGGTACAGCGTCCCCATGTTGAGCTGGAGCGCGCCGCTCGAGACCTGTTCGAGACGTGCGGCGATGGCGTACCCGTGCTGGGGACCGAGCACGTCGAGCGTCTGCAGCACCATGAGATCCAGGGTGCCCTGCAGCACGTCGGTCTTCGCGGCGGCTTTATGAGACATGCCAATGGGGTATCACGTGCTGTATTTGGACGTCAAATGGAGTGGCGGAGTTGCCGAAGGCATCGACCGGGTCCGGCTAAAGCCGGACACTACGAACCAGGCGCAGGCGATGTCGAGGGTTTGTCGATGGTGACGCCCTATTGGGCATTGGGCATTGAGCATTGGGCATTGATGTCTATACTGTCGTCGCATTGCGGAGGGGTGACATGACGAAGGTATGGGTGCTGGCGTCGCTGATGGCCATCGGCCCGGCGGCGGTGTGGGCGCAATCGACAGACGAGCTCGTAAACGACGGTCGCAGTACCGATAACGTCACCACGCAGAGCATGGGCTATCACCGCAGGAGCCACAGCCCGCTCAAACAGATCACCGCCAAGAACGTCCAGCGCCTGGTGCCGATCTGGAGCAGCAGTCTCATGAACGAGATGGGCGAGCTGGCGGCGCCGACGGTCTACAACGGCGTGATGTACGTCATCAACGGCAAGTGGACGTTCGCGATCGACGTCGAGACCGGGCGGCAGATCTGGCGCACGCCGGTGCAGCTCGAGCCAGGCGTGGAGCGAACCGCGATCACGCGCGGCGCCGCGACGATCTACAACGGCAAGCTCTTTCGCGTGACGATCGACAACCATGTCCTCGCTCTCGACATGAAGACCGGTAAACAAATCTGGAATCAGAAGTTCGCCGACATCAAAGAGGGTTACTACGCGACGAGCGCCCCCATCGTCGCCAACGGCGTGCTGATCTCCGGCATGGCGGGAGGGGAGTCGACAACGCGCGGATTCCTGGACGGATGGGATCCCGAGACCGGGAAGAAGCTGTGGCGCCGCTACACCATTCCCGCGCCCGGCGAGCCAGGCTCCGAGACGTGGCCGAAGAACAGCGATGCGTGGAAGTTCGGCGGTGGTCCGACGTGGCGATCCGGCTCGTACGATCCCGAGCTCGATCTCGTCTACTGGGGCGTCGGCAATGCCGAGCCGTACGATCCGCGGCCGCGCGAAGCGATGGACAGCCTCTACACGTCGAGTGTGATTGCGATCCGGCCGAAGACTGGTGAGATCGCCTGCTACTTCCAATACACGCCGAACGATGTCTACGACGTCGACGGCAACGACGAGCAGGTGCTTGCCGACATCCGCGTGAATGGGCAGCCGCGGAAAGTGATGATTCAGGCCAACAAGAACGGGTTCATGTACGTCCTCGATCGCACGAACTGCAAGCTGATTGCCGCGCACGCGTACGTCAAAGTGAATTGGGCGTCGAGCGTTGATCCAGCGACGGGACGTCCCGTACTCACCGACGTCTACAAACGGTTTCTCGAGGGCGAGGAAGTCGAGATCTACCCGTCGCGCGGCACCAACGCCGTCCCGATCTCGTTCGATCCGAACACCGGCTTGATCTATGCGAGCACGTGGAATCTGCCGCGCATTCAGAAGCTCGGTCCGCCTCCGCCGCCAACACTTGGCGCCAGCACCACCGGCGTCACCGCACGACTGCCGGAGGTGAAGCCGGGCGATGCCTACGGATACTTGATTGCGATCAACCCGCTCACCGGTGAGAAAAAGTGGGAGGTTCCTCTCACGGACTTTCCAAGTTCATCAGGCATGCTCACCACCGGCGGCGGGCTCGTGTTCACCGGGAAGCTCACCGGCGAGTTCATGGCGCTCGACGAAGCGACGGGCAAGACGCTGTGGCAGTTCAAGACCGGCTCGTCGATCAACTCGACGGCGATCACCTACACCCACAATGGCCGGCAGTACGTGACTGTCGCGTCCGGACTCGGCGGTGGTCTGGCGAATCGTTACGTGCAGGACAAAGTGCCGACCGGCGGATCGATCTGGACGTTTGCTCTCACGAATCCGTGACCAGGAGGCGAACAATGCGGTTCGTTGTGAATCTCTTCGCCGCGTGTGCGGTGTGCACAGTGATGGTGTCGGCACATCATTCGCACGGCAATTACGAAGAGACCTTCCATGACATCGAGGGGGTCGTCACCGAGCTGCACCTGCTCGTGCCGCACTCGTGGATCTATCTCGAGGTCAAGAACGCCGGCGGTGCGGCGCAGGTGTGGGCGCTCGAGGCGACGAGCCGCCCCGGGCTCGAAAAGGTGGGCGTGACGCGCGACACGCTGAAGGTTGGCGATCGGGTGAAGGTGCGCTGTCATCCGCTGCGCGACAAGAGCAACGGGTGCCTGCTCGGATTCCTCAAAGCGCCGGATGGATCGGTGAAGGATTGGGACGGCAACAATGCGCCGCCGCCCAAGGATTTCTGAAGGAGTGATCGTCATGCAAGCCCTTCGACTCCGCTCAGGGCAGGCCGTCGCAGTCGTATTCGTGCTGCTGGCGAGCGCATCGTCCGCACTCGCGCAGGAATGGGATGAGTTCGTCGCCGTGCAGGATGGCTTCAGGATCAACTTCCCCGGCAAGCCGCAAGTCACGACCGGCACATGGACGTCGCAGATGAACTACACGCTGCCGATGCGCGTCTACAGCGCGGCGAAGGGTCGCGAGCGCTACTCGGTGACGGTCGTCGACTACAGCACCATCGAGCAGCAGGGCATCGAGCGCGGCAAGGCGTGTCCACCGGGCAACCAGAACTGCCGCGCCGAAGCGCCGCCGGCGCTCGGCCCTGGCTATTCGCATCATGACGAGCGAGGCGCGATCGTGTACGCGACGTTCAAGCTCATTCAGCGAGATGCGAAAGTGAACTATCTCGCGTGGGACTGGCAGGATCTCGTCGAAGGCCACATCCTCCAGCTGACCAACAATGCCGATCGCTCGCGCACGTTCGCGTGGATCGGCATGCATCAGCACAAGCTGTACATCGTCGAAGGCACGGTGCCCGAAGGGTCTCCGGAGCCTGGCCTGTTTCAACAGTCAATGGGCTGGGTGGACGCGGACGGCAAGGGAATCCGGTATCGGAACGTGTACTCGAATTCGTTCCATGCAATGGGGGTCTATCCTCCGCCGGAGCGCGCACGGTAAACCGGATAAACGGTTAGGAGAATGAGCCATGGAGCACATCATCAGCAGGCTGCTTCGCGACTACGAGCACGGAAAGGTGACCCGTCGTCAGCTGATTCAAACCCTGGCGCTCGCGACGACCGCGGCCTCGACCATGAGCAACGCCGAGGCTGCTTCACCGGCGACCGCCACCTCTATCAATCACGTGTCCATGCAGGTCGGTGATTACACCAAGACGCGGGACTTCTATTCGAGTCTGTTTGGGATGAAGGTCAGCGACGATGATGGAAAGGCGCAGTGTCGTCTGACATTTGGCGACAACATCCTGATCGCTCGCAACGCCAGCAGCCGGCCTGGCGGCAAGTTGGGGGTCGACCACATCGCCTACACGCTGGCTAACTGGGACAGCGACAAGAAGGTGAGGCCCGCAGTCGAAGCGGAGCTCAAGCGTCGAGGCCTGAACATACGCACGACCGAAGGCAGCTTCCACGTCCAGGATCCGGATGGATTCGAAGTGCAGATGGGCGGAAAGAAACAATAGGAGTTAACAGCCGCTGCCAGGGCTCGAGCACTTCACGCCGGACATGTAGATGTGGTCCCACTCGACGTAATCGTCACGCGAGTGATTGCGGCCGCCTTGACCGCCCCACACCAAATGGAAGCGTCGTCCGAAGAAGCCGCTCGGGTACGTCGCGTTTCGATAGGCGATGTCGTTGTGATTGGAAATCAAGGTGCCGTTCCACCACATCTTGAAGGTCCCGTTTGCGACGCCGATGCGGTTGAGAACCATCACGAACTCGTAGTGGTGCCAGGTGCCGAAGGTGAAGACGCGGTCTGTGACAACGTTCGCCGCGATGCGCCGGTCGGCCCCGGCGCCTGCCTGAAACAGATCGACATTCGTTCTGGTCAGGATGGCCGCATCTCCGGTGCCCGACCAGTTGTCGCTGCCAAAATACAGCTGAACGGGGTTGATGTTCGTTGGATAGGCCTCGCCGACACCGGCATAACCGAGGAACTTCACGCCGACCGCCTGCATCTCGAAGGTACTCGTCGGCACGCGAACCCATCCGCTCTCGTAGACGGCGCTGTACTGATTGGGACTGGTCTCGGGAGTATCCCATCCTTCGATCAACCCGACGCCGATCCCAGGCTGCTGACCAGCCGGAACTTTGAACTGAAACACTCCATCAGGACTCCGCGGCGCGGTCGACACCGACACGAGGGAGTGCGTTCCGTTCGGGTCTGAGTCGAACCAGCAGCCCGAGACGATTCCCTCTCTCGAGCAGTGTCGAGGCGGGTCCGACGGAGGAAACGCTGACGCATCGTACTCGGCGATGATCGTGAACCCGTCAGGTTCATGGTCGTTGCCCTCCGCTCGTAGCGCCTGGCTGTGCGACACCACATAGAACAAGGCGATCGCCAGGAAAGCCCCCGCGAGTTTCGGCGCACTGCGACCCTCGATATCCCAGACCATTGATTGGACATCGTACGGATTAGCGCCTGGCGATTGCTATCAGGTGTACGCCGGCACGAATTACTCGCTGCGAAGTGCGACGACGGGATCGAGCCGTGACGCGCGTCGTGCGGGCACGGCACAGGCGGCGATCGTGGCGGTAAAGAGCACGGCGCATGCGGTGGCGTAGGTGAGCGGGTCGGACGTGCGCACGCCGTAGACCATCGTCGTCATCGCACTGCGCAGCAGCACCGCGCTGCCGAGCCCGAGCACCAGTCCGATCGACACCAATCGCGCGCCCTGGCCGAGCACCAGCGCGAGGACGTCTGCTCTCGTCGCACCGAACGCGATTCTGATTCCCATCTCGGGCACGCGCTGGATCACGAACTCGGCGAGCACGCCGTAGACGCCGACGACGGCGAGGATGAGGCCGATGATCGAAAAGAGGCCGATGATGCGCAGCACGAAGAGCCGCGGTGCCATCGCCCGATCGATACGCGTCTGCAGCGGCTCGACGCCGCGAAACGGCGCGTCGCGATCGATGGAGCGGATGATGGCGCGAATCTGCGGCACCAGCGTCTGCGGATCGCCGTCGACTCTGACCAACATGCCGCCGGCGAGAAAGTTCCGCGACTGATTGCTCACCTGATACAGCGCCGGCCCCGGCTCCTCCTCGAGGCTCGAGCCGCGAATGTCGGCGATCACGCCGACGACCTGCCACGCCTCCGTTCCGTTGATCACGGTTTTGCCGATCGGATCGGCCCCCTTCCAGAACGTTCGCGCAGCGGTCTGGTTCAGCAGGATAACCGGAGTGCCGCCTCTGACCGCATCGCGCGGCTCGAAGAACCGCCCCTGGAGCAGCCGCGCACCAAGCGCTTCGAAGTATCCCGCACTCACGGGGTCGACTCGGACGTTGTCGAACACGCGGGCATCACCTTCAACTCTCAGACTGCCTGTGAACATGCCGCCTTGCAGCGGGCCGAGTCCGACGCCGGCGGCTCGCACACCTTGAAGCGCCTTCACACGCTCGGCAATCGCGTTGTGGATGTCCTGGGAACTGGCGAAGTCGGTGCCACGTGTCTGTAGATCTGCCGCGACGACGTCCCGTGGATCGAACCCGAGGTCGATGGCGTTCAGCGCACCAACGGTTCTCACCATGAGGGCCGCAGCAATCGCGAGCATCAGAGCCAGCGCCACTTCACACACGGTGACAGTGCGCCGGAGGCGTATCGCTCGAGACGTCGTGGCAGCCTGCGCCGCGCCAAATAGCGTGCTCGGGCGCATTCGAGTGGAGATCGACGCGACGATGCCGCACAACATGCCGACCACCAGCGACATACCAAGCGTGAATGCGAAGACCGTCCAATCGACGTCGATCTCCTTCACCCGCGGCAGATCTGCCGGAGCCAGGGCGAGAAGAACAGGCACGCCGCGCAGGGCGATGACGAATCCGAGCGCTCCGCCGATGAGCGAGACGACCGCGCTTTCCGTGAGCAGCTGGCGCACGAGTCGCGCTCGCGACGCTCCCAGTGCGACGCGGGTGGCGAGCTCGTCGCGACGGCCCGCCGCATGAGCGATGAACAGATTGGCCACGTTCGCACAGGTCACGAGAAGGACACAGATGACGGCCCCGTAGAGGAACATCAGCTGCGTCCGAACGCGTGAAACGGTGCGATCGAGCAATGTGGCTGCTTGCAGCCTCCGTGGTTCTTTGGTGAAGTAATCGGTCCCGAGGTCGCTGCCGATGACGGCGAGTTCGGCATTTGCCTCTGCCACCGATTTGCCCGTCGCGAGGTGGCCGATGACGAAATAGGCCATCCACATCCTGTTGGCTGGCTCCGGCACCTGTGCGAACCAGCATTGGCCGGGAAAGGTACGCCCCAATGCCTCCAATTCCGGACCCATCACACCGACGATGCGGATCGGCTGTGCCCCTGCCACCCTCATCGTCTTTCCGACAATGTTTGGGTCGCTTCCGAAGTGCTGACGCCACAGACTGTGGCTCAATACGACAGTGGGGCTGGAGGGGCCCCCCGTGGTTCGTTGCACGATTGCGCGAAATGCGACCGCGCCATCGAAGTCCTCTTGCCCGAGCGTGCGGCCGAGGATCGGCGGCACACCAAACAGCTCGAGAAACCCTGGGCTCACGCCAAGGCAGCCGACCTGAGCGGGATCGCCAGGCTCCACGATCGTGATGCCGCGCATGACGGCGGTAGCGAGGCGATCAAAGGCCCGCGCTCGCTGCTGAACTTCGAAGTACGTGCCGCCTTGGATGAGTTCGGACACCTTGTTGCTGGGGGTGACAAGGCCAATCGACACGAGGCGGTCGCCGTCCTTGAGCGGTAGGCCTCGCCAGAGAACGCCGGCGACGACGCTGTAGACCGCGGAGTTCAGTCCGATGCCGATGGCAAGGCTCACGATCGCCATTGCCGACGCCGCGGGATGGCGGCGCAGCACACGCATCGCGTATGACGCATCACGCGAGAGCACGTCGAGATGCTCGCGCGGCGCGCGGCGCAGCAGATCGAGGACCGTGCGGATCCAGAGCGTGCGCACCGCTCCGTTTCCTTCGGCTTCGCGACGTTGATCGTGAAAGTCGGCGGCCATGTTGTCGCCGAAGTCGCCGCGGAATTCCGCTGGGAACAGCTTCAGCAGCAGCCGGAATAATCGATCGTGCAAGGACTGACGTGCCATGACGTGTTATCCAGCGAGATCGGTGAGCAGGTTCTTGGCGTGCGCCGACTTGACGAGATCGCGCATCCGCTCGGCCTCGGCCAGCGCGACTTTGCGTCCGAACGGAGTGAGTCGATAGGCCGTGCGACGGTGATCGCTGCCGGACGCCGACTCGCGAATCATCCCGCCAGCAAGCAGGCGCTTGATGATTCCGTAGAGCGTGCCGGTGCTGAGAGACACCGCGCCCTCGGTGCGCTGTTCGACCTCTTTCAGGATGGCGTATCCGTGCTTCTCGCCATCGGCGAGCGACAACAGCACGTGAAAGAGCGCCGGGGTGAGGGGAAGCTCGGCAGCGGGGTCGCGATCGACCATGGCGCGGCACGATATGTCGTGTCACGACGTAATGTCAATACAGCCTTTCCCCTGTTCGTTACACAGTGTTCACGCGGTGTTTGCAGATTCGAGAGAGTGGGTTCGTTACTGTGTCTATCCGGTTCAGGTTCACGACACGGAGGGCGCAGTGACACGGACTTTTGTCGCAATCGGGGCGGTCGTCATCGGCAGCATTTCTATCGTCGTCGCGCAAGGAAACAACGGGATGGGTGGGATCAACGGCAACGCGAATGCGGCGTACGCCATCGGGTTGTGGGGAGACCTTCCGTACTCCGCTGTGCAGGAGTCGGTTGGGTTGCCGAATCTCATCGACGACATGAACAGCCAGAAGCTGGCGTTCACGGTTCACGATGGCGATCTCAAGACCGGCAACGCGGCGCCGATCTGCGACGATGCGCTCTATCTGCGTGCGCTCGGCTGGTTCAACTCGCTCGACGCCCCGGCGATCTTCACGCCGGGCGACAACGACTGGGTCGACTGCGATCGCCCCAACAACGGCGCCTTCCGATCGCTCGAGCGTCTCTCACACGAGCGCCAGATCCTCTTCTCGAAGCCCGAAACGCTGGGTCGGCGGCGATTCGCTGTCGACGTGCAGTCCACGCCCTTGTGCCTAGGCGAGCGCAATGATGCCGCGCACACGCGTTTCTCTGAGGCGTGCGTCGAGAACCGCCGTTGGACGTACGGCCGCGTGACGTACGCCACCATCAACGCGCAGGGCACGTGCAACAACCGATGCGGCGACGGCGCCGATCAGCAGGAGTTCGAGGCGCGCAACCCTGCGAACATCGCCTGGCTGCGCGACACGTTCGCCGAGGCGAAAGCGCTGGACTCGGTGGCCGTGATGCTGATCGCGCAGGCCAATCCCGGATTCGACCGGAACGACGCCACCCGCGCCGGCTTGACGCGCAATCCCAATACGCTCGTCCAGGATGCGACAGTCGCCGACCCCGACGGCTACTTCGATTACCTGGTCGCGCTGCGGAACGAGGTGATCGCGTTTCAGCGGCCAGTCGCATACGTCCATGGCGATTCGCACTACTTCCGCATCGATCGGCCGATGCTGAACTCACTCGGGGTGCGGCTCGAGAACTTCACTCGCGTGGAGACCTTTGGCGACAACGCCAGCAACATCACGCTGACCAACGACGTGCAATGGGTCAAGGTGTTGGTCGATCCGAACAGCCGCGAGGTGTTCGCGTATCAGGCGCAAATCGTCCCCGCGAATCGAGTCGCCGTACCCGCACCTTAGTACGGTTACTTCGGCTCTTCGAAACGCTCGTCGACGTTCACGTGAAATCGGCGGAAGTTCGAATACGACGAACTGACGTCCAGTTGATCGTCGCCGGGCTTTTCGGCGTGCCGGTAGCCCTCGTGCATCTCGGCCGGCAGGAGCAGGCTCACCGTCGCGTCCTCGACGTAGCGAATGTCGAAGGTCGTTTCGAACGCAGTGTTGGTCGCGATCAGGCTGGCCCCGCGCACGCGTCCGCTGTCGACATCGACGGTGAATCGGCCGTGCAAGAACATGTCCTGAACCCGTCCGCCGTTCCGGTATCGGACGAGGCTCGGGGATCGGAACTCCTGAAACGTGAGCCCCTCCGCGGCAGATGCAAACTGAAAGCCCGATGCCG
>Ga0075424_100002076_pt1 | contig 18025 bp, 13 predicted proteins | sample SoiMethybrSBSTD3_FD_75301 | JGI IMG/M metagenome (GOLD analysis project Ga0075424, IMG submission 75301) | Bulk soil microbial communities from a Populus tree surrounding site in Tennessee, USA - Soil MetaG P. TD hybrid SBSTD3 | ecosystem: Environmental > Terrestrial > Soil > Tree plantation...
CCTTTTCCGGACAGATGCGGGCGAGATAACCGATCACCAGCGGTTCGCGGCCGGTGCGCTCCTCCCTGCCGCCGCCGTGCCCGGCGAGGGGCAGGCCGAGGGGGACGACGAACATCCGCTCCGGCGCGATGCCGCCGAGGTACTCGGCCATGTAGCCGGCGTAGTAACGGCTGTGGACCTGGAAGGCGTCCACGTCCCGTGCCCGCTCGCGCAGCGCCTCGCGGACCCGCGTCTTCCACGGCTCGCGGAGCTGGTCGAGAAACAGATCCTCCCCTTGGAGGCTGCACAGCACGGGCACGTTGAGCTGCCGCTTGAGGGCGCGCGCGAAGCCGGCGAACATCGAGTTGGTGAGGTGCACGACGTCCGGCCGGAAGTCGTCGCGCAGCCAGCCGGCGAGCTTGGCCAGCTCCTTGGCCTGGAAGCCGTCCTCCCCCTGCAGGATGGAGAAGGTGAGGTCGCCCAGCCCCGCCGGATCGGTCGACGCGCCGAGGCGGGCGGCGCGGCGGATCAGGCCCGGGCGGTCGAGCAGCCGGTCGAGTGCTCCTGGCGTATGCCGGAAGGGCGCCGCCTTCTGTTGCAGGTAGACGTTCAAGGCGCCGAAGAACACCCGCTCGAGGCTCACGTCGTCGGCGTCGGTGCGCAGCGGCGTGTAGGTGGGGATGAGCGCCACCTCGTGCCCGGTCTGCTGGAGGGCGGCCGCCAGGGTGTTGTCGTGCAGGCAACTGCCGCAGTACATGTCGGCGGCGCCGGCCGCGACGTAGGCGATCCTCATGCCGCGTCCCGCGGAAAGAACTTGGCCAGCGTCGCCGCATCGGGCGGCCGGGTGAGCAGCGAGCCCAGGATCATGGCGGCGGTGGAGACCAGGAGGATCACCGCCACCGGCATGATCCCGGTGCCGGCGAGGGTGTAGTCCGGGTCCTTCCAGCCGTGAACGACGAAATAGACCCAGAGCCCGATCGTCGACGCCGTGGAGGCGACGGCTCCCCACTTGGTGCTGCGCTTCCAGAAGACCGCCGCCACCACCACCGGGAACAGCGCGGCGAAGCCGGTGAAGCACCAGACCCCGAGCTTGAAGATGCTGCGGCTGGTCACCCGCGAGAGCAGATAGGTGGCGATCAGGATGGCGACGATGAACAGCCGGCCCACCAGGATCTGGGTGCGCTCGCTCATGCGGTCGTGAAAGCCGTAGTGGCGGACGATGTCCTGGGTGAACATCGTCCCCACCGAGTGCACCTGCGAGTCGAAGGAGTTCATGATGGCGGCGAAGACCCCGGCCGCCAGCAGCCCGGCGAGCACCCCTGGCGCGTTGCGGCCGATCATCTTGACCAGGATCGAGTTGGCGGCGCCGGCTCCGAGGTCGGGGAAATCGGCGCGGGCGAGCACGCCCAGCACCACGCTCGGCACCCAGACGACGGCGATGCAGAGCGGATAGAAGGCGAGCGTCGGCCGGAAGGAGGCGGCGTCCTTGGCGGTCAGCCAATGGATGAACATGTGGGGGAACATGCCGACCGAGAGCGGGATGAAGGTGTAGGTGAGGAGCTGCAGCGGCTTGATGTGCTCGCCGCGCACCAGCATGTCGGGGTGCGCCGCGGCGACCCGTGCCATGGCCGCCTGCAGCCCGCCGAGCTTGCCGACGATCACCCAGAAAGCGATGAATCCCAGGCCCAGCAGCACCATGGTCTGGAAGACGTTGACCCAGATCGTGCCACGCATGCCGCCATAGGTCACGTAGGCGAGCACCACGGCGCAGATCAGGGCGCCGCCCACCCAATCGGGCACCTGGCCGTCCGTCACCTGGGTGAGCGTGGTGCCGCCGCCCATGACGCCGATCAGGAGGTAGGGGATGAGCAGCCCGATCTGCACCACGAAGAGCAGCAGCCCGAGGCCGTCCGAGCCCCAACGCTCGCGGAAGAACTGCACCGGGGTCAGGTAGCCCCGCCGCTTGCCGAGCGCCCAGATGCGGGTGCCGATGAAGAAGAACACCACCGGGATGACCAGCGCCGACGAGGAGGCCATGAGGGCGAAGACGCCGATCCCCTCCATGTAGGCCTCGCCCGAGGAGCCGAGCAGCGCGAAGGCGGTCATGTTGGCCCCGAAGAGCGAGACCAGGAGGATGAACGGCCCGAGCGTGCGGGCGGCGACGAAGTAATCCTCGCTGGTGCCGAGGAAGAAGCGGTGGCTGAACAGGCCGATCACCAGCACGATGGCGGTGTAGGCGATGATGATGGCGAGGGTCACCGCCGGCCCTCTCGCCGCGCCTCGGCGTCAGGCACCTCCAGGTCGTCCGGCCAGGCGTAGATCACCAGCAGGGTCAGCACCACCGCGGTCGCGACGCAGAAGGCGACGTGGTAGGCGAGCCCGACCGGCAATCCCAGGACCAGGGCCGGATCGTTCCACAGCCAGAGATCGTTGTGCAGCAGGTAGAGCCCCGCCAGGGCGGCGTAGAGGAGCCAGCTCCGGGTGTGCTTTCTCACGTGCCGCCTCCCGCCGCGGCGGCCGGGTCCGTCTCCAGCCGGGCCTCCGCGGGCAGGCGGGCCATCTGTCCCATGGACTCGAAGAGGCCGTTGCTGGAGCGGAAGACGTTGCCGGTGAGCAGATGGATGAGGTCGAGCCGGGTGTCGGGGAAGCGGCGGAGGAACTGCGCAAAGCTGAACTGCGGCTCGTAGAAGGCGTAGACCAGCTTGCGCATCGCCTCCATGCCGGCCAGGAACCGCGGGCCATGGGCACCGAGCCGCGCCGCCGTGACCTCGCCCGCCGCCAGGGCGTCGTTGACCGAATCGGCCGCCAGCTCCCCCGACTTCAAGGCCAGGAAGACGCCCGAGGAGTAGATGGGATCGAGGAAGCCGAAGGCGTCCCCCACCAGCACCCAGCCGTCGCCGGCGATGCGCGACGAACGGTAGGAGAAGTCGCGCGTGACCTGGGCCGGGAAGAGCTGGTGGGCGCCGGCGACGCGGCGCTGGATCTCGGCGCAGTGGGCGATCTCCTCATCGAGGATCAACTGCGGATCGCCGGCGCGGTCGGTGATCAGGGCGTCGATCGAGCCGACGACGCCGACGCTCACCTTGTCCTCCGGCAGGGGTATGTGCCAGAACCACGAGACCCCGTCGCGAGCGTAGATGACGAGCGTGGCCCCTTCGTCGATGCCGGGGTCGCGCAGCGCGCCTCTGAAATGGCTGAACACGGCTGCCTTGCGCAGCTCCGGGTCGGGCTGCCGCAGGCCGAGCTTGCGGCCGAGGATGGCGCTCTGCCCGGAAGCGTCGACCACCACCCGGCAGGAGAGCTCGCGCTGCCCCTCGCCGCCGAAGTCCGCCCGCACTCCGGCTGCGCGCTCGCCGTCGAAGAGGACGTCGCGGACCGTGGCCCCGCGGCGCACCTCTACGCCGTGCTCGCGGGCGTTGTCGAGCAGCAGGGCGTCGAACTCGCTGCGCAGCACCTGCCAGGTTTGCGAGCTTTCCTCCGGATCGGTCTCCGAGAAGTAGAACGGCGCGGAGGCCTTCCCCGACTTGCTGTAGAACTGGACGCTGTACTTGCGCGGGAAGTGGCTGGCCTTGAGCTTCGGCAGCATGCCGAGCCGCTGGAGCGTCCAGTAGGTGGCGGGCATCAGCGACTCGCCGATCTTGAACCGTGGATTCTCGGAGCGCTCGAGCAGGAGGACCTGGTGTCCCCGCTGCGCGACCAGGGTTGCGGCGGTGGCGCCGCCGGGGCCGCCGCCGATCACGATGACGTCGTACTGAGGTTCAACCACGAAGGCTTTCCTTTCGTCGCGCCCGGCCGCCGGCGCTCACCGCCAGGCGAGCCGGTACGCCAGACCTCCATATACGGCCAAACCGGGCGCCGGGATGACCGAGGTGCTCCCGAAGCCGCGGGTGAAGTACTCCGCGTCCGTCAGGTTGTCGAAATTGAGGCTCAGCCGCCAGTCGCCCCGCTCGTAGAAGAGGGCGGCGTCGAGGGTCGCCGTCGCGTCGATCTCGAAGGCGTTGTCCTCGGCGATGAATTGCGGCGAGAGGTAGCGCCCGCCGGCCGCGGCGCCGAAGCCGCGGGCGAAGCGCCGGCTCAGCCAGAGGTTGGCGATGTGCCGGGGAGCGAACGCCGGCACGTTGCCGGAGCGATCGAGGGTGGCGAAGGCCGGCGGGTCGAAGCCGACCAGGACGAGCTCGGTGAACCGGGTCAGCTCGGCGTCGGTATAGGCGTAAGAGAAGAAGGCGCGCAGGCGCGGCAGCGGCTCGGCCGCCAGCTCCAGCTCGAGGCCCCGCGACCTCTGCGTCCCGGTCTGCTGAATGAAGCCGGTCAGGTCGGGGATGGCGATGTTTCGCCGCTCCAGCTCGTAGAGGGCGAGCGTGGTCTGGAGCTTGCCGTGCCACAGGTTGGCCTTGATGCCGGCCTCGCTCTGCCGGCTCTCCTCCGGCTGCCGCTTCCCCACCACCCGGCTCGACGGCGGCGCGAAGGCCCGGCCGCTGTTGGCGTAGAGCGCGAGCGACGGCACGGGCGAGTAGACCACGCCGAGCATGGGCGAGAGCTGGGAGAAGTCGCGGGAGGTCGAGCTGACGTCGTCCCGGTAATCGATGGCGTCGAAGCGCGCTCCGGCCACCACCTGAAAGCGCTCCGAGAGTCCGATCTGATCCACCACGTACGGCGCGATCACCCGGCTGCGGGCGTCCGCCGCCTGGTTCGGAAGGCGCTGGATCGGCCCCTGGGCCGTCTCGACCGGATGCTCGACGCCGATGGTGGGGAGAAGGGCGAAGTCGAGGGTGAAGCGGTCGTCGAAGCGGCCGATCTCGAGACCGGAGAGGAGCCGGTGGGAGACGCTTCCGGTGCTGGCGGTATAGACCGCCTCGAGCTGGTTGCCGGCGAACTCCTGCACATCGTCGAGCAGCACCAGGGTACGGATGAGCTGATCCGGAAAGAGCCCGAAGCCGAGGACGACGCCGTTGAAGATCGTTCCGTCCGACAGCCAATCGAGCCGCCGGTAGTAGGTCTTGTTGCGCAGCGTCAGCCGGCCGGAGAGCTCGATCTGGTAGTCGATCTGGGCGCGCCGGGTCTCCTGCTCGGAGCGGTCGAAAGGCGACTGATAGGAACGGGTGCGGGGGACGTCGGCGATCCGCAGGCGGAAAAGCGGGCCGCCCACCGGCAGGAGTCCGCCGAGATCGGGCACCAGCGGCAGACCCGAATCGGGTGCGAAGCTGGTGTCCAGGAATTCGAGATTCAGGTTCACGGAGCTGCGCTCGCCGGGCCGCCAGGTGAAACCAGGATTGAGGGCCCGCACCTCGCTCGGCTTGTCGTCGCGGTAGCCGTCCGACTGCTGCCACAGGCCGTCGAGGCGGAAGCTGACGGGCCCGCTGCCAGCGTTGCCATCGAAGCTGCCGGCCCGGGTGCCGAAGCTGCCGCCCGAGAGACGCAGGTCCAGGAAGCGTCCCGGCTCGGGCTGCTTACGGACCATGTTGATGGTGGCGGCGATCGGATTGGCGCCGTAGAGGAAACCGCCGGGCCCTTTGAGCAGCTCCACCCGCTCGACGTTGTAGAGCTGATAGAAGCTGATCTCGGGCTCGGCGGCGCCGTCGACCAGCACCAGGCCGTTGGCGGTGGAATCGAAGCCGCGGACGACGAAGAAGTCGGCCACGCCGCTCTGGCTCTGGACGTTGACGCCGCTCGCGTTGCGCAGCGCGTCGCCGAGCACGGCGCTCCCCTGCTCCGCCATCAGCCGCTCGCTCACCACGCTGACGCTGGCCGGGGTCCGCTGCAGCGGCAGCGGCAGCTTGGTCGTGATGGTGTTCGATTCCGGCACGTAGGGGAGGCTCTCCTCGACGAACAGGACGTCCTCGTAGACCGCCGCCGGCGGCTCGTCCTGCGCCCCCGCAGGCTCTTCCGCCTGCGCCAAGAGAGGGCATGGAAGGACGGCGAGCAAGCCCGTCCGCAGCAGCCAGCGGAGAGCAACGCGGAGCGATGTGGTCATGCCCGTGCAGCGCTCCAATCGATGGCCAACAGCTCCCTCTGGTTGCGCAGGTAGAGCTTGCCGCCGGCGAGCGTCGGGGCCGTCCAGCACCTGCCGGAGAGCACCTCGGCGCTCCCCCGCTCCCGGTAGGCCGCCGGCGTCGCCTCCACCAGGGCCAGCTTGCCGCTGTCGGAGAGGACGATCAGGTCGCCGCCGGCCAGGATCAGCGAACCGTGGCCGAACCCGCGCTGCTTCCAGCGCTCCTCGCCGGTGGCGGCGTCGATGGCCTTGAGGGTGGCGTTGTCGAAGCCGTAGAGGATCCCCTTGTAGAGCAGCGAGGAGCTGAACTGGTTCTTCATCCCGCGGCTCCGCCAGACTTCAACCGCGCTCACGCGAGACTCCGTCACCCGGATCTGAAACAGGCCGGCGCCCGTGTCGTAGCCGGAGGAGACGAACAGCTTGTCCGGCGGAAAGAAGATCGGGGTCGCCGCGTTGACGTCCCAGTCCGTGCGCCACGGCACCCGCCAGTAGAGCTTGCCGTCGCGCGGCGCGACGGAGACCACCGAGTTGCCGGTGAAGAAGATCACCTGGCGCACACCGCGCACCGTGATGGCGATGGGCGCCGAGTAGCCGGCGGGATCGTGCTGCGAGAACCAGCGCGGCTTGCCGGTCGCCTTGTCGAAGGCGGCGATCGATCGGCCGCCGGAGCCGCCGACGTTGACCAGCAGGAGGTTGCCCTCGACCAGCGGCGAGGTGGCGATGCCCCAGTTGGGAGGCTGCGCGCCGTACTCGGCGCGCAGGTCGTGCTGCCAGATCGTCTGGCCGCCGGCGAGCCTCAGCGCGGCGAGCCGGCCCTGGCCGGAGAGGACATAGACGGTGTCGCCGTCCACCGTCGGGGTGGAGTGGGGACCGTTGCCCTGGTCGTTGATCAGCTTGCGGTCGAGCGGGACGCGCCAGAGCGGCTTGCCGGTTGTGGCGTCGAAGGCGGCGGCGTACTCGTTGTTGCCCTGCCCGTAGAGCGTCAGCAGGCGCCCCTTGGCGACGGCGAGATGCGAATAGCCCTCGCCGAGAGGCACCCGCCAGAGCACCTTGGGTCCGCCGGCCGGCCAGCTCTTGAGCACGTCGGTCTCGTGCGAGATGCCGTCCCGGTTGGGACCGCGGAATTGCGGCCAGTCCGCCGGCCTGGCGGCGCCGGCCAGGAGGCCGAGAATCAGGGCGAGCGGCAGATGGAAGCGGAGCTGGCGCATGGCGATCCCCTTCTCAGGTGTAGCGGGCGTTCCGGTAGCGGTCATCGTAGAAGGACGGCAGCAGGCGGTCCACCTGCAGGAGCCCGGCGCGGGTGAGCGCCACCGCATCGCTCTCGACCCGCAGCATGCCGTCCGCCTCCAGCCGCCGCCAGACGGGAGCGAGCCCCCTCAGCACGTCCACCCCGAACTTGTCGCGGAAATAGGCCGCCCGCAAGGTGCCGAGCTTGAGCTGCAGGATCAGCTCGCGGGTCAGCCGCTCGCCGGCGGTGACGGCGAGGCCCCGGCCGAGCGGCAGGCGCCGGGCGGCGAGCGCGGCGAGATATTCGCTCCACTCGGCGACGTTCTGGAAGTGCACGCCGCTGAGGTGCGAGAAAGACGCCACGCCGGTGCCCAGCATGTCGCTGCCATGCCAGACCGAGTCGCGGTAGACGAAGCTGGAGGAGCTCCCCTTGGGCTTGACCATCGTGTAGGCCGACGAGAGGACGTAGCCCGCTGCCTCCAGGGCCGAGAAGGCGTAGTCCTGCCAGGCCCGCTTGGTCGCCCAGTCGGGCAGCGGCCGGCCGAGCGAGCCGCCGAGCACGCTCTGGGAGTAGAGGGTGTTGTAGGGCAGCTCCATCTGATAGATCGTCACGCTGTCGGGCGCGACCGCCAGCGTCTTCTCCACCGTCGCCCGCCAGGTCTCCCAGGTCTCGCCCACCATGCCGGCGATGAGGTCGACGTTGAGCTGATCGAAGGCCAGCTCGCGGATCCAGGGCAGCACCCGCCAGATCTCCGTCGAGACGTGGGCGCGACCGTTCTCGCGCAGGATCTCGTCGTCGAAGCTCTCGACGCCGAGCGACAGGCGGGTGACGCCGATGCCGCGGATGGCGGCGAGCTTCGACTGGGTCAGCGTGCCGGGCTCGCACTCGAAGGTGATCTCCTGCGCGCCGGTCCACGGCAGCGCCGCCTGGACGCGGGAGACGAGCGCGGTGAGCTGCCGCACGCTGACGTACGAAGGCGTGCCGCCGCCGAAGTAGACGAACCGCAGCGGCCGGCCGGCGACGGCCGGCCGCTCGGCGTAGAGCTCGACCTCGGTGGCCAGGGCGTCCAGGTAGGCGCCGATCTCGGTGGAGTCCTTGCCGGTGTAGACCCGGAAGTAACAGAACTTGCACCGCTTGCGGCAGAACGGGATGTGCAGGTAGAGCCCGAGGGGGGTGCCCGGCAGCGGCGGCGCGTCGAGGGCCGCGTGGACCTTGGGAAGCTCCGCCGGGCTCCACACCGAGAACGGCGGGTAGTTGGAGACGAAGACGCTGCCGACCTCGGTCTCCTGGGGGACCGGAGGAGCGGCCGTGGTCGAAGGCTCGGAAAGCGGGATCATCGCTTCGCTCCGAAGCAGTACAGCGTTCCATCCATGGCGCCGATCACCAGCCGCCCACCGGCGACGGCCGGCGAGGCCTCGAACGGCGCCCCGGCCTCGAAGCTCCAGACGGGCTTGCCCGTCTTCAGCTCCAGGGCCACGATGGTACCCCGCTTGGTGGCCGCCAGCACGCGCTCTCCCAGGATCACCGGCGAGGCGTCCACCGCCGAACGCGCCGGGAAGCTCCAGATCTCCTTGCCGCCGGCCGCCGCGAGGGCGTGCACCATCTGGTCTCTCCCCCCGACGACGACGGTGCCCGCCGCCAGCGCGGCCGAGGAGTAGAAGGGGAACTTGCGGACCGGGTGCTCGTAGCGCCAGAGAATCCTGCCGCTGGCGAGATCCACGGCCACGATCTGATTCTCGAAGCTGCCCATGAACGCCCGGCCGCCGGCGACGGCGGGGCTCGCCGCCACGTAGCCGCCGAGCTGCACCCGGCGCAGCTCTCTGCCGTCCTTCGCCCGCAGCACGCGCAGGTAGCCGTCGCACCCGGTCGAGATCACGGATTCGCCGCTGACCGCCGGCGTGCCGTGAACGTAGCCCTCGGTCTCGACCTTCCAGCGCAGGGAGCCGTCCCGGGGGGCAAGGCAGTAGAGGAACTGGTCGTAGGAGCCGAAGAGCACGCAATCGCGGGTGAAATTGGCCGAGGAGATGATCCCGGCGCTGGTCTGGAACGTCCACCGGCGCTCGCCGGTCTTGGCGTCCAGAGCGTGGAAGGTCCCCTTCTCGTCGCCGAAGTAGACGGTGCCCCCCACCACCGAGGGCGAGGATTTGACCGCGTCTCCAGCCTTGTGCTTCCAGCGCAGCCCGCCGCCGGCGAGGTCGAGCGCGTACAGGAACCCGTCGAGCGCGCCGACGTAGACCGTGCCTTCCACGATCGCCGCGGTCGAGGAGATACCGCCGCCGGCCCGGAAGGTCCACAGCGGCTTGGGATCCGCCGGCAGCTCGCCCGCGGCGCGGCCGGTGAGCTCCCGATCGCCGCGGAACGTCGCCCAGTCGCGGGCGGCCGAGCCGCTGGCGAGCGGCCGACCGAGCCCGTACCCGAAGGCGAGGATGGCGAAGAGGAGCATCGACCGCCGCATGGTCGTCCTCAGAAGGCGGCCTCGTAGAGCGACCGCAGCGACGCGGCATCGACCGGGCGGGGATTGCAGCCCGCGGTCCACTGGCGCGCCGCCTCGGCCGCCAGAGCCGGCAGGCTCCCGGCGTCCACGCCGCAGTCCCGCAAGCGCGCCGGCAGACCGGCCGCCGCGCGCAGCTCCTCGAGCCGCCTCGCCAGCGCGCCAGGGGCTCCCACGAGGAGATCGCCGTACCTCTCCCCGATCGCCGCCACCTCGCCGTTGAAGCGAACGACGTGGGGAAGCATCAGGCCGACGGCGGCACCGTGGGCGATGCCGAAGCGCGCCGTCAGCGGGTTGGCGCAGGCGTGCGCGGCCCCCAGCATGGAAGCCTCGATGGCGGCGCCCGCCAGATGAGCTCCCAGCAGGGCGTCGCCGGCCGCTGCGAGGTCTCCGGGAGACGCGAGAAACGCCTCGAGGCTGCCGGCGAGCAGGCGCCAGGCCTCGCGCGCGAGCAGGCGCGAGACCGGGTTGGCACGCCTGGTGACGAAGCTCTCGACGGCGTGGGAGACCGCGTCGACCCCCGCCGTGGCCGCCACCCGACGCGGCGCACTGGCGGCAAGCTGCGGATCGAGGATCACCTCGCGGAAGCGCGCCTTGCGGTCGCCGCACGCCATCTTCTGATGCGTCTCCGGATGCGAGATCAGGGCATAGGACTGGGCCTCGCTGCCGGTGCCGGCGGTGGTGGGCACGCCGATCGACGGCAGCATCGACCACGAGGCCTTGCCGGTGCCCCAGTAGTCTTCCATCCGGCCGCCGTTGGTGAGCACGAAGTTGATCCCCTTGGCGCAATCCATGGCGCTGCCGCCGCCCAATCCGACGACGAGATCAGGGCCGAAACTCGCCGCGCAACGCCGGCCTGCCTCGACGTGGAGCGAGGTCGGGTTCTCCTCGACGTCATCGAACACCGCCGCCGCGAGCCCCTCGCGCTCCAGCGCCGCCAGGGCCCGGCCGGCGTGGCCGGCGGCGCGGACTCCGGGGTCGGTCACCAGCAGCACGCGGCTGGCGCCGAGCTCGCGGGCGAGGCTGCCGACGAGGTCCAGAGCGCCGGCGCCGAAATGGACGCGGACCGCGCCGACCTCGGCGGACCAGCTTCCGGCAGCCGCCCGGATCGGCGGCGCGGCGGCGATCACGGCGCCGCCTCGATTCCGGGCACCGCCGCGCTGGGAGCCCCGGCGTCTCGCCGGGCCAACTGGAGCGCCCGCTGGCGATAGAGGTGCGCGAAGAGGTTCCCCTCGTGAGGCTGATCCCAGGCGAGCCGGCAGGTGGGGATCGGCCCCAGGTTGAGGCGCTCGATCCAGGGGCAGTCGAGAAGCTCGCGCGCGAAATCCTGCTCCGCGGTGAGCGCCGTGGCCACCAGCGTGGGGCCGATGCGCTCGAGCATCTCCCGGCGCGGCGTCTCGACCACCGCGGCAAAGGGAAACAGCAGCTCGGTGTTGGCCAGCGGATGGCCGGGGTCCTCGCACCAGATCAGCGTCGGCAGCAGGAAGGTGCAGCCGTCCACCTCGGCCACCCGGCCGCCCCCGCGCACCTCCGCGGTCAGGTCGAGCGCACCGGGAACGCGGAGCTGCCGGTCGACGAGCTCCGAGATGCGGTGCGCGGTCTCCCGCCGGGCAAAGGCGGCGAGCCGGGCTTCCGGGTGGTCCAGGGGCAGCGCCTCGATGGCCGCCAGGCGATGGGCGAGCGCCTCGGCCAGGTCGCGGCCCGCCCGCGTCCCGGTCGCCGGTAGCCAGACGCCCGAGGCGCTGTAGCAGGAGCGGCCGCCGTTCTCGGCGATCGAGGCGACGAGCAGATCGAGGTGGCGCTGCCAGCGAGAGACCTCATCCTCGCCGAACAGGACCTTGCTGCGGCCCGGCCCGTGGATCTGCACCCGCGGATCGTCCCGCCAGGGGCGCACCGTCGCCTCGTCGCCGAACAGCAGCGACCGGCCGCAGCGCAGGAGGATCTCCGCCGCTCCCGCATGATCCGTCGGATAGAAGCCGAGCGCGGCGGCGGGCAGGCCGGCCGCCATCAGGGCCTGGGCGATGCGGAACGGGGTCCAGGGCTCCTCGCGCCCCGGCTTGAGCGCCACCGCCACTTTGAGCGCCGGCGCCGGCAGCCACAGGGTGTGCACGCCGGGCGAGTTGCTGGGGAGCACGGCGCCCAGCGCATCGGCCTGAGCGAGATACGAGCCGCGGTCGAGCAGGGAGAGATCCAGGCCTCCGGTCAAACCGGCGAGCAGAGTCTCCATTCCGTCTAATACGGCGCGGACCTTCTCCAGGTTTGACCAACAGAGGGTCTCCGGCAGCCCGCAGGTCGCCGCGAGCTGGCGGACGTAGTCCTGGGGGGACTGGACCTCGCCGCCGCTGCCCAGCGGCAGCTCCGCCTCCATGAGGAGGCCGGCCGCGCGCCGGCAGATCGCGAGCAGCGCGGCCGCGTCCAGCCTGCGGAGAGCGCGCCGGGCTTCCCCCATCGCCGCCAGGTCCTGCGCGATCAGGCCCCGGTTGGCCTGCGACAGCTCGGCCACCACCTCGCCCGTGCGCAGGTCGCGCAGCGGCTGCGCGTCGAGGCTGCGGTACGGGCGTCCGCCGCGGAGGAGGGGGACGTGGAGCATCAGTACACCCCGACGGTGACCGCGTCTTGCAGCTCCGAGAAGAGACGCAGATTGGTGACGCCGTCCCAGGGATACCGCTCGCTGGGCTCCGCCCGCTCGCCCTCGTCGCGCTCCAGGAAGCGCGGCATGAAGAAGTCGCGGGTGAGGGTCGTCAGCATCACCCGCCCCGTCTCCCCATACGCCACGGTCCGCTGCGGATCTTTGGGATCCACCAGCTCGATAACGGCGCGAGGGCAGGGAGGATAGTAGGTGATGGCATAGCCGTCGGCCGGGTCGAACGGCTTCGGGCAGGCGAGCCCCATGAGCGTATTGCCGTAGGTGGGGACGAGCTCGATGCCCGGCACCAGCTCCTCGCGGGCGAAACGGTGGAACTGGGCGGTCATCTCCGTGCCGCCGCAGAAGATGCCGCGGATGCCCATCTTGGCGAGCGGCACCCGCTCGCAGAGCGCCTCCAGCAGCTTCGGCGTGGTGAACAGGCAGCGGATCTCGTGCGAGCGCAGGACGGTCAAGCCCTGCTCGATGACGTGCGCCTTGTACGCCTCCAGCTCGCGATGGCGGCCGTGCTGGATCAGCCGGTTCACCCACCGCGGATCGAGGTCGACGTGGAAGCAGATCCCCCCGCGATGCTGCGCCAGGTGCTCGACGGCCAGCCGCAGCCGCCGCGGCCCGGTGGGACCCAGCATCAGCCAGTCGGCGCCGCGGGGAAAGCCGGACTCGGGGAGCGCCTCGCTGAACCGCTCGTAATCGAGCTGGAAGTCCTCGACGTTGACCCGCGTCTTCGGTGTTCCCGTCGAGCCTCCGGTCTCGAAGACGTACGCCGGCCGGCCGGCGAAGCCGCGCGGAATCCACCGGCGGACCGGGCCGCCCCGCAGCCAGGAATCCTGGAAGTGGCCGAACAGCTCGAGGTCGCCGAAGCCGCGGACTTCCTTTCGCGGATCGAAGCCGAGGCTCGCGGCGCGCTCCAGCCAGAAGGGGCTGCCGGTCTGTGGATCGAAGTGCCAGGCGATCGTCTCGCGCACGTGGGCGTCCAGCCGGGCGCGCGCGGCCGCGACCCGATCGGAGAGGGATGACCGCGCGAGCGTTTCCACGGGGCTCCGGAGGCTCAGGGGACGGCCGGCGGCTTGGCTGGCGGAGCGCTCTCGGCCGCCGGCTTGAGCTTCGCGCCGTTGGCGAGGGCCCAGAGCTTGTTGCGGGAGGTGACGTAGAGCACGCCGTCCCTGGCCACCGGCGTGGTGTAGACCGCGGCGCCCATGTTGGCCTCCGAGAGCACCTCCAGCTTCTTGCCCGCCCGCAGCACGACCACGTCGCCGTCCTCATCGCCGAGGTAGACCTTGCCGTCGGCCACGAAGGGAGAGCCCCAGATAGCCGCCGCCGCGTCGTAGGTCCAGTAGTGCTGGCCGGTCTTGGCGTCGAGGGCGTAGAGGAAACCCGAGAGATCGGCCGCGTAGAGGATGCCGTCGGCGATGGCCACGGTGGAGAGGGTGCGATGGAAGTCCTCGCCGCCGCGCGTCCACACCACCGCCTTGCCCGTGACGTCGCCGTCCAGCGAGGCGTCCACCGCCCATAGATGGCCGATCCCTTCCCCGTGCTCCGGATCCTCGCCCACGCCGACGTAGACCTTGTCGTCCCAGATCACCGGCGTGCCGATGATGTTGTTGCGGGTGGAGGCGCCGCCGATCTTGTAGACGGCGTCCTTGGGGTTGCAGTCGAACTTCCATAGCAGCTTGCCGGTCTTGGGCTCGAAGGAGTACAGCCAGCCGTCGCCGCCCGGGAAGACCACCTGCGGCCGGCCCTTGATGACCCCGTAGGCCGGATTCGACCACTGGCCGTGCATGATCTTGGGACCCGGCAAGCTGCTCTCCCAGAGGAGCTTGCCGGTGTTCTTGTCCACGGCGATGAAGCTCGGCGCCTCCGGGGCGGGGATGTTGATGTGCCCTTCGTCCACGCCGTTGGCGGTGACGGTGTAGAGCACGTCGCCGACGATCAGCGGATTGCCCGCCGCCATGTTGTGGGGAAACACTCCCAGCTCGCCGATCAGGTCGAGCTTCCACAGCATGTCCTGGTCGCCTTCACCCTTTTCCGTCTCGTCCTGGAGCGGACCGTCGTTCTCGCCGTCGCGGAACCCCTCGGTGTCGGCCGTCACCACCTCGGCGCGGTTGGAGACGTAATAGAGGCGCTTGCCTTCCACCGCCGGGCTCGAGCACAGCCCCTGGAGCGGCCAGTCGTGCACCCGGCCGGCCGCCAGCTTCGGGTAGGTGGCCTGCCACAGGAACCCGCCGTCCCCGGCGCGGAAGGCCATGAGCACGCCGCGGTCGCCGGTGAGCTTGGGATTCCTCTTCCCCTCGTTGTTGGTGCCGATGAACACCTTGCCGTCGGCCACGATCGGTCCGCCGTAGCTCTGCGAGCCGAGCGGCACCACCCACTTGACGTTCTCGCCCGTGACCGGGTTCCACTTGGCGGGCAGCCCCTTTTCCTCCGAGACCATGTTGCGCGAGGGGCCGCCGCCGAACATCACCACCTCCGCCGTCCCCGGCGCCGCGAGCAGCAGTCCCAAGGCCAGCAGCCGGGCAGCCGCCCGGCCGAAACAAGGCACCACGGTGGAGATGAACTCCCGTAGGGGCGCCCCTGCGTGGGCGCCCTCCCGCCCAGGGCGGCCACATCGGGCCGCCCCTACACCGAGGGTCATTTCCGTTCCCTGCCTCATGGCTGATTCACCGTCACCTCGAGATTGTCGTAGTAGAGCTCCGCCGCCGAGTAGCCGTAGAGGCCGGGGCTGCCCTGGCGGACCGGCTGCGGGTCCTCCGCCGTGAGCGTCCACTCCGCCGGCTCCGGTCCGCCGCGGCGCCACACCTTGCCGCGGATCAGCGCCTTGTCCCCCTGCTGGTCCACTCGCAGCTTCATCGTGTACCAGACGTCCGGATCCCATGGGAAGTCCACCGACTTCTCCAGCCGCAGCTCGGAAGGCCAGGCGCGGAGCTGGATCTTCTGATGGCCGCCCATCAGATCCAGGGTATAGCCGCTGTTGGTCAGCCCGAGGTCCGGCCGCCGCCGCCCCTTGGCCGTGCCGCGCAGGTCCGCCTGGATGGTGTAGCTCGACAGATTGGCGGGCCCGAGATAGACGTCCGAGCGGTCGAGGCCCACGGCCACCGGCGGCTTCGCCAGCACCTTGCCGCCTTCCAGCTCCTTGACCGGGAACTTGGGACCGGCGCCGATCCACCACGACGGGGTCTTGCCGGTCTCGACCGCCTCGAAGTCGTACTTCCAGGGCAGCGGCGGAATGACGCGCACCCGCGCCGCCCCCTCCAGGCTCCCCACCTTGGCCACCACCTTGCCGGCCTGCGCCCGCCCGGCCGCCGGCGTGAAGCTGCCGCCCGCGGCCTCCCCGGCCAGCCCTTGCAGCGACCACTCCGCCGCGGCCGGCGCCGGCAGCGCCCGGCCGTGGCCGTCGAAAGCCCGCACCTGGAAGCGCGCGCTCTGCCCCGGCTGGATGAGCACCTCCACCGGCACCACTTGGACCACCTCCGCGGCCTCGCCCTGCGGCGGCGCCTCCTCGCCGGCCAAAACCGCCGGCTTCTCCCGCATCGCCTTGAACGCCTTGCGCTTGTCGCCCAGGCAGAAGAGCCCCGCCTCGGTGGACAGATAGATCCGGCCGTAGGCGATGGCCGGCGAGCCGTACAGCTCGGCATAGCGGCCCGCGGGCCCCTCGGTCGAGTCCGCGACCGTGATCTCCTCCATGTCGAGCGCCTGCACGCCGCCCGGGGCGGGTTTCAGGATGTGGAAGCGGCCGTTGGTCTCGGTGACGTAGATCTTGCCGTCGGCCCACACCGGCGAGCCTTTGCCCACCGTGCCCAGCTTGTGCTTCCAGAGCTGCCGGCCCGTCTTGGCGTCGAGGGCGAAGAGATTGGCCGAGTTGTCCACCACATAGAGGATCCCGTCGTGATAGAGCGGCGAAGAGAAGCCGGCGGCCAGCTCGTCCACCCGCCAGCGCTCGTGCGTCTTGGTCACGTCCCCCGAGCCGGTGGCATCGATGGCCACCACCCGGCCCATCACCGAGGGCGTATCGGTGTTCTCCTCGCTGTGCGAGGCGAAGACCGTATCGCCCGCCACGGCCACCGTCGTATTGATGCCGGCCTGGGTCAATTGGAACCCCCAGACCTTCTCGCCGGTGCGCGCCTTGAGGGCGTAGATCCAGCCGTCGGCGTTGCCCTCGATCAGCAGGCGCTGGCCTTTGACCACCGCCACCACCGGCGTCGTCGAGGTGTTGAGATCGTAGGGCGGGCCGCCCGGCGTCGCGACCCAGAGCACCTCGCCCGTGCGCTTGTCAAAGGCGTAGGTGCGGTTGCGCGGCGGCCCCAGCTCGCCCCAGGCCGAGCTCACGAAGGAGAGGATGAGGCGGTCCTCATCCACGATCGGGCTGTGGGTGCGGCCGCCGAAACCGGAGAAGAACCCGAATTCCTCCGCCAGCGAGCGCGACCACAGCACCTTGCCGGCGCGATCGAAGGCCACGAGCAGCCCCCCCACGCCGTGCGCGTAGAGATTGCCCGTCTCGGGATCCCCCACCACGTTGGACCACCCCACACGATTGAACGGCACGGTGGAGAGATAGACGTCGAGACGGTGCTCCCAGAGCTTCTTACCGTTGCCGGCGTCGAAGCAGGCGACGACCTCCTGTTTGTGGAGCCCCTGGCCGACCCGGCCGTTGGCGCAGACCCGGCCGTCGAAGACCGCCGGCGTCGAGCGGCCGATGAGCTCGGCGTGCCAGACGACGTTCTCGCCGGCCGGCGACCACTGCGAGATCAGCTCGGTCTCGGGAGAGACGCCGTTCTGCCCGGGTCCCCGCCACGCCGGCCACTCCCCCGCAGAGAGGGGGTCGCAAGCCAGGATCGAAAGAAGAAACAGGATCGACCGCCATCGCTTCATTAAGCGCATCCGGAACTCTCTCCAGGGGTCAGCGGAGCTGAGCGCCGTCGCCGAAACCCATCGCAAGTTTCCTGCGACGCCAGTATAGCCATGGATCGAGTTGTAGAGACATCGGAAGCGATCTTCAAGCGGTCTCCGCGAGGGGAGAACCTATTGTATGCTCCTCTCTACGCAATGGCTATGAGGAGAGCCGTCCAGGGGTTTGCCGTCGTCGCCGCGGGCGAGCCCTTGAGGTGATAGATCTCCCAGCCCCCGAAATGGGGGCCGGCGACGTCCCAACTCTGGCGTTTGGCGTCCGCCGTTAGAACGAACGCGCCCTTGCGTGTGCCGACGAGAACTCTGACTCCGCTCATCCGATCTCCTCCTGACCCGGCGGCTGCAGCCTGGATTGGTGCAAGCCCCCCAAGATGACGTCGAACGGGGCGCCGCGAAATCGACGCGACCGGCGAACAGAGCTTAGGTTATGACGCCGACCGATCCGGAGGCTACGGGGTCCCGCGTTTGCGGCGGATCATCCCGTCGAGGCTCAGGTCGCCGCCGCCCTGCGCCGCCATGAAGAGGAAGATGAAGCACATCAGGACGGCGGGTATGCCCTGGTTCTGGCCCGGCCAGCCGCCGTTCGGCCAGTAGTGGAACTGCCAGTAGGCGACCGCCATCTCGCCGGAGAGGATGAACGCCGCGGGCCGGGTCAGGAGCCCCAGCATGATGAGGGGACCGCCGATCACCTCGAGCAGAGCGCCGATGCCGACCTGGGACATCAACGGAATGGTGGCGCCGGGCGGCTGGCCGGGCATGCCGCCGAACCAGCCGAACATCTTCACGCAGCCG
>Ga0075424_100002081_pt1 | contig 18021 bp, 22 predicted proteins | sample SoiMethybrSBSTD3_FD_75301 | JGI IMG/M metagenome (GOLD analysis project Ga0075424, IMG submission 75301) | Bulk soil microbial communities from a Populus tree surrounding site in Tennessee, USA - Soil MetaG P. TD hybrid SBSTD3 | ecosystem: Environmental > Terrestrial > Soil > Tree plantation...
TAAGTCGAATTATTGCGGAGGTTAATACCATACTGTGAGGGATTATGTAATAAAATGGAGCTGGATATTATTATTATTATTATTATTTAATCTCCTCTGAACAGTATATTATTCCTATGCGCATTAAATGGCATTATTTTGCCAAACTCTCCTGAACTACTGCTGGACTATCTATTACAACATTTGTTTTAGCTATAATCAATTCTCCGTTCTTTTCAGCAGTCAGTATTTCAGCTGCAGACTTTAATATTCTTGGATTAGTATTGGCGTTCCACTTTACAAAGTTTACTTGATTTAATGGACTATAGCCATTTTCCCCAGGCAATGCACTTGCAACACCCAGTTGAAATCCCATAGGCGATTCACTTGTCTTTATACCATTAACAAAAACATAGCCTTGTTGACGAGCAGACTCTGGAGTCAACGCTAAATTTGGAGCGTAATTTACCTTAAAACCAGTATTATTTGTTATAGACAAAGCTATTTGGTTATCAGATGCATCAGTTGCAATAAAGTATGCTATTTTTCCATCTACATATCCTCTAGAGAGCTGGATGGACATTGAGTTTGGGGAAGCAGTGTTATTGTTAGATGGCAGGGTCGATGTTATAGAAGAAGAAGAAGCGTTGGTGTTGTTATTACTATTGCTATTATTACCTATTGCTTGTACTTGGGATTTAGCTGGATGTGGCATTTGCTGTGCTGCTAGCATAGAGATCGTTATTATAAATGCTAAAGATAAAATACTGCGTATTTTAGGAACCTTCAATAGACTTTTCATATTGCAGGTAACATATCAGATGATTATTATAAAAGAACTTCTATTCTAGGATATTCATATTCATAGTAGGGAAGGAAAGGTAAGTATATCGTGAACACCATTTTTTATCTTGCCATTTTTCAACTGATCATATGATCATGGTAATATTGTGTCGTTCCAAATACATCCATACAAGCCCCTCTGTAAATTATAGTGGCCACATTTACAACTCTTTAACAAAAGATTACAGTATATTTAAGTTAGGTAAGATAATTTGACGATACTATGTTGCAAGGGAAAACAAAGTTGAGCCAATACTTTGGCTATTTGGGACCTAAGTATCCCTTTAAGAAATATGCCTGCCTATCTACTATAGCTGAATCCTATATTTATATGTCATCTAATAGTCCTCAAATAGTCTTGTATTTATAACAAAAATTATTCATTAGTAGTTAAATAAGCTATCCTCTCAAAATCTATTGACTGCTTGATTTATTGCGTATAAAAGTGAAAGAATTCTACGCTTGGCTACTGAGAGCAAACGTCCTAGGGTCCAGTAAGTTAAATTCCTCAAGAATGCGATCTATTGTTTCTGTTGATATATCACGCAAGTCTATTTCGCCTTTTCTTAGTTTGTCCAAATTATTTATTGCCTGTTTAAATCGGTCTATACTCATTACTAATCCATAATAGTCTCTTACTCTTTCTAATGTGGTCTCATAATGGTGTTTATTTCCTGACGCCGTGGCATCGGATATCAATGCAACATCATATCCTATGTTAAATCCATCCCGTAATGACGTCTCTACGCAAATTGAAGTATCAATTCCGGTAAAAAAAAGCAAGTTAATGCCTTCGCTTTGAAGCCAGACTCGAAACTCTGTATCCTGAAAAGCAGAATCTCTTCGCTTGATGACTACTGGATCATTTTCCATAGGCTTTAGTTCATCAATTGTAAGCCCATCCCATGTACCCCTGATACAAATCGGAAACTTGAGTCGCTCTTGTCTTGATTTTGGTAGAAAATTATGGATCTTTGTCAGAACGTCAATTCCACTAGCCTCTTTAACTGCTTCAGTATAAAAGATAGGAATCTCTTTACTCCTACAAAATTCGATTAATTCTTTAAGCCTTGGTATTATCTCTCTGTAATTAGAGGTGTTCATTCCTAATTTATCATATGAACCACCCTTGCTTACAAAACCGTTCTGCATATCTACTACAATTAGAGCTGGTACGACCTTACGGCCTGATGGGAAAGTAACTTGAAACATCTCTTTAGAATTCTACAATACCAGAAAATATAAGTTTTATATTCAGCTGAAGTCCGCTTACATTCAATGTGATTGTTCTGCCTTTGATCTCGAACGAGAATTAAGCTTCGTTGACATTGTATAATAAGAAATCGTCCTTCAATCCATCAAATAAGAAATTGTAGACAATCCAATCAATCGTTATAATGTAGGTAAATACACTCAAGGATTAAAGAACAACACAGATGGATCACTTGATATCTACATACAACATGATAACCCAGGAAAAGATAAGTCAAATGTCCCTAAGATTGAAGAGACATAATTCTTGTTCCATAATCATAAAGAGGTTATCAATACCATCTTTTCGGTAGATAAATAATAATATGATTGAAGCAGCAGTCTCAAGTAGTTCTAAAGTCTTCTTGCTTAAACTCTCTAATCTAGTTTGATCACTTGCGCGTCCAATATGTGTTTGTTTCATAATGTGTTATATGTTTTGAATTTAAAGACAATCTACTGATCTCTTTTTCTGCTTCGGTGTTAGTATCATACTCAATCCAAATTATATTAAAAAATCCGTCATCATCAACTACTATCTTTATTTGATCTTCGTAATGATTAGCATTCAGATTTTCTAGTGTATCATTATTTAGTTCCCATGACCCACTTAGGTAATCATATCCTTGTGCATCATGTTCGTTGTATAAATTAAACCAGATATGTAACTTGTGATTAAACTTGTTTTCTAGCTCTTCAATCTGTTTAGTGTCCAAGGTCTTGGCATTATAAATTGCTATGAAAGTTTCATTTCTTTCTCTCTTTGCACCGGGATTTTTCTCAGCACGTTCTCTAAATTGATATTCTGATTCAAGGTTCAAGTCTAGATATATCGATATATCAGTGATTAGGGTGTTTTTTGCTGTGGAAGTAACAAGAAAAATCTTGCCAAATTCGGGCTCGGCTTTAGGTTCTTGTTGTTGTAGACCAGTCATTATATCTCACCAGCTATTATAAAGCAACCGTTTACCTTCGAACCTTTCAATTTCATTACGAAATTCTCAGGAATCCAGATAGATAACCCTATTCACCTTATCTTTCTTATCTTCATCCATCTTACTAATTCGCCCCTATAAACCTAAATTTTGGCATATGAGTTTTTCAACTTCCCTAGATCATACTATATTATAAGTCTCATATAATATGCTATACTACAAAACTAATTAAAACACAAAAAACAGTTTCAGACCTGAACAGGAAAATATATAATAATAAATATCTTAGGTTGCATAAAACGCAATATTTGATTTAAGTCATTAGTATTGTGTTATGTGACTATCGTCGTCGTAGTTCATCGTATAATAGGAGTTGTACTAATGAAATATCAGAATATTGGGCCAAACAAGATGGTTTGGACTTTCTAACTTCAACACTTTTATCTAGTTTTCAACAACTATAATAAGTCATTGCTGTTGTTGTTCTTCTTGTAGTCGTTCTTGCGTATATTAGCAGGATCTTGATATCTGGATGCTGCAATACTTAGAATGGCAACTGTTTTAACTATTGCCTGCATGTAAACTAGAGAGTATGGGAGATAAAGATTTTTCACAGATGACATTACCATGGCAGCGGTTTCTATCAATTACTTTTATCAGCATTATCATTATATTCCTAAATTATGCTTTTCTTTCATCAACATTAGTAGTAGTAGCAGCATATGCAGGACCAAAAGATGTAGATAACAACATTAATAGTCATGGGAATATGATAATATTTCCTATATCAGACAGCAATAACAACAACATTTTAGGCAATCTTGCAAAACAATTTGAATATACCATTGATTTAGATGGAAAGCAAATATTTCCAAATGATACAATAAAACAAGATATTGTTGCTAAATACAAAGGCGCAGATTATAATATTAGCAATTTAAACTACAAGCTACTTGGTTTTGATATTAACGCATCAGATATCAAAATACATGTTAAGCCATCAAGAATTGACCAAATGAAGACAAGAATCGATTTTCCAATTATGGTTGCAAACAATGTAGCCGTTAGCAACGGGTCGATTAACTCCAAGTATAGCAAAGTTAACCTTGGTTCGATATACGGTATTTATGATAAAAGTACAGACAAGATAACGATGCATATTCCAACCAGCGTGGCATTACAATACCTACTACACTCTTAAAAATAGTTCTAGACTATATATATCATACTAGTCTTTAGTAAAATTATTATACACACAGCCATCAACTTAAGCTTTCAAGATTCAATGAAAAACAAAAATGATATCGTGTAACAGCATTTGTGAAAACCTTGCTTAATATAGAAAACAATTTCGAAAGCAGCTGATGGGTTCTATCCAAGTAAAAATGGGGCAATTTGCGTTCAAATTCAAATTCAAATTATTAAGTTGCATATTGATTGCATTGCCTAGTTATGCATGGTTCACAGAATACCGTATTATCCTAGTGATTGAAGTGGTGCATATTGAAATCCTTATTGACGAATACTTAATAACGCCTGCGGCTGCCTAGTATTCGTTATGGCTTTTACCAATAACAAGTCAAATGCTCTGCAATTCGTTGAGGAAGTATTAAACAAAGGAAATCTTGATAAAATAAAGAATTTAATTACTCCTAATATCGTTTGGCACGGACAATATAAAGAAGTTAAAGGTTTGAAGAGTATCAAGAAATGGATTGCGCTTGAGCGTAGCATGTTTTCCGACATGCAGTTTAACATAGTAGATAACGTTGCAGAGCATGATAAGGTTGCTATTAGATGGAAATTACAAGCTAGGCATAAAAAGAAACATACTCATCAAAAATTTCAAACCATGGGTATCAGCATATTTCATTTTGAAGATGACAAAATCAAAGAAGCCTGGATAGTATTTGATGCACTTAATCCTGCACTACAGATGGGGGTTATTGATGTAGTGCCCACAGAGGTGCAGAAAGTAAAAAAAGACATGTTTCCCTTTGAGTAAGATTCGTGAACAGAAAAGAACAGCATTATTATGCATCTTTTGATGTCTTTTTCTTGTTTCATTTGAGGTCATATATCATGATTGGGAATCAACAATCGATATACAAAAAATGATAAATAAGAAAAGCTTTTCAAACAGGATATGATCGTCATGTGAATATGGATTGTACATTCAAGAACATCTCTATCTCTTCAAGGTCATCATATATGTTATAATGAATATATGTTCTAATGAATATAACAACAATTAAATCAAATCAAATCCTTTAGATACTTACAAGGTATGATCTATAGTATAAGACAGGATTTTCAATTAAGGGCTACATCACATTCCTCCATATTCGATCTGAATTAATTTAGATTACATTTCTTTTTGATATTATTTTGATTATTATACCCCTATTTTCTGTTATTTCGGCTACGTTGATATCTCGCAATTTGCTCAATATTAATGATGCTTTTTCTTCCGCATTTTCTTCATTTCTCTTGCTTTTCTTCTTTCCTTTCTTCTTTCCCAAGCTACAGCCGCGACTACGATTCCCATGACTAAAGCCATAATTCCCTTTTTTCTTATGCATAAAGACCTTTTAATATATTTTAGGGGCTCAATTGCTGTCGAGACTCTTCAAGGTATTCTTTAATTTTATCAAGAGCTTGTGGATTTTAACTTATGAGTACTTCAGATAAAGATGCCAGTGATCAGAACGTTAAGGAACAGACTGAAGAGTTGAAGGCAAAATATCCCATCTTTACTGCTGTTCTGGAAAAAATTCCAATAATGGATCTAAAATTAGCAGAGCTCTACTAATGAATTTACAAATCGTTCTAAAAATTCATTTTCTTTCGCCAAACAATCTATATTCGCTACAGCTTAGTTGATCTTAAAAATTATAGTTAAAGGTAAGGCTTAGACTATATCTTTGATAACAAATCTGCCTTTATTCTCTGAAATTCTTCTTCCGTTATTACTCCTTGTTGTTTGAGCTCACCGTATTTTTTTAACTTCTGATACGGATCTTCCTGCTGGGTTTGTGGTTGTTGTTTTTGTTGTTGCAGCATTTCGATTTGCCTTTGCTGTGCCTCTATTTGTCTTTGTGCTTGATCCATTTGAGAATCAAATGCTCCTTGTTGTTCTTCCATCTCTTGTCCCGCACGACGTCTGGCTATACCTGCTCCCAAAGCTGCTGAAGCCCATCTGCCTCTCATAATAATCTTCTATAGATACAAGAAATTAATATAGTTTCTGAATTGGATCTAGGTCATTGAGTTGCAAACTCTACATTACGAGCTTTCATAATATACTATTTTGGACAATGGGATTAGAGTCAAATATGTAATATGGCATTTCTTTCTATAATCCATCTTAGAATCGAATCTGGTTGCATATGCTATACCGTGATGCTATTTAGAATCGAAGTCACCTAATGGAAAACCTATGATGGTAAAAGTAACGAGCAGGGCCAAGATGGGTAGTAGCGGGATATCTTTCTATTTTTGTTTCCGATAACGTCTTCCCCTCCTTAGTTAAATCAATTGCTTGCTGCTGTTATTATTTTTCTTCATATTTCTGTAACATTGATTTGTAGACATATAAAATATCATTATAATACACAAGTCACAAAGGAAAGAGTAATCAAATGTTCTTAAAATATTTGGTTGTTGCGATAGCATTCTAAAGCTTAGGGCTTTAATTCTGGGAACCTGATCATACCATAAGAGAATTTATATCTTTTTTGATTACATAAAGCTTAGTAATTCAAGGAAGCTTAATTAAAAGCTTGGCGCTGTGTAATCCTATGTCTATTATAGAAAACAAGCGTATAGCTAGGGATTTCATTGAACAGATGTTCAACAAAGGGAACGTAGAAAATGCACATCGATTTGTTACTCCTGATTTCATCTATCATGCTAGAGGAGAAGATATCGTCGGATTAGACAAATTTAAGGCATGTGTGGCAACTGATCACACCACCTTCCGTGATATGCATTTTACATATATCGACGGCATCGCAGAAGGCAATAAAGTATCCACGACGTGGATTCTGGAGGGCATACAGCAACAAGAATTTCGTGGTATACCGGCTACCAACAAGAAATTTGAAACTGTGGGAGTTATCATTTTTCATTTTGAAGGCTCTAGTATAAAGGAAGCATGGTCTATCGTCGACGGTCTTACACCTGCAATACAGTTAGGACTTGTCAAGACTAATTTCTAGTAATATGCAGTAGCAGTAACGACATAGGTTAAGAATTGTTCTAATAGAATACAAAGCCGCCTTAGACTATGACTTACGTCATGGTCTTTTAGCTTGTTTTTGAAGTTTTCAATATACTGTCAGCTTCCACATATTATAATTATAATTTAGTGCAAAAGCTAATCCAGCTTTTTTGCTGCCAAGGTTTTACCTGACGAAATGGTGCATCAGGCATTGAAGATTTTGTTATTTCAAGGGATCTTTTATTTAATAATCCATCATTGTCTAACTTGATGGTAAAGAAGACTAGGACGCTAGAATCAGTAACATTCTAAGCTTTAGCAACGACTCCATTGCATCAATTCCTAACAACCCTACTGCGGTCTCCTTTAGGTCCATTTTATGGAATCTTTCTAGTATACCAGCCAACGAGGCGTACTTTTTCTTCAACTCATTAATCTTTTCTTCAACCATCTGATCAAGCGCCTTATCTTCCCCTATAAAACTCAATCTCGTAGCATGTGTTTTTAATACTGATCTTACAGGATCAACTAGTACCAAGACGCTAACGACTTCTTTTAGATCCATGTCCGGAATCCTTTCCAGGATAGCAGTAAATATGGGATACTTTGTTCTTAACTCATTAGTCTTTTCCTTAACACTTTGCTCACTAGCATCTTTCTCTGAAATACTCATCAGTTAAAGACTCCTATTGCATTAATTAAATATTACGAAAACACTCGATAACCCTTTAATTTCCTACCAGTGACAATACTATATGTTACCGGAGAGTGAATCTATGACTTCTATTTTGACGCGTTGGAGAAATATACACACACAGATTTTTACTATTTATTTCATCTTTGGACTACGTGCAATATTTCAGTAGGGATCCTTAAACAGCTGATTCAATTGTTGTAACGCACGTAGAAGGTCAGCATTCGCGGCCATTAGCTCGTTCACTATACCAGAATATGTTGTCTATTTTGGCGATTTGCGTAATATTAAAAAAGATCTTCGGGTGAGCAAGATTACATGGTATTTGGCATGATGTTAGTAGGCGGGCTGGTAGCAGGTGGTGTGGCAGCCCACTACGCGACTAAGGATCACTATAAATCAATGGCCAGAGAACAAGAACATCAGGAACGGTTACGTCAAATAAAGGCACAAGCAGATCAGGCTGAGCGGGCAGCGCAGATGTCAGAGTTGCAAGCGGTGCAGTCACAGACAAGAGCACCTAGTGAGAACAAGGATGATGCTATTCATAAACTTGAAAAATTAGCTAGCCTCAAACAGCAAGGTCTAATAACGGAAGAAGAATTTCAAAAGATGAAGAGTAAATTAATCTCAAATATTTGAAAATGTACTTCTCCACTAATGGGGTTTGATTTCAAATATGATTGACTTTGTGTAGCGTCTTTTGGTATTTCTAGCGTAAAAGCAACTATCTGATTAAGCTGGTATAAGACAAAACAGAACCTTAATCAAAGAAATAATAGTAGCATGATCAGTTCCCGAGTGTAGTATCTTTTGACTTATCACGTAGAGCAAATGAGAGTAGTTTGCTATATCAAATAAGCAGTATAAAAAAAGTTAGTTAGTTTAGTTAGTTCACTTATGCCGCTAGGGAACCTTAGTACATTTGCATGTGACATCCTTTTCAATCATTTGTGCAAAGGAAGCTTCATCCATGGCACTAAAATCCATATCACCGAAAGTTCTGTAGTACCAATCAGTGTCTGCCCCAAAACATTTGGAGTAGTATGTATTGTTATTTTCATCCTTCCATATCAGATGATATCTTAAAACAAGGTGTCCGCAGTTATCACAATATTCCGGAACTATAAGATTAGAATCCATTTTAGTGTTGTGTTACACCTATACAGTTAGTTAAGTTTCTTTGCGTTCTTGATGCTGCTAATTTCTCCGCACAACAATGATTAGGCTCGTTAGCGTATGAAGACTTAATCACAATGCCTGGATCTTTACTCTTTTATCTTCTATGCTTTGTGCTGGATTCAATACTTCTTTGGTGATTGCATTTGCCGTATAAGACATTTCACGTATTCTTCTGGCAGCCGCTCATCAATTTACTTTTTAACGTTGGTTTTAGCTTGGTTTCTCAGACATGATATGTCTCCGTTTATTGTAGCTAATCCAACTTGCAATACTTGGGATATCTCTCTTTGGCTATATCCTTGTCTACAGTTTGCAAGTCTTCAAATTGTCATAGTGCTTAGATTTACTTAGTTTATTGAGGTCTTTATGAAATATTTTTTTAGAATATAAAATATTGGAAAAACGCAAAATGGAATGAAATTATGAAGGATTGGACTAAAAAATACCAAAATAAAATAAATGCCATATAGTGCTGGGATGACACATGAAGCTGCTATCAAGTAATACAGATTTACATTATGCAGCTCTCCTTTGTATTTCACATATAACGACAAAGCGATTAACAATATGCCAGGAATAATAAAAATAATATTTGCAAAATGAAACGCGGATAGTTTCTTTAGTTGTAATAACCCTTCTTCTGCTACTGGTATCAGTGTAACTAGTATTAGTATCGATATTGATAACAGCAATATTATTTCATTTAGTTGCTTAATGCAGCTCAAAATAGTAGAAAAGACTGACCAGTAAATGAACACTGCTATAAAACTGTTAATATATGCAACTAGCGTATTGAGGAAGGTTTCTGAGTCAAAGTCGTATAATTTAGTTGCCGCCACTGAAGCCAAGTCATATACAAGTAAGACTATGCCTACTAATAATACTGAATCACTAAGAGTTTTCAACCGTTCTATATGCAGAAATATGTTCATAGTCTAAAACGATCTTCTTCTTATAGGCGCTAATAAAAATATCTCTTCAAGGGCAGGTAATGGTCATAAGCTTACAATTAAGGCTTGAAATAATCTTTATTGCGATTGTAATGCTTGAAAAAATTGGGTCATAATTTACAGTAGAGCCACTAATGTTGGTATTTTTTGAAGACCCATGCTGATTAACAATAAGACAGCTAGCTGTAGAGGCAAGACAGCATGGATTGAATTTATCTGTATTAGCAGCATTCGCATCTTAGACTGTATAATTATTTTGTTAAATCGGGGCAGCAGAGGACAAAATAGAATTTCATTACCAAAGTTAGTACTGACGATGTTTCCCCAGAAAAAGTCATTGAGCTTGTATATCAATTACACGAGATCTGGAAGGAAGAATCAATTTCACTTGACTGGGTGTCAGGATATGTCAAGCAAAAAACTAGAAGAGAAGCAGAAGATCGATGGAGGGATAAAACAAGCACAGCAATTTCTATCAATGCAAAAAGCTCAAGCACAGCAGGCACAGTTGGCTCAAGCTCAAGCAGCACAAATGCAAGCAGCTCAGACAACAACAAGCCAATCACAAGAGCCAAAGAAAGATGTTGTCCAAGAACTTCAGAAATTAGCTAATCTCAAACAACAAGGCATACTCTCAGAAGAAGAGTTTCAACAAATGAAATCACGATTGCTCTCGAGCAGTTAGGAGTATAGGCTCATACATTTCATGTTGTGTTTTATGCCTTCTGAGAAAACCAAACATTTGAATTCCTCACGATCTTAGAAAACCAACTGCAAAACCTGCCGCCATACTACCAGTTAATGGAATGCCAAGGTTTGTTATTGTAGGCAAAATCGACTCGGTATGGTTTCCCCCGATTCCAGCAGTACTATTAGCTATAGTACTCGTAACTGTAGATAAACTACCATGATATGCGCCATTAATTTTATCCCAGTCTATATTCACCATTCCTTGTTGCTCAAGATATATCAGCACAGCAAAAAATACACCTGCTACTATAGCTAATATTTTAAATACTTTCTTTATAGCAAATCCGATTAAAAAGCCTGCCACTCCACCAACACCAACACTGGTTAACAGTGGACTATAGTTAGTGACAGCTGCGCCAAGAGCATTTTCAATTGCCACTATTTCTTCATCTTCCTTTCAGATAACTCTCAACTGCTCTTCGAATGAAAGTGCTTCTAGGTACATCTCCACGCTTATTATTGATTTTATGCAACAACGATATAGGCAACGTAATCCCTAGTTTGTCTGTTTTATCATTTTTAGTATAACTAACCATACTGATGCAATGGAACCAACAGCTATAAGGGTTTGTTTTCTATTCGTTATAGTAACAATATGATGGTTATAATATGCGAAGATTTGAGCAGAAAATAGTAACAATTCAAGCTAACCATACAATCATTATAATATTCCATATCTCCGATGATCTCAGTATAAGTAGTCTAAGCTAACTCATCATAGGACACTTTTTTAATATTGATAAGATAATGCGGAGATAACGTTGACAGCTTTCTTTCTGTATACAATCGGAGTCTGCAGAAGGAAGGCGAAATAAGCAATGAATAAAATTGAAAAGTGAACTCCAGAGTACTCATGGATGACCGCTTCTTCCCAATAGCTGCATAATATAATTTCAAGATAAAATGTTAATTTTTTATGAAGGAAAAAGGGGAAGATGATGTGAAATACAGATGGCGAATTGCATATTATGGATGCAATTTAGCGAAATTCCCCTCAATGTGATCATAATTAAAAGTAGCTATAAACTTAACTTGTCATTCGCTCTTTTTACACAAGTGTTTTTGCATAAACCATTTGTCTCCCTTTTGTTTGCAATTATGACATGCAAATGTACCAGAATATCCTAAGCGGTACAATGAATTTGATTCTCCGGAGGAGGAAGCCCAGTATTGAGGACATATCAAAACAACAGACCATAAAGATATAGTAAAAAAGAGTTCTGGAATAATTAAAAAAACAAAAAGCAAAAGGCAAAAAGCAAAAAACGAAACGAAATATTATGACATTCAGCTAAATGGGCGCTTCTGGTATTTTTTTTAGAGCTTCGCCATGGTATTCAATTAACTTTTCTTTTTGTTCATCTGATAGTCTATCTATCAAAATCTTTCTAAATAGTATTATTCCTATGCTATAATATTGTTATATGTGATCGTCTTGTCCTCCTCCGTAAGGTATGCTCAAGGTTCAAGGTTCATTGGCTTTTTTCCGAAGGAATCTCACCTTTTTGCATATGTTCCGTCATATGAAGTCCCATGTCGCCCAGAGACCCAAAGGTCATCCCGCATATACTACATTTGTAGGGTTCAGAGGAGCTTTCATTACGTGACAAATCTTGTTTTTTTCACTCATTTGCTATGATGAGATGATATTTATAAACATTGGCTGTTTTTTATCTAAAAAATGAATAAGAGCCTTTAAATTTTGGAGAGAGCCTTTTGTTTAATCTGGGAAACCTCTTCCTTTATCTTCTGGATCATTAAATCATGCTCAGACTTTAACAATGCTTGGGCTTTCTCGAAGTGACCTGAAATTATATCTTGCGTCATATGTTTTTTACACCTACCTATCTACTCTCTTGTTCTATTCTTCGCCTATCTATAACTACCTTGACCTTCTTGAGACGTACGAATTCTTCACGCTCTCTTTCTTCAAGAGTAGCACGGATAAAAGCAATAGCATTCTCATACTGTGGAATAATTACAAATTCTAATGCGTTAATAAGCTTCTGTGTTCGTTCAAGTTCCTTTGCCAAACTAAATATCGCATTTTCATATTCTGCAGCTTTGCAGACTTTATGAAGCATATTCTTAATTAGCCTTGCAGCTTTATCCACCGAGGCATTGGTCTCAGCAAACCCATAAGAAAGGTCCTGGCCTCCTTGCCTTGACTTTATTTGAAGAGTGGGGATCTTTACATCCACAATCCTTCGAACATTGACATCAACTTCCATAACACTTGGGGTAGAATCTGAAATAGATTCCAACATAGAGGTACCAAGCGACATGTATGCATCATACACTGCTGTATAAATTTCGCCTAACGGAGACCATATATCCCCTCTAGCTTTGTTGGCCTCTTCGATCATCTCGTCAATCTTCTTTAATAATACTTCACGTTTATCATCAAGTATCTTGTGAACCATCTTTGATACTTGCATTGAGCGTCTGATCTTGATAAGCTCAATTTTCGTTGCACTTACTCTTTTTCCAAATGACATGGCTGTCTATTTGTTCCCCTTGTAATACTGCCTTACATTCTTTTCCTTGACTTTTGTCAGTTCGCCTTCTGGAAGTGTAGATAATACATCCCATGCTCTACTTAATGTCTCTTCTAGATTCCTATTTTCATCATGGCTTTGTTTTAGAAAGTAGTTTTCAAACATATCACCAGAATCCAAATACTTTAAATCAATACCAGTCAGACCCGCTCTACCAACGATCTCAGCAAGTGCACGTACTTCTTGTGTTCTTGAATAAGCATCGTACAGCTGATTTCCGACTTCCATATGATCTGCTCTTGTCTTGCCTTCTCCTACTCCATCTTTCATTAATCTTGAAAGAGACATAAGAACATTAACTGGCGGGTAAACACCTTTTCTAAACAAGTCACGGCCAAGAACAACCTGCCCTTCTGTAATGTATCCTGTGAGATCAGGAATTGGATGGGTTATATCATCTGCTGGCATCGATAGAATAGGAACTTGTGTCACACTTCCATTATTACCTTTGATTCTGCCTGCACGCTCATAGTTGTTTGCAAGATCTGTGTACAGGTAACCTGGATATCCTTTTCTGCCTGGTACTTCCTCCCTTGCTGCACTGATTTCTCTTAATGCTTCAGCATAATTTGTCATGTCAGTCAAAATCGCTAATACATGCATACCTAAATCAAATGCTAAATACTCTGCTACGGTTAAGGCAACTCTTGGAGTTATAATTCTCTCAATAGCAGGATCGTCTGCAAGGTTCAAAAATAATACACTACGCCTAAGAGCACCAGACTCCTCTAAACTGCGTTTAAAATACTGTGCTTCAGAATACTGCACGCCAATAGCCGCAAACACTACAGCAAAGTCTTCTTTTGTTCCCACTACTGCTGCTTGGCGAGCAATTTGTGCAGCCAAAATATTATGTGGCATTCCAGACCCTGAAAATATTGGAAGTTTTTGGCCCCTTACAAGCGTAAGCATCCCATCAATCACCGAGATACCAGTCTGGATGAAAGAAGTTGGATATTCTCTGCGCTCGGGATTCATTGGTTCCCCGTTAACATCAATAAATCTATCTGCAACTGGTTCAGGTAGTCCGTCATTAGGCCTTCCCAAGCCATCAAATACTCTACCAAGCAATTCCTGTGAAACTGGCATGGCCATTGTCTTACCAAGGAACTTTGCTTTTGTACCACTAATTGCAAGACCGCTTGTACCTTCGAATATTTGAACTACAGCTTTTCCATATCCTACTTCTAACACTCTTCCAAGTCTCTTTTCTCCTTCTGCTGTTTCGATTTCTACTAGCTCATCAAAGGATACCTTTGTGATCCCGTCTACGATCATAAGCGGACCCTTAATTTCTACTACCTTGGTATATTCAATGCCACCTACAGTTTCAGACAACTACCTTTACCTCCTCATGTCCAATTACTTTGTGAAATTGATCGCTCATATCTTTACTAATATTGTCTAATTTATTTACTTGGTCGTCAGGAATTTCAAATTTAGCTTTGAGAAGGGTTGTTATAATTGGCATGGCCCTAATATCTGGAAGTGATGCACCCTCTTTAAGAGCTCTTTGTGCTTCTTTGTGGAAATCTACCATCAATTTTACTAGTTTCAACTGTTTTTCGGGACCACAGTATGTATCTACCTTATCAAAAGAGCTTTGTTGTAAAATGCCGATTTTAATCATTCTTGCTACTTCTAAAACCAACTTTTCTTCATCTGGCAATGCTTCAGGACCCAGTAGCCGGACTATTTCTTTTAAAGTGTCTTCTCTTTGGAGAATATTGTATGATTGTGCTCTCAAATCATACCAATCTGCACTTACATTTTGCTTCCACCATTTTGATACATCTTCAAGGTATCCTGAATATGATTGCATCCAGTTAATTGATGGATAATGTCTCGAATAAGCCAATCTTGTATCAAGAGCCCAAAAGGTCTTGATAAATCTGATCGTGTGTGTTGTAACTGGTTCAGTAAAGTCGGCTCCAGACGGAGATACCGCACCGACCAGAGTTACAGAGCCAGCTCTTTCAGGTGAACCTAATGCTCGTATACGGCCTGCTCTTTCATAGAATTCAGCTAATCGGGACGCAAGATACGATGGATAACCCTCCTCTGCCGGCATCTCTTCTAATCTACCTGACATTTCTCTCAGAGCCTCTGCCCATCTACTTGTTGAATCTGCTACTAGTACAACGTCAAAACCCATATCTCGGTAGTATTCTGCTATTGTAACCCCTGTATAGATAGATGCTTCCCTAGCCGCTACTGGCATATTGCTGGTATTTGCGACAAGCACAGTTCGTTCCATAAGCGGACGACCTGACCTTGGGTCGATTAAATGTGGAAATTCCACAAGGACCTCGGTCATCTCATTACCACGTTCACCACATCCAATGTACACTACAACTTTGGAATCTGCCCATTTTGCAATTTGGTGCAACGTGACAGTCTTTCCTGTTCCAAAACCTCCCGGTATAGCGCCTGTCCCACCTTTTGCAATTGGGAAATATGTATCAATTACACGCTGTCCTGTAATTAATGGGACAGATGGGTCGTATCTTTCTGCATACGGCCGTGGCCTTCTAACTGGCCATTTATGATACATCTTCAATTCATCTTTATTACCATCCTTTTCTGTACTGGCAATTATGCTTTCAATGTCATAATCACCTTCTCTTACTATGTCGGTAATCTTACCACCGTGGTGATAAGGTGGAACCAAAATACCATGGGTCAATAATGGAGTTTCTTCTACGGTACCAAGGATTGATCCTGCGCTAATATCATCTCCTTTCTTTAGAGCTGGTATGAACCGGTATTTTTTTTTCATATCTACAGGACTTGTGGCTATACCTCTACCAATGAAGGCTCCTGATTTTTGAGCGATTTCTTCAAGTGGTCGTTGTATTCCATCGTAAATTTTCCCTATTATTCCAGGACCCAGCAAAACTGAAAGAGGCTGGCCCGTACCAACTACAGGCTCACCGGGCCTTAAACCTGATGTAGATTCATAAACCTGGATAAAAGCAACATCACCCGTTAATCTGATAACTTCGCCGATTAATTTTGACTCTCCTACCTCAACAGTCTCATACATCTTTGTAGAAGACATACCATCTGCTCTTACTGCTGGGCCGCTAACCCAGACAATTTTTCCTTTAGCTACCATTTCCTATTTGTTACCCCTCAACATTTGGACAATATTCTTCCTTATTAAAGGTTTGAGTCTCTCGATACGTGAATCCAAAGTATTATCGTATGTTATCGATCCATCAGCAGATCTCAGACGGATTCCACCAATAACATTTATGGGCTTGTCAGATAACCTTAGTCTGACTTTGTTATTGTTATGGAAATTAGCAATTGCATCTTTAACAACTTGAGTGTCATTATTGTTACATTCTATGATAACTTCATCAGATCCTATTTCAGAAACGCTGTTTTCAAGCATTTTTGTAATAAGTGCTTTGTAACCTTGCATTTTATTTGAAGAAACCATCTTTACTTTTGCTCTTTCAAAAGCATCATTGATAGCTGTTTCGACTATAATTAGTTCTTTGTTTCTAGCACTCAGTCTACTTGAACCAACAATTTGTCTCCTTAAGTTTTCTGCTAGTTTCTTAGCTCCTTCTACAATTCTTAGATATTCAGATTCTAAATTTGTTCTAGATGATTCAAGATTTGTTATTGACTCCTCGTATGCAGAATCAAGCTGTTTAATTAAATCTGCTTCCCTCTGTGCAAGAACTTTATCTATCGTTCGCTCTAGTGCAGAAGTCGAACTCATTATATAATGTTGTCGCTGCATGACGTGATTTTAATCTTTTGTTACAAAAGTCAGCAGAAAAATTGCACATTTGTCTTGATTATTCTTTTTTTATTCTTTCAGCAGCTTTCAAAGTATTATGTAAGTACTTAATGATATGAAAACCATGTTTCATTAAATTGAATTTTAATTGAATAAAAATGGCTCCTCGCAAACCTTCGAATTAAGAATTCTTATCGCGGGAGGCTAGAGCTTTACACAACATTTTCTAAAAGAGATCAGTATTTATTTATTTATCTACCTACCTATCTACTTATCCATCCATCCATCCATCTAGCTTTTGATTGGACACTGGTTTATGTAAATTCAGTTTTAAACTTATAGGATTATATGAAAATTTACTTATTTATAATTATAGATCCTGGAAATGTTTACTGATACCAATGCATTGTAAATATGGTATCAGTTACGTATAGCGATAGCAGTCTTTGGTACCTGCAGCTCCGAAGCAATCTCTGCGTAGCTTAGGCCTCTTGCTCTTAGCTCGATTACTTTGCCTCTTCTCCATTCTAGTTGATCGGACTTATTGTTGTTGTCGTTTGTTTGGTTGAATCATACTATGAAAAGGCTAGCGAACGAATGCCCCAGGCGAAAAGCGATGAAATCAATAAGGCAATTCCTAAACTAAATTATGAGGTGGATGAAGTTTTCGAATTAATTGATCAATTAAAGTTTTGTTGAATTTGATCAAGATGCAATAGATGTGTGGAAAAGATTTGAGAATCTATCACCAAAATCTAAAAAAGTAACCAGAAATGAGATCATTCAAATTCGGCATACGATGGAGCAATATATGATTGCAGTAACCCAAGAGGATCTCGAGGCAGCAAATCTTGAGGAAACCTCAGGGATTTATAGAATAGCTCGTGAAGATATTGAACG
>Ga0075424_100002082_pt1 | contig 18020 bp, 12 predicted proteins | sample SoiMethybrSBSTD3_FD_75301 | JGI IMG/M metagenome (GOLD analysis project Ga0075424, IMG submission 75301) | Bulk soil microbial communities from a Populus tree surrounding site in Tennessee, USA - Soil MetaG P. TD hybrid SBSTD3 | ecosystem: Environmental > Terrestrial > Soil > Tree plantation...
ATATCCTGCTACGGCGCGTCCAAGAAGACGCCATCAAGATTCCAGCGGCCTTCGTCAATATCTCTTTGGCTAAAAGGGTGTGCGAACCCGACGATAGTTTGGGACGGTAACAGATGTCCGTTCTCATCTGCGGTCGCGCCCGCACTGTGCGCGAACGGGGGAAAGGAGCCAGAATTGATAACAGTCTGGGGCTGGCTCCACATGAGGCCGTCCGAAGAGAAAGCTCTCACTAGGGCAGCACGAGTTGTGTCCATATTTAGAACCCAAGTCGCGACAAATTGATTGTGGGCCGGATCATACTTAATATCGGGCGAATCCTGGCCGACTATGTTCGTCCGCCGATTTGGATCAGGCGTCCAAGTCACGGGATCGGAGGATTGGAGCATGTACAAATGAAATGCCCCAAAGTCGCCGTTTTGAGTTACAAACAAGGAATCATCGGTGTACCACATCCACAACTTACCGTCCAGAACGACGACTGATGGCTGTCCGGCACCATACCCGCTAGGCTGCTGGGTTCATGTCATGAAAGGTGTGACAATGATTTGCGGATCGGTCGGCGTATCCTCCCAAGTCCCCCGCTGGGTGTAGGTCAAGTATGGCCCGGTAATCGTACTGGCTCTCGCCACTTGTATAACGTTTTGAAACACATTGGGCTCGGTGGCGATTGCCGACCCATAAAACATGTAGTAAAAACCCTGAAAAAAGACGACGTTGGGATCGCAGGCGGCGAGATCCATTCCGTTGAATGCAGTCGCGTGCAACATGTCCACCGGAGTTGTCCAAGTTTTCCCGTTGTCCGAAGAGCTCACGTAGCGAATGTAGTCCCAGGCAGGGAAGATATTGCCTCCCGAGCAGAAGAAGATGTGATAGACGCTGTTTTGGAGAATGGTGGACGGAGCGTAGGCGTACTGGATGGTCGTCGGGTTGTCAATTCCATCGACTATTTGAAAATAGTTAAACTGCTGTTGCGATCCTCCTGAGTCAGGTGGCGGCTGATTTATCGGAGCTGGTGAGCCGCCACTACAGGCAACGAACGCGAGCAATGATGTTATGGCGGCTGCGATCGTCAAACCTAACGGTTTCATTGTTGATCACACCGAAAACAATTGACTCTTTTTACGGTCAGGTCAGTCCTTGGAAAACAGCCGGTTGCCATCAATAGTGAGCACTACTGGAACATTCGTGCCGTCTGGCAGCTTCAGAGATTGGAAAATCATGCGCACGTGGTTCCCATTGCTGTCAAAAACCAGACCAAGAGTCGCCGTGCGTTGCAATTGTCCGTTCACGGAAACATTGATGGTGGCGCTGGCGGTGCAATCCCGGTTCACAGTCACCGTGCCCGAGATGTCCTCCACACCGGAACTTCCTGCTACGCTCCGCGTCTGGCTGCCCGAGATGTTTCCCTCCGAGTCCTGAATATAGTGGCCCACCGCGGCCGCAGGTACGCCTCCGTTCGGAGTAAGGATCGTACCAGTGTAGGTGTAAGCCCATTTTCCCGCTGTGGAAAGGAGAGAGCAGTGAGTGGTTGAAGCTTGTAATGGACTTTGCATGATTACTAATGCGGTAGCTAGTACCACCAGTATTTGTGTGGTCTTCGACTTCATGGTGATCCTCCTTTTCGCTTAATCATTTGCCAGGCATTTGCTTGTGAGGCATCTCCGGCTCTTACTGAACCGTGAGATTGACAGTAGTGGAACGTGAGATGGTCCCTGCTGTACCAGTGACCGTGATGGTATACATTCCAGGTGGTGTGCCTATGTTGGGTTTTAGGGGACTGCTTCCGCCGCAGGCCACTTGAAAGATGAGACCCACGCAAAGCAGACATCCCACAATCAGCCCTGGTAGTTTCTTTCGTCGTAATGGACCTCCACGAACACCAGCGCCGCCAAGGAAAAGCACAGCAGCGGGCAGCCATAACGCGTAGCGCCAGGATCGCTGGACGCGCAGTTGGTGTGGCACCAGTTCCGCAGATCCACCAGTTGTCGTCACACTTAAGGTGGCAGTTGCGCCCGCCGCCACCGATTGAGGTGAAACCGAGCAGCCAATCCGCGACCCAGCCGGGGCGGAACAGGTAATCGTCATTGTCGCGGTCTGCCCATGCTGTTGTGTCACAGAAATGGCGTAACTGGCGGTCCCACCTGCTGGAATCGGGGGGCCCGGCTCGGACGCGGTGAGCGAAAAGGTTGAAGTGTCGTTCAGCGCTACTTGCAGGGAAGATGGAGTAGGCCATACCAGATCGGCAAATCCGTCCCCATCCACGTCTACAGTGATGACATCGGTCACCGGCTGAACGATGTTGGTCGGAGCGCTGAATCCCGCGTGGCCGTTTCCGAGGAAAAAAGCGAATGACCCTGAATAGGAGAGAGGCGGCGGCCCCGCCAAAGCGGCGGCTGCAAAGTCCAGATTCCCGTCGCCATCAAAATCTCCCACCACGGGGTTCATGAAGTCTGCCTTGGCGATTAAGGTTGGCCCCCCGAAAGTCCCGTCTCCTTTCCCCACTAGGAGATTAGCTGAGCCCGGCGGCCCTTCTGCGACCCAACTAGGAGGCGCTCCAAAGCCCGGGCATACACACCGATATTGCTGGTAGGACGTTGTCAGCAGGTCTGTGGTGGCATCATGGTTGAAGTCTCGGACCGAGAAGAACATAGAGGATACCGTTGTCGGTGCATCAAGCCGAGTCTGAAACGTTCCATCGCCGTTACCAAGGAGCACCGTTCCAGGCACGACCACATCGAGCTTGTTATCGTGATTTACGTCCGCCAGCGCTGCGTCCATAAGGGCTTCCTGAGAGGAATCGAAACGCGCAAACGTTCCGTCACCGTTTCCCAGGAACAGCACCACCAATTGCATGGTGTTTGCCGGGTCATCGGCAATACAAGCCACGTCGAGGTGGCTGTCGGAGTTGAAGTCACCAACACCCACGAATCTGTAGGCATAAGAACCTACCGCAGTACTAATTGACGGTTGGAGTGTGCCGTCGCCATTTCCCAGCAGAACGTTGATAACCCCGTCCCCGCTGTTCACGTCGGTCGTATGACCCAGTATCACGTCGAGCTTGTGGTCGCCATTGACATCCCCCAGCGTTATTCCAGAGAAGAAAGTAGGACCCGCGGGATCGGCAGACAGCGCTGCAAAACCTCGAGGGGGAGCAAATGTTCCGTTACCATGGTTCAACAGTGTGCTGACTGTTCCCCCATAGATACTCAATGTCACCAGGTCCGGTTTTCCGTCACCGTTGATGTCTCCCACCACAACCCGAAACGGAGCAGCAGTCAGCGGATAATCTTTTACGGGCGCAAAGCTGATCTGGGCGCTCGAGGGGATATGGCTCAACGCCAATAGCAGGAAGATTGTCTTTACCAAGTTGTATATCCGTCGAACCATGCTTGGAACTCCTTGTGCGGCAATCCGGCCGGTTGCCACCCCTTTGCATGTGCTTTGGCGCCAAACCATAGCTGCGCGAAGCCGAGGAGTCCTTAGGAAATGCTTAGGTTCTGCGCAAGTTTCTGTTAGGGAAGGCGTTCATTCGGCAGGTGAAAAAGGGCGGTATAATCTTCACCTTGTTGGTTGGCGACTGGGGGAGTGTGTGGATAGCGCCTTCCACGTGGGCTCTTGGCTGGTACAACCCAGCCTGAACACCATCTCTCGCAACGGCACCACGGTTCAGCTGGAGCCGAAGGTGATGTCGGTGCTTGTGTGCTTGGCTGACCATGCCGGCGAAGCAGTGTCCAAACAACAACTCCTGCAAACCGTGTGGGCAGATACATTCGTCGGCGAAGGCGTACTAACCCGCTCTATCTTCGAATTGCGACGCGTGTTTGAGGATGAGGCCAAAGAACCGCGTGTTATTCAGACCATAGCCAAGAGGGGATATCGGCTGGTGGTGCCGGTTACACCGGCGAACGGTGCGCAGACCCCTTTGGGACTCGACCTTCCGGCCACGTTTCTCGAAAAGAGCGGAGCCAGCCTTCGAGGGTGGGCCTGGAGGCTTGCTGGAAGCGCGGCTTTGCTGATCGCCTTGCTAGTCGGCCTTAATGTCGGCAATTTGCGTGGGCGGATTTGGTCTCGGACCAGCGCTCGACAGATTCATTCCCTTGCTGTTTTGCCGCTCAAAAATCTGTCGGGGGACCCAACACAGGACTACTTCGCCGATGGGATGACTGATGAGTTGATAACGTATCTGTCCCAGATCAGCAGTTTGCGAGTGATTTCCCACACCTCGACCAACAAGTACAAAAACACGTATAAGACCCTACCGGAAATCGCTCGCGAACTCGGCGTGGATGGTGTAGTCGAGGGATCGGTACAACGCGCCGGTGGCCGGGTAAGGGTTAACGCGCAGTTGGTTTACGCGCCGCAGGAAGCGCATCTCTGGGCGCAAAGCTACGATCGCGACTTGCAGGACGCACTGACCTTGCAGAGCACCGTGGCACGCGACATCGCCGATCGGGTTCGGGTCGAGACGACGGCGCGCGAGCGCGAACGGTTGCAACAGCCTCGCCCGATCAATCAGACTGCTCTGGAAGCCTACATGCGAGGGAAACATTACGAGGATAGCGTCGGTGAAGGCTCGAGCTTTGAAGAGGGCTACGAGGCGGCGGCATATTATCGGGACGCCATTCGGGAAGATCCAACTTTCGCCCGAGCCTACGTCGGACTGGCGAGAGCGCATATCCATTTTGTGTCGCCGCCACCTCAAGATGCTGCCATTGTGAAAGATGCACTCGAGAGGGCCCTCGCTCTCGATTCGAACCTGGCTGAAGCGCATGTTTGGATGGCGAGGTTCAAGCAAGTCCACGACTGGGATTTTTCGGGAGCGGAAGACGAGTTCCGTCGCGCGATCGAACTCGAACCCAACAACGCGGGGGCACACGATTTATATGGTTGGTTTTTGGACACGCTGGGTCGACTCGAAGAGGGTGGCCAGGAGGAGCGGCGCGCGCAAGACCTTGATCCGGGGCAAGATCACCTCATGGACGGCTACAACGTCCGTGGGCAGTACGACCGGACCGTCGAAATTTCTCAAAGGATGGTAGCTCTCCATCCGAACGTAGGAGTATGGCACCACTACCTGTACGCTGCTTACGTTCACAACGGACGCTACCGAGAGGCACTCCCGGAGTTACAGCAAACGGTAATCTGCTATGGGCACCCCGAGTTGGCTGCTCCCTTGGCTGAGGCTTATGACAAGGGTGGCATACGGGCGATGCTGCGGTTGTGGGCCAAGGACTTGGAGAATCTGCAGGGCGCTGGCGTACCACCCGTTTTAGTGGCCAACGTTTACGCTCAGCTTAGCGATGCGGACAATGCCTTCAAGTGGCTGGAGAAGGGGTATGTCGAACGAGACGGCTTCCTGTTGGACCTGAACGTAAACCCGGATTGGAAGCCGCTCCGGCCTGATCCAAGGTTCAAAGATATAGTTCGCCGCGTTGGGCTACCGCAATGAGCACAGAACACTTCATCGGCTCGAGTTTCCAAGTCGGCCCCCAGCTGGTCCGGCCGGGCCTGAACTAGTCTCGCGTAACGCCACCACGATCAGTTGGAACGAAGTAATCTTGGTCTAGTGTGTTTATCTGAACATTGCGGTGCACTATCAAGCACACCTTTTCTCACCAAATCGGTACACACGTTTTCAAAGCTTGATAACGGGATCTCTATTCGTCACTACCTGCCTCGACCTACAAGGCTAGGGAGGAATTGTCTGAGCGTGTGCTGTCGGTGAATCGCCAACAACATACCATGACTGCCGAACATGAATCCTTCGTCCAACCTCACTTGATCCTTTTTTCCATCTTCTGGGGCCCATAGCGGAGAGCCTGGACCGAGATCGGAGATTCTGCGGCGGCTTGATTAAGAATCTGTTGCACGATCCGCACTTCATCCTTGTCGTTGACAATCTCCCAGACCGCAACCCTTAGCGACGCGGTCACAAACTTCGCTTCATCCCACTGTTGCATGTAGATGGTCGGAAGGCGCGAGGACTCAGTGGGCAGAACGCCTTTGTCGTCGCCGACAGGCGCAAAGATTACCCGCTCGTCTGGTTCACCGAGCACTAACTTCAAGCGGAATGCATTTTCCAGCGAGTGGCGTAACCTGTATTCTTTCTGCAACACCCGACAGGTCGCGTGAAGAAGCACCTTGGCCCGATCTTCGGATACGTATAGGTGCAGCGGGTTCTGAACGATCAGCGCCGTGGAGACATTGTTGGTTGTATCGTCTTGTGCGGCAGACTCCTGCAACGCGACAGGTGACATCAAAGTGATGATTAGCAGCGTCCAAGCGCCCAACCGCATTGTTACCCAAAACATGACCGGGTCTCCCTTCGAACCAGGGCGCTGGCTGAATGTGGGAGGCCAAATTCAGTCGGCAACTCCGTCAGCAATCGCGGTGCACTCAATCGTTTTTGAACTCACCAGCGCCCAGGTGCGCCGCTGACAATAGAGTTCATGCCGTTGGAAGTCCTTAGGAAACGCTTAGGTTCCCGCAAGTTTCTGTTAGGGACGCCGTTCTTCCGAGTGGTCCGAAACAGGGGTATAATCTCGCCCATTTGTTGGCGACTGGGGGAAGTCCGTGGATGATGCCTTCCAATTGGGGTCCTGGCTGGTCCAGCCCACCCTGAATGTAGTCTCCCGTAACGGCACGACCCTCCAACTGGAACCGAAGGTGATGGCGGTCTTGATTTGCTTGGCCGAGCATCCCAACGACCTAGTCTCCAAAGAAAAGATTCTACAAACCGTCTGGCCCGATACCTTTGTTAGCGAAAGTGTTCTAACCCGCTCAATTTCTGAATTGCGGCGTGCATTCGAGGACGAGGCGAAAGAACCACGGGTCATTCAGACCATCGCCAAACGGGGGTACCGGCTGGTGGCCCCGGTCAGTCGGGTGAATACAGAGCAAGGTGTTTCTCAGAGCAGTTCAGGGATACCATCAAAGACGCAATCATCATGGCGTCGTGCTGTCACGATCGGTGTCGCCATGTTCGTGATTGTAGTACTTGTCGTCGGATTGATGATTGCGTCAAGGCCCTATCGTAGTCCCGACAAAGCGTCGGGCGGGCCTGGCTCTCCTGAGATTCGATCCCTAGCCGTGCTGCCGATGGACAACCTCTCTCATGATGAGGATCAGGAGTATTTCGCGGACGGGCTGACCGACGCACTCATTACGGAACTGTCCCAGATTCGGGCGCTGCGAGTGATTTCACGGACCTCGATCACGAAGTACAAGGGTGAGAAGAAAATGTCTCTCCCCCAAATTGGCCGTGAATTGAATGTCGACTGGATAGTGGAAGGGACGGTTCAACGATCCGGCGATCGGGTACGGATTACTGTTCAACTCATTCATGCCCCTGCGGATCGTCACCTTTGGGCCAGAAGCTACGACAAGGCCAGAGTCGACACCCTTAGCATAGAACAGGAGATCGCCGCGGGAGTTGCCGAAGAAATTGCAGTGCAACTCTCTCCGAGAGAGAAAGCCCGCCTGAGAGAGGTACAGGTGACTGATCCCGCAGTAGTGGAGGCCTATCTCAAGGGAAAATATCAAGTCGAGCAGGTAGCGGGGCCATGGGGCCCTGGGCATGCTTTGGAGATGGCACGAGGGTTCACAAAGGCTCTTGAGTATTACCGTGACGCACTCGACCGAAGTCCCACTTACGTGCCAGCGCGGATAGCGACAGCGCGGGTATTGCTCAATTGGGTGCCCGTGGTACCGCAGAAGGCATCGAAGGCGCGGGCTGAATTGGTGAGAACGCTTAACCTAGATCCGCAGAATGCCGAGGCGCACATGCTCCTCGGCCAGAGTGCGATGTATCAGGACTTTGATTGGCTGGCTGCGGAAAGAGAATTCAAGCTGGCGATCGAACTCAACCCCAATCTGGCTGAAGCTCACACCTCCTACGCAACCTATTTGGACGCACTCGGGCGGTTCGATGAGGCATCGAGGGAGTGGTTGCAGGTGGAGGCTCTCGACCCTGACGAAGTTTCTCTCTCCGACCGGTTCCGGGTTCGACGCCAATATGACCGCGACATCGAATTGAATAAGGCCAGAATTGAGCGGCAAGCTTATTTCATGTCGCCGCATTGGGAACTCGGGATTGTGTACGAGCGCACCGGTCGGCAGCAGGAAGCCATTTTGGAGTGGGAAACAGTTTTAGATGCATTCAACTATAAAGCCGGTGCGGATGCGATGCGGAGGTCCTGGAAAGCGGGAGGCTACAAGGCCGCTGTGGCCGCCTTTGCCAAGTTCGCGGAAGAGCGGGCACAGTCAAGAACAGATTACGTTGATCCGGGTCTTGTTGCTTATTTAATGGCTATCTCTGGCAACATAGACCGTGCCTTTTTCTGGCTGCGAACAGCCTATGGGGCGCGAAACACGTTTCGAGGCATCCAGGATCTGACGACGTTGAAAGTAGATCCGGTCTGGGATCCCATCAGGCAGGATCCGCGATTCAAAGAATTAATTGACAACGTGGGTTTTCCGAAATAGGCCTCACATCATGAACGCTTGCCTCAGGGCCGGCCTGGCATGCTGCTTCTCGATGGCCTGCAGCATCCCTGGCTGTTGGGCGCAGACGCAGACCACTTCGCGCATTGCGGGTACGGTGCACGACGCAACCGGGGCGGTAATCGCCAGAGCGGAAGTAGTTGCACAAAACAGTGCCACCGGAGAAAGGAGAAATACGACCACTGATGAATCGGGCGATTTCACCTTAACCTCTCTTTCGCCCGGCGTCTATGAGGTGACCATCTCTGCGACCGGATTCTCTATCGCGCAATACACCAATATTCAAGCCAGCATCAGTGGAACGGTAACGATCAACAGCGTGCTCCGGATAGCCAAAGCAGCGTCTGAGGTCACCGTGACCGATGCGCCACCATTAGTACAGTCGGGAAATGCTGAGATCGGAACCCCGATCGATTCGCGAATGCTCTCGGCAATGCCTTTGCCAACCGCTAATTTTTTGCAACTCGTAGCAGTGGTACCCGGCGTCAGCATGCCTCTAACCGACAACAATACGATCGGCCGCAACTCACCCAATTTTTCCGTGAATGGAGCACGAACCTCGCAAAACACCCTGCAGATCAATGGCGTTGATGGCAACGACATCTCAGCCCACGATTTTGCGTCAGTGGCGATTCCGGCACCGGAAAGCATAAGCGAGGTCGTGGTGAAAACATCGATGTACGACGCGTCGGTGAGCGGAGCGGGAGGCAATGTTCAACTAGTCACGAAGAGCGGCACAAATTTTCTACATGGCACTGTTTACGGCTACATCCGAGATACCTCGTTCAACGCGAACGATCCCAATCTGAAGGCAGTCGACCTAGAACGACCGACCTTGCGCCGGAATGTGTACGGCGCAAGCCTCGGGGGACCCATTCGGAAGGACCGCACTTTCTTTTTCCTTTCGTACCAGGGTACGCGAGAAACCAATGGCGCCACTGACCAGAGCCTATACAAGAGCGTGCTGATCGCGCAGGCCCCACCGGGCACCCCGGGGCTGACTGATGATCGCTCTGAAACTGCTCTGTTGAAGAACTTTCAACCAATTCTCCCTTCTGGAACAGCCGCGATAGATCCCACTGCACTTGCCCTTCTCAACACGAAACTTCCGAATGGAGGCTTCCTCATCCCCACTCCACAACAGAATGGACGCGTAACCGGGACAGCCCTTTCCACGTACCACGAGGAACAGTTCAACTCGAACATCGATACGCGGTTGGGGGCAGGAGATTCGCTGGCAGCCAAGTTCTTTTTTGCAGACGCGCCGCAGTTCTGGGCCCTGGGTGGAAGTTCTTTTACCGGCGGCTCGAGTCTGCCTGGCTTTGGCACATGGCGGAATGTGAACAACCGTGTCTTCTCTTTTCAGGAAATTCACACGTTTGGCCCGAATGCCGTCAACGAATCTCGCTTCGGCTACAACTTCGTTCGCACTAGCGAAAGGCCGCAGGAGGCAGTTCTTGACTCCGACATCGGGATTTCGCGACCGACAGCCGGCACTTTCCCTGGATTGCCATTAATTTTTCTGTCACGCGAAAGCGGAGGAGCCAGCATCGGTTCATCGCCGATCACGATTCAGGGCAGTTCCCCATCCTTCTCATTGATAGATGTACTCTCTTTTCAGCAAGGCAAACACAGTGTGCGGTTGGGCGGAGAATTGCGCCGTTACCAATGGGACGCCCATGCAAATGTCAATGCCTATGGGGAAATCGACTTCCCCACTTTCGACCAGTTCTTGCTCGGACATAGTGACTTCTCTTCGATCGGCGTAGGGCTCAGCGACCGCAACTTCCGCGCCAGCGACTACAACTTTTTTTTTCAGGACGATTGGAAGTTATCTCGGAAGTTGACCCTCAATCTGGGATTACGCTACGAATTGGACCTGCCGCCTAATGATACGAAGGGGCGCATTGGTGGCTTTGATCCTGCGCTCTACAAACCGCGCATGGAAAAAGATTCCAGCGGACTTCCCGTAGGCCCGCCGACGGGCGGGATCGTGATTGCCGGCAACGTGATTCCCCAGTACCAGTTGTCGGGTGTTCCGAAAGCAAGTGACAGTGTGCTCACGAGCATTGATCCAAACAACTTCGGCCCACGCGTTGGTTTTGCATGGTCTCCGCTGAATTCAGATCGCTTAGTATTTCGCGGCGGTTATGGCATCTTCTACAGTCGTTCGTCGTTTATCTATCTGGGACTCGACTTTTTTGCCCCGCCGTTCTATGCCACGTTTCTGTCATTCGGGCAGACCTTTGCCCAACCATTTCCAAGTGCTCTCCCGGAAAACCAATTCCCAATCCTTATTCCCGGCGTTGCGTTGACCGGTAGCATCATGGATCGCAATAACCGGACGCCATACTTCCAGCAATTCAACACGAGCGTCGAATTTCAACTCACAGGGGATACGATGGCACAGGTCGCCTACGTGGGCTCTCGGGGAGTGCGCTTGTTCCGCCAGTTGGCGGTGAACCAGGCGCGCATTGCCAGCACAAACAATCCGATCAAGAATGCTGTAACGGGCGAAGCCATCACTGCGAACACGGCAGGGAACGCGAGTCTGCGCGCACCCTTCCAGGGCACGGAAACCGCCTTCTTCAGCCTCAATCAAACCAGTGCCCAGTCCACCTATCATTCGCTCCAGTTGACAATGGAGCATCGAGCCTCTCACGGACTCGTATTCCATGCCGCCTACACCTTCTCGAAATCCATCGACAATGCATCCAACGCAGGAGGCGGTGCATTTTCCGACGGCACGTTGGATCGCAGCAGTGGGCTCGATACCGGAAGCGTCTTCGGTAATCAATTCGGCGCCCGCGTGAACCGCGGTCTCTCCGACTTCGATCGCACCCACTCCCTTGCAATGAGTTGGGTTTGGAACCTGCCTAAAGCAGCGTGGATTGCTAACTCGCGAGCCATACACGTCCTATTCTCCAACTGGCAGGTATCCGGCACAGTGATCGCTATGTCAGGCTTGCCCGTAGACATCTTCGATCCGGCGGCGGGCGACCTGTATGGACTCGTTGGCGCGCGACCAAACTGGGCGCCGGGTGCCTCTCGTAGGACGGCTACTACCAATGTTCCACCTGGGTACGAGTTCAATCCCTATGCCTTTGTTCTTCCCGTGGTCCAACCAAACCAGGCCATCCCGAGCGTGCACGATCCAAGTGCGCTGGCACCAGACGGCGGGAACGATATCGGTAGCTTGGGCCGCAATCTGTTGCGCGGGCCATCGCAGAGCAACTTCGATCTCTCCATTGCCAAGCGCTTTCCTGTGAACGAATCCAAGAATTTTGAACTGCGCGCAGATTTCTTTAATGCGCTGAACCACGCTAGCCGGAGTAACCCCATCAGTGATATCAGGGCGGCCGATTTATTGGACGCAAGCGGAAGGATTCTGCGTCCCGGAGATTTTGGGCACAGCCTGAGCTTTGATTCCAGCCCGCGGATGCTTCAATTGTCTTTAAGGTTTGTTTTTTGATGGTGAGTGTGTTGCTCGGGAAACGTACTACTGCTTTTCCTCTTTGGGAACCGCTTCTCAAGAAATGACCTCGGGACGGGCGGATTATATAGCTCGGAATGAAGATTCCCGAGCCTTAAGATCCAGTTGGTCCACTCTCCTGGATGGGAGTCCGAAGGGATCGTACTTGAACGTCACGGTGCCGTCGGTGCTTGGCAGCCGGAATATGTTGATCTGGGCCGGTGGCAGTGAACGCCCGGTGCACATATTAATTCTCTGGGCTGGGAGTTCTAATCACACCGGCAAGTCATTCGCGTGCACGAGCGGACAGATGATGATTCCCGGAATGATTTGCTTCATTAGAAAACTACACATTTCTAACACCCAAAATTCATCCCCAAAGTGCCAATGTTTATGGAGTGAATCGATATCAACTTTGAAAGAGGTTTTCTAACGCACGTCAAACTGAAAACAGCGATTCAAAAAAGCTGGAATATGCCATCGTCATCGTTGAGAAGTGCTTAAACATGAAAGATGTCTGGCCGACCACTTGTGAAGAATAGTGGACTGTCCACATTAACGACGGCTAGACAAGGCCTGGGATCGGAAACAGGGTCAAGTCGCGATACCCCGACCCTAATGTTCAAGGAACTTGTCTTCGCTTAGCGTCGCCAGAAGGCTGTGTGCATCATTGCGCGTCTGCTCAAGCTCATACGGATCAGATTCGATTTGCCGAAGAATTGGCAGCAGGTGAAAAGGGAAAGATCGACTGTCCATTCTATGGGGGATTGTGAACCCCAACATGCTACGCTCGCGTGCGCGGCGTACTAGCTCAGGTGTATGGCCGAACTGTTGTACATCGCCAAATTGCCGACGGAGGGCGAGTAAATCAACGATCCCACTTGCCTGATGAACGGTGAGCCAGTTTTCAATCCGCCTTCGGTTACTCAGGCCAATGATGAACGACAGAGAGTTTCGCTTCTGGCCGCTTGCCTCCTTTAACGCCGATGCCACATCAGGAGCTGCCCAACCAAGAGAGGCGAGCACCGAAGCACAGCCCATCGTGAGGATTTGGGCTAGGCTGAGGTGGGGTAATAACGTTGTAAGGAGACTCAAGGTAGAGGCAGCTAACAATTTCTGCGCCGCAGACCCGATGATTTTCCCAAACATTTTTTCGTAGACTCCCTTGAGCCCATCTGCAGCCCTCTGGACTTCTGGCAGTAGATCTCTGTCAATGAAATGCCTAAGCTCGACCTGAAATTTTGGGTCCCAAGGTTGTACCGCAATCGAAGACGCCAGCTTGACAATGCTCGCTCGAAAACGAGCAAGATCCGCAGCCCCTTCCCGCTTGTATGAGAGCAGTTCCGGAATAGAACGTTGGCGAAGATCCTCTTCCGACAAAAACACGCTCATCACGTCCAGGGCAGCGACGACATATTTTTCAATTTCTGCGGCGATGATACTGGGTTGGGCGGCGTACGTGTCGCGAGAATGGTCTCCTTCCAAAGCGCGACGGTATTTGCGAAGCAGAAGTCTATGATGTTGCAAGCTATCTGTTACGGGGAAGAAATCGAAGTTTGTGCTTACGATCAGGCACTGGTTGAGGTAGAGGGACGCACCTACTGCATGTGGGATTCGACGAGCTTTCCGACCGTCCACACTTCGAGTCCAAAAACTGTCACCTTTGCCGCCAAAAGTATTGTCCTCATCGACTTCATACCATCGATGGTGAAGCTCTTCGAGGAGATCCCCGTAAGGTGGTATCACGGATAACTTTACTGGGGACAGTTTTAATAAGGATGGGGGCATTCGTTCGACGGGTATCAGCCATCCAAATGGAGCGTCTTCCTCACAAATCGCGACGAAGGAATCGTCCGAGAGATCTCCGTAGAAGGCGGCGCTAAGCCATGGGCTGTCCAGGGCCGGAACATCTGCAATACGGATGTACTGAACTACACCAGCCTCTAGTAGGGTCTCGTATATTCCCCGCATTTTCAACCAGTATCCTGCCAGAAGTCGTCCGTGCATGCCCAATAAACCATAGTATTCGTCACCACTCCTCAGAGGAAGCTCGGGGCCGGAAGCTTGAAGGAAGACGATTTCATCGAAATACAGAATGGCTCTTCGCAGGAAATTCTCGTTCAGGCACCAAGAGTAGGGGTAATAGAGTGCGCGAAGTTTTGCCCCTTCAGCCAACGTAAGCACCTTCCGGGTGAAGGTTACGTTCTTAAAATGTATCTGCCGCTTTCGATGTTGCGCCGAAGCGTCAAATGATGTTTCCTACGCGGTCTCTTAGCGATTTCGGGGTAAGGTTTTTATTGTACGCTCTGCAGGCGGGTGTCATCTGAGCTGTTTTTTTCACGCCCGTGGAACTGAGGATGCGAAGTTAGGACGAAGGAAGAGTTGCCCGAGCGTCGTACAAGGACTGCTGATCGAATCAATCTGGACTGCTTGCGGGCGGCTTCTCACGGGCCAACCGGAAGTTGTCAATTTAGGCCAAGCATGCAGCGAATCCCTCACCTGAAGATGCTGCACCGGAAAGGATCTCAAGCAGTGAGGGGCAAATTCGCTGAGGTGATTGAATGTGTCAAAGCTACAATGACAATTGCCCGCTGAAACTATCACGTTTTTATCACACACGACCTCTATTGCCGTTTCGATCTCAACTTGCGACGCTGATCGGGATCACCGCAACTCTCTGAAAACAAATTGGCGGAAGCGTGTGCGAGTCGAACGCACCGGCGACATCAGAGATGCCGCCCGCCGGTTTTGAAGACCGGGAAGTTCACCGGAACTCATTCGCTTCCGTTTAGTTCAATAAGGTACCCGGGCCACCCGCGCTCCGACTCGCGGGCCATTTCTATGAAGCTGGACTAAGCGGGACTGGGCGCCGATTCCATCTTCGCATGTTTGGTCCTGTTGTAGACGGCCCGATGCGGTTCGGGTATGTCATGTGTTCCTGATCCACTGCTAGAGTTGCTGCCGCGAAATTGATCGCCCTGGGAGCGGTTAGGACCGCAGCAAAGTTGACAATCTCGTTCGCGCCTCGGATACGAGCCTATAGCACACAGGGCACGATTGCTCTGACACACTCACTCTGCGCGGAGTTCACGTCATCTGACGCTGACATTCCTCCCGTGTCTCGGCGGGCGCTCGAAGTTTCAAGAGAAGATCTTCACTGCCCTTTGTGCGACCTGCAGGGATGACGCGCATCCAATTCAGCCGAGGTCACGTGCAGCTCGACCGCGTCGCGAGTCTTCCCGTGAAAGCGTATCGCGACTGTTTTCGATCACCTGCGCGAGGAGGCTGACATGGCGAAACGGCTTTCTGTTGTTCAAGTCGATGTTTTCACTGCAAATGCACTGGAAGGAAATGCACTCGCCGTCGTTCTGGATGGACGCGGGTTAAGCGACGCCCAGATGCAGGCGCTCGCGAAGGAGACCAACCTTTCGGAAACGACGTTCGTTCTTCCGCGCGATGCTGTCACCGAGCGGGAGCGCGGCGTACGGGTGCGCATCTTCACGGTGGCAGAAGAGTTGCCGTTTGCCGGCCACCCTACCCTGGGAACGGCGTTTGTCCTGCGTGGGACGCGTGGCGATCCCGAGGTCAAACTTGACTTGAATGTTGGCTCGGTGCCCGTTCGCTTTGAACAGCAGGATAGCCAGCCCGCCTTCGGCGAGATGACGCAGATTGATCCCAAGTTTGAAGTCAAGCATTCGCGCGAAGCCGTGGCCGCGGCTATTGGAATGTCGATCGACGATTTCGATCCAAACCTGCCAATTGAAACGGTTTCGACCGGAGTAGCATTCACGATTGCGCCCGTTCGATCGCTTGGCGTGCTGCGAGATCTGCACTTCGACCAGCCGGGCGCCGCGGCTTACCTCGAACGAAGCGGCGGAAAATTTTTCTATTTTGTTTCGCGGGAGACCGTCGATCCGAAAGCTCGTCTCCATGCCCGCATGATTTTCTACAACGGCGAGGATCCGGCCACAGGATCGGCTGCCGGGTGCGCAGCCTCATGGATGGTGGCGCACGGCGTGGCACATCCCGACGAACGCGTGCTGATCGAGCAGGGACTGGAGATGAAGCGGCCCAGCCGAATCTTTGTTCGTGCCTCCCGAAACGATAACAGGGTGGTTAACGTTCGTGTCGGCGGCAACGCGGTCGAAATCATGCGCGGCGAAATTACACTGTAAGCATGCATCGCATCGCTGCGTAAAACAGCATAGACCACATTCGCAGAAAAAATTCAATAGCAAATATTTCCCATTAACATTTGCGCCACTTTACAAGCTGGTGGTCGCTACGTAGGATTTTCACGCTCTGAAATTCCTAAAAGGCTGTCGGTCGCCGCTTCCCAAGTTTTCAGGTCTCGGGTCGCGCACTGTACGCTGGGAGTCAACGATGAAACCGAAACGCACCATTCTCTGTGTTGACGACAACGAACAGTCGCTCTCCATCCGCAAAGTCCTGCTCGAGACCCGCGGATACCGAGTGATCTCCTGCCATGATGGGGAAGATGCGCTTGCTCGTTTCAAAAAGGGCGGGATCGACCTCGTGCTGACCGACTTGATCATGCCAGGGCTCGATGGAGCGAAGCTCATTGAAGAAGTGAAAGCCATCTCGCCTCGAACGCCCGCCATTCTGCTTTCTGGTAAGGTGCGCATCTATGATCGCGATACGCAGGCCGATGTCTTCCTGCCTAAAGGCATGCACATTCCCGCAGAACTTCTGGAGCGCATCCGCTTGTTGCTTGTGCGCAAGCGCGGTCCAAGCCGCGTCCAGCCTCGATCCCAGCGTCCGACGCAGCTTGGAGCTGCATGAAAGCAGTACCGTCTCTGATCCCTGTTCTCCTGTAATATCGTTAATCAGGGATGACTGCATTCATCGAAGCCAATGATCTGCGCAAGACGTACCACGTGGGCAAGGTCGAAGTTCCCGCGTTGCGCGGCATCTCGTTCACGGTGGATCGGGGGAAGTTCGTCAGCATCGTGGGCCCGTCCGGCAGCGGCAAGTCAACGCTCTTTTACCTGCTGGGAGGACTCACGCGTGCGGATTCCGGTCGTATCGTGATCGATGGCGACGACTTCTCGAAGCTTACCGACGCCGAACGCACGCGAATGCGAAAACGCAAGATCGGGTTTGTTTTCCAGAAATTCAACCTGCTCCCTACTCTGGATGCGCAGTCGAACATTCAGATCGCCCGCGACATTGCTGCCAATGGCGATACCGACCCGGAGCACTACAAGCGCATCACCGATCTGCTGGGCCTAAGTTCACGCTTGATTCACCGGCCTTCCGAGCTCTCTGGCGGCGAACAGCAACGGGTCGCCTTGGCACGAGCACTCATAAACAAACCCTCGATCGTCTTAGCTGACGAGCCGACCGGCAACCTTGATTCCAAGAACTCGGAAATCGTGCTGGGCATGTTACGCCAGTCGAATCGCGAATTCGGCCAAACCGTCCTAATGATTACCCACAACCCCCAGGCCGCCGCCATCGGCGACCAGATCATCCACATGCGGGATGGCCAGATTGTTGCGCCGGAGCAGGATCCGCAATGGGCTGGTCCGAGCATGGGGTCTCGGGGTTGAGTCAGGATCTTTCTCGTACTCTTACAGGAATGCGTTGTGGTCTGAGCCTCTCACGCCCAACGGGCCACGATTGGTGGTCAGAGGGTGGGTATTGTAAAATGAGCGAGGCTGAGCGGGAGTAACTCAGCGGTAGAGTGCGACCTTGCCAAGGTCGAAGTCGCGGGTTCAAATCCCGTCTCCCGCTCCAATGCTCTCCTCGGCCAAAACTCCATCAATCATCTCCCGCGTCGCCTGCATTAAAAATACGTTGCGCGGTTCAAAGTAGCGCAGTTCCCGGCTATATACCAAACCTTCCGGATACAGGCTGAAAGCTAGTTCCTGCCGCTGCTGCGCGTTTCCATTGCGCCACGCCTTGACCAGATCAACGATGTTGTTCTGCGTCTCCTCCAAAAGCCCCTGCATTGTCGCAGTCTCCGCATCTAGCGCGGCCAATTGGGCTTCCCCCTCGGCCTTGTGTTGGGTGACCATATCCT
>Ga0075424_100002084_pt1 | contig 18013 bp, 14 predicted proteins | sample SoiMethybrSBSTD3_FD_75301 | JGI IMG/M metagenome (GOLD analysis project Ga0075424, IMG submission 75301) | Bulk soil microbial communities from a Populus tree surrounding site in Tennessee, USA - Soil MetaG P. TD hybrid SBSTD3 | ecosystem: Environmental > Terrestrial > Soil > Tree plantation...
CGTTGAACAATCGATATTTCGGCTTAATGAGAGAACAAGCGAAGAAACGTTGTCAACACTGTACTTTCGTATAGTTCCGGCTCACGCCGCGCCGACTTACACCGCGAGAGATCACACACGAGGCACAAAATCGACGCAATGTTCGAGAGGAGAAATTAATCCAGCGAAATAATTCCGCGCTGCAGGGCGGCGGTCGCGGCTTGCGTCCTATCGTTCACACCGAGCTTCTCGAGCACATGGCTTACGTGAAGTTTGACGGTCACTTCCGCGATGTTCAGGGCAGATGCGATTTCTTTGTTCCCGAATCCTTTCGCCACCAAACGTAAAACGTCGAGTTCACGGTTGCTTAGCTGACGATGCGAGCGGCGCTCCGCCAAGTGAGAGGCGACCAGCGGATCCAGATAGGTGCCACCGCGATAAACTTCACGCACAGCGCGCAATAGTTCTTCGCGAACAATACTCTTCACGACGTATCCGCGCGCGCCTGCTTGCATGGCACGGTAGATTTCCTCTTCACCGGAATGGGTGGAGAGAATAAGGATGCGCGCGTCGGGGAACTCGCGAATAATTTCCGCGGTGCAATCCGTGCCGCTCTTGCCAGGCAGGCGGACATCCATAATGACGATACTCGGACGATGTCTGCGATAGGCCTCAAGCGCCGCTTCCGCCGAGCCCGCGTCGGCTACCACCTGCATGTCAGGTTCAACGTTGAGGGAGGCAGAGAGCCCCATGCGGACCATGAAATGGTCGTCAACTACGAGAATACGTATCGGCTTTGGGTTCTTCATGGGCTAGGTGGGACTCACTAATCTGCACCTCGACGGCGACTCTGGTTCCATGACCGGGCTGGCTTTCGATTTCCAGTTGACAGCCCATGGCCTGCGCGCGTTCCTGCATGTCGAGCAGTCCAAAGTGTCCAGCCGAAACCGTTGGAACAAAGCCGCATCCGTCGTCCTGCACCACCAGCCGCACAGTGCCGGGAGCAAAGTTCAGTTCCACCGTGATTTGCCGGCAGCCTCCGTGCTTGATCGCATTCGCGACCGCTTCCTGGCCAATTCTCAGCAGGTTCATTTCAACCGCCGGAGAAAGGCGCAGGGGAGTACCACTGACATCGACGGCAATTTTGATCTTGTCGGCAGACGCCAGCGGCTTGATCGTTTCCCGCAACGCGGAAACCAAATCGCCATTTTCGAGTAGATGGCAGCGCAGGTCCCACACCGAACGCCGCGCTTCCAGCATGCTATGCCGGCTCATTCGGCGCGCTGTGTCCACGGCTTCCTTGGAGACGCGCGGTACTTGCTCGAAACAATCCGCTGCCAGGTCTAGCTGCATGGTGATTCCCGCCAGCTCTTGTTCGAGCGTGTCGTGCAGCTCGCGCGCGATGCGGTTGCGTTCTTCGAGCACAGCTCCGCTTCTTAGCTTTTGGCGAATGATGGCCATCTGTTCCCGTAGGCGCTTACCCAACACGGCGACCCACGCCAGTACCAGCAAGAGCACGGCAAATGTGATCGTCAACAGCCAGACCACGTGCCGCAGATTCCACCATGAGGGAGTATGCAAGACAATCAGGTCGTTCCGGGACCGTAATACCAGCCGAAGCGACTGCGGGACTGACCAGAGTCCACCGCTGCGTACCAGGCAAATGCCCGATATCCGCACTTTACTGTTAAGCGGAATGGACCACCCGCCATCGTTCGCGGCCGCATTCAGCATATTGGCTTCAAACAACACGTCCTCTGTTCTCAACAGAAGGCGCCCCCCGCCGTTTTGTTGTTGGCGATCCACCAGCACAGCGTCAATGGTTACTAACGCGCCGTCGTATTGCTCCCAGGGCGCGGCTACATCAAATTTGGTTGGACTCGGGCCATTGCCGTGGCCAATGCGATGAAACACTGCATCGGAAAGAAGCGGGGCGGACTCGCCCATCGCAGGATATCCGAAGACCTCCACCACGTCGCCAATCTCAACCCGAGTGTCCTGGTTCGTCAAAACACGCAAGCCCTTGCCGTTGGACTGCAGAAAGAGCGCGTTGCCGGGCTGCTGATACTCGACCACTCCGCGAATACGAACCCGGTACGGTGTGCCTTCGCCTGGTGCAAATTGCAACAAGGCCGAGACCGGCAGTTCCTTTGCACTCGATTCCAGTTTGATGAAGTTCAGGCGAGGCACGTAGAACATGACGCCGCTGAGTTGGCGTTGCGCAGTGAACAGACTGCCGCATACTCCTTCAATAAGAACTTCGCGATCAATCCACGACGAGAAATCCTGCGCTCTCTCTATAGGTATCCGAACGCCAAATTCTCCATTGCCCGAGGCCACTCGCATCGCCAGGGTCAGCTCACGCCAAGATGTCTGATCGATATCGACAGATCGAACGATACCTTTGATCTGGACCCATTGGCTATCCATCCGGCCATCCGCCACCTCGCTGAAGGAATACAGTTTTGCTTTCGGCAGATTGCCCTTGCCCAGTATGCGGATTTTTTGCTCAACCACGACTGGCGCGAACTTCCCTGAGCCAGTCACTCCCTCTACTTCTACAAAATCTCCTAAATGGTGCTCGAAGATTGGAGATTTGCTTCCCTCAACGTAAATTCCGGCCGTGGAGTCCTGAACAAAGAAATCAGGTGCCGGAAAGTCGGCCGTGATCACGCCTCGAATTTTGATCGGGCGGCCCTGGGCGGCATCGTTGGCCGCCAACTGTCGAATCTGGCTTACCCGCGTGAGTGCTGCGGTTTGCCCGTTTGAATTGGGGCGAGCAATGGCGCCCATCAAAAATGGCAGGCACAGAGCCCAACGAAAGAGAATCGCTCTTCGCATGAACTTTGGATAGGGTAACTGAACTAGAGGCGAAGCAAAAGGCCTGTCACGCCTCAATGCATTCCTAAGCGCAGCACCAGCGCCTATATCGGGTTCACCTGGCACAGAAAGTTCACCGGGCCGAAGCTGAAGCTTCCCGAGCGCTGCCGCGTGAAAGCTCCTGCGTTCCCTCGCACTGAGCCGAGAATGACAGCATCCGGCATACAAATCACTGGAGTATCCCGGTCGCCCATCGCTCCGGTTGTGGATCGCCTGACAAATCCCTCTCTTGCGAGACCACATAGAACCGCCCCTCGGTGTTCACGTCATCTTTGAACAAGCCGATAGGCTGCGGAAGCAAGCCATACACAAGGCGGTCGGTGCGATCGAAGAAGCTGTGCGGAGCCCCCGGCACCGTGCTCACATACACCCACGAACCATCTACATCCGTGCCGCGCACCACATCGACAATCTTCATCCAGTGGCCGGTTTTGGTTGAATCAGGATTCGTGCCATCTCCCGGCGCCCAAAAGCGTCCCAGCGCGCAGACGCTTAGCAGTTCATCGGTCCGAATCTCCATTCCGATGTAGCCCGTGTAGTTGTACTGAAGGTTGAGGAAACCCTGCGGCACGCTGACCATCGCCCGCGACATCAGACCGGGAGTAACCAACGCTGAGTAATTGCTCAAATAATTCGGCCCGCCCGCCGAGCGCACCTTATAGGAGGGATAGTTGTCATTGACCTCCACCACGAACGTATCCCGGAAGCTGGTGTCTGGTCCGTGATAGATGATTTGCTCACTTCCCTGGTACGCCCGAACCAAATCGTAAGTCTTCGCCTGGGTCACCTTGTTCCAACTGAGATAAATCCAAATGCAGTGGGGATCTGCCACGAGATTTTTCGGCGGCTGGATGGGATCAAAACCGTACCTGCAGCCGATGAATCCCGCGAGGGCAACGATGGCCAGTATCAGCAACGGCGTTAGCAAGAGGAAACTGTCGGGCATGGCGTCTCCTCACTCGCTCAGTAGATCAGCTTGAGCGAAAACTGAATCTGCCTTGAACTCCCGGCGGTGCGGCTGATGATGCCGAATCCACTGCCACTCAGAATATTGTCCGGTAATCCAAAGTTCACAATATTAAACACATTGAAGAACTCCGCGCGAAATTCTATTGTGCCGAGTTCCGCGTTGCCGCGACGCCCAAAAGGAGTGTCTTTAATTAACGCCACATCAAAATCATGGAACGCCGGACCGCGAAACGTGTTGCGGCCCAAAGTTCCAAATCGCCCGTGGTTCGGTCCGGTTCCTCCGGGAACATTGATGGGGATTGAAAAGAACGAAGCATTACTGGCGCCCCGCCCGAAGTAATCTTCTCTGACGTGCCTGCTGGTGGAGAGATGCGGCTGAACAACCAAGTCCGGCCGGTCGCTGCCGCCACCGCCCCCGACTCCAGTCTGTTGTATCCCTGAATAAACCGTAAACGGCGATCCGCTGGTCAAGGTCGTGATGTTCAAAAACTGCCATCCTGAAGTTATGGACTTCGGAACCGCGCGAAGAAAATGGACTCGATCCAGATACAGCAACTGAATAACGCTTGCGCTGAACACATGCTTTACGTCGAATGTCGACGGCGCTTTCTCGGCTTCGGGGTCCCAAGGATTCTGTGGTTGCGTTTGCAGAACTGCTCCCGCTGTCCCAAGCAGGCCGCCGAGCACCGCACTGGTATCGTCGAGTGACTTTGAATATGTATAGCTCGCCTGGAAACCAAGTCCCGCGCGTGGCGAATTCTTGGTCAGGCCGGCCTGCAGCGCGTGATAGCTGGAGTGAGAGCCACTGGTGATCAGACTCTCCGTGCTGTAACCGCCGACTGGATGTCCGCTCGAGTCGAAGCGTGTAAACGGCGCGAACGCGGGCTCGGCACCCACATAACTATTCGGCGAGTATATGCGTGGAAGATATACGCCAGCGGTTCCTACGTACGCTGCACTGAGTTTCACATCGCGAAAATCATGGTCAATGCCCGCGGTAAATGTACCGAGGTATCCGTTTCGAAAATTGCGATCGATTCCAGAAATACCAGGCAACTGTACCTGGTTACCCGGGGTCAGTGCCACGATATCAGACGTCCAGCGGTCCACATCAAGGATGGTGTTAGGCTGCACCGATGTCGACGTTCCGTCTGGAAATACCAGCTGTCCGTTGGTTGCATATGCCGGCGGCAACGTGAACGACACAGCGATGTTGCAAAATGGAACCGGCACGCTCGGTTGCGCTGTGATATTAGGACCAAACACGAATGGTGTGCCGGCGGTTAGAAAATTGTCTTGCCAAAGATTTGGCAGCAATGTCGTGATCGCAGCCGCAGCATGAAGCACGGTGCCAGATGAAACGTTGTAGTCGATGGCAAGTCGTGGCCCGAACCCTGACCAATCCTGGTTGTATGGAGGCTGCGGGTTGACCACAAATATCTGCTGTGCATGGCGATCACGGTAATCCGCGAAGCTTCCGTCGGCCTTCAAGAAACGCGGCAAAGATGTTCGCTTCGTCGCTTCGTGAATGCGGCCATTCACTTCGTAGCGCAAGCCGTAGTTCACGGTCAGGTGCGGATTCGCCTTCCAAGTGTCCCCGAAATAAAAATCGTACGCCTCGCGGCGCACGCCGGCTTCGTCGAACTTGCCTCCGGTCGGTGTAAATGCCGCGGGCACGGCTACTGCGTATGAATATGGAGTAGCTGTCAGCAATCCGACCAGAGAATCCGGCAACGGATCGCCCACATTAATGTTGTGTGTTCCGCTTGCCGAGGGAATGAACACCTGTGAATAGGCCGTGCCGCCACCAAACGAATATGCGCCATTCGGGGTGATTCCAAAGATCGTGGAATCGCGGTTGACACGGATTTCCGCTCCCCATTTGAATGTATGCGGGCCATGAATTGTCGTCCAATCCTCCCGCAATTGATACAGGTTCGAGTACGAGCCGAAGATCGATCCTCCGGGAAAGTTATAGCTTTGAAACAGCCCGTCGCCGAACCCAAGTGCCGGCTGCGTGTAATTGGGGGTAGGAAAGAACGGCGTGCTTCGAATGTAGCTAAATGCCGTGTCTGAAGTGGTTCTGCTCGAAAACGTGCGCGAATACTTGACTGTCGCGTTGCGCTGATGATCGAAGAACTGAATTCCAAAGCTGGGATCGATCGCGGTCTGGTCCGGGTTCGTGACCGGGCCAGTTACCTGGTTCAGGCTGAATCGGGTGAGCAGATTGGCCTTTTCGGAAATTTTGTGGTCCACGCGAACTGAGAACTGGTCGGTGGTCGTCGAAACTTTCGAAAAAGTCTCGTACGTGCGCGTGCCATAAGGCCCCGTCGGCGCGTTCGGTAAAGGATAATGATCGAGCACCGGCCCGATCGCCGGATTAACAGCTACGGTCAGGGTGTCGCCGGGAAAAGTTGTGGTATCGATTCCCTGCCTCTCTGCCACTGTCGGAACCGGCAACACTTGCGTCGTTCCGAGCACCTGCCGAAATCCTTGATATTCCCCGAAATAATAGGTGCGGCCGCGGCCGTTGTAGATCCCAGGAATTACTACTGGGCCGCCATTTGTGAAGCCGAACTCATTGCGTACGAATGGTGGAATCCGGCGATGACTGATCGCATTCGGATGATCGAAGTAATTGCGGGCGTCGAATGCCGCGTTACGTATGAATTCAAACAGGCTGCCGTGGACCTGTTCCGTCCCCGATTTTGAAACGACATTGGTATAGCTGGCGCCGCCATGGCCGACATCTGCCGGCATCACGCCGGAATTTGACTGGACCTCCTGGATCGCATCCACGTTGAAGTTCGAAAACGTCGCCCCGCCCATCTCAGGATCGGTCGTGTCGGCAGCATCAAGCGCGAACACGGTTGCTGTCCCTCGCTGTCCGTTCACCGCGAATTGCTGAGTAAAGTTGGCCGCACCGTTGGTATCGGTCATGGTTCCGGCAGCGAGCAGCAGCAATTTGCTGAAGTCGCGCGAATTGAGCGGAAGGCTCGAAACCTCACCGCTTGAGAGACGCTCTCCTCCGCTCGACTCCGGCTCGCTTCCTTGCTGTGCAACCATAACGGCGGCCACACTTCCGGTAGAATCGAACTTCAAGTCAGATATGAGAGGCGCACTCTCTATTATGATGTGGTTGGGTGAGCGATAGATCACTTGCTCGACGGTGAGCGTCAACTCGTATTCCCCCGCGGGCAGACCTGCAAATTGAAACTTACCGTCCGGCGACGACTTCACAGAAACTGCCGCCAGATCCTGCTTTTTTACGGGCCGAAGTTCCACAATCGCTCCGCCCACCGCGGATCCCCTGGCATCGCGAACGACTCCGCTCCAGGCTCCCGATGAAGACGCACCAACCCCGACGCAAGCAAATATCGCCAGCATGAGTGCACTGAGCACGCGGGCCCACAACGGCATCCCGGAAGTATATCTCTCCGTTCCTAGGAAACCGTCGGCCTACTCCGGCCAGCATGCCCTTCAACCAACAAGTAGAATGAACGCTGCCGTCCCTCTGTAAGTATGTTTGAGATTCGACTATCCAGGCGTGCCTTGGGCAGGATTGGATCATCGTCTCGATCCGTCATTCACGGCTTGGCTTTGTCAGCGACGGTCGCCTTGTGCCTTATTCGCGTGGCGGCTCAGGCAGTTCCGACTCCTTCACTGGAGCAAGAACTGGGCGCAGAGGTTAACCGCTTTGTCGAAGCCGATCGTGTCGCGCCTCCTGCCGCTTGTCAGGTGCTGTTTGTGGGTTCGTCCAGCATCGTCAAATGGAAGGAAAGTCTCGCCAACGACATGGCTCCCTTGCCCGTGATTAATCGCGGCTTCGGGGGCTCACACATCGAACATGTGAACCGATGGTTTGACCAGATGGTTGCCCCTTATAAGCCTCGCGCAATCGTCTTCTATGCCGGGGAGAACGACATCGACGCAGGCAAATCCATGGAACGAGTGGTCGCAGACTTCGACGAGTTCCTCAGGCGCAAGACGCAAGCCCTCGGCGACACGCCGGTCTATTTCATATCTCTCAAGCCTTCGAAGTCGCGTTTTGCGGAGTTTTCAAAGCAGAGCCAAGTCAATGACGCGATTCGTCAGCGTGCGGTCCAACGCACTGATCTGCATTACCTTGACATCGTCCCGGCTATGCTTGACGGCCAAGGCAAGCCCAAAGATCTATTCGTCGCCGACGGCCTGCACATGAACGCGTCCGGATACGAAATCTGGACCAAGGCGGTACGCGGCGCACTCCTTCCGAACACTGAAAGCGAAGCACGCGCTTGCCACGCTAAGGCAGATGGGCCTCATTTGTAGGGCTTCAGGCTTTGGGCATCAGGCTTTAGCCCCCAACATCAGGCACCGGCTTTGCTGTTCAACCGCAATCTTTATGCCGTTCAACTCGGCATCTTGCTGTGTACTGGCGAGGCCTTGATAGGTATTGCGGCTGTGTCCTATCATTTTCAACCCATGACCGACCCGCTGGTGATCGATCGTTCGAGTTCTTACCCCTCGCAGGAAGTACTGGTCTTAAGCGGACCACTGACCGCGAGTAATAGCGCAATCTTTCAGAACGCTATGCGCCGGGAGGACCCCGCGGAGACAATCATCCTCGACCTCAGCGAAGTTCCTTACGTCGACTCCGCCGGTCTGGGGTTGCTGGTGACCGCTTACGTGACGCGCCAAAAATCGGGACGCAAGATGGTGCTGAGCGGGATTAATCAGCGGGTGCAGAGACTCTTTGAGATCACCAAAGTCGCAAGTTTGTTTCTGACCTTCTCCAGCCCTGAAGAAGCGATTGCTGCGCTCAACAGCGCGGGAAAAGCATAGTAGTTATTGCAACTTGGCGTATTCCATTTTGGCTTGCTTCAGGATAGGAATGTCGGGATCAGCGTCCTTCCATGCGGCGAAGAAATCCTGGTAGGCGGCGCGGGCCTTTGCGGAGTCACCCTGAAAACTATAAGCACGAGCTAGACCAACTCTGGATAGCGAATAAAGTGGATTGGTGGCCGACACTCCTCGGTGATCCAGAATTTTTTGGTACTCCGCAGCAGCGTCTTTTCCATCATGAACTTTTAGGTAAGCCTCAGCACGAGCGTAATTAGCCCAGTAGTTGCATGAATTAAAGCCAGCTCCAAGCTCATAGGGTCGGGCGCTTTCAAGCAGCTGAATAGCCTTTTTCCCATCGTTTCGTCGGACCTCTATAGCAGCCCGAGCAGCTGGTATCCACACTGAATGCAACATAGTGTCATTGGGAGATTCTTTGCTCAGCTCGGCGAAGATCTTCTCTGCGCCACCTGCATCTCCGGTACGCGCCAGCAAGAGCGCAGCATTCATTCGGTTGTCCCTGCTGTTCGATAAAGCGAGTGCTCTTGCCACGGCCCCGCGAGCGTCCACAGAATTTCCGATCGTCAGCTCAAGTTGCGGGCCCAGCAACATTAGAGATCCTGCAAATTCTTTTAAACCGGATTGCTGCGATGTCTCAATCGCCTGAGACAAAGTCTTCCTTGCTGTCGTCGCCTTGCCATCGAAATACTCTGACTGCATTTTGAACATCAACACGAGCACCCTAACCGACTTGTACTGGCCGCTTCCTTCGAAGGCCTTTTGTGTGGCGACCTGGTCGCGCTGAGTGAAACCAATACCAAATCGGATAAGGTATCCAACCGGCATAAACAATTTCTGCTCGTCCCCTTTGTCCAACACTGCCTTGGCTTCATCGAACCGATTCAGCCCCATATAAGCGGCGGCCAGGTTCTGGTAGGAAAAGGGGTCTTTGGGATCAATGGTCATCGCCTGGTTGGCAGCGGCAAGCGCTTTATCGTATTGACCTATCCCTTCGTAAGCGAGACTTAAGTTGTCAGACGGAACGTTATCTCGAGGATAGGTATTAATCCACTCCTGATAAGTCTCAATGGTCTTGTTCACGTCCAACTGCAATTCGCTGAAGTAATGTGCGCTGATGTAAAACCGTTCTCGCTCGCTGGCCCGGTCCTTGAGTTCGAACGCCTTTCGCAGATTTTCTTCCGCCAGCGTGTCTCGAGTTAGATTGGAGTACACAACGCCCAACGTGGCATAAGCCATTGCAAAATTGGGATCGAGTTCGACCGCGCGCCTGAGGTGGGGAATCGCACCCGGATCATCAAGCTTTTGGTGAGCTTCCTGTCCGAGGCTGAAGGCCTGTAGCGCCTCAAGTGATGAGGTAGTGGCCTGCTCGAGTGGCGTAGCAAATTTCTCAATTGATCCAACGGATTCGCCTAGCTTGCCGCGCAGGTTGGAAGCCGCACGATCCAGAGTTTTCAAAACTGCTTCCTTGCTTTCTGCTTCCGCCTGCTCGCGAGCGAGGGAATCGCCACTCTGAACGTTGACCGCGTTCAGATCAATCACGTAATGGCTGCCAAGGCCGTTGATCGAGCCGGTGAGCATCGCCTTGATGCCTTCGCGAAGGCAAATCTCGCGGGCGATATCGTTGGTAAGCCGCTCGCCCTGAGAGCGTCCCATGAATTTCAAAGCTTCGCGAATGCGTGATTCCGGCGTGACGTTCAAATATGGCGATTGCTCTAACTGGACAGCCAAGGCTTGCTTCAGCGTGCCGTCGAAAACGGAATCGCCTGTGGTGTTCACAAAATCCGCCAGAAGAATGGAGTCTTTTTCAGTAAGTGCACTTGCGTGCGAGCGGTACAAGATCACGCCTATAGTTGCCGCCAAAACTAGTGCCAGAGCAACACCACCCAATGTCCAAAGACGTTTCCGCGATGCCTCAGGAACCCGAAGCGGGGCCGATCCACTTGCTGGAACGGAAGACACCCCTGACCGTGCACCAGCAGGATCCGAACCAGTACCTGCTCCTACGGAGATACCTGCGGAGCTTCGCTCCGCAGGATGGGTGGGGGCACCCGTCCCTACGTGGGCATTTGCAGCCACGTCATCCGTGCTCGCCGCCACCGCCATGCGTCCGCTATCCGTGTCGCGCTTCAGGCGCATCAGCTCGGATTTCATCTCCGACGCATGCTGGTACCGCAGCTCGCGGTCTTTTTCGAGCGCTCGATTAATGATGTCTTCGAACCTCGGCGGCAAACTGGGATTGAGCCGGATCGGTGGCACCGGCACCCGATTCAGGATGGCTTCGAATATGACTCCCGAGGTCTCGCCACGGTAAGGCAGCGCCCCAGTGACCATCTCATACAGCACGACGCCAAATGAAAACAAATCGGTGCGCGCGTCGAGTTCTTTCCCGCGCACTTGCTCTGGCGACATATAGGCAATCGTGCCCACCGCAGTTCCCGGGCTGGTCAGGTGCGCTTCAGCGGAATCAACGGTGGCGTCGAATCCGCCCGATGGCTGGATCATGCGCTCTCCGTAGCTAACTTTGGCCAGGCCGAAATCCAGAATTTTTGCGTGACCTCGCTTGGTCACGAAAATATTCGCCGGCTTGATATCGCGATGAACAATGCCTTCTGAATGCGCGGCATCAAGCGCCTCGGCGATTTCAATGCCGAGCCCTAGAACCTTTTCCAGCTCCAGCGGCCTTCCAGCGATCATGTGCTTCAGCGTGACCCCATCGAGGTACTCCATGACGATGTAGGCTTCGCCCTCCTGCTCGCCAATGTCGTGGATTATGCAAATGTTCGGATGATTTAAGGCAGAGGCGGCCTGAGCTTCCCGCCGAAAACGGGTGAGAGCCTGGGGGTCCCGCGCGACTTCTTTGGGCAGAAACTTGAGCGCGACGAAGCGGTGCAGGCGGGTGTCCTCGGCCTTATAGACCACACCCATGCCGCCGCCGCCAAGCTTTTCGACTATTTTGTAGTGGGAAACGCTCTCGCCGATCACTCGCGGAATCTTACGTGGCAGCGCGGGGACAGTCAACGCAGGAAGTCAGAAGTAAGAAGTCAGATTGCAGAAGTAAACCCGCCGAGTTGGAAATAGGAACTCGATCCAGGGATTTCGCGAGCCTCATACCAAGATACACCGAGACCACGGGTTCAGTTCTGCATTCTGAATTCTGATTTCTACCTTCGCTAAACGCTCAAAACTTCCTCTTCCTCTTCTTCGATGCCGCGCTGCTTGCGCAATTCATCCTGAAACCGGTCAGGCGAAAGATCTGCGCCGGTTTGGAAGAGCAACAACAAGGGATCGTCGTTGACCCCGGCCTGCGGCATGGATACGGATGTCGCACTGTTATCGATCGTGTCCGGCCGCACTTGCAATTCAGGAACCGCGCCGTTTGTATGCACGAGCGTGTGAATGAATTCCTGAACGCGCTTTTGCTGGGGCATTGTCCGCTGCAGGAATTCCACACCCATTCCAGCGCCAGGATGCATCACCCGGACTAAGCCTTCGATCTGAAGCTTGAGGTTTCCCACACCCATCAGCAACTGCAGGCGCGTATGTACCGGAAATGGCGACTCGGTCTGCAGATAGCATGCTGCCAGGCTCAGGTCAGTCAGTTTGCAAGGCACGGGCGCATCCTCGGCGTCGCTACCCATGAGCTGTCGCCCAATCCAGCGTTTCAGCTTTTCGGCGATCTCTGGCGCAATATCACGGAAACGAATTCCGATCGTCTGGTTCCCTTCCCAAGCTACTTCGCCCGAGCATTCCAGTTGCGGTTCGATCGCTGGAAGCGAAAACCGCACCTGAAAAGCAGGAGACAGTTTATGGCCGGGAGTCTTGATGGCGATTCCGTTCTCCGCAAGGTCAATGCTGACTGCGTGTATGGTACCGGCGTTGCCCGGTGGCACGATTTCGACCTGCAACTCGACTGGAACTCGCGCATGCCTGCGGCGTTCGCGCTTCATTAACGCACGAACGGAGCGGAAATTCGCTTTCGTTCGCTCCAGCGCAATCGGCTTGTACAGGACGAAATGGGCCCCCTGCGCAAAGGTTCCGTTTAATGCAAACTGGCCATCAACGATGGCTACAATGACGGCACGCTTGTTTGCAGGCGCAGATCGGGCGGCTTTGAGTGCTCGGGAAGCATCCTGGTTCGTGCAGTCAACAATCACAGCCTCAAAACGCTGCCGCGTGATCTTTTGGACCGCTGAATCGGGATCCAGGCAGTGTTCTACCCCGATCTCCAACTCGCTGAGCACACGCCGAAGTACACGCACGACCTTGTCGTCGTCGCACAGGAGCAAAGCTTGGAGGCCAGGTTGCACGGTTTTCGTTTCAGAACTGCTGACGTCTGCAATCTAGCAGCTACAGAATTGCCCTTCAAAGACTTGCATTAGTTCGAGGTTACTCCCGTAACCATGCTCCAGGTTTCAAATTGAAACCAGTCCCAATACTTTCAGCAACTTGCGGTTAAAGATACCAAAACGTTATTGACATTGGCCGGGGCTGAAGTAGAATCTGGCAGTTCCGATTGGCTTTCATCTTCTGTAGACCCCGGCAGTAATCTTCTTTGTTCAGTGCAAGTGCTCAGGAATCGGAATCCTTAGCCAAGTCATCGGAATCTAAAACTATTAGGACCAAATCCTAGGACGAGGCAGACTTTTCATGGCAAAGAGACGTGGCAATCCTAATTGGGGCAAGCCAGAGCCCATTGGCCCGATTGTCCCTACGGTCACCGAATTTGAGCAGGTGGTGAAGGAGTACAAGCTCACTCCTGACCAGTACCTGCGTTCCACGCGGCTACGCGAATGGGCCCGCCGGAACAAGAACTCCAAATACATTCCGGAGCCATTGCTCGAGGCTTGGGGATTCGAGATCGAATCAACGCTGTAAGAAGGTTCAAGCTGTTGAAATCGAGGCCGTCCAGAAATGGACGGCCTTTTGATTTTTGGACGGTTTCCGCGTGTGGAGATACTCAGACGAGCTTGTGCCACTAATTCATGGCCTCATACGGTTTTTGCCATTGATCCGTGAAATCCGCGTGAATCCGCGGCCAAGAATTTGGCTTTCTCAGCGTACTCAGCGATCTCATGCTGTTAAGTGTCTTCAGTCCAAATCGAAATCGCGGATCGGCCGACCGGTATCGGGAGACTCTTTGGCTTTTCGCAGCGCTTCCTGAAATTTCTTTTCCAGCAGATCGGAGGCATGCTTCTGAGCCTCAACGGATTGCCGAAAAATAGAGTCGCGGCGGCTGTCCTGCTCCTTCATCGCCCGCGCGGCCTCGTCGAGATCGTTGAAGGTCTTGGGCTTGACGGGAGCCACGTGCGAGATCACCGACTCGGTTTCAGGATCCACTTTGAGCACCGCACCACAGCAGGGGCACGTGAGATCAAAAGCCGCGGTGTTCGTCTTTTGCTTTGACGACGCCATCTCGAAAGATGATAACTCAAACCTTGTACTCAGCGGGGATCGATCCGGATCGGCAAAATATGAAATAGGAAAAGCAACTCCCAAACCAGCATCAGCAAAGCAATGCCGGCGGCAATGATCGCCAGCATCTCGCCGAAGGTCATGCGACTGCGGCCAGGCTCGAAGCGGCGCGCCACTAACCCAAGGATATTCAGTGTCGCAAAGCCAAACACTGCACCCCACAGCAGGTCATACATCCTGCTGCCGGCCAGAACGGCTTGGGCCATGGGCACGAACTCGGGCATCGGACGGTTGCGCCATGAAAGCCGCGCACCTCACGATACACTGAAAACATGGCGATCAAGGCCGTCTTTTTTGACGTTGGTAACACATTACTCTTCCTCAATTCCTCTGTCGTACTGAAACCCTTGCACGAACTGGGCGTGTATCCCCCGCCAGGTCTGCTGCTCGAAAATGAGCGCGAGACCAAGCACGAATTTGATTCCCTTCAGGGCCATGCCACTGTTGACCGGGGATTCTGGCAAATCTATTACTCGCGCTCGCTCAAAAAGCTGAATGTTGCCAACAACACAATTCACGATCAACTCGTTGCCCTTACCCGCATGTCAGCGAACTGGTGCCAGATAAGGCCCAACACGCGTGAAGTACTCTTACGATTGCGCAAGAAGTATCAACTCGGTGTCATTTCGAATGCAGATGGAAAAATCGCTGAAGTTCTCACGCACTGCGGAATTGCAGATTGCTTTGACACGATCACCGATTCTGGAATTGTCGGCTACGAAAAACCCCATCCCGCAATCTTCGAAGCAGCGGTGAAGAGCCTGGGAGTTGCGGCGTCGGAGAGCCTTTACACCGGCGATGTTTATTCAGTTGATTATGTCGGCTCGAAGAATGCCGGAATGCAATGTGTGCTTTTCGATGTGTCGGGGGCATATCGGAGTAAGGGCCTGCCGCGCGTGGAATCGCTCGAAGAACTTGAGTCGATGCTCGAGAGCGTCTGAGTTTCGCTCACCTTCCTCTTTTCTCATCGTCCAATGCAGAGTGAGAAGTTACATGCAAAGCCTTTCGCCGCTGCGACTGTTCGTGATCTCACTACCGGTGCTGGTATTGGCGCATGAGCTTCTCTTGATGTTGTTGCCGGCGATGTTCCGGCTTTTGCTTCCGTATCCGTTAAGGCTCATGCTGGGCCTGCATTAAGCCGCTACAATGCGGTCATGCCGGGCGAAGTAACGGGCCATATCGACGAACTCTGGATGCGGGAAGCCCTGCGCGCAGCACAACGAGCGCTCGAACTCGGCGAAGTGCCGGTTGGAGCGGTCGTCGTTCATGAAGGAAAGATCGTCGGAAGCGGATTCAATCGCAGTATCTCTGATTCCGATCCTACGGCGCACGCGGAAGTGATTGCCCTCCGGGAAGCAGGTCGCACGTTAGGCAACTATCGTCTAAACGAGTGCGATCTGTTCGCGACGGTCGAGCCATGCGCTATGTGCGCAGGTGCCATGGTGCATGCCCGAATTCGTCGCTTGTTCTACGGCGCCGATGATCCCAAAGCCGGGGCAGTGCACTCGATCATGCACGTGTTAAATCATCCTGGACTTAATCACAAAATTGAGATTTGCGGCGGCGTGCTGGCCGGACGTTGCGCGGAAATTTTGCAGGAGTTCTTTCGAAGCAAGAGGTAAGACCTCTGTGGCCGCTCCTCCGTGTAACTCCGTGGCCTGTGTGTTTGGGTCGTTCTTGGCAGCCAAAAAAAAGCAAACCCCAAAGGCACGCCACAGAGACAACGAAGGGGCGGCCGTGACGGCACCGCCCCTTAAACGATTATCTTTTCGTTACTGCTTCTTGGTCCGTTTCTTCGCGGCTGGTTTCTTCTTCATTTCCGATTCCCTGCCCCCAATCAACGTCAGCGAATCGGCTGCGTTGAATGGGAACTGGCGAACCGACGTCTGCCCGGTTGTGCTCAGCGTGACATCCACACGGCGGTTACTCGCGAGAATAATCGTTCGCATGTTCTTCACGATTCGCCCGCGCTCCTCCGTGGTAATTTCGGGGTTTTGCTCAACCGAGCCCCTCACTTCGTCGGCGCTGAGGTTGTGCTGTGCACCGAAGGCCTTTACTTCGATATGGTCTTCGGGAACGCCATGCGAGACCAGAAAATTCTTAGTGGAACCAACACGCCGTTCGGAGAGCGCCTGATTGTACTCGGCAGAACCGCGCGGGTCGGCGTGGCCCTCGAGAATCAGATGCGCATCAGGTTTAGCTTGCAGATATTGCTGGAAGTCAGTAGCTAACGACGTCAGCGTCTGCTGCTGGCTCTTCAGCAAGCCGCCATTCGGATTCTTCACCGTTGGTTGCGCAGTTACGAAATAGATGCTGTGCAGCGCAAGCCGTGCCTCAAGCCGCTGTACTTCCGGAGAAGGCTGAGGCGGTGGAGGGGGAGCCTCGACCGTGACCTGCGTGGTCGCCGAGGTGTTAAGGCCTCGCGAGTCCGAACAACTGGCGTTCACAGTAATGCCACCCGGCTGAGCACCGGTGGTGTTTAGCGTGGCGTTCGTGCCGCTGCCAGAAATTGTGCCTGAGCTTGCCGTCCAGTTCGCAACGTTCACCGGTACATTATCGGGACTGGTGCAAGAAGCACTCAGCGAAGCACTGCCACCGGTTTGAACTGAAGTTGGATTTGCGGAAAGTGACAGGGTTGGCGGATTCTTCGGCGGTTCCTTCACCGTGAACTTGGCTGAACAGGTGGTTTCACCGCCCTTCTTCATCTTGGGATCAGTGATCTTGGCGGTGGCTGTGTAGTCACCGCCTGCAACCCCATTTGTATCGATCGCAGCAGTGTTTTCCTTGCCGGTGATTTTTCCGCCAGTGCTGGACCATTCATAAGCAAGAGTATGTTTCGGATTCGCATTGCTAACGGTCGCTGTCGCGGTGATCGGCTCCCCGACCATGACTTCACCAGGCTGCACCGAGCACGAGGCAGTCATAGGCTCCGGAGGCTTGCCACCACCGTACGCGAACACGAGGCCCGTCCGCAGGCGAACGCCCTTCAAATTTGGACGCGCCAGATCAGAGGCTGAACCTACCTCATCGGCGTAATGGTGCGCTGCCCAAACGTAGTCAGCTTCGAACACGCGCCAGGATATTGTGTGGCCAAGTGGAACATCCATGCCGCCGCCCAGCACTGCACCGATCCCTGTCCGAGCATTGAACGACCCAGCTTCCAGGCGATTCAAACCGAGCATCGTGTGGACAAACAGGTTGAGGCCATCGCCGCGCCACATCACCCGCGGACCGACCGAGAGAGTGATCTCGTGGCCGTTATCGTGCCAGTTGCCCCCTGCATCCAGCGACAGCCCCCAAAGCTTGCTGAAGTTGTAGGTTGCCGTCGTACCAATCCCTTTCGCCATGTCTGGCAATTTGGAGCCCGTCAGAACATCGGCTGGCGAAGTGGGCACGGTTCCCCCGGGATGGAGCCACTGATAGCCGACAAACACGTCAACTTTAGGAGCTTCTTCATCCTGGGCAAACACAGATCCTGCCGTCACCAACAGAAGAAAGATGACTAGAGTTGTGGCCCTAGCTACAGGTCTTGTCATGACTCCTCCATTTGAAACGACTGCTGAGCGTGCGCATACAACTGCGTATTGCGCAACAGGACACTTTGCCCAGCACACCGTAGATCTTCACTTTCGGGGGAACTTGAAATGGAATAAATACTCCTTTTCGGCGGACATATCAACCGCAAATCTCTTTGCAGAACCTTGGACAACAATGCGGGGATCAGGCCATGAAGGGAAAACCGGCCAAACGGGCCTGTTAGAATTGATAGGCAAAGCAAGCTGACGAGTGTGCAAATTGAGCTGCATGCCTCGCGGAGAGGTGCGTGAGTGGTTGAAACGATCCGCCTCGAAAGCGGACATACCTTAACGGG
>Ga0075424_100002085_pt1 | contig 18012 bp, 18 predicted proteins | sample SoiMethybrSBSTD3_FD_75301 | JGI IMG/M metagenome (GOLD analysis project Ga0075424, IMG submission 75301) | Bulk soil microbial communities from a Populus tree surrounding site in Tennessee, USA - Soil MetaG P. TD hybrid SBSTD3 | ecosystem: Environmental > Terrestrial > Soil > Tree plantation...
GCGGGCTCGGGCCAGGCGAACCGGTTGATCGGCTCGAACATCGACAGCCGCCCGCCGGGCTTCAGCACCCTGAAGAACTCTTCGAAGGCGCGGGGCTTGTTCTCGAGCGGGAGGTAGATAAGGACCGAGCGCGTCGTCGCGGCGGCGACCGATTCGTCCTCGATCGGCGTCAGGTCCTCCGCTCGCGCCTCGACGAACTCGCAGCGGTCGAGAACGCCGGCTTCGCCCGCGAGCTCGCGGCAGCGCTCGAGCAGATCGCGTGAGACGTCGCTGAAGATCACCCTGCCGCCCTGGCCGACGCGGTCGAGGCCCCCGAACGCGACCAGACCGTCGCCGCAGCCGACGTCGAGCAGCGTGTCGCCGGAGGTGAGCGCGGCGTTGTCGAGCACCCGGTCGCGGACGGGAGCGAGGTACTGCATCGTCGCCGCGTGAGCGGCGCTGTCGCCTCCGTGCCGGCGCTCGAGCAGCCACTCGGCCCACTTGTCCCGGGCAGGTGCGCTCACACGCTCATTGTGCCGAGGTCTTGAATCTCTCCTCACGACTCTGTTAGAAGGGGCCGGTGCGCTGGGGGAGAGGAATGGTCGTCGCCGTCGTGGCGATGCTCGCGCTTATGGTCATGCTCGCCCCGGGATCGGCAGCGCCGACGGCAACCCCGTCCGTGCAATCGCTCCTGACCCGCGCGACGGCGATGGTTCGTGCCAGGAAAGGCTTCAGCAAGGCCGTGCTGCTCGAAGCCGACGGCACGGGGAGGGGAGAGATGAAAACCGCCACAGGGGTCACGAAGTGGCGCTTCGTCTACAACAACCAGAGCACGCCGAAGTTCAAGTACCGCGCCGCGTTCGTCTTCTACCGGAACGGCCGCCTCGGGAACTTCACGGCCGTCAAGGGGCCGTTCCTCGAGGACAGGAACATCAGCAAGATCCCGAAGATGACGCTTGCGACGGCCGTGGCCAAATTGCGAGCCGCCGGGCACAAGCTCGGGTTCCTCACCGTCACGCTGCGATGGCCCCTGACGGGGGGCACCCGTACGGTGCGGCCGATCAATGAGCCGCTGTACATCTTCGGGTTCTCCTCCGGCACGTTCGTCTCCGTGGGGACGCGGACCGGCCACGTCCGGCGGATCGCCTAGCCAGCGGCAGCGAGCACACCGTCCAGGTCGAGCGGACGCGTGAACATCGCGAACTCGCCGTCGGGACCCTTCGGCCAAAACGGGCTTTACGGAGGGCAAGCCCTCCTCAGCCCATTTCTCACAGCTCGGCAGAGGCGAGCACACTGTCCAGGTCGAGCGGACGCGTGAACATCGCGAACTCGCCGTCGGGACCCTTCGGCCAGTCTTGTGCCGGTCGGTCGCAGTAGAGCTCGACGCCGTTGTCGTCCGGGTCGCGCAGGTAGATCGCCTCGCTGACGCCGTGGTCGGAGGCGCCCGTGAGCGGGATCCCGGCATCGAGGACCCGGCGCAGCGCCTTGCCAAGCGCGGCACGGTTCGGGTAGCGGATGGCCACGTGATAGAGCCCGGTCGTGCCCGGCGGTGGCGCGGAGCCGCCCTTGCTCTCCCACGTGTTCAGGCCGATGTGGTGGTGGTAGCCCCCGGCGCTGATGAACGCGGCTTGGTCGCCGAGCCGGAGCATGACGTCGAAACCGAGCACGCCGTGATAGAAGTCGAGCGCGCGGTCGATGTCCGCCACCTTCAGGTGGACGTGTCCGATGTCTGCGCCTGGATCGATGGCCTCCGCCATCGGCGCAACGTTATTCGACCCGGCGCTGTCCCGCCGACGGAGCCCGTATGGTCAGCGGATGGCGGAGGCGATCGTCAGGCCGCGCGGTCCGTATGCCCTCGCGCTCTCCGCGCGCGGCGATGCGACGCGCCGGCGGCGCGGCACGCTACTCACGCTCGCGCTGCCGGGTGGAGGCCTCGGAGGCGCACTGCAGTACCCCGACGGCGCCGTCCTCCTGCGCGCACCCGACGCGGACGGTCTCGACCACCTCCGCTTCGTCCTCGCGCTGGACGACGACCACACCCCGTTCCTGCGCCGGTTCGCGCACGACCCGCTGCTCCGGCACATGATCGGGCTCCACCCCTGGCTGCGCCCGGCGCGGCTCGGAACCGTCGCTCATGCGCTCCTCCGCGCTTTCTGCGGGCAGCTGATCGAGGCGCGGCGGGCCAGGGCGATCGAGCGGAGGATCATCCGCGCCGCGACCGCCGCGACCGACGGCCTCCATACGCCGCCCTCCAGTGCAGACCTGGCCTGCTTCTCGCCCGCGCAACTGCGGGCGGAGGGCCTGCACGCCCGACGAGGAGCCGGCCTGGTCCGGATCTGCCGAACCCTCGACCTCGAGCGCTTCAAGCAGCTGGAGACCGACATCGTCGCCGGCCGGCTCGAGCGGGAGCGGGGGCTCGGGCCGTGGTCCGTCGGCGTCGTCTGCCTCGAGGGGCTCGGGCGGCCGGAGCGCGGCCTCGTCGGCGACCTGGCGCTCGTCAAGCTCTGCGCGGCGCTCTGGGGCCGGTGGGTCGAAGGGCACGAGACCGCCGAGCTGCTGGCGCCCTACGAGGAGTGGCAGGGGCTCGCCAGCGTCTACCTCATGGCCGCCTACGGCCGAGGCCTCGTACCCGGCGCAATACACTCACCGGATGCCGTCCGACAATCGGCGACTTACGGTGCTCGGCGCGGGCAAGATCGGCGAGTCGCTGATCGCCGGTCTGCTCCGGTCCGGCTGGCGCGAGCCCGGTGAGATCGTCGCCACCGCGCGGCGTGAGGAGCGCGCGAAGGAACTCGAAGACGGCTACGGCATCGGCACATCCCTTTCGAACGCCGAGGCCGTCGTCGGAGCGGTCGTGATCGTGATCGCCGTCAAGCCGCAGGATTTCGAGGTTCTCCTCGGAGAGGTGAGCCCGGCGATCGGCACGGACCAGACCGTGCTGTCGGTCGCCGCGGCGATCCCCACGTCGGCGATCGAGCGGCGGCTCGCTGCCGGGGTCCCGGTCGTCCGCGCGATGCCGAATACGCCTGCCACCGTCCACGAGGGCATCGCCGGGATCTGCGCCGGCTCCCACGCCGACGACGAGCACCTCGCGCTCGCCGAAGAAGTGCTGTCCCACCTCGGCGCGGTCGTGCGCGTCCCGGAGCGGTACATGGACGCCGTCACGGCCGTCTCCGGATCCGGGCCCGCGTACTTCGCCCTGCTGGCGGAGGCGATGATCGAGGCCGGGATCCTGCTCGGCCTCTCCCGGGAGATCTCGACGCAGCTCGTCGTGCAGACGATGCTGGGCACCGCGAAGCTGCTCCGCGACGAGCACATGCATCCCGTCGAGCTCCGCGAGATGGTCACATCCCCGGGCGGAACGACGATTCGCGCGATCCGGGAGCTCGAGCGCGCGGGCGTTCGAGCTGCCTTCCTCAACGCGATCCAGGCTGCCATGGAGCGCTCACAGGAGCTGGCGACCGGTGGCTCGTAAGGGCGTGGATTTCCTCGTCGTGAACACCGCGGAGGAGGCCGCGCAGGAGGCCGCTGCACGACTCGCCGCTGTCGCAGGCGGAGGACAAATCGCGCTGGCGGGCGGGTCGACGCCGCGCCGCGCCTACCAGATCGCGGCCGAACGGCGGTCGGACTGGGGCGGGGCCGAGGTCTGGTGGGGCGACGAGCGCTGCGTGCCGCCCGACGACGAGCGGTCGAACTACCGGATGACCCACGAAGCGCTGCTCGCCCGTCTCGAGGTGCAGCCGCGCGTCGTGCATCGGATCCGAGGCGAGCTGGCGCCGGCCGAGGCGGCCGACGACTACGCGCGGGAACTCGGCGATCGAGCGCTCGACCTCGTCCTGCTCGGACTCGGCCCGGACGGGCACACCGCTTCCCTGTTCCCGAACTCGCCCGCGCTCGAGGAGCGCGAGCGTACGGTCGTCGCCGCCGAGCCGGGCCGGGAGCCACTCGTCCCCCGCGTAACGCTCACCATTCCGGCGCTTGCGCGAGCGCGGATCGTCCTCTTCCTCGTGGATGGCGGCGACAAGGCCGCGGCCGTGGCGCGCGCATTCGGGGACGCGGAGCCGAGCGCGGACACCCCGGCCAGCCTCGTGCGAGGCGGCGAGACGCTGGCGATCCTGGACGAAGCGGCCGCCTCCCAGCTCTCCTAACCCTCAGAACTCCCAGTCGGTGCGGTATGCGCAGGTTGCGTACTCCCACGCGAGCACCCGGCGCGGTCGGACGCGGAAGACGACGTCGCCGTGGATGAAGACAGTGGCGCGCTCACCGGACTCCGGCGCGACGTACTTCTCCGCGTAGGCGCTGTCGACGCGAGCCAGTTCCTCCCGGTCGTCGACCCGTTCGGCCTCGCCCTTGACGATGATCGGGTCGGCTCCGTCGCCGTTGTGCAGCACCACATACGGACGGTGGCCGAGGTTGCCCGCCTTCCGACTCGTCGCCTTCGTGGAGAAGTAGATCTGGCGGCCGTCCCACCAGAACCAGACGGGAACGGCGTCCGGCCGGCCTGACGGGCTCGCGGTCGCTACCCAGATCTCGCGCATGCTGCACAGGCGCCGGTCGACCCAGTCCCAGGGGAGATGCCCGCGGGTTCGCCGGAGGTCGCTCACGGCGCGGCAGGCAGCAACGGGGAATTGAGCTCGGCCGCGACGCCGCGGGCCTCGGCGAGCGCCTGAAGCACCATGACCGTGTCCGCGACCGGCACGTCCTCGAGGTACTCGTCGCGTTGCTCGAAGGACGAGAGCACCGACGCGATCGCCGCCTCGTAGCCATCGTCGCCGGCCGCGAGCGTCGCAACCGCATCCGCGACGGGACGCGGGAAGTCGTCCCGGCCCTGGAGCTCCTGCCCGAGCTTCGCGGCCTCGCCGTCATCGCCCACGACCAGGGAGGAGAGCGCCCCTGCGTACCTGGCGATCGGCGATTCGGACTGCGGCGCACCGGCGTCCAGCGTCCGGCGCGCCTCCTCTTCCGCTGCCGTCCAGTTACCGGCGAGGATCCTGGCCTTCAGCGCCCCGATGTAACGGCCCCAGCTTCCCGGCGGCGCCGTCTCGAGGCTGTCGTGGTAGGACGCCACCGTCCGGTCCAGCCACCGGTCGGCGCCGGGGCTATCACCGAGCATGAGCGACGAGAGCGCAGCGCCCCACGCCGCGTTGCCCATCCTGGTCAGCTGGCGCTGGCGAACGTCGGGATCGTCGATCTCAGGAAGCCGTGCCTCGCCGTCCTGGAAGCGTGCGGCCTCACGCTCTAGATGACCTCTCCATCCTTCCGCCACGCGCGGGACAGAGCCTAGACTGGCCTCCGCCCAGCATGCGCCAGGCACGAGCAGTCGTCTACGTCGACGGAGTGCGGACCGCGTTCGGCCGCGCCGGTCCGAACGGTGTGTTCTGGCGCACGCGCGCCGACGACATGGCCGTCAAGGTCGTCCGCGAGCTCCTGCGGCGCAACGCGGACGTTCCGCCGGCGCGCATCGGCGACGTCGTCTTCGCGGCGACAGCCCAGGTCGGCGACCAGGGCCTGACGCTCGGCCGGTCCGTGGCGCTACTGGCCGGTCTGCCGGAAACCGTTCCGGGGCTCGCACTCGACCGCATGTGCGCGGGCGCGCTGACGGCGGTCACAGTCGGCGCCGGTGAAATCACTCTCGGTGCAGCGGACATCGTGCTCGCCGGGGGCGTGGAGCACATGGGCCACCACCCCATGGGCGCGGAAGTGGAGTTCAACCCGCGCTTCGTCGCCGAGCGGCTCGTGGACGAGTCGGCCGTGACAATGGGAGCGACGGCGGAGAACCTACACGACCGGTTTCCGCAGATCACGAAGGCCGACGCCGACGCGTACGCGGTGCGGTCGCAGTCGCGCGCGGCGGCCGCCTGGGAGAACGGCGTTATGCGTGACACCGTCGTGCCGATGGCAGTGTTCAGCGACGACGGCTGGCGGATGGCCGACCGGGACGAGTTCCTGCGTCCCGAGACGTCGATGGAGGGACTGGCCGACCTGCCGACGCCGTTCCGGCCGGGCGGCCGGGTGACGGCGGGCAACTCCGCCGGGCTCACCGACGGCGCGACGGTGTGCCTGCTCGCCGCGAACGAGACGGCCGACGAGCTCGGCCTCCAGCCGTCGATGCGCCTCGTCGGCTATGCCTTTGCGGGGGTCGAGCCTCACCTGATGGGCCTCGGGCCCGTCCCGGCGACCAGGCGCGTCCTCGAGCAGGCGGGTCTGACGCTCGACGACGTCGGTCTCTTCGAGCTGAACGAGCCGTTCGCCGTGCAAGTGCTGACGTGGTGCGACGGGGTCGGCGTCGACCCCGAGGACGAGCGGCTGAATCCGTACGGCGGCGCGATCGCCTGCGGCCACCCACTCGCCGCGACCGGCGTGCGGCTGATGGCGCAGCTCTCCTACGGCTTCCGCGAGCGGCCCGACGTGCGATACGGGCTGACCGCCCTCTGCATCGGTATGGGCATGGGCGCCGCGGTGCTGTGGGAGAACCTCGCGCGAGAGCATGCAGCCGACTGAGTTCAAGCTGCGGCGCGTCGAGACCGGCCGCGGGCCGCTCGCGCTGCTGACGATCGACAACAGCGAGGACTGGCAGAAGCCCACAACGCTGGGCCGTTTCTCGCTCGAGTCCCTCGCCAGCACGCTCGATGAGATCGAGGACGGCGACTGGGCCGCAGCCGTGATCACCGGGAAGCCGTTCGTCTTCTGCGCGGGCGCCGACATGGACGAGTTTCCCGGTGTCACGGCGGACGTCGCGCGCGACGGCAGTCGCGTAGGCCACGAGCTCTTCGCCCGGATCGCCGCGCTGCCGTTCCCGACCGTCGCGGCGATCAACGGCGCCTGCCTCGGCGGCGGCGTCGAACTCGCGCTCCACTGCAGTCACCGGACGATCTCGACCGCCGTCCGCCACTTCGCGTGCCCGGAAGTGTTCCTCGGCATCTTCCCGGCCTGGGGCGGGACGCAGCTCGTTCCTCGGCTGATCGGCGCCGAGGCCGCCGTCGAGTTCGTCGTCGCAAATCCACTTCGCCAGAACCGGCTGCTCGACGCCCAATCGGCGTTCGAGCGGGGCTTTGCCGAGCGCCTGCTCGAACCGGCCGAGTTCGTCGACCAGTCGATCGCGTTCGCGCTCGAGCTGACCGAGGAAGCGACGGTGAGAACGGAGGCCGACCTGTCGGGTCTCGCAGACGCAGTTCGGCTGGCACGCTCGCAGGTCGACGACCAGGTCCACGGCGCCGCGCCGGCTCCGTACCTCGCGCTCGACCTGATCGAGGGCGCGGCTGAATGGAACCTCGAGGAGGGCTACCGCCGGGAGGAGGACGCGATCGCCGAGCTGATGCCCGGCCCGCAGGCGCAGGCGTCGATCTACGCGTTTGGCCTCGTGGAGCGCCGGGCGCGCAAAGGCATCGGCGTACCCGATGCCGAGGCCAGGCCGGTGCGAAAGGTCGGCATCGTCGGCGCCGGGCTGATGGCGACGCAGATCGCAACGCTGTTCCTGCGGCGGCTCGAGGTGCCGCTCGTCCTCCGCGACCTGGAGCAGGACATCGTCGCCACGGCGCTAGGAAACGTCGTTGGGGAGCTCGCCGCGCAGGTCGCGAAGGGCCGGTATGACGAGGCAAAGGCCGAGTTTCTCGGCTCGATCGTCTCCGGCGGCACGTCCTACGACGGCTTCGAGGACTGTGATCTCGTCCTGGAGGCGGTCGTCGAGCGCCTGGACGTCAAGCAGCAGGTGTTCGCGGAGCTTCGTGAGCTTGCGCCGCGAGCGATCCTGGCGACGAACACGTCGTCGCTGCTCGTGTCCGAGATGGGCGCGGACGTCGGCCTTCACTTCTTCAACCCGGTTCCGCTGATGCCGCTCGTGGAGATCGTGCGAACGGCCGATACCGACGACGCCGTGCTCGCGACCGCGTGGGACGTCACGCAGCGGTTGCGCAAGCGAGGCGTCCTCGTCCGCGATGCGCCCGGCTTCGTCGTCAACCGTGTGCTGACGCGGATGACGTCGGTCCTCATGCAGGCGCTGGAGTCCGGCAATACGGTCGACGAGACCGACGAGGCGATGCTTCGCCTCGGCCTGCCGATGGCGCCGTCGGTCGTGCTCGCCATGGTCGGAGCGCCAGTCGCGAACCACGTCCTGCGGACGATGCACGAGGCGTACCCGGATCGGTTCCCGCTCTCGCCGGCGCTGGCTGCGCTCGCCGCAGGCGAGGAGCCGGAGCCGCTCACAGCGCGGCCGCGTCCCGTCGAGGAACTGACAGACGAGGCCCTGTCGGCCATGGCCGACGAGATCGGCCACCTGCTCGACGAGGGCGTCGTCGCCTCGGCGGAGGACGTCGATACGTGCATGCTCCTCGGCGCGGGCTTCCCGTTCTTCCTCGGCGGGATAACGCCGTATCTCGATCGAACGGGCATCTCCGAGAGCGTGGTCGGCAGGCCACTGGCCGGTCTCCCGCACCTGACCGCGCGATAGCCTCCGTCCGTGGCGCGCGACGACTGGCGTATCCGAATCGAGCTGGAGGAGGAAGGGGCCGCCGAGCAGTTCCTCCACCGGCTGCACATGGATCTCGGCTCCGAGGCGCGCGAGCTGGCGCGAGACCTCGAGGCGCGTCGGCTCGCGGTCACGCACGACGCCGACACGGTGTTCGTCTACACCTCCTCCGGGCTGGAAGCGGAGCAGGCGCGTTCGATCGTCGACGCCGTGCTGCGCGACGAGGGACACACGGCGAGGGAGCTCATCGTCGAGCATTGGCTGGAGGACGAGGATCGCTGGGACGACGAGCCGCCGCAGCCCGACATCGAAGCTGACCTGCTCGCTCGCGGCTATGCGCCATGGGAAGTGCGTGTCGAGTGCGAGTCGACCGGGAAGGCGGAGGAGCTCGAAGCGTCGCTCGAGGCCCAGGGCTACAGCGTCGTGCGCACGTTCCGGTACGTCGTCGCCGGAACGGACAGCGAAGAGGAGGCGCGCAAGCTGGCGGGCGAGCTCCACGGGACGGTGGAACCGGGCGGCGAGCTCGTGTGGGAAGTCACGCCCCAGAACCCGTTCGCGGTCTTCGGCGGCCTCGGCGGCTAGCCTCGAACGAGCAATCCGAGTCGAATCGGCCCCGTGGTTCGGGTATGCTTTGAGGGCCGGTTCGCCGTTCAGAGCCGAGCCGGCCGTCATCTTCCTGGCAGTTGGCAGCACATCGCGTGCTGCACGGATGCAAGAGACCAGCGAGCACTCGACGAGCGTGTTGGAGGCCGAGGACGGTCTCCGCGAGGCTGCCCTGCGCGCGGGGGAGTGGGCGGGTGAGCCCTTCCTGCGCGAGGGCGAGGATCCGGGGGTAGCGCTCGCACCGGGGACGGCCCGGCGGCGGGCGCTCGACGACGCGCTCGCGGAGCTGGAAGCGGGCAACGACGAGCCGACGCCGCGCTGGCGCGTCCGCTACGGGCTCATGCTCGGCCTCGAGCGTGTGCTCAGCGAGCGACCTCCGCGGCTGGCCTCGGGAACCGAGCTCCGCCGGCATCAGGTCGACGCGCTCGCCGGCATGCTCACGGAGCTGATCGCCGCCAACCAGGCTGAGGCAGACCAGCCCGAGAACGGCGTCTTGGCCGACGTCGACGAGGAAGAGGAAGAGCCTTCCGAGAACGGCGAGGTCGAGACGATCGAGGAGATCGCAGCCGAAGACCCGGGCGCGGTGCGTCGCTTTCGATTCCGTCACCCAACCGCATCGGGAAAGACGATCGCGGCGTCCGGCTTCGTCGAGGCCGCCCGGACGCTTGGAGTCCTGATCCTCACCCACCGCCGGCTGCTCGTCTCGCAGTTCAACCGCGAGCTCGGCCAGGAGGGATACGCCGACCGGCTCGTGCCGCCGGTGGACCGTGGCCGGAAGCCCCCGAAGACGAACCCGGTCACGATTCAGACGTACGCCTGGTTCGCGCGACACGTCGGCGAGCTCTCGCGCGATGCGTACCAGCTCGTCATCTGCGACGAGGCGCACACCGCCCTGGGGGAGAAGACCAGCGCCGCGATTCGCAGCTTCCCGGAACCGATCTACATCGGCATGACCGCCACCGAGCAGCTGATCGCGAAACAGGTCTCGGACGTCTTCCCGGCGTCCGTCGACGACCTCCCGCTCCAGGAGGCGGCGCGCCGCGGCCTGATCGCCCCGCTTCGCTGCCTCCGCGTGCCACCGGTCGCGGCAATCCACTCGGTACCGATCGTCGGCGGCGACTTCGAGGAAGGCGCCCTCGCCGCGGCCCTCGACCACCAGGCGCTGAACCACGCCGCCGCGAGCCTCTACCGCGATCGCTTCGACTCGACCCCGGGGATCGTCTACGCGGCCGGCGTCGATCACGCGTACCACCTGGCGCAGGAGTTCCGGGCCGCAGGGCTCAAGGCGGAGGCCGTGAGCGGACGCACTCCGCCGGTCAAGCTCGCCGAAACGCTGGCCGCCTACGAGCGTGCCGAGATCGACATCCTCATCAACGCCCAGCTCCTCGCCGAAGGCTGGAACTCCCCTCGCGCGACCGTCTGCATGCACCTCGCGCCGACGGCCAGCCGGCGCGTCTACCAGCAGCGCATCGGCCGGATCATGCGCCTGTTTGCGCGCAAGGAAGCCGGCGTTGTCGTCGATTTCGTCCCCAAGTCGGCGACGCACAGCGAGCGCGTCGTCTCGCTCCACAGCCTGCTCGACGCCGACTTCTACCGCGAGGGAGCACGCGTCACGCCGGCCCCCCGCCGACGCTTCCAGCGCCGGGCTCGCCGCAAGCTTTCGCCGGTGCCCTGGCTCGTTCCTGTCACACCCGACGTCCGGCGCCGCCTCGGCGTCATCGCCCGCGAGTGGCAGCGGATCGATCCGAAGTACCTCGACGACGACGAGCAGCAGTACTGGGCCTCGATCGCGGGCCGCCAGGTGCGCTTCGACGAGCGCACCGAGTTCGCGAAGAAGCTGACGGAGAGCGGCGCCACCAGAGGTGCGCTCGCACAGTTCCTGATGACATGCGCGGCGGAGAATCCGAACCGCCGCCTGCGCCTAATCGCGCTCTCCGACCGCGTCGGCATGGGCATCGACCGCGCGAGCTTCGACGATCTGGTCACGCTCGTGACGCAGGCGCCGCCGTGGGAGAAGGACAGGCTGCAGGGGGTGCGCGTGCTCCTGCGCGGAATCGGTGAGGGGAAGGCGGATGCACCGGAGCAGATCCTGGCCCGCTGGACGTGGAAGCTCGCGCGCGCGACGCGCAAGGTCCAGGACCGGCGGGCAAGCGCCGAGTTCCCCGAGGCGAAGCGTCTGCTCGGCGCACTCGCGAACTCGCGGGGCCACCGCCACGAGGAGAACGCCGGCAAGCTCGTTGCGGCATCGCTCGAGCAGCCGCTCCATGTCGGTGTCGCCCTGCTTGCGTCGGCCGAGGGGTATACGCCGCGCTCGAACCGGCTGCTCGAGACGGCTCGCGAGCGCATCGCTCCGCTTCCGGAAGTGGCGAGCGCGCTCGCCGACAACCTGCCGGCGCCGAAGCTGCCCTCGGCGAAGCGACGGCGGAAGCGGCGGCGCAGGAAGGGCCGCTCGGGTGGCGGGTCCGCGCCCGAGGCGACGACGCCGGAGCAGACTGCAGCGGCTCCCGACCGGCAGCCGGACGGCGGCGAGCCGGCCGAGCTGCCGAAGGCCGCGGAAGCCTGATTCGTTAAGCCGGCCGTAACCGCTCGCGGCGTACCCTTGGCGTTGGGCGATGGCCGTCCTCGTCGGCATCGGCTTCCTCGCGGGCGTGATCACCGCGGTGTCGCCGTGCGTGCTGCCGGTTCTCCCGATCGTGCTGGCAGGGTCGGCCACGGGCGGACGGCGGCGGCCCCTCGCGATCGTCGCCGGATTGGCGCTGAGCTTCGGCGTCTTCACGCTCTTTGCGGCCTGGATCCTCGATCGGCTCGGCCTGCCCAAAGACCTGCTGAGGAACGTGGCCATCGGCCTCCTGTTCCTGCTCGCTGCCTCGCTGATCGTGCCGCAGCTCGGCACGCTCCTCGAGCGGCCCTTCTACCGCTTCAGCAGGCTGCGTGCGAAGAGCGATCTCGGCAGTGGCTTCCTGCTGGGCGCGAGCCTCGGCCTCGTCTTCGTCCCCTGCGCAGGCCCGGTACTCGGCGTGATCGCGACAAGCGCGGCCACGTTCGAGTTCGGCGTCCGGACAATCGTGTTGACCGCCGCCTACGCGCTTGGTGTCGCCGTTCCGATGCTGCTGATCGCAACCGGCGGCCAGCGAGCCGCCGAGCACACGAAGGCCTTCCGCGTGCACGCGCGCGAGTTTCGTGCAGCGCTGGGCGTGGTCATCGCGGCAAGCGCATTCGCCGTCGTCTTCCACGTCGACGAGAAGGCGCAGACGGCCTTCAGTAACTACACGAACTGGTTCCAGGGGAAAGTCGAGCGCAGCGCGGCGGCGAGCCATGCACTCGGCAGGGTGAACCCGAGAGACCCGAACGCCGTGTCACGCGCCGCGGGCTCGAATTCGCTCGACGACGTCGGGCGGGCGCCGGACTTCGTCGGCATCTCGCGCTGGTTCAACACGCCGGACGATCGGCCGCTCTCCATGGCGGGCCTGCGCGGGAAGGTCGTGCTCGTCGATTTCTGGACCTATACGTGCATCAACTGCCTGCGCACCCTTCCCCACGTCGAGGGCTGGTACGACCGGTACCGGAACGACGGCCTCGTCGTCGTCGGCGTGCATACGCCGGAGTTCGCCTTCGAGGCCGTCCCCTCGAACGTCCAGGGCGCGATCAACCGGCTCGGCGTCCACTATCCGGTTGCGCTGGATCCGGCGTACGGCACGTGGAACGCGTACGGCAATCAGTATTGGCCGGCGGACTACCTTGTCGACCGGCGCGGGCACGTGCGCCACGTGCACTTCGGCGAGGGCGACTACGGCCAGACAGAAGACGCGATCCGCACGCTGCTCGCCGAACGCGTCCGGCGCCTTCCTCCCCGGGTCCGGGCGCCCGATCTGACGCCGAGGCACGCGATGACGCCGGAGTCGTACCTCGGCGCCGACCGGCTGGATGCCAACGTCGGGATGCGCGCCCGGGCCGGACGGTCGTTCCGGTATCGCCTGCCACGGCGCATTCTCCTGAACGGGCTCGCGTTCGGCGGTACCTGGCGAATCGAGGGCCGGCGGGCTGTCGCAGGTCGAGGTGCCCGACTGCGGCTCCATTTCCTTGCCCGCGACGTCTACCTCGTCCTCAGCGGTCACGGGCGCGTTCGCGTTCGCGTCAACGGCGGACTCGTTCGTTCGGTCCCGGTGACGGCGAACCGGCTCTACACGCTGGTTCGCCTGCCGCAGCTCTCTGAGGGCGTCCTGGACCTCACGTTCACGCCCGGCGTCAGCGCCTACGCGTTCACGTTCGGGTAAGCGCGCTCAGGCCGACTCGGAGCCCGGCTGCTCGCCGTTCTCCTCGCGATCGCGCAGGAACCGCGTCAGCTCGGCTGCGAGGGCGTCGCCCGACGGGATGTCCTCCTCCGGCGCATGCTCCTGCTCCGCGGCGTCGGCGCGTTCCTCCAGCTCTTCGACGTATGCGGCCGTGTCCGGATCGGACGAGACCGCCTCGCTGACCTGCTCTGTATAGGTTTCGATCGCCTCGTCCAGTTCGGTCGTGTCGAGGCGTGCATCCAGGAGAGTCGCGAGCCGGTCGCAGATCGCCTTCGCCGCGCGCGGGTTCGGCGTGAGCGAGACGTAGTGCGGAACGGCAGCCCAGAGGCTGACGGACGGGAGCTCTCGCCGCTTGCACGTGTCGTGAAGGACGCCGACGATCCCGGTCGGTCCCTCGTAGCGCGAGGACGAGAGACCGAGCGCCTCGACGAGCTGCGGATCGGTCGCGCTCCCGGTGACCGGCGGGACGCGGGTGTGGGGGACATCGGCGAGAAGGGACCCCAGCGTGACGACCAGCTGGACGTTCAGGTCCTCGGCCAGGCCGACGATCAACTCGGTGAACGCGCGCCAACGGATGTTCGGCTCGATCCCGAGGAGAAGAACGACGTCCCGCTCCGTCCCGGGGAGGTGCGCGGTGAGAAAGGCGTTCTCTGGCCATTCGATCTTCCGCGTGACGCCCTCGACGAGCGACACGTGCGGCCGCGTTGCCTGAAAGTCGAAGAAGCCTTCGGGATCGATGTCGCCGAACCGCTCGGCTCCCCAGCCCTTGGCCAGAAAGCCCCCGGCGAGCGATGCCCCCTGACCCCCGTCGTTCCAACCGCGAAAGGCGGCGACCAGCACGGGATCCGTGAGCGCCGGCCGCGACTCGAGGCGCAGCTCATCAGTCATCCATCAAGTCTACGCGCGATCCCGGCCCCCAATCGCGCGCCACCACGCCGGCGCGCCGGCCGCCCGACTTCCCCCTCCCGGGTGGGGAGCGGGCTCCACCCGCTTCCCGCCTTCGAGTCTAGCCCGCCAACCCTGGCGACGTCGTCACGAAACTGTGCCGATTTCGCGCGAGGCCGGTTCTGCCGCCGCGGCCGGCCTCGCCGCGGTCTCCCGGCTGGGCGTTGCCACCGGCAGGGGTGGTCTGAAGAGCAACAGCGCGAGCATGACCGAGGCCGACCACGTCGCCGCCGCGAGAGTGACGTGAACGAGGACGAGGCCCCACGGGAGCTGCGTGCGGTACTGGATCTCTCCAACCGCGACCTGTGCAAGCACGAGCGCGAGAACCGCGGTCGCCGTTCCGAGCAGCATCCAGTAGCGCCGGCAATAGAGAACGAGGTAGCCCAGAACGCATAAGAAGGCGATGCCGAAGACGGCCGTCGCGCGCACGTGCACCCAGATCGCCGTCAGCGGAGACCCGAGGCGTTCGATGTCCGAGCCGCCTGAATGCGGCCCGGCCGCCGTCACCAATGCGCCCGTCACTACAGCGGCCAGTGCCGACAGCGCGACGATCGCGCTGGCGTACCGGACGAAGGGCGGCACGAACGTCTCGCTCCGGCCGCGCTCGTTCGACCACGCCTCCACCGAGGCCACGACGGCGGCTCCGAGCACGAGCATTGCGAGCAAGAAGTGCGACATGACGAGCACCGGATTGAGGTCGAGAAGCACCGTCAGGCCGCCGAGCGGCGCCTGCGCGATCGTCCCGATGAAAATCGCGAACGTCAGCCAAATCACCGCTCGCGACAGCCCAGGCGTTCTGCGAGCGCCGAGCCAGAGCAGCAGCGAGAGACAGATCGGAATCAGGCCCAGAGCACGATTGCTGAACTCGACGACCGCGTGGAAGTTCTGCTCCGGAAACGGCGTGTTCCCGCAACGCGGCCAGTTGTCGCACCCGAGACCGGACGCGGTGAGCCTGACCACCGCTCCGCTCGTGATGATCAGGAAAAGCGAAAGGAGCGCCGCCCATGACAGCCAACGGAACGTGGTCGGGCTCAACTCGAGACGGCGGAGGCGCCCCACGAGCCCGAGTGTAGACGCGCCGGGATCTAGCTGAGCGACACCCCACGTCCTTGCTCGACAGCGCCGATTCGCTTGATGAAGAGTCCGCGCGCCCGAAAGCCGGCTTCGAGGACGGGCCCTCTCGCAGCTGGCAGCGAGATGAGCAGTCCACCCGCGGTTTGCGGGTCGTATGCGAGGTCGACTAGCCGAGGCGCGACGCCATCGAGGCTCACGTGTGATCCCGCGAACTCTTCGTTACGGCCGGCGCCGGCCGTACGCAGGTCGGAGTCCGCGACAGCAAGCGCCCCCGGGAGCGCCGGCAGGTCGGCCGACTCGATTCGCGCGTGGACCTGACTTCGATCGGCCAGTTCGTACGCGTGGCCGAGCAGGCCGAAGCCGGTCACGTCCGTGACGGCGCTCGGCTCTAACGGGCGAAGTGCATCGGCCGCGTCACGGTTCAGCGTGCGCATCGCGGCCACCGCTTCTGCGAGCTCGTCTGCACCGAGCAGTCCTTTGTTGAAACCGGTGAGTACGAGGCCTGTTCCGAGCGGTTTGGTCAGGTAGAGGGCGTCGCCCGGTTGCGCGCCGCTCTTCGGCCAGATGCCGTCCGGGTGAACCAGCCCGACGACGGCAAGGCCGTACTTCGGCTCATCATCAAGGATCGTGTGACCTCCCGCGAGCAGCCCGCCCGCCGCTCGTACCTGACGTTCCGCTGCGGTGAAGATGGAGCCGATCGCCTCTTCTGGGAGCGCTTCCGGGAACGCGGCGACCGAGAGGGCGAGGAGCGGCGATCCGCCCATTGCAAACACGTCGTTGAGCGCGTTCGTCGCCGCGATCGCTCCGTAGTCTGCGGGATCGTCGACAAGCGGAGGAAAGAAGTCGATCGTGAAGACGAGCGCGCGCTCGTCGTCGAGTCGGTAGACGGCCGCGTCGTCAGCGGGAGAGAGCCCGACCAGCAGATTCTCCGCCTCGGCCGGCACGAACCCCGCGAGGAGCCTCTCGAGCCGCGCCGCCGAGTATTTCGCGGCGCAACCCCCGGTCGATGCGAGATCGGTCAGCTTCAGCTCCACCCTTTGGTCAACTGTAGCGCCGTGGTTTCGACCGGCCGCGGCTCGGCCGATCACGCGGCTACGACCGCTCGATAGGTGCGTCGACGAGGTTGCCCACTCTGTCCGGGAGCCGTCGTAATTGCGGACGTCCTCGAAGCCGAGCAGTTCGCGGAGGACGAACCATGTGTGCGCTCGTCACGCTCCTTCGCCGGGTAGGAGGCTTGCGTCTTAATGGGCGCCTCCGTTGACAGCGGGCGCCCCTCGTCGACCCATTTCTGGCGGCCCCCGTCGACGATCCGGACGTCCACATGGCCATTCGTCTTCAAGTACCAGTACGCATACGCCGCGAACCAGTTGTTCTTGTCGCCGCAGAGAATGACCGTTGTGTCGTTCGAGATGCCGCGCTCGGCCATCAACCGCTCGAAGCTCGCCTTGTCGACGAGATCGCGCTCCACCGGATCCTCTCAATCGTCGCGCCAGTGAAGCTTGTTGGCGCCCGGAACATGCCCCTCGTCATAGAGCTCGGGAAGCTCGTCGACCTCCGCGACGACGACGTTGGAGTCGTCAAGGTGCCCCAGCCGTGTTAGCACGTGCTGAATCGCAGCGACACGAGCGAGGTTTGCGAGATGACCCGGCATCCATCTCGGGGTAACCTCACGCTCGTCCCGCCGGAGACCTCGGCCTTATCGGTCGTGCAAGATGAGTGCGCCATACCCCGATGGATCGGCCGCGCTTGTATCGGCAAGCAAGACGCGCCAGCTACGCGTGCGGCGCTCGGACGTCTACCAGCCGCCCTCGTGGAACCCGCAGTTCGGGAGCACGATGGCCTGCAGGAAATACGCGAGCATGAAAGCCAGCAAGAGAAGAGTGATCAGCCTCGCCTTCATTTGTTCACCCCCTTCGCTCAGTTAGAAGTGGAAGTCCTGCAGCGCCTCTGCCGCCATGCGGTAGAGGCGCGCTGCGACCTGATCTTCGCCCCGCCTCGACGCCAGATCCCCCTGAGCGATCCACGCCGCAGCTCTGTGGCTCGCCGAAGACAACTGGTCGAAGCTGGATTCAGCGGCTACGAACACGTCGCCTGCTTCATCCAAGCGCCCCTGCTCCATCAGAGCCCGGCCAAGCACCAGCTGTGCGTTTCCGACCTCGCTGAGCACGTCAACGCGATCTCCGAGAAGTTCCAGGGCCTGACGTGCTTGATCTTCCGCGAGCGGAAGCTGACCCGTTCTAAGGTGCACCTGAGCGAGAGAAGACACAGCGTAAGCGGCATCAGTCTGGTTACCGACATCGAGTGCGACGCGAAAGGCGTCTTTGAGGAGAGCCTCCGCATGGTCCGCATGACCCAGAAGGAAATTGAGTCCGCCCAGGTTGTTGAGAAGCCGACCTACGTTTGCTTGGTCGGCTATCTCTTCGAAACAGCCCTTCGCCTGCTCGGCATATCGCCGTGCGAGGATCCAGTGGCCACTTCGCTCGGCAACCAGAGAAGCTTGGAAATAGACCTCCGCTAGCGTGCGCTTGTCTGCAGCGCCCTGCGCCAACTCCAGGGCGCGCTCGACGTCTTCGCGCGCCGCCTCCCAATCGCGCTGAAGGCGATAGCAGCGAGAGCGCGCGCTGAGAACACTCGACCTCAGGAGATCGCACGGCA